>JGI26339J46600_10000424_pt1 | contig 14607 bp, 7 predicted proteins | sample BogFormECP12_OM1_FD_46600 | JGI IMG/M metagenome (IMG submission 46600) | reverse complement strand
AGCTATTGTCCCCAATCACCCACCGAATTGTAGTCTGTTTCCTGTGAATTGGTCCCAGGAAAAGAATTCTGTTGACTCAGAGATCATCTATGCTATAGTTAGATCTGGGCCGGAGACTTTACGCTTCTGCCCCGGCGAGGAATGTGTCTTTCGCTTGCGCAGGAACGGAGGGTCGCACGTCGCTTTCTAGGGGAACGAAGGAATCAGGGGGAGTCGTTAAGGGCTGAAGGAATGAAGAATGCCTCGCCGAGACCAAAAGGTCGAGTCCGTTTTTACGTTGCTCTGCCGCCGACCGGTGCCCTTGCAGGGCAGGGCTCGGAGCGCCTTTACCGCCAGGGAGAGTCGAGCGATACATACTCAATATGAAGGAACATCCCACGATGTTGATGAAAACAAAGGATATGAAAAATAGGATGCAGGGAAATCCCACGATATTCATGAAAACAAAGAGACTTATTTTTGTTATCCCACGATGTCGATGAAAACAAACATGTTATTAGCTATTATAAATTGTAACGTTCTGAGGCCAAGCGGGCAGGGCCGCCTGACATGGTAGCCGCGCTTTCGATTCCTTGTTGGACGGAGACCTATGGTAATAACACAAGAAGATAATCCACAGATTTCGCAGATTACACAGACATCAGGATAAGATCAGCACAATTCGTTCCGTTGTCTTCTTGTCATGAAGTCTGTGAAATCTGCGTAATCTGTGGATTCCTTCCTCTCAGTTCGAAGACGTGGATCTTGCATCCAATTCGCGCCTGCCTACTTCAAGTTAAATATAGCGAGCCAAAGGAAGCCGGTTAGATAACTAGCCCCACCTTTTTGCAACCGGCAACCGGTATCTTCGGTCGGCAATCGACCACGCTTTAACTTGAGTGAGCAGCGCCCGGATGCCCTTACTCGCGTTCAGATCGCCCCGGCCGCCTTTTTGGGCTTGACACTGATTCGCGAGCGGGCTACCGTGAAATCAGCCGAGGTCAATGCGTGGTGACGCTCGGCCTTTGGAAATGAGGTGCGTACGATGAGCGCCCGAAAGTTCCTCTCGTGGCAGTTAGCTCTTGCTACTTTGGGGCTGGCTTTCTTCCTGTTGTATCTGCCGATTGAGGCGGCCGCGCAGCGCGGTGGCCATGGCGGCTTTGGGGGCGGAGGCTTTCGCGGGGGCGCGAGCTTTGGCGGTGCAAGGGTGGCCGCGCCAGCGAGCACGTTCCGACCTTCTTCCTTGGGTTCCCGGCCCATGACCTATGTCGCCCGCGCTCCGCAGGCTTATCGGGGCGTTCAAGGCCGCTCGCGACCCGGCGGCGCTCCCCGAAGCTCGTACTACCGACCCGTTATGAGGGCGCCCAGGGTAGCGGGGCCGCGCAACTCCGGGCCGGTCGGAGCCAATCGTTTCGCCCGACCGGGGCCGGGCAGCCGCAGATCGGGTTCTCGGGCTTCGACGTGGGTTCCCCGCTCGGGTCAAGGCTGGCACCGGTTCGGCGGCGGTCATCATCACCGGTTTCTCTCCACCAACTTTTGGTTCAACCCATTCTACAACCCTTATTTCTTGACTCCCTTTTTCTGGGCGCCCTATCCGTTCTATTCGGCCTGCACTCCTTATTACTCCGACTACGGAGACGATTCGGGCCCCGCTTATACGAACGGCACCTGGCCGGCGGAAGAAAACGAGGCCGAAGCCCCTGCCGAGGAGAACGCCACGCCGGAGCCGGGGGCGATGAGCGGTCAAGAGTCCGAGTCGCAGTTGGCCCCGTCGCCATCGGAGCAGACGGTCGTGGTGGAATTGGCCGACGGCCGGACGAAGACGTTCACTTGGAAAGGCGATAAGATGATCGTCACGGAGTCCCCTGCCCCGAGTAAGGCAACGCCCGCGGCGCCGGCTCCCCAGAGCCCACCGGCCACCTTGCAGCCCTGACTTCTGAGGTCGAAATTCGAAACTCGAAATTCGAAACTCCCGACTGGCGAGGAGCCTCAGAAGGCGTGAAGAATTAAACACAGAGGCACGGAGACGCAGAGAAGAGAAAAGAGAATCACACGAAGCTGTCATTTCTTTCCCGAGGTTTCCCATTCTACTCTGTGCCTCTGTCTCTCTGTGTTGGAAGCTCCTTCGCAATTACTTCACACCTTGTCAGTTCCCAGATTTGACAAGATCTCGAATCCTAGATTCCTGGCCTCCCCGAAGCAGGCTATTCCCTTGCACAGCAGCTCGGTTTCGCATGCTTGGCTGGCAACTGATTGAAAGGGCCGAGCCTTCGAATTTCGATTTTCGAATCTCGGGTTTCGATTTTCAATTGCAACATTGGATTGTTTCAGGCTATGATGCCTGCTCGCTGAGATGATGCGGTCCTGCGCGGCGAGTCCTCGGGAAGGCCACGAGTTCTTGACCGAGGTGCGGTCGGGACGGAGTAAAGCCGGAATTTGTGATTGATTTTGGCAAACGGAAGAAAACCCTTCCAGTACTCCGCTCATCAAAACCCCCTTAGTCCAAAGTGGGACGCGACAAAGCTGCGGGCCGACGGGTGGCACGAGGACGTTAGGTGTGTCAAGGGGGCAGTTGCTCGGGTTGCCGGTGAGTCTTGCAGCGGTCACAAGTTGCTTGTCTGCCATCCTGTTTACCACGCGCCTCTCCGGGCACGGGGGAACGCGATGAGACTGACAGGATAAACACACAGGATATCGACTATGGTTCTATGCCCGCGTAGGCAAGGTCTAGCTGCAGCAGTTGGTCTGAAGAAGGACACAATCCAAAGGAAGCCCAATTGGCGAAGCGCTTTCCACCGAGGACGCAGGCCGGACGGCCCGGCAGCCGTGGGCGGCGCCGAGCAAGCCTGCCGCGGACTACGCGGATTAACGGGAGCTTCTTTGTTGGTTCGCCGGCGGGACGCCGGCGCTCCCCGGTCGGGCCGGCGCAAAACCGGCGGTGCGCTCGCAGCTCTCTTTCTTGCGGCACTCTTGCTGTCGAGTTCAGCCTGTTCTCATCTCCACCTGCCTTTCAGACACGCTAAACAAGGTCCACCGGCGCCCGCAGCGGATCAATCAAAAACCGAGGGGACGAAGGCCGAGGGGACCTCCACCTCCAAAAATGTATCCAAGCCTGAAGAATCCACCGAACAGCCCGCAGCGCCGGAGGCTTCGCCCACCGGATTCATCGGATTCGAGCAGTTTCAATTCAGCCACAGCCACGTGGGATCGGTAATCATCGCGGACACAGATGTCGGCTACGCTTTCAATGAGCACATCTCCGGCGATTTCGGCCTTCCCATCCTCTTTTCGCGCAGCAAGTTTTCTCCGGTTTCGACCAAGGATTACCAGTGGTACGCTTTGTTCGGCGCTCCGTATATAGATATCAGGTACACCGGCACTTACGGCGGCTGGAAATATACCTCGGTGCTCACGGGTACCATACCGGTTTCCAACGAGGACCAAATTTACACGACGGGCCGGCCCGGGGTTGATTTGTACACTCACGCCGAGCGAGGAAAAATCGGAGGGGTGACGCCGTTTATCAACTTCGGTGCGTCGAACGGAGCTATCGACCGCTTCATCATGCCGCGACCCTACTCGGAGGCGCGGCCTTACGAGACCTTGGGCGCCCTGGCGGACGGTGAGGTGGGAGCTGAATACAAGGTTGACTATGGTCCGGCGAAGGGCGTCGGAATCGGAGCGTCGGTGTACGGGCTCGAGCCCGTCGGGCCGCAGAAGGTGTTCAGCCGCCTCGTCGTGCCTTATTCGTCGCTGGCGTCTACTGACTTCCGGTTCGGCGAGCACTACCGATATTGGGATACCCTTTTTGAGACTAACATGCCCATCCAGGCTATAGGGGCTCAGGAACTGACAGGTCTGCAGACGGGCTCGTATGACGGTTGCAAGGTCACTAACACCGTCATAACCTGTAATGCCCTTTCGAGCATCTCGCGCGACAACGGCTATTCGATATGGATTGACGCATCGCCGCCGCGCTGGAGTTTCGCCACCTTGCAGTTGGGCTACGTTCGCAGCAACCACTATCATCTGGATACCTACACGATAACGCTCAGTTTCGATGCTAAGAAGCTGGCCCGGACACTGCTGTCGCCGCGGTGACCTTGCGTCAGTGTTGTAGAGCTGTTTGGATTTTGGATAATTTTGGATTTTGGATTTTGGATTTTGGATTGAAGAGCAAGGGCTTCTGCAACGGGGTTCTTCGATCCAAAATCCAAAATCCAAGATCCAAAATAAACTGGGGGACTTCCGCGAGAATGTGGGCTTTGCTTTGTTGGGCAACGCTGTTGGGACATCAGAGTAGGGTGCTGAAAGGGGCCGCCCCGCTGATATCGCCGGCCAATTCCCGTGCCGCCGCTTCCGCCGGCGTCAGGACCTCCTATTCGTTATTGCCCCTGAGTTTCGAGTTGAATCAGGGGCAGACGGACGCCAGCGTCCGTTTCCTGGCGCGCGGGCAGGGCTATAGCCTGTTCCTGACGGCGGATGGGGCGGTGCTGGCGCTCCAAAGTAGTGGTGGCACCAGGTTCCCGGCGACAGCCGTGGACCACGGACCGCGGACCACGGACATAGTCCGCGTGAGATTCCTGGGAGCGAACCCTAACGCCGTGATCGCCGGGCGGGAGGAGTTGCCGGGCAAGAGCAATTACTTCATCGGCCGCGACCCGCGCGGGTGGCATACGGACGTGCCCACTTACGCCCAGGTCCACTATCAGGAGTTTTATCAGGGCGTGGACGCGATTTACTACGGGCGGAAGGGGGAGCTGGAATACGATTTGGTTGTCGGACCGCGTATGGACGCGGGACAAGTGCGGTTTCAGGTTGAGGGAGCCCAGACAGCTAGGCTGAATGGGGCGGGGGACTTGGTGTTGGCGACGAGGGGCCAAGAGATCGTGCTGCGGAGGCCCAAGGCGTACCAGGGGACCGGAGCAGATCAGCGCGAGGTCGCAGTGCGGTATGTGAGTCGAGGGAAGAATGAGTATGGGTTCGAAGTGGGCCCGTACCAGCGCAACGAGCGGCTGACCATCGACCCGGTTCTGAGCTACGCGACGTATCTCGGCGGGAGCGGCGGCGACGTGGCCTACGGGCTCGCGCTCGATCCCTCCGGCGACGCCTATGTTACCGGCTCCACGGCCTCCATTAACTTCCCGGTGAGGTCCGCGGAGCAAGGAACGTTGGCCGGAAGCAGCGATGCGTTCGTCGCCGAACTGAATGCCGCGGGCACGGGCTTGGTTTATTCAACGTATATCGGCGGCACGCAAGCCGATGTGGGGAGCGCGATCGCAATTGACACCTCGGGGAGTGCCTACATTGTGGGAACCACGTACTCCACGAACTTTCCGGTCACTACTGGCGCCTTCCAAACTCTTTACGGTGGGAACGGCGACGAGAACGGGAACGGCGACGCATTTGTTGCTAAACTGGGCCCGAATGGTTCATCGCTGGTCTATGCCTCATATCTCGGCGGCACTGGGCCGGATTTCGGGCAGGGAATTGCCGTCGATGCGGCAGGGAATGCCTATGTGACGGGATCGACCCAGTCTTTTGATTTTCCCACGGCGTCTCCGCCCGGCAGCAGTCCGCTTCAGATTGGGAATGACAACTGCACCGTTGTCAACCAGATTGAGACCTGCACGGCAGACGCCTTTGTGACCAAAGTCAATCCCACCGGGACCGCGCTGGTGTATTCGACTTACCTCGGCGGATCTGCCGCTAACTCGGGGCAAGCCATCGCCGTCGATGCCCAAGGAGACGCTTACGTTACCGGATACACCAATTCCACTAATTTCCCCACCCAGAGCGCCCTGCAGAGCGCCAACGCCGGAGGTAGCGACGCCTTCGTGTCCGAATTGAGCCCCGGCGGCTCCAGCCTGGTGTTCTCCACTTATCTGGGAGGCTCCGGACAGGACCAGGCTTTCGGGCTGGCGCTGGGCCCCTCGGGGGATATCTATATCACCGGCGCCACCCAATCGGCGAACTTCCCCACCACTCCCAACTCGTTTCAGACGACTTATGGCTTAAACGGCGACGCATTCGTCACGAGGCTGGCGCCCGGCGGAACGAGTATTGTCTTCTCCACGTTCATCGGCGGCAGCCAAGCCGACCAAGGGAATGCCATCGCGGTGGATTCGGCCGGGAACTCCGTGGTGGTCGGCGTTACCCAGTCCAGCGACTTCCCGACGCTGGACGCTTCTCAGAACATCATAGGACTCTTTGGCGCGGGAACCTGCAGCAGCAGCAGCGGGGTAGGCACCCAGATTTGCTCGGATGCGTTCGTCGCTCGGCTTAATCCTTCGGGAGGAGGTCTCTACTCGACCTATCTCGGCGGGAGCCAGAACGACTTTGCGCAGGCGGTGGCGCTTGACTCCACCGGAACACCATACCTCGCGGGCGGCACCACTTCGTCGAACTTCCCCGCAATCGTCGGGGCGCTCCAGGGCGCCTTTACCGGCGGCGGCACACTCGGCAACGCCTTCGTCGCCAAAATGAGCGCGACCAACGCCCCGGCGGTGGCCTTGGTTCCTCAGGAAATCAATTTTGGCAACCAGACGCTGAATCAGGCCAGCACCATCCAGACGGTCACCCTGATCAATGCGGGCAGCGCCCTTTTGGAAATCAGCGACCTTACCGTAGGCGCCGACTTTACCGAAACCAACAATTGCGGCACCACGGTTCCGGCGGGGAGCGGGACTTGCAATATCAATATTACCTATACGCCGACCAGCCCAGGCCCCACTACCCAGCAAGTGGAGATCACGGACAACGCGGCGGGCGGCCCGCACACCATTACGCTGACGGGAAACGGGGTCGCTCAGGGCGCTCCCGCGTTGACCTTCATTCCGAACAAATTGACCTTCTCCAGTCAGGCCGTGGGGACGACGAGTCCGGTGCAGACAGTGGTGATGGAGAATACGAGCCTTGTGGCGATCACCATTAGCAGCATCAATATCAGCGGTGACTTCGCCCAGACCAATAACTGTGGCGTGCTGCCGAACGTGATCAACCCGGGCGGCTCCTGTACATTCAACGTCAGCTTCACGCCGAGCCTGGGCGGGTCGCGGCCGGGTGGTATTACCGTGACCGACACTGCGACCGGCAGCCCGCAATCCGTTTCGCTGACTGGCACCGGGGCTAGCCCCTTCACCCTTTCCGCCAACAGCCGCACCAGCACCCTTCTGGTGGGGACCACCATGACCACATTCACGATTACCCTATCCGCCCCGAACAGTTTCACTTCCACCGTTAGCTTCGCATGCGCGGGTAGCGCGACGTGCTCATTCTTCCCCCCGACCATAACACCCGGCCAGAGCCCCAGCCTGACCACCACCCTCACGGTGAGCAGTCTTTCTTACACTACCGCGAATCCCCTGAATTTTTCAGTAACCGGGACTGCCGGTTCCTTCACGTCCAGCGTGGCGCTTTCCATTTTCTTGCAGGACTTTTCCCTCACCGCAATACCGACTCTGAACTCGGTGCAGGCGGGGCTGACGTCATCTCCTTACACGGTGACGGTGACGCCGTCGAACGGTTTCAATGGCATCGTTCTGTTAAGTTGCAATCTTCCCGGCGGGCTCCTTGCGCCTCCTACTTCGACATCGCCTGCCGGCACGCACAACACCACCTGCAACTGGTCTCCTTCGGGGCTGACTTTCAACACTTCCGTGCCGCAGACGGCCAGGCTCACGTTGACGACGTCCTCGCAGATATCAACAACCTCGCACGGGTGGCCACGCAGGCGGTGGCCGGGCGGTCCAGGGCGCGGCCCGACTACAGATCTCCGGCGCTGGCTGCTGGTAGCGGGGATGATCGCGCTGCTGGCGGGAGGGGTGGTGGCGAAGCGCCGGTTCCGCGGATTGCACCCGCAGCAGGCGCGCTGGCTGCTGGTGGTGGTGGGAGTCCTGCTGTTGACGTTGACTGCGATGAGTTGCCAAGACTATGGTTACAACAGTGTGTTTCCGGGGCCGACGACGGGAACACCGACCGGCAACTACAGCATCCCCATTACGGGCACGCTCGGCAATCCCCCGTCGCCCTGCGGATGCGGTCCCAATAACGATATAACGCGGAGCATCATCATCAACCTGACGGTCTCGCCCACGGTCTAGGGATGAGTGGTGAGTGCAGAACGACGCGACGGATGAGTTTGAAGACAGAGAATCGGCGAGGGTCGAATGACGAATGATGAATTCAAGACGAGGAGGGCCGTCGTTCATCATTCATCATTCGTCGTTCATCGTTAAGAGTCCCCTTCTTGAGGTTGGTCAGACTATGCGTACTTTGCGGTTATTTTTGGCATCGCTGTTGCTGTCAGTCGTCCCGGCGCTGAGCGCTGGGTCGCCTCGCGGAAGCTCACCGGCGGCCCCTCCTCCTTCTTCGGGCGACCCCCGTGTGGCCTACGCCAATCTACCTTTGAGCTTCGAGGTGAACCAGGGGCAGACGGACCCTCGGGTCCGATTTCTGGCGCGCGGGCAGGGCTATACCCTGTTCCTGACGGCGGCGGAGGCGGTCCTGGCGCTTGGGAAAGGCGGTCCGTCCGTCGTCCGTGGTCAGTTGCAGGGGCCGACGGGTGCTGGACACCAGACAGACGTTCTCCGACTGAGGTTCGTTAGGACGAATCCCGGTGTCGTCATTGCTGGCGCGGAGGAGTTGGAGGGCAAGAGCAACTACTTTATCGGCCAAGATCCTCAGAGTTGGCATACCGACGTGCCGATGTACGCCCGAGTCCGCTACCAGGGGATTTATCCGGGAGTGGACTTGGTCTATTACGGGCGGCAGGGAGAGTTGGAATACGATTTGGTGGTCGGACCCGGCCGGGACCCGGGGCAGGCTCGCTTCCGGATTGAAGGAGCGGAAAAGGCGACGCTGAACGGGGCGGGAGAGTTGGTGTTGGAGGCGAAGGGTGGAGAGGTGGTGCTGCGGCGGCCACAGGCGTACCAGGGGACTGGTGTGAGTAGGCGGACGGTAGCGGTTCGGTACCTCAAGCGAGGCCCGAGCGAGTGGGGCTTCGAACTAGGGGCTTACCGGCGTGGCGAGTCACTGACGATTGACCCCTTCCTGAACTACGCCACTTACCTGGGCGGGAGCGGAGGCGACGTGGCCAACGCCATCGCTGTGGATACCGTCAACAACGCTTACGTTGCGGGAACAACCCTTTCGACGAACTTTCCCGAAGTCAACGCCTACCAGACGGGAAGTGGCGGTAATGGCGACGCCTTCGTCTCAAAGCTCAATAGTACGGGCACGAAACTGCTCTACTCCACCTATATCGGGGGCTCAGGACAGGACGTTGCGTTCGCCTTGGCGATTGACGCCGGCGGCGACGCCTATATCACCGGTCAGACTTCCTCCTCTAACTACCCCATCTCCCCCCCTGCCAAAACTACCACCCAATCACCGACGCCGGCCTTCCAGACGGTTTATGGCGGTGCCGGCGACGCTTTTGTGACCGTTTTGCTGAGCACGGGAAACGAACTGGTTTACTCCACCTACCTGGGCGGCAGCGGCGCGGACTGGGGCTATGCGATCGCCGTGGATTCTTCCAACAATGCCTACGTCACCGGTGCTACCCAATCCGGCAATTTTCCCACGCAATCCCCGCTTCAAGCCAACCGAGGTGCCGGGTCGACCCAGAATGCGTTTGTGGCCAAGCTGAATTCGACGGGCACGGCGCTGGTGTATTCAACCTATCTGGGTGGCTCGCAACAGGACACGGGACAAGGCATCAAGGTGGATAGTTCCGGCAACGCCTACGTCGCCGGCTACACCTTTTCGCCCGACTTCCCGACCCAGAATCCGATTCAGGGCGTGTTCGGTGGAGTTGCTGACGCTTTTGTGAGCGAGTTGAACGCCGGAGGCTCCGCCCTGGTGTTCTCCACTTTCCTGGGAGGCAACCAGCAAGACCGCGCCTGGGGGCTGGCCCTGGATTCCTCCGCCAACATCTATGTGGTGGGTGACACCCAGTCGTCGGACTTTCCCGTCACCTCCGGGGATTTTCAGGATACTTACAAGGGGGACCAGGACGCGTTTGTGAGCAAGCTGAGCCCGAGCGGAGCTTCGCTCGTGTATTCCACCTATATCGGCGGCAGCAACGTAGACGGAGGGAAAGGCATTGCCGTGGACTCATCGGGAAACGCGACGGCGGTGGGCTTGACCCAATCGAGCGACTTCCCGACCTTCGACGCCCTGCAGTCTATCCTCGGTCTCACCGGGGGGAGCGCTTGCTCGGCTCCTCCTTGTGCGGACGCCTTCGTGACCAAGCTGAATTCGTCGGGCACCCAGGCTTCGTATTCCACTTTTCTCGGTGGAAGCGGTAACGATTTTGCCCAGGCGGTTGCCCTCGATTCCTCTGGGAACGCATACCTGGCAGGCAGCACCACCTCCAACAACTTTCCTGCCGTCACCGGCTCTTACCAGGGTACCCTGGGCGGGGTGGCGGGTAACGCGTTCGTGGCCATGATCGAGCCCGCTGATGAAGCGTCTATTGCGGTGGCGCCGGCCACCGTCAATTTCGGAAATGAGACGGTTAGTGTGGCCAGCGCGGTTCAGTCAGTGACCGTAGTGGACGAGGGCAGCAGCCCGTTAGAGATCACCTCTGTCGTTGCCCCGGCTACCGACTTCACTCAAACCAACGACTGCGTTGGCACGGTGGCGGCGCGAGGGGGAACCTGCACCATCAATATCATCTTCACTCCCACAACCACCGGTCCGGTAACCGACCAGATCACGATCAATGACAACGCCTTCGGGAACAGCAGCATCTCCCAAAACATCACCGTCACCGGCGACGGGGTGAACGCGCTCACCCAGGTGACAGTCGCCCCGACCACCATCACGTTTCCCAATACGTACGTGACTGGAACCAGCGCAGTGCAAACCGTGACCATCACCAATACCGGTACAGCCGTGCTGACCTTCATCAACCCCAGTGCTGCTAACCCCATCGCCATCACCAGTGGCAGCACCGACTTCATCCTCGGGTCCGGGACCAACACCTGTGCCACCCTAGGGTATGTCCTCAGCGTTAATCAGAGTTGCTCGGTAACGGTTCTCTTTCAACCCACCCAAAGCGGTGCGCGCGCCGGTACGTTGAGCATCTATGACACTGCCACCGGCAGCCCCCAGAGCGTCTCCCTTTCGGGAAACGGCCTTGCGGAGTTTCAGCTTACAGCCGTCAACACGACGATTTTCCCGCTGATTGGAGCCACCTCGACGACGTGCCCGAACCCTTCCAATCAGATAACGTGCTTCACCCTTGGGGCGACGGCGGTGGTGCCTGGTTTCAACGGTGTGATCACGCCTGCTTGTCCGTCCAACGTTACTTGCACCTTTACTCCCGGCACTTTCTTTCCGGGGACAACTTCGACGCTGGTGCTGAGCAATCTTACCCTGACAACTCCGAATCCTCTGAACTTCATCATCACGGGCGCCAGTGGTAGCCAAACCGCCACCCTGAACTTGACGGTGGCGTTCCAGACCTTTACGCTTTCGGCGAGTCCGGGGTATGCCAGCGTGGTGGCCGGATCTTCGGCGACCTACAAGATCCTCGCCACACCCCAAAACGGGTTCAACCAGCAGGTTAATTTCACCTGCAGCGGGAATGGCGGCGCTCCCTTGCCGCTGGGCGTTGCCTGCAACTTCAACCCCGATACGCCCACGCTGAACGGTGCCGCGACTCAGACCGTCACGCTCACGATCTCCACCACGCAGTCCGCCCCGACGACCTCCTGGCTGTGGAAGCTGTGGCGAGGCCGGAGACCGCCCCCGAGAACCAGGTTGTTGCTGGGCGTCTTCTGGCTGGCTCTGGCGCTGCTGTTGTTCTTGATGGGCAGTCGCTGGGCTCGGCTGGGCATCAATCCTTCGCGCCGGCTCATCGCTTCGCGCGCGTTCATCTTCGGCACCCTGCTCTCGTTCCTGGTGCTTCTCGCGAGTTGCCGGGGAGCGATCTCGAATGGCGGCGCCACGCCTTGCGGCACTTACGTCATCAATGTTAACGCCACGCTTCAATCCAACAGCGCGGTGTCGATCACTCAACCCGTGGACCTGGCCGTGACCTCTTTGAGCTGCCCGACAACCTAGCGCGTAGGGGTGCGGCTTGCCGTACCCCCTTTGAGAAGTTACGCTCAGGGCACCGCTCGTTTGGACGCTGGCGCGGTCGGCGAAACCAACGTGGTCCGCGGATGCGCCGGCAAAGTCAGCGGCGCCCTTGCCGGCTGGTCGAAATCGAAGTCGCGTCGCAGATCGCCCAGTTGCGGGGCTTCCTCGCGCACCATCGGGCGCGGATCGGGCCGGCCATCTTGCTTCGGGTCCAGCCGCTGGCCACCCAGGAAATCGTCCTCGATGAACTTCACGTAGGCGTCGAAACTCAAGGTCTGATGATCGATAAAACCCTTCCTCGCAAACGGCGAAATCACTATTCCTGGTACCCGCAAGCCGTAGCCGTTTTCGTCCACACGCACGGGAACGACATGGTCGTAGAAGCCGCCCCAGTCATCCCATGCCAGGAAGATCGCGCAGTCCTTCCAGTCGGGTCCGGACATCACGGCGTTCACCAGACTCGTAACGAACGTCTGGCCGCGGCTCACCAGGTCCGGCGGATGCTCGCTCACGTCACCCGAAGGCACCACCCACGACACGGCCGGTAAAGTCCCGGCTTTGGCTTGTTGCATGAACACTTGAACGGATTGGATGTTCCCCAGCTCGCCATCATTCTTGACGGTATCGAAATACGGCAGAGGATTCCAGATTCCGGGAGTCTTGGCATTCTGCTTGACGGGCAGACAGTCGCGTTCCTCATCGTCCTCGCAATCGGGTTCGGTGCCTTCAAGGACGTAATAGCCCCAACTGACGTGATTCTTGTGCAGGAGATACGTCAGGTCCGTCCAGGCATAGATGGGAGCTGGTCGCGACTTCCGCTGCCGCTCGCCGGCGAAGTCCGGAGGCAGCCCGGGGAGTTCCAGAGCATTCGTGCAACTGAACGGATCGTCGTGCTTCGTGCAGCGAGCCGACCATTCCGAAACCTGGAAGAGATGTTCCGGCAGGCTCCATGAAGCGTTGGGCTCGAACAGCCGGTCCTGCAAAACAAAACTCTGCGCATACTTCCAATAGTTGGGAATATCTCCTCCGTCGTGGTAGCCCATCACGTCCGGGATGGCGCTGTTGACGCAGGCAGGATTGTCCGGATCGAGGCAGCCCATGCGGCCTTGTTCGGCTAGCTTGATAAACCCGTCCATCTTGCCCCCATCCACATCCGCGACGGCGGCGGCTCCCCCGTGCGGGCCTCCGCCGTTCCGGTCATGGGAATCGTGATAGGGTTTGACGCACGCTCCGCTGGCTGGGTCAGGAATGCAAACCGCAGGTTCGCCGTTGCGCATGGGGATTCCATCGGCTCCCGGAAAGGTGCCGAAGTAGCTGTCGAACGAGCGGTTTTCCTGCATGATGACAATCACGTGCCGGATGTGGCGAATGGCGTCTTCGGGGTTTACTCGTTCCTGGGGCCGCGTGCTGGTGCCAACGATGTGCAGCGCCCAAAGGCCCAACGCCACCAGTAACGTCGCGCCCGCGCCTCCGTAAAGACCGTGCGTAGATCTCCTGCCTCTCATACCCACGCCAAAGAGGTGCGCCCGCTTCCCCTGCTTCCAGCGGTAGCGATTAACTAGCCTACAATGCACGTCGGGTTTCCACGCTTCCTCGATCTCCACGAGTGGACCCAAGGGAAAGGCCCCAGTCTTTGGACTCGATTCCGCCAGCCGATTTCGCCCAATTTCGTACTAGGGAGATTCTCACCATTGGTAGCAGCTTGACGGAAATCCGCTCGCCACCAGATCAGATGGCCACTCCTGAGACCAGAGCGCTGGGAAGTTTCAAGAGCCGAGGATATTGCGGCTGATCTTCGTATAGCCCTGGTCGTCTGCCCACAGGGTGAGAGGGATGGCGGCGAGTTCATCCACTTCGGGGATCGCCAGGCCGTTCTTCGTGAGATCGACGGTTTTGATGTACGTCTTGCAGGTTTCGCAAGCTTCCACCCGGACGAGCTCAAACTTCGAAGCCGTATAGACGCACATTTTCTCGTCGCGGGACTCTTCGCACGCCGGGCACGCAATGCGAAGATAGTCCCACTCGGTGTAGCAAAACGAGCAGACGAGCGACCGCTTGGCGCCCTCGCCTTCCGGCCGCAGAACACCGGCCAAGGGCTTCGACCCGCAGAAGGGGCAGACGGGCCGCCGGACGACGGGCGCAGGCATTTCGGCGCGGTGGGCCAGGTACTCCGCGTATGGTTGTAGAATAGCCAAAGCGGTGAACCTCCTGAGGTCCTCAACGGAAGACCCTTCTGCCATTTCCGACCGCACCGGCTCCGCCCGTCCCTGGCCTACTCCGCCGGGCTCCTTGCGTTCGCGCTCATTCCGACGCCAGAACCGCTTCAGAAGCTGCGCCCACTCGACGGGATCGCTTTTTTCGAGTCGGGCAGCAAAACAGGCCATAGCCGATGGCCCTTCGCGCCCCAGGAACGAGAGAAAGGGCCGGAACCGCGCCATGAGAGCTTCGAGAACTTCGTCATTATAGGCGTTCAGCTCGGGCGAGAGCGGTCCGTTTGTTGTAGCGGCGGGCTTCAGCCCGGCACCTGACGCAGGCGGC
>JGI26339J46600_10000420_pt1 | contig 14639 bp, 11 predicted proteins | sample BogFormECP12_OM1_FD_46600 | JGI IMG/M metagenome (IMG submission 46600) | reverse complement strand
GTAGAAGAAGAGATCTTGCCGAGTTTTGATCAAGTTCATGCGCTCGAGTATTTGATCGTATTCGGTTATCTTATCAGGACGTTGCTTGAAGACGATGTCGCGAGTGCTCCTGATAAAAGCATCATTGTCACTTGCTGATTCTTGGCACCACGCGTAGTTCCAGCGGTTCACGAAGGAATCAATAAAGCGTTCATAATCGAAATAGAGGCTTAATGCATCGGGGAAAATGGTGTTAATCTCGTCAAGATAACTCACGATAGACCCGTGCATCTCGACGAAGGAGTTAAACAAGATATCTTGGATGGTATCGATACGGGCACCTTTCCAATCGTTGAATTCTGATGGATATCGTTTCATGAAAGCCCTGAGTATGTCGAATATGGTAGTATAGTGATAGTCACGGGTTAACGCAATATCGATGGTTGACGCAAACACTTCCGGGGTGATGAGCTGGTTGAAGCTGCCAGGAACGATGCTTTCCAAAAGATCATATAATTCCTGGTCATAGTGCTTGTATCCTTCCTGGGCGATGTATGCACGAATTTCTTCGTGATTGACCAACCAGGCAACGATGTCCGCATCGATGAGGCCAGGAAAATCTTTGAAGACATATTCAATAAATGAAAGGTCTTCCGTATACTTCCCGGTTTCATCACTGCGACGCAACAGCGTCGGAAAGTCTTTCAGTGACACTATTTTTTTGAGCAAATCATTATCATCAATATGGAAGCGACTCTTGAGTACCTTGAGAATGTTAGAATAATTCATGATGCTCGATACATTCGGATTAAATTCTAATTTCATTCTATTTTTTAGTTCCGGGGATGTAATCGTTGTATCGACCACGCGTTTGATATAACGGTATAATTGACGAGGATTATAATTGGTGTCGAGTTCATCAATCACAGATTCTAAAATATCTGCGTCGATTTCTGATTCAAATTGTTGTAATAACTTGATATACAATGCAGATCCGCCAGCGTCGATAAAGATCGCATGGAAGTGATCCTTGAGCATTCTCAAGAACTGGAACTGCAAGGTAAATGGCCAAGAGGATGATCCTTGATAAATCTGAGCGATTGCCCTATCATCAATATCTATTGAGACATCCTTCCATATGTCATGGTTTTCAGAGATATCCAAGAGGAAATCGACCGTGTCAAGCACGGATTCAATAGTATCGTGTTCCGTTGCTGTAGTGATAGTGTTGAACATGTTGTTGATCGCGATACCTATGAGTCTTGCAAGCTCATCGATCTCACCGCCAACTTCATCGATACCATTATTATATTTAATGCAAGCCATGATACCTCCGAGGATCGCTTGCAAGCAATATCCTTCTGTATTTATCAAGGCATCCTTGACCAATCCATATAATTTCTGCAAGATCGTCGATCTGACATCGTTTTCTGCTTGAGGCAAGACATAATTGCACGATCGAATCACGATCTCGATATAATCGTCAAGATATTCATCATCTTTCGTGATTGCTTCTCGAATTTTCTGAATGCCAAAGTCGATTGCTTTTTCATGAGCCGCTTGATCTATGTTTGAATTACTGAGGAGATTCATAAACATGTACAAGTTTGCCACGAGGATATCTGGCTTGGCGAGAAGGGAGGAGAATAACGCCAGTATGACATCAGAGTGAATGTCACGATACTGCCATAATGCATCAATATCGCTTGCCGAGACAAGCTTGGTAACGAGTTTCGCAGCTAATTGCATGGTGAATGGCGATGGGGGTAGCCCTAATTTTCCAAGTTTCATGTCAAGATATTCAATCTGGTGCACGACGTCCTTAACGTCCGAGTTTTTCACGATGTTATTGACAATTACAGGATTATCAAGTACCGAAACAAGATCGCTTGAGAATTGTTGTTCCTTGAAATGCATTGCTGCTTCGACGAAATTCGACACGTCAATGATGTCGGCATCATTCGCTTCTAAGATATTCTGCAAGCTGATTTTGCCGAATTTCACCCATCCGAGTATCAATTCTTGGATATCGTACATACGAGAATACCATTCGTCATGGTACCTAGTCGAGGTCGGTGACACAACGGGTGTTTCCAAATCAGGGACTTGAATTGTTTCGGGGCTTGCATTGCTCAATGGTTCTTGCTTGGATTCCAAGGTTTGCCCCCTGACTTGCATTTTTTTCCAAAACGCATCGATCGTTTGGGAAATTCGATCGACGATGCTTTTTAACTCGTGCATCCGATCCGGATTAATCCTAATCATGCGGTGACCCTTTAAATCTGTGCTCGTGTCTTCGATCACTTCCAGAATCTTTGATTCTTCCAAGAACAATATGGGATGCTTGCGAGCACTATCGAAGTTGTATTCTGCGCTACCCTTTGGATGTACTTGTGGAACCATGATAGCCGGGTGATCGACTAAATAATTCGTTAAATCGATGGGAAAGTAATCAAGGCCTCCTTGATAACGATTGTTTAATTGGACTTTCAAGTATATGAATAAATAGTGAAATAAATATTGCGGCGGGGTACCATCCGATTCTAGACCGAGAGTATTCAATAAATATGTGTTGATAACTGCACAAATTGCTTTCTCGCTCGGGATTGCTTTCTTTGCAAGAAGTTCGCCTAATTGATCGTTGAAAGTTTGCTCGTCGAGGGTATCCGTGCCCGATTTCATGTGTTACACCATGGAGAGTAACACGGACCCGGATTTTTAAATTGATCCGTGCTGGAATCGACAACCCGTGTTTCCAAGTGGATCATCATAAAATTCATGGAATTCTCGCATGTTTATTCCGCGATGGGAGTTTAAATATGTCACGATCGAGATGAGCTATCTTGCGCGGCAGCATCGCGCATATCAACAACCATCAAACCATGGTGAGTAAGCAAAATGTCGCACCATCACAGTTCCAACGATGACCGGTCAAATAGCATGAATCCCAACAATTCGGCATACTCGGCATCACAGGACAACCGGGCAAATCAATTAAACCCAAACAACGACGAATACAAAGGAAACGACAATGACGAAGACGACGAATGAACATACTTCTCTCTTTTTTTCTATTTTTTTAGAAACTAGCGTGAAATGCATGAAAACAAATCACCTGACACATATGTTCGCGCACGAACATATGACTAGTATAAAACACAGCAATTTCATGATAACGTTACCGGCATTTCTCGAGTAGGAGGATGAAGCAATGCAGACGATAGCACGAAAAAACGACATGAATGATTCAAATTCTACCAGTATTGCAAGAAATGTCAAGGAGGTGGAAACGATGCAAGCAAAAAAAGATGAAGATCGGAAGAAAATCGCCGTGTTCATCGACATTCAAAACATGAACGAGAACACGCGATTCGATGCGTTATTTAGCAAATTAGAGACGAGTGGCACGGTAGAACTTAAGATGGCGTATGCTGAGTGGAAGGACGTGGGACCGATGATCAGGAAAAACATGCTCCGCCAGCACGTGAAACAAATCCAGACATCGCGACTCGCGTCGTCCGGAAAGAACGGGGCGGATATGCAAATCGTGATCGACGTCATGAACACACTATACCAACGTGAGGACGTCGACACGTTCGTGATCGTCGCCGGTGACACGGATTACGTACCCTTGATAAACGAAATCGCGAGCAGGGGGAAGCGATGCGTGGTCGCCGCACATGATAAGAAGATGGGGGATTCCGTGAAAGAATGCTGTCACGAATTCATATCCCTCGATGACTTGTTAGCGGAAACCACGGCGAATGCATTAATTGAATCGCCCGTACCAGCAATGCCGGTAAAACCATTACCAACAGTCGCTTCCCTTAGTCCTGAAATAAGACCCGTGCGAAAATCTTATCTCACCGAGGCGAAGGATGCAAGAAAGAGTCCAGTTGAAAATGTTCCTGCTAAGCAAAGTGAAACGAAAAAGTCCGTTCCGCAGAAAGATACTGTGAAAAAGAAGAAGGCTCGAGGCGTTGGTGTTACCATCGAGAATGATCAAAAAAGCTTGACCTTGTTTCCTGATCAATGGCTCAATGTCCTCGATGAGATGGAGAAGTGTTGTTGCTTTGGACCGATCGACTTCACTGAATTGCGTGATTATGTCGAAAAATTATTCGATTCCGGGCAAGTAACGTTTTCCAAAAGCATCATCGTGCCTGTACTGAACACCTACATCGCACAAGGGTTGTTCGATCAACCTTCGAGGGGACGGATCGTGATCGCGGATAATTTCGAGCAGAAGCGTCAGCAATTCGTGCGGGATTATCACCTGGAATAATATCACGTATCTTCTTTTTTATGCGATCGCTAATGTGAGAAAAAATAGTCGAATCACTATTGTAATCTCCAACATTTACCCAAAATTAAGACTTGAGCATTTGGATGATGCCGATATGTAAATAAGGAAAAATGGCAGGACCTTATTCGGATCTATAAATAGTAAGGTCTCCGAAATAAGGTGAGTCGATTTGTGGCTCAAAATTTGTAGATACTAAGTCATTTGATCCAAGTCTATAACTTGGTTCTTGCTATTTAAGAAAATTATCTTGATTTTCTCGATGTGAGGGGATGTGAGATGGAATGACGAGGATCTCTTGATGCAAACGAAGAAAAATGAGATTAACGGCTCGTGAAACGAATCATGCAAAGCTAAGAGTGGCAAGAAGTCCTAACGATTCAGATACGCGATCATTCATGCGTGTAAAGCATCCGGCGGGTCCGATGGCACGGGTTGCTGAACTGGCAATCCCAAGAGTTGTAACACGCCATCGGTGTCTTGTTCGAGCAATAACTTGAGAACATCCCGCACCTTGAGTTTCTTGTTCAAGGTTGTATGGTACAATGACAGCAGCATGGCGTAGATATCGACCAAGAGCGGGTTGACGAAGTTTCCAGACATCTTGCGTTGCACGACGAAGGGACGTATCGCTCGTTCTGCAGCGTTATTATCCGGCGGGATGCCGTTGTACTCCAAGTACGTGAACAGTTTCTTGCCGAACTTTTCGGTTCGCTTGAGCAATCGTTCGATGTCTGGGCTCGCAACGCCTTCAGCACGTAATTCAGCAACAAGCGCGTGCATGCGACGCATGGCTTCCTTGATCGTGGCTCGGTTATCCACCGGCGTCTTCCANCCCAGGTCACCATCACCCCATGCNTGGCAAAAGAAATCATGCAATCGCATCGCTTGCTGCACGACCCTTGCTTGCTGCTCGACGCTCTTCACGAGTTCGCCTTGCTGTTCAGCCGTGACCGGCTCCGGTGCCTTGGGCGGGCGACCTCGTTTCTTCGGGATTGGGGAACCATCGACTGAAGCTTTTACGGCCGCATCGAGCACCTCCAACGATTTCTTGATTTTCGCCTGCTTGGAACCAGCATCGGTAGCTATCACCCGCAAATCTTTCACCAAATGAGCCAAGCACTTCTGCTGCTCCACTGATAGCTTGTTATACGCGCTCCAGAAATCCGATATCAAGATACCCTTGTAGCCATCGAACATGTCCTTGATCGTGCCACTTCCACGGCTCTCGCTCGCCTTGAAAAGTACCACGTTCGCCGTGACGACCACCCATAACCACCAATTTCTGCCATCAAGCGGCACCCCGGTCTCGTCCACGTGCGCGAATTCCGTGTGCTTGACCGCCGCCGCGAACGCGTCGTACACGATTCGAATCTCCGGCTCCCATTTCACCATCCAATCAATGAACGCGACGATCGTGGGAATGCTCGATTCATCATCAGGGTTCGTGAAGAACGTTAGCAGGATCACGCGTATGTTGTCCCACGTGTTGTGCCGCGCCACGCGCAATTCCATGACCAAGGAAATGAGGCCCAAGCCGTAATGGGCGTGGCTCAGCTTCCCGAACTGCTTCGCAACGATCTGGTGGCAACCCGGGCACCGATACCGGTAGATGACATGTTTCACGTGTTCGAGAGCAGTCCCCCGGTGGAGTGCCTTGACGTCAATGATGACATGCTCCCTGTGATCGATGGACTTGGTTCTGTCCAAGGAATGTTCGCATCGCGGGCACGTGTCCAGCCTCCATTCGACGACACGATCGATCGTGTCGGGGACCTTGAAGCCAGCACCCCTGCTTCCCCGAGGCTTGCCGGTGCGCTTGTTCTTCGCAGGAGTTTCATCGACGATATTCACGGTGCTCGCCTTTGCCCCGGTCTTGCGCCTGGTCCTCTTGTGCTTCTCGTGATATGCGACAATTGATTCTTTCATCTTACGGTTCTTGTCATGCATTGCCAGGTTCTCTTGCTCAAGCTCGCGTGTTTTCTGTTCTAGTTCCAAGACGCGATGCTCGAGTACCGCCTTCTCATCTTCTTCCGCATCTGCAGGTGGCACGGAAGCCGGTTCCGGCTCGCTAGTCACCGGATCATCGCACGAATCGGATATTGGCGCCGAACCGGGCAATATTACGGTTCGTACTTCGTGATTCTCGATGCTTGACTCACGATTGCCGCGATGCTTGAACCGCTTCGCGAACATGGTGAGTACCAATGCTGCCATTAGTACGACGGGGAACAAGACCACGGGGTACACATGATAAGATCACGGAACTACGGATATAAACTTCATGGTCGTTCCTAGTAAATTTATTGGATCAAAAGACTTAGTTCATACCAAAATTTCAAGGTATTATTTATGGCCAATGAACAAAAATCTCAATCACCATCGAATCTCGATGAATGGATAAATCCGCTCAAATCGGAGTCACACGGCGAAAAAATATTGAGCAAGATCGAAAGCATATCTGATACAGCTTTCTCATTTATTGGCTCTATCTGGAAAGAAATCATTAGGGAGTTTTTCAGACGATTTCTATTCGTGTATGAATCTAGTATTATGAATGGAATGGCATTTTCTTGCCATCCTTAACCCAATATGTACCGATCTTTGACCGATAAATCTCGTATTTCTCCCAGAATGCGGGATCGGCGATGAGCCCGCATTGATCAACCGCCATGCACCGCGCAATGCACGTCGCACAGCAATCGCTGTTCAGCATGCAAATCATCGATGCTTCCACGTCGAGCAGCGGTTCACGGCAACACGGGCACTTTCCGTCCATTTCAATATCTGCTATGAATGCTTGCGCTGATTCTTGCCATTTCAAGCGAGATGGTGAGCGAAAGTTATGCCTCCCATAAATAAAAGGTCGTGGAGCTGTAGAGAAGGCGGGAGCGAGTATCAGTAAAATTTTAATGCGTTAACTCGAGAGAGATATTGATCGAAACGGTACTATCCCGACCTCCGCAAGCTTGTACATGCGAAATCGATCAGGCCGATGTACTTTCGCTCGCAGGAACTTTGCACGAGCAATTCGTACATTTAGGGAACTCGCGTCGTGGCGTGCGCGGTTTCCCGGGATAGTTTGCACATAGCATATAAGAGGCAAGGTTTAACGACGTCTGTCGTCGTCTTCAGACAACGACTAAGAGAAAAGGGTTGGATTCTGCCTTGCATCCAACCCTTTTAGTATTGGATTATCAAGCATAGGACTTGGTACATTCTCGGCAGCGCCACAAGCAATATGAGATTCAGGTGTTGACGGAGAGTGAAACCAAGTGTCCATGCAAGTATCGCGTGGTAATTCGAGTGCATTCATCGGTACCAAAATCGTTCTCGCGGATTTTTCGTGCAAGATGACTGGCTCTACAGCAAGGTACCCTTGGTTATGTGAAGCTCCATCAACGCCAGCATACACGACTTGTAAAGGAGATGTTGAATGCAATGTTCGAAAAAAGGTTAGAAATCGTTTGTGATGGAGATAACATAGCGCGGTATCCAAATTTGAGTGGATCGATAGGCAACTTGCACGCGGCATCCTGGTTTTTTCACGACAATCGCGATTGGCTGAACGGTATCATCATCGTGGGACCAAATTTGCGCCGCAGCATCGATAACCTGTATGATTTCGATGACATGCTGCGTAGAGGCTGGATAAAGCAAACACCACCACACCATTCCACGGATGAATTTGTACTTGAATACGCGGCACGCCATCCTAATGCATACGTGCTCAGCAATGATTTGTACAGGGATTACAAGGACACGCGCCTGGAAATAGCTCCGGAACGGGTTATACAATTTTTAATCCTGGACCGGGAAATAATAATCTCCGGATTGCAAGAATTGAAGGAAGTGCTGTCGATTGCTTGAAAAACCACGTTATTCTTATTTTTTTCCTTATCATCATGCAATGAGATAGCTATCACGCCATTGATCCTAGCCTTTGCATAAACGCGCTCATGTCGCGTTCATCGAGCCGGAGCAGGATCAAGTCGGGCTGAAATGCCGTGATCGCGTCGATGATACGCCTTGCCACCGTCTTCATCTGGACATTAATATATATCCCCCCATCCCATGTCCTTGTTCATTTCCCTTCTTTCCTTCTTTAATTCCTTGATTCGCTCAAATTCTTCTGGATCATCACTGTCCTCGTTTTTGCGTACTACCGTTTTATCGACAGAATGATCGATGACTTCCTTCAGTACTATCCGCTCTTCCGAAACCTTGTTATATTCACAAAATGGACACCGTTCAATAACTTGCTCTATCTTGTTTTTCTTTTGAACCAGCAAATTGTTACATTTTGGACAGCACTATCCGATCCACAAGAATCGCGATCCCCGGCTTGCGCGAGGGTTTCTCATCGCGAGCATGATCGTTATTTGCGCGTTCGGTGGGTTTTTTGCGTATATATTTCGCCCGATCTAATGCTCGGAAAAAATCGGCACGACATCATGATTCTCCAAGTCGCTGCAAATATTCGATTGCGTATCTTTCGTTTGGATCGATCTCCAATGCCTTGTGATAGATGCGAATGGCGCCCTTGATGGCACCCATGGCTTCCAGTGCCTCGCCAAACGACGTCCAATAATATCCGAATTGCGGTTGCAAGGAAATTGCGCGCCGTGCTGCCTTCAAAGCCTCCTTGAATGATCCCGCTTTGGTAAAGGCACAGCTCAAGCTATTCAGGACATGCGTTTGATTCTTTATAAACCTTTTTCGATTGTCATGATCGATCTGACAAATGTTACCCTGCTTGCTTATACTCATCCATCATCCCGAGATTGATGATCAACGGATTGTACCTTCCATGAAATCTCGGGATTGCAGGCATCATGCCGAGGATGCGGAATGCTGGGACGAAGTAATGACGCGAGAAGAACTGCCTGGTATCAAAATGCCCGTTCTCGCAGTGTCGTATTTGCCAGCGGAGCCAGGCGTGAACGAGATTATCGAGCGGCTTGAGGCGATAACAAGAACAACAAGTTGCAAGGTCATGCCATTCACGTCGCTTGATACATTAGTGCATTATATAAAAACCGAGGCATGAATTTCATTTCCCAGCCTGCGTTCTCTATCATATTCTTTTTTTCTTGGAAAATTGACTCTTTCAAGTTTTTTTAAGATGCATCCTTGCATTCCGGGCATTTAACTCCTCGTTTTATTACAATAAATGCTTTCTGGACCACATGACCACTTTTAAGGCAACGCCATGTCATCATCGTATCCGCATTCACGTATTCTCCATCCAAGCATTCGAATCCATTATCAAGTCAAATGCGTTTTACTTCATCAAACAACATCTTCTTCATGTTTCACGCCAGACCAAATCACCGATCGGTCATTACCCTCTTGGTTTTAATTTCCATTCGCATTCCAGTAAAGAGTGCAATTGGAAAGAACATGCAAACGCCAGTATTCTGTAAATACAGCACGTAATTGACAAGTAATTCGAATTGCGAGATATCTTGAATCACCACGAAAATAACGGTACTTGCAATGATCATTGAAAGCGCAAATAATGCAATGGCAAGGACTGGAAAAACGATGAGATATTTGCGTTTCAAGATCGCGACATCGATTCCGAAGAAAACCATTGAAACGATGCCAGTAATGGGAAAAATGAAAGAATAAATGTTGAACTTGATGTGAATGAAGAAATAATCTGCCAAAGGATAGAACAAAAGAACGACCGCGGTGCATCCTGCAATCAACAAATACTTTCTTTTTAGCATTATACCGCTCAGTACAACGAGGATGCTACCCACCAATGCTGTCACGAGAAAGAGCATGGCAAATAAATTCAATTCTTCAACGATTTTATCTTGAATGGCCGAAATTAACCCGCTTGAAGATTGAAGTGCTATAATTTCCGCCAGCCAGAAACCACAAGTTGCTGCATAGAATCCTATAGCGATTCTTTGAAAAGCAAGACCAAGTCCTCCCTTTATCGTAACTTTAGACATGATCCTTTTCTCGTTCTAACGGCGATTTATAGATTACCAACCCTCTAACTGTAACGCTCTGAAACGCTTTCCCCGCCCTCGCCATGTAAAACGTGGATGGGGGTCGGACGGGGGTCGGACAGGTGGCCATGCCGGCAATGCGGAAGCGCCCCTCGTGATCGGAAGATTTCATTCGATCCATCGAAAAGAATCTCCCTAGTGCATCGGACTACAAATTCCTCGCGGCAAGCGATGGCACGGGCATTTACAAAGCACCCGAAAGGTTTAAGAGGGCGGATTGTGATGATTCCAATAGTAAAAAGTGATCGAGATGGTAAACGACCCTTCCACAGCAACTAACATGTCGATTCCTTCCGAACTTTTAGTAGCGGTAAAGAACATCATTGCTGGTTACCTGGAAGAGTACGGTACAGCAACCTTCGTGGAATTGGCCAAGATCATTCGCGAGCAGAAAGTAAGGGGTGCTATTACCATCTCTAATTCACAAATCAAGTCTGGTATCAATCAACTCGTCGACAGTAATGTGCTAGTCAAGGAGGCTACTAAAAATATCTTTAGCCTTGGCCAAAATCATGAAATAGAAACCCCGGACTCCTTCATTCCTAAAAAACAATTTAACAGTTTAGAAGATATTCTTAGCATTGCCATCGATCCCATCCGTGTACTTGAATATTTTAATAACAAAGGAGTAACGCTTCGTTCTTCAAACTTAGATATCACCTTGTTTGCTGCACAAATCAACATGCGAATTCATGAATTCGGAGGAAATAGGTACATATTATGCCCGATTCCAAGATTCCTCATCGCAGAAGCCAATATCGAGACGGGCATAGCAATTTCCGTGCATTTTGATTATGATATGTGCACGATAAGAGATGGAATCAGCGGATACTCGGATGAAGACATTTGGAATGGTTTTCATGCCAATGCTTATCAGATTGCCCTTGAAACGAATGAGTTCTGGATTTCATCGTTTAATGATGGTCTCACTGTGCATCCCGAATTTCTTGGGGATCGCTTTCAAGTTTCACCGCGCGAGATGGCGATTATCTTCATCCATTATTTACTCAACGATTTGGCTTCTGGAATGCAAGATTCAGACTCATTCATCGATAACAGGATATATCTCCAGATTTTTGAACAACTTCCCGAGTATCGCGGCGATTGCCCTGCTAAACGACGTGTTATTAGTGCATATTTTGATTTCCTGGCATCAGTTCTTGATTCCTTAACTGATGCTCGAGATACGAATCCATCGAAATATGAACATGTCGTGGAACAATTCTTGATTTTCTTGTTCGGTAATGACAAGTATTCGACGATCTGGATTCAAGACGGGTTCTGGGATATGATCGACGCGAATAAATTGAAACCATATGCAGAATTGCTATTTGAGCACTTGTTAACAGGAAAAAATCCAAAACATGAATTAGATGCCATTCGTGATGCAATGGATTTGAGCGACTATATTGAAACGATGCCGAAAAAAAAAGAACCAATTTGCAGAGCATTTAATACAGTATTCGATGAACGATATCTCAAGGACACTTCCCTTATCGCCGATATTGGAAAACGCTTTTTTAACTGGAGCCGAGATAATTTGGATGAGAATTTAATTGCTCGTGCAAATAATTTACTGGACAATTTAATTGATGCCTAACTTTATTTTGATTTCCTCAAATCTTCGCTATTATTGTTTTAGAAAATGAGGAAAAAAATATACAGATTTAGATCCAGGCGTTTACTAATTTTATTAATCAAGCAGGAGGTAAATATAACGAAGACATCCCCGCGGCTGCTCGCCAATCGTTGAAGATGTTCATTGTCGATTGGGTAAATTGCATTCTCGTTCCACTGGTCAACCCAGTACCTATGATAAGATTGCAATTATCGATTTCTCCTGTACCATCCGCCCATGAGACAGAGAATGTCAAACGCCAGGCATATTCTCCGGCTTGAACCTCGACATAATCCACGCCATGAATTGTCATTTGTGCCTCGGCATGTCGACTAGATCCTCGCCCTTCATACAGCATAAAGGGTTTATCTGTGTATTCCATATATCCATCAATGACATTGTAAAAACCAGCAGGGAATGAAATCTTGTTGTACAAATCTCGCTGGGCTTGGACGCTGCTTTCGCGTAAAGACTCGAGATATTGTTTAATATATTGATCGCCAGTAGTAACCCAATTTTCCACGTAATTGGCGTCAACATAGCTACCTCGTTCAATCTCGCGACCAGGCCGAGTAACAATTGTTGGATCAGATGTAGTGAGGTCAAAGGTCCATTCTGGAATTAAATCTGGCTGCAGTGATTGGTAGAGTAAACCTTTGGAATTATGGCTAATGAGCTTTAGATAGTGGTTCATCGTTTGTTCGGCATAATGTCCCGACAATTCACCGAGGCTTGAAACTTCGCTACCTTTTATTTCATGGGGGAACATAAGAATCGCGTTATCAATTGTTGGCGTTGTTCCTGTCTCGTGAGCAAATAATACGTAGTCAGGATAACCTACCAGTACACTTGTTTTTGCCACCGCCCACGAATATTGCTCCCCTTGTAGACGGGATATCACGTCCTGGTCATAAAATAGGCTATTCATGAAATCAGTATATTTCTGGATGCTTCCGTCCTTCAAAGCATTCAGCACGTTAGCAGCAAAATTAAGCCTAGGCTCTGCATTGTCCTCACGTAAATAACCGATGAACTTGCCCGCTAAATCATTAATTGTCCTATCATATTCGGGATCATTAGTATCGAGAGCTAGCACTTGATTGACAAAATCTCGTTTGGTTGATTTGAGTATACCGCTACGTGCATCTGGATTCAGCGCATAATCACTGGCATCATCGTACGCGGTATACAACTCGTTAAATTGGTTCACGCAGCTATCAAGATCTGCACCAGATATGATTTCACCAGCAGTTCCCACTTTTGCTAGAAAGCTATGTGTTTGTGCTAGCAAAGCGTTGCCTGCAGGAATCATATCTTGTAATTCTTGTTCTATCGCCAGGATCTTATCAGCCTGGCCTCGTTCTTCTATGTTCGCGGCTTTATCGACATCCTCCAACACCCGTGCATCTATGACCAAAACGTCAACTCGCACTTGTTGTTGATCGACCTGCTCTCCAGCCAAATTCTTATTCGGGATGCCTTCAATGGCGTTCTCTACTGCCGGATTTGGAGCTGCTTGAACCGCCGCTTGAGCTTCCTCGATGGCCGCGACGCCGGCGATCGCGTCTGCTGGCAAGGTCACGTGAAATACAACTCCATCAGGGCCTGCCATGCCCGTGTTTTGCAATATGCCGTTGTCTTTCAAGAACTTGAACACGTTGACCTTGCCGGTGTTGTATTTTTCCGCGATCGGCTCGATCGTGTCATATCCCGCGTCCGAAGCGCCGCCCAGCGCGGCCTTGATATCGACCAATGCCTTCATGGCGGGTCCGGTCTGGTCGATCATGAAATTCAGTTCACTCGTTCCCACGATCAAGCCTGCCTTGTACGTCTTGATGTACGCGGTGAAGTCGGCCGCGCGCCCGGCGTTTTTGAAATAAAGGTCCTTGATGGCGGCCACGATTGTCGCTTCCTGGGGCGATCCCCGGCTCACGGCACTTAATTGATCCAGCAAGGGCACGAGTTCCCGCGTCAAGATGTCGGGAAGTTCACCCGCGCCGGGCAAGGTCGTGCCGGGATCGCCCATGACGAGCGTGCCGCCGCTGACCTTGGCGAGCGATAGCACTTGGCCAAGCGTCATGTCTTGCAGCGTCGCCCACGATATCTCGAGCCCGTTCCCGAGCACGATCTTGAAGTCGATGCCACGGGTGGGATCGCCGTAGATGCCCGTGGGGATGGTCATTTCATCGCTGGCGGCGACGTCGCTCATTTTCATGGCCAGCTTGGCCGGATCGCTGGCCATGGTCACCATGTTTTCCTCGATCTCCTGCGTGTGGCGAATAACGGTCGGCTCGTGCACGCCGAATTGATCCGGGGCCGTTTGCAAGACATCCCGGACATTCTTCGGCAAGAGCCCGGCGAGCCCGTTCGCGCCCATGCGATCCGCTGCCATCTTCGTCGCCACGTTCAGGAAGCCCGCGCCCTTGTCCATCGCGATCTTCATGGCCAGCCGCGCGTACGATTTCGGGTCGAGCTTGGCGAGCCGGTCGGCGTCCTCTTGCGTGGCATGCCCGTTACTCGCCTCGGCCTCGACCGACCGCGACATCGCCGCCTCGTTCGCTTCTGCCTTGGCCTTGCCGATGGCCGACGAGATGCCCATGGACAGCAGCGTCAAGGCGAGCTGGCTGAGTTGTCCCGCCGCGAGCGAGGTGAACCCGAGTGCTTCCAGCCCCTGCGCCAGGTACGTCCCGCCGATCGTGTACACGACGACCGC
>JGI26339J46600_10000419_pt1 | contig 14647 bp, 9 predicted proteins | sample BogFormECP12_OM1_FD_46600 | JGI IMG/M metagenome (IMG submission 46600) | reverse complement strand
AATCGACCCACCCGTTGGCTGCGTACCGAACCGGCTTGGCCGCGGCTGCCCTCGACCAACGCCCCTTGCGGATCGTGCGCCGTGGCGCGCAATGCCGTGAGGACACCGAGACCCATGGCCACCAGAATCGAGACGCTCAGGGCGAAAAGGAGCACAGGTACGTTGATGGAAACCTCTCCCACCCGTGGCAGGTGGGGTGGAGCAAGCGCCACCAACACACTCACGCCCCACTGCGCCGCGAGCACTCCCAGCGTGCCGCCGGCGAGCGCCAGCAGCAAGGATTCAGCCAGGAACTGGCGCACCAATCGGCCACGGCCGGCGCCGAGCGCCACGCGGACCGCCAGTTCACGCTCCCGCGCCGCGGCCCGCGCCAGCAAAAGGTTGGCGACGTTGGCGCAGCCAACCAGAAGCAGAAACCCCACCGCCCCCAGCAGGATCAGCAGCGTCTGGCGCACGTTGCCGGTGAGCGAGTCGCGAAGCGGCACCACGCTTGCATCCGTCATGTCGATGTCGGGCTTGTATTGCTGGCTCAGATGATGGGCTATCGTCGAGAGATCCTGCCGGGCCTGTTCCAGGGTTACCCCTTCCCGAAGCCGCCCTACCGGCGCGCGCCAATTGTGAGCCGTTCGGCTTGGCCCATCGCCAAAGAATTCCGCTGGGACCCACAGGTCACTGTCGGCCGGAAAGCTAAAGCCTGGCGGCATAACACCAACCACCGAGAACACCTGGTCCCCACCCCACAGTTCCGTCTTGAGCTTGAGCGGCGCAAGGTCCGTGGCTCCGCCCAGATGCCGGCGCCAATAGCCGTAGCTTGCGATCGCAGCCGGAGTGCCGCCCTCGCGCGTTTCGTCGGCTGAAAACTCGCGGCCGACGAAAGGCGCCACGCCCATCACCTTGAAAAAATCTCGCGAAACAACCGTCACGTCCACCCGCGCCGGCCCGGAACCGCTCGAGACGGTGATGACGTTGCCGCCGTTACACTCCGCCATGCCGGCGAACGTATGATTCGCAACGCGCAGGTCGTGGAAGTTCGGGCCAGCGAAGCTCATCAGGTGCCCGTCAGCGGCTACCTCCGACACGCTGACGATCTGGTCCGGCTTGGGGTAGGGCAGGGGGCGCAACAGCACGCCGTAGACCGCGCTGAAAATGGCGGTGTTGGCGCCAATGGCCAGCCCCAGCGTCAGAATCATGACGAAACTCACGCCGGGATTCCTGGCGAACGTGCGCAGGGCGTACCTTAGATCGTGCAGAAAGGTTGCCATTAATTCCTCCATTGAGCGATCGGGTGATCGGGTGATTGAGCGATTGAAAAAAAAGGTCCTCTCCGACTTTCAATCACCTAATCACTCAATCGCGCAATCACCCAGTGCTCTCATTCGTACCTCAACGCCACCACCGGATCCACTCGAATCGGACCGCGCCGGTGGCTGTCGCGGGCGCGAAACGACTCCGTGGACGCCTTCTCGAAGCTGCCCTGCTTGTACACGAAGGTGTAGCGGTACTCACCGGGCGAAGGGAGCATGAACCGGATGCGGTAGACGCTGCCGTCCTCGGCGTCGCAGAAGCCCTCCACCTGCCACCTGTGGTTTCCGTCCGTGCGCTCGAACCACCCGGCGAGCGCCGCGCCGGTGAAGGGGTTTGATACGTCCGGGGCAGCCACCCGGGCCGTGATCTCGACGAGATCGTAGGCGTCCACCACGTCCGCTGACTGCGCGAAAGTGATCTCTCGTGGCGCGGCTGCCGCTATGGAAGGCGCGGTCATCGCGACACATACGGCCGCGATCAGGCCTAATGCTGTAGAGATGAAGGAATTGTGGCGAGGCATGGGGTCACCATTATATGAGACGCCCTGCTGCAAAACAACAAAAGTAAACGGCGGAGGGGAGAAGAAGCTGCGAATTGCAGAGGACCCTGATTGCCGCTGCCGCCGCTGCCCCACCCCCTTCGACATTCCTGCTTCGGCGGAATCTCTCTCCTGACTTTGCTCTTGACCATGAAAGAGCGCCGCCCACGGTTGGAGACCCGACCCCGGCGCCAGCCCCAATTCAGCAATCGTCGTACCGTCACTCAAACCCATGATTCTAAAAAAGCCTAAGTAAGCCTAAGTGTCAGATTCAGCAGCTTCTTCGAGGGCCCCTATGTGGCGAGGCTGAAGCCCCGCGGTTCCGCCCAGCAAGTAGAGCGATAGAGCACTCGGCGTAATCGAGAACCCGACAGAAATCCTTCCCGTATCCCCGGTCGAGCGGGGGATCATCGAGGGACGGGCGCAATGCCTCGCCATCCGGCTCCGTGGCGGCAAGGTCAGGCGGCTCGGGCCGCGCGGGCCGCTCTGGTTCATCCCGTTTTCGCCGGAAAAGACCCAACAGCTTTTGCAACCATCCCGCTTTCGGGCTCACTTTCGTGTCCACTTTCGACCTGGCCGGTGCGGTCGGCCTTCGACCAGCCGAAGGCGGTGGGGGCGCCGCCGCTACAGGGACCTTCCGCCGGCTCGCCGTGGCGGACCTCTGACGAGGGCTGCGGGGAAGGGGATTCTGCCCATGGCGGCCCTCGCGATAGCGTACGGGGCGGAGCCAGATCATCACCTCGGGCCGCCACGCGGTCACCGGCGGGGCTGCGACACGCTCATTGATCGCCTGTTGCAATTCCTTGAACGACTTGGGCACCGGGCGCGCTCCCGTCATGAGCACCGGCATCTTGCTCAGCACCCAGGCTGACCTCCACATCGCTTGCTGTTCTTGATAGATGCTCGACCCCTTTCCCGGCGTGAGGGTCAGGGCCACGCGTGCCAAACTCTGCCCCTCCCCTGCCCGCCGTCTCTGGTAGCCGACGGTCACGCTCACGAGCGTCCGCCCGCTTCTATCGCGAATCTGCAATCGAAAGAACGGGAGGGCTGTCGTATGATAATTCGCTGAATCCATTGAAGATCTCTGTTTCCTTCCGATTCTATCCTTCTTCTCCGCCCAGCACCAGATGCGGCGCGCCAACTCGTCCGCCTCGCGCTTCTGCTGCTGGGTGACGGGGGGTAGGAACTTCAGCACGTGGGACCGAATGAAGTCGAACCGCTTTACGCCCGTCTCCCTGCCTGCTTGGACGAGGTTCTCGCGGAAGTTGGGCGAGTAGCGGCCGTGCTTGAGAGCGTTCAAGCGGCTGCGGCATTTGCCCTCCGCGGTGCGTGGTCCGGTGCCCTTGCGGGCGTTGGCCCGGCAGGCGGCCAGCAAAGCCGGGGTCTTGGTCTTGGGTCGGCAGAGTGGCATGGTTACGTTCCAGTCGGCAGTCAGCAGTCAGCAGTATGCAGTCTGGCCGGTGCTCCGCACCTGCTACCGACTGCTGACCGCTCACTGTGGCTCTTCCCTCAGAGCCGCCGTTTCTCGTCAATTTTCTAAGTCCCTCACGGATATCTACCCACAAGTAAGCCTCTTTCTAAGTATCTCGCAAGCTAGATCTCTTGTCAAGGAAAATAGTTTGGGTTTTTTCTTTTCAGCCCCGAAGGGGCGTAAGACAGTAGCCCAGGGCGCCAGCCCTGGGACAAGATGCCCCAAAAACACAAAACAATAATTTGCCGGCCTTCCCCCAGGGCTGGCGCCCTGGGCTACTCTCTTACGCCCCTTCGGGGCTCAGGCTTCCGGGGTCGCCGATTAGCCCCCCGGGGGCTACACCCAGATGTAGCGCTCGTCGTATGGAATCCCGTGCTTCTTGAGGAGGGTCAGCAACTCCTCTTGGAATGTAAACCCTCGATGATGCTCTTCCTGTCCGGCGATGTATTTGATGACCGAGGCCGCGTTCGACTGGCTGACGCTGAACGCCCCATAGCCCGCCTGCCACGCGAATTTGGAACGCCCCTTGGTTTCGTGTACCCACTTTGATGAGTTGGCTTTCACCACTCGCAGGGCGTCCGCAATCGCGAGCGTCGGAGGAAGGTTCACCAGCAGATGAACGTGGTCGGCGGTTCCTCCGACCGTCAACGCCTTGCCGTTCAGTTCGCGTACGATCCCTCCCATAAAGGCGAGCAAATCGGGCCTGAGCTCGGAACTGATGAGAGGAAATCGATCCTTGGTGCTGAAGATCACATGCGTCAGGAGGTTGCTGAAGGTTTGCGCCATGCTCTCACGGTCCTGTTTCCCGGTGGCTTAGAGCGTGTGAAAAAAATGCGTCAGCCCTGGCTCGCCGTCAGATGGCTTCCTCATCACGACTTCCACAGCTTAAAGAATTTTCGACAAACGGCAAAGAAAGAGAAAAGGGAAAAGAAAAAAGAATCAAGGAAACACTTCCCGGACGCAACGAAACCCGATGTAGACGTACCTGAAGTCAGGGTCGATCCAGATGCGGTAGGCGGCGCGCAGGACTCTGGGACTGAGGTTCCAAGCCCCCCGCGCAACCCCCGCAGCTATGACCGCGTGCCCTTCGAAACGCGAATTGCTCCAGGAGTTGTTCACGCAGCCGCCAGGTATCACCGTGGGCTGCGTGGGCAATCCACGCTTGAACTCTTGAATCGATTTCATCCCAATTCATCACGCCTTGAGCGTATTGCTCCTGCAGGAAGCGCAGGCGGCGACGAAATCGCGCCACGTTTTCACGCACCAGGCGGCTATGGTCAGGGAAGACTCGCCAGCCCAGAAACGTCACTCCTTCGGCGGTACGGTAGATGCGGCTTTTTCGCGGGTGGATGGCTAGACGAAGCCGGTACAGGTCTTCCTCGATCCGGCCGCGCATCTCGTGCAACCGCTCTTTGCTGTCACTGAACAACAGAAAGTCGTCCACGTAGCGAACATACACATCCGGCCGCAGACTGCGGCTGATCATCTGGTCCAAGGGATTCAGGTATAGGTTGGCGAAGAACTGAGAGGTTTGATTCCCCAACGGGAGGCCGCGGCGCCGTTCGTATGGCGCAAAGAGATCGTCACCCGGATAGTACCAGTTCGCCTCCTCCTGGGGATTCGAAGCGTCGATGATCCGGGCGGCCAGATCGAGCGTGGGACGGCACTTCCCGGCCCGGGCCAGCAACCCTTTCAGGATTTCGTGGTCGATGGAGGGAAAATACTTTCGCACGTCGCACTTGAGAACGAATCGATGGCGCGCTGCACCCCATCGAGCGCGGGCCAGGGCGCGGTGTGTCCCAAACCCTTTCCGGCAAGCGAAGGAATCCTTGGAAAAGCGCTTTTCAAAGACCGGCTCCACGACCTGGGTTAGAGCGTGGTGGACAACGCGATCGCGGAAGGGGGCGGCCGAAATCAATCTCGGCTTTGGCTCCCTCACTTGGAAGCTTCGGTAGGGTCCCGGCTCGTACGAACCGTCTTTGAGCTCGCGTTGCAATCGGAACAACTCCCATTCCAGGTTGAGAAGAAATGTGGCCACATCAGCGCGCGTGCGCTTGCCCGCTGCCGCGCCCTGCGCGGCGGTGAGCAGATTAAGAAACGAAGTCAAATGCGCCCAGAGCTTCCCGACGCGTTTCATAACCGTTTTACCGCTGTTGCTCGGCGCCATCCCCCGACCATGCGTCCGATTTCGTCCAGCCGTTCCAGCGCAAAACCGTAGCCGTCCATCGACAACAACCGCAGGTCCTTGGCAAGGCGCAACAGGTAGCGTAGCCCGTTAACCTTCTGGCTGGCCTGCTCAAGCAGCGTTCCCTTGTCCACCGTGTACGCTGCGGCCACCAGGATCAGAAGCAGATCCAGGCCATAACTCACCACTCGGTCTCCGAGGCTGAACCGGTACGAGTGCGGAAACTTCTCTGCCTTCGGCAGCAGCCAGAGCACCAAATCATACGTCTTTCCTACGACTATCGCGGGTTCGTTCCCAGAGGGTTTCCCCGACAAGATTTTCACTACTCCACGGCGAAAAAATTTTCGACAAAAAGCCAAAAGAAAAGAGAACAGGAAAAAGAATCAAGAGAACACTTCCCGGACGCAACGAAACCCGATGTAGTCGATCTAGAGGTCAGGAGCGTACCTGTCGCGGTAGGCGGCGCGCAGGTACCTGGGAACGTTGCCCCAAGCCCCCCCGCGCAACACCCGCAGCTCACCTGATTCCGGGCCTTCCGGGCCCTTCGGATTCCGGCTGGGCGATTTCCCATAGTAATCCTCCCCGTACGAGTCCGCCACCCATTCCCACACATTCCCTGCCAAGTCATCGATCCCTTCCGGCGTCGCTCCCCTCGGGTACAACCCTACCGGCGTCGCATGGCGCACCTTCCCCGCGTCATAATTCCCTCGCTCGGTGTCCGGTTCCTCGTTCCCCCAAGGGTACTTCCTTCCGTCCCTGCCTCGTGCCGCGCGCTCCCACTCTGCCTCGGTGGGCAGTCGTACTCCTTTCCACGAGCAATAAGCCACAGCCTCATACCAGCTCACATTCACCACGGGCCGGTTGGGATGTTGCAGTTGCTCGTCCCACTGGTCAGGCTGCTTGGTGCGGCCGAAACCTCCAGCTCTCCACCAGCGTTCGTTGCTGTAACTTTCGTCCTCCACAAACTTCCGGTATTCTGCCACCGTCACGGCGTATCGCCCGATCTGGTAAGCGTCCAGGTGCACCTCGTGCGCTGGTGATTCATGCTCAGATGCATTGAAGTCGTAATTAGGTTGGGAAGGGTCTTGCTTCTGACTTCCCATCAAGAACTTGCCGGCGGGGATGTTGATCCAATTGTCCTGATGCAGGCGGGGGTCGCCCGCCTGGCCCAGCGCCTCCGCAGCTTCGAGGCGGACGTTGAAGTCGACGGAGCGAGACTTCTCCCGATCGAAGATGCCGAGCACCGATTGCACCATCGTCTCATAGCGCGGGTCGGCAGGTTTATACCCGAGAGGGTTCAGATCGCGCACCATCGCCCCCACCAGGCCCACACACTTCGCGCGCTCGGCCAGCGGCGCCTGCTCGCCAAGTCGCGCCAACAGCACCGAGACCAAGCCGTCCACTTTGGGCTTGCCCTGTTCTGCCAGGACGCCGGCCAGTAGCAGCACCACCTCGCGCCATTCCTGGCGGTAGATCTTGTTTCCAGTGAGCAGAAGGTCGTATTGATCGCGCTCTCCCAGGCCGGAAATGGCCTTGGCTGCCAGGTACTCCTGAAACGTCAGATGCCAGAAGCGGATTTCGCTGCCCCGGCTCACGATGATGCCGCTATCTACCTCTTCCTGGGCGATGAAGTCCTGGGCCTGGCGAAGGCGCTCCGTCTCGCTCTCGGCGGGAAACTGGGGCGCCAGCTTATCCGCCGCATCGCCCCGGGAGATCTGGACCAAGCGACCCTCGGGCTGGTCCTGCATCCCAAGCGCCAGTTGTTCGAGCAGTGCCAGGCAGCGATCGGCCGGCGCCCGTCCCCGCCGCTTCTCCCGGGCTCGCGCCAACCAGGTCAGGATGGACTGGTAGAGTTCCGCTCGTTGCTCGGGCAGCCGACGCTCGTTCCAGTGGACNACGGCCAAGGCAGTCAGCATCACCGGATTGCGCGCCATGCGCCGAATCTCCGGCGTGCTCCGCAGCGCTTCCGCCAGTTCCGCCAGGTGGCGCTCCGCCTGCTTGGGAGTATCCGGGAATAAGGCGTGGCACCAGTGTTCGAGAAACTTCTCGATGGCTTCCGGTTCGAGCGGCTCAATCTGGACCGTCTCGAAACCGTCCAGCACCGTCTCACCGACGTAGGCCAGGGGCCGGGTGGTGACCACAAAGCGACAGCGCCGATAAGCGCGGGTAGCCTTCTCAAACAGCCGCGCCATGCCTTCGCGTTCGATTCTCCCGGGCGGCTCGTCCAGCCCGTCGAGTAGAAGAACCGCGGAGCCATCATCGAGTTTTCGCTCGAAGAAGGCCTTATCCAGGCCCCACTTCTGGCCCGCGCTCTGGTCGCCGAGGAAATCGACCAACCACGCCGGATTCGCTTCCGTCGTGGGTCGTTCGCGCTCTTCGCGTTCGGCGCACTTGCGGATGTGCTCCGAAAGCTCCGCAATGCGGATGAGAATGGGGAACGACGGCTCAGCGTCCGTCGTGCCTTCGGTGCGGCCGGTCTGGCTTTCGCCCTTTATGGCGCCGGTCTCAGTAGCGACGGGCGCGAAGGTTCTCCGTAAAGCACCGGTGAGTCGCGTCAGGAAAGATGGGCCCCTGGCACTCTCACCGCCAACGGCTCCAGCAGGCGCTACGGGCAGGGACTCTGCTGCCGCCGCCTCTCGCTTCAACAAGGCGTCGGATAGCGCGAAAGCTATGCGACTAAGAAAGGTGGTCTTGCCGGCCCCCGGATCGCCCACGATCACCAGGCGGCGGTAGCGCAGCATATCCTCGAGTTCCACGCGTTCCCGCCCGGTGGGGCTCAGATCCTTCTCAGCCCCGCTCTCGGTCGCCGGCCTGGCCGCGACGTCCACTCGATGTTCGGCCGACGTCTCCGCCGTGGTTAGGGGAATGTAAAGTTCGTCGATGGGGAAGCGTTGGGCCTTCCCGGTGCCCACCTGAAGACCGCGGATGTTGATCCACCCCGTCTGCTCGCGCAAGGATTCGAGGTACTTCGTGGGGTCGCTGCGGCCAGGAGGTGGCGCTGGTTCCTCAAACTCCGGATGTCGCTTACGCCACTCCACCAAAGCGGCCACGACCTCGGCGCGCAGGGTTCCCACATCGGTAAAGGTCCTGCGAATCCCACGGCCTGACAGCCACTGCTTGAATTCCTGCAGGTTGGTGACGTTGCGTTGAACCTCGGCAAGAAGTTGCGGCGTGGCTTTGCCTGAAAGGATGGCGGCCGTGACACGGTATTCTTCTCGACGTTCCAGAGGCCACTTGAAGTCCTGAGAGTCTGCGTCGACCAGAAACGCAATTACCTCGACCTTCTTCTTGCCGTTGCCCTCGCGCAGAGCCTCCTCGCACTCCAGACGGGTGATGCTCTTCGTGCCGCCGCTCGGCTGATCGGGAGGGACCCAGCCATAGCGGTGGGCGACGATCACCACCAGCACGTCGGCTTTCGCGACTTCATCGAGGCACTTTTCCAGCGGCGGCTTGTCGCCGCCGGCGACGAAATACTCCTGCCAGAGCACCCGAAACCCGGCGCGCTCCGCCTCAAATCTTGCAGCATCTCGGTACGCCTTCAGGTCCTCGACGGTGGAGGAGATGAAAACAACGGGAACGTTCGGGTTAGGCTTGGCAGCGGACATCGTTGGCTCCGGTTCTTCGGCGCCGCCCTTCCGGGCTTCGCTCAAGGTTACCACAAGGCCGGGGCGCGGTTTGATGTTTGACGTCGAAATGCTAGCGCCCGGTTTGGAGTGCGGCGGCTTGCCGCCGCTTTGGATTTCTCAGGGTTATTCGCGGTAAACTCGTGTCGGGGCACCGTCGGAGCGACCCGCTGCGAGCCGCTTGCGCAGCCTAGGCGGGGCGCACGGAGCGGAGGACGGCGGCAAGCTGGCCTGAAGAAAGCGGCAGCAAGCTGCCGCTTTGCCCGCTGCGAGCTTGCTCGCAGTGCCTGGACTGGGCGCGCGGAGGGAGACGACGGCCAGCAAGCTGGCCTGAAGAGAGCGGCAGCAAGCTGCCGCACTCCAAAATTGCGATGCGAGAGTGGCCGCATAGTCCGGTTCATCGGCTGACTCCACTCGGGGTCTACATGGTGACGGCTGGCACCTATCTCAAGCAGCCGATCTTCCGAGGCGCGCAGCGATTGGAGTGCCTCTGCGACTTGCTTCTGGAGCTGGCTGAGAAGTACGGTTGGGATCTGCAGGCGTGGGCTGTCTTCCCGAACCACTATCATTTCGTCGCCTTATCGGCTCTATTATCAGCGCGCTCCTGGTTTTGAGATGGACGCGGGATGTTATCGAACCAATGGCTCTCTGGGGTATTTTGTTGTAGACTCTCTTTCGACTTGGGCGGGACGAGGTCGAATGACTATGCTGGACGAACCAGACGGACCAGGAAATACCGCCGGGCGACTGACCTTCGATGGAACCCAGGCAGGCACGCCAGAGCCCGATGAGTCGGCAACCAACGACATCCCTTCTGCCACACCGACCCAGGATCGGAGCCCGGCCCGCATCCGCATCAGGCTTCTGCACGGTGATATTGGGCAAGCCGGCGAACCTGGCCACGCTCCTTCGGGCGAGACGGTTCCCATCGATGCCATCGCCGTTGGGCATTACAAAAACGTCGCTCCTGTCGATGCGGAGCTGGCGCTCGATCTCGCCATGAGGCGGACCTTGCCAAGCGGGGGTAACGAAGGCCTGATCATTACGCAGTTGTACCAGCGTGGAATCATTAGCGGAGAGCCGGCGCGGCCCTTCTTCCTCGCCGACCCGCGGTGTCCGAGCCGAACGATTGCCATTGCTGGCATGGGCTACCCCGGTAATTTTGGCGTCGCTGAGTTGACGGTTTTAGTGCGCGAGTTGTTCTGGTCGTTGAGCCGCCTCGGGAAAAGACATCTGGCCACGGTGTTGATCGGGTCAGGCAACGGCAACATCGAGCCACATCGTGCCCTGGGCGCCTGGATTCGCGGCCTGCGCGGCGGGTTGGAGGAGGCGGCTGCGGGCGGGAGGTCACTCGAGGTAGTGACCTTTGTGGAGTTCAACCCAAAGAGGCTGGTGGAACTAAATGACGCGCTACAAAGGGAGTTGGAGAACCTGGAAGTGTTGGAGTTCACCCCGCTAACGCAGGCGGAAATTGCTGCGGCTCTCGAAAGCGATTCCCCACCGCCACGGCCCTCAAAGGACGTGCCTCCAATCTATTTCTCTCCTGAAGTGGTAAGTGGGGAATATCGTCCCAGCGTTGTGACCAACGCGGCCCTCGTGGGCGAGCGCCGACAGCGCATGGATTGGGAATTAGTGCAAGAAGAGCAGGAGAGTCTGTTAGCGGCGAAGGATGCCGGCGCACAGTTGAAAGAGGCCGCGTCCCTATGTAGGCGACTTATCCCGGAAGAGCTTCAACCCCAGCTACTGACCAGCGCCCCGTTAATCGTGATTTGCAATAGAAAGACTGCCAGACTGCCTTGGGAGTTGCTGGCTCCGCCGGGAATTGCCGGCAACAAAGACATCAAGATTGGCCCGGAGGAGAGTCTGCTGGGTTTGAGCCGAGGCTTGACCCGGGAACTCAAGGTTCAAAGCGACCTGCCGCCGGGACCGCCCCATCGGTCGAGCAAGGACCTCCGCGTACTGATCGTCGCTGACCCCGCATCCGATAGGCCCTTAGCTGCTGCACAGCAAGAAGCACGGTTATTGGCTGACCTCTTCCAAACCTATAATAACGGTCAACGCGCCAAGAGCGGTAGGAACCGTATCGAGGTCACGCCTCTGATCGGCCCGACCGAGGCCAGTCATAAAGCGGTTCTCGACCAACTACAGGAGAACTCCTATGACGCGCTGCATTTCGCCGGGCATTGCGAGTATAGCCAAGCGCATCCTCGGGCCTCGGGCTGGATCTTCTCTAATGGAAGAATTCTCACCGCCGAGGATTTGAGCCGGCTCGATCGAATTCCTCGATTCGTCTTCTCCAACGCGTGCGAATCTGGCGTGATTTCGCTCCGCGATTCCTCGAGGGTCGCTCCCGGCTTTGCTGAATCCTTCTTCCTTCGGGGAGTGGGCAACTTCGTCTGCACAGCGTGGCAGATCAACGACCAGGCAGCTCAGGAATTTGCCAAGATTCTCTACAGGCGCCTGTTGGGCATCGACGGAGCACCTCAGCCGATGTACGTGGCCATGCAGGATGCTCGGCTCGCCGTCAGGACGATGACTAACGGCTTTTCCAGTTGGGGCGCCTACCAGCACTACGGTGATCCTTACTTTCGCTTCTTCGACGCGTGATGAGAAGCCTCGGCCACAAGTCCACCCGGGCAATCCGCCGCGCGTCCACTCCTCAACCCGTGACGATGATTCTGGGAGTACCGCGGACATCGTTCCCTGTCGGCTCCTCGAACGTAACTCTAAAGCGATATTCCTTTTTGAATGCTCCCTGGATCGGATCTGTCGTCTTTTGCTGCTCCGGCGGCACAACAAGTTCGCACTCCTTATGATGGTGCCCAAACGGACAACCATCGTCCTTAAAGATAACCTTGCATTCCTGCTTCACGGTGTTGAACCACTCAAGCACATCTCCCCGCTTCACCTCGGTTCTCTCTTCAGCGACGTGCTCGCGACCCAGGATCTCAACGCGTATTTTCTTATTCTGCTCGGCCATGGTCTCCCTCCTTTGGAAAAATGCGAAACCGACTCTGAATTTGCAGTCAAGCTTTGAAAAGTGCGCATTCGAGCAAGGTCAAAAACTGGAAATGCCTGTTCCGGGGTCGTCTGCTGGTCGCGGCATCGACCTAATCACCCTTAAACAGCGCTCGAACTCGCGGGTCAGAGCGTAAGTTGTCGAACACCGGAGTATCGCGCGCGATCGTCTTCGAGTACCCGGCGGTGAGCGCCTTTCCCAACCAGGTGACGGCCTGCTCGTTATCGCCAAGCTGGTCGTAAACTTCAGCGGCCTTGAAACTCACGGAAGGGTCATCGGGGGCAGCCGCAAGTGTTCGTTTCAAGTATCCGAGAGCACTTTCTCTTTCTCCCAGCATGGATTGATAGTCAGCAAGGTCGCTCATTACCTCGGCGTCTCGAGGATTTACCTGCAACTGCGCTTCCGCCAATGAAACTGCTTTGCGATATGCTTCGGTGGCTGCACCCTGCTTTCCGGGTAGTCGGTAATAAGCGTCCGCAAGATTACCCCACATCGTGTAATCACGTTCATTGAGTCGGACGGCCTGCTCGTAAACGCGAGCTGCGTCCGCAAAGCGCCTCAACTGAAAGTAGGATGTGGCAAGGTTGGAGTAGCCGTCAGTTGTGGGCTGAATGTTGGCCGCGCGCTCGAATAGAGGGATCGCATCCGCGTAACGACCCTCGGCCAAGTAAATGGCACCCAGGTTCGTGTAGCCGCGCGCGTTGTCCGGCGCTAGCGAGATCACTTCACGGAACATCGGCTCGGCATCCTTATAGCGCGCCTGGTTGAAAAAGAATGCGCCCAACCGGTTGTAGCCGGCCCAATACTGCGGCCGCAAGTGAATGGCTTCGCGATAGGTACTCTCTGCTTCCTGCGGCTTTCCCATGCCCTGATAAGCGCGACCCAAGCTTCGGTAAAAGTCATCATTGGTAGGATCAATCTTCAGCGCGACCTGAAGCTGCTCGATGGCCCTCTCGAACTCGCCCCTTCCCGAATAGACGGTGCCCAAACAAGCATGAGCCTCCGCGAGGCCCGGATCGAGAGTGGCTGAATGCTCGCATGCTGCCAAGGCCTCGTCAACCCATTTCGCGTCTCGTGTGAGCCCATACTTATACCAATACGCATCTCCCAGGCCGGCATACGCCAGCGCATAGTTCGTGTCCGCTTCCAGCGCGCGTTGGAATACAGAAATGGCGCTCTCGATGTTCTCGGGCTTCTGATACTCCAGCAAGTAGCCGTAGCCTCGGAGGTAGTAGTCATAGGCGGCCGGGCGCAACGTCCCATGAGCCGTTAAAGCAGTTTGCTCTTGCACGCCCGGCTTGATCCTCAACATTGCTACCGCGCTCGTCACCACTTCGTCTTCCACCAGGAATGGATCGTTCGCCGAGGCGTCGATGCTATCGCCGTTCACTTGCCGGCGCGTCTTGGTATTGATGACCACCAAAGTAATGCGCACCATACCGAGGGAACGCTGCAAGGCGCCCGCCACCACCAGATTCACGCCAAACTGTTTGCGCGCCTGCTCCGCCGTGCTTACACCCTGTGCTCGAACCTCGCTGGAGGGAACCACCTGCAAGGGGTGGGTCGGCATAAGCTGGCTAAGCTTCATCGTCAGCGTTTCGGTGAGGCCATCAGCGAAGGCCCTACTCTCTGGGTCGCCGCCCGCGACCGTAAAAGGCAACACTGCCAGTTGTCTCTCTTCACGTATTTCTGCGGCACCCATCCAGTTTTCCACCCGGTGCCGCGCCGCTGGAATTGCAGCTAACAATGCCAAGGAGAGGATAATCAAAAGCCCTACTGTGAGGGCGACCCGATGTTGTCGCGTCCCGGCAGTTGACGCCCCGGAAGCCGGTGCCTGGCCTTTGAGAGCGGCGATCACGTCGAGCGCGCGAGCGAAGCGCTTGCCTGGATCGATCTCCAGGCAGCGCAAGATCGCCTGTTCCCACCGCAGGTCGAGATCACGCACCAGGACGCGCGGCGAGGGAGGCGGCAGCGTGAGTCGCTGGTAGGTGCCGCCAAGGAGCGGGCCGTCCGGGAACGGGCGCTTGCTGGTGACCATCTCGTACATCACCAAGCCCAGGGCGTAGATATCGGTGGCGGGCGTGGCCTCGCGGCCTTTCAGTTGTTCGGGAGCCATGTAGAGAATGGTTCCGGCGAAGTGTCCGCTGCCAGTCACGGAAGATGGAGGGTTCTCCCCTGCGGCCGGATCGGGGGCTTGACCGGCGGCCGCAACCGCTCGGGCAAGGCCAAAGTCGGTGACGACGGTCCGTACGGCTCTATCGCCCGACTTCGAAGGCACCAACATCACATTGCTTGGCTTGAAGTCCCGGTGGACCACTCCTGCATCGTGCGCGGCCGCGAGCGCGTCCGCCATCTGCTGGACCAGTGGAAGCGCTTCGACCGTAGTCATGCGCACGTCGCGGCGAAGGCGGGCGGCCAGCGTCTCGCCCTCCAGCAACTCCATGGTCAAAAAGGTGACGACGCATGCTGAGGGATCGCCGGGCGGAGGCCGATGGTGTCCCAGGTC
>JGI26339J46600_10000414_pt1 | contig 14716 bp, 13 predicted proteins | sample BogFormECP12_OM1_FD_46600 | JGI IMG/M metagenome (IMG submission 46600) | reverse complement strand
CTACTCCCTACTCCCTATTCCCTACTCCCTATTCCCTATTCCAAGCCTTCCCGGCATGTACATGCTCAAAAACCGGTGCGCCAGAATGAACCCGTCCTTGCGGGCTTGCGGGAAGTCGGGCTGATCGCTTCCGCCGGGCACATCCCAGAAATCGTCTTCGTGTTCCACGGCCATGCCGCCCGTGAATCCGACTTGCAGCAGCACGGTGAAAAACTTCGGCCAGTCGATCAACCCCTGACCCGGAATGCGATAGCGCCACCAACCTTGGCCGTGAATCCCGACCTTCTGCAAGACGGGTTGAGTAATCTCCGTGTCCTTCAGGTGAACGGCGTGGATGCGGTCGCTGAATTCCCAGGCGACTTGGATCGGGTCGATAAACTGCCTCACAAAGTGCGAGGGGTCGAATTCGAGGCCGAACCGCTTGTTGGGCACCAGCGCGAACAGTTTTTCCCAGACGGAGGGCACGGTGGCGAAGTTCTCCGGGCAGGGGTAGTTCTCCGGCCCGAAGCGCATATCGAGCTTCTCGCAGACGGGCAGGTACTGCTCGTTGATGGCCTCGGCCAGTTCTTTCACCTGATCGTCCACAGAGGTGTCCTTATTGCCGCCAGTGAAGGTCCCCGTAAACTTGCACCCGAGGCGATGGCTGAACTCCAGTGCCCGAACAAACTTGGCGCGCGCCTCCTTGCGCTCAGCCGGGTCGTGGGCGATGTGGTTGTAGCCCCACATGCACTCGATGCTGATGATGCGGGTGCCCGCGTCACGCGCCGCCGCCAGGATCTGGTCGATCTGCGAGTCGGTCAGCTTGTCAGGATCGAAGGAGTCGTCCGAGGCGATCACCACCCCTTCGTAGCCCGTCTCGGCGGCGAACCTCAGCTTGGCCGGCGAGTATCGGGTGATAATCGCCAGCTTGGGAAATTTGCTCTCGGCAGGCGATTCGGGCGGAGTTCCAGCCCCAGTTCCAGTCGAAGCTCTAGCGCCAGTTCCAGACAGGCCGCCGGCGGATTCGCCGGGCGGCATCGCCAAACCGCGCGTTGCACCCAACGTGGCCGCGGAGGCCCCAGCGGCCTTGAGAAAATTACGGCGCCCTACGGTTGGTTTCTTCATCGATCACTCCCTCCGGTTTCGAAGGCCAAAGCATAGGCCAGCGAGGGCGGACTGGCAATGGAAAAATAATACAAGACTCGATCGCGTGCGGTTGTGCAACAGAGAGAAGGAAAAATCTCGGAGGAATCGGCGGGAAAGCGCAGTTTCGGGCTTTGGCATTCTCCAACAGAAGTAATACTGACCTCTTCCCTAGTCCGGGGAAGCATCCGGCAGTGAGAACCCGAACAGACCTCGCATTTGGTGATGGCCATCACTGACAACCTCGAGCTTCGCGTGATACAAGATAGCTTCGTATACCATGCTAGTCAGTGGAAATCGAAAGACGGAAATTCTCAGATAGAGGTGCTGTGTCATGTCGCTTTCTCCTTCCTTCGTTGGACCACAGAGTAAGTTTAGTATTGATTTGGGCAAGTTCCTCAGCGAAGTCTGGCAAAAGAAGGGTACGATTCTTGACTACGGACCAATTTACGACATGTATAAAGGTCCCGGTTCTGCGCCACGGTTCGACCCCAGCAAACTTCTCGATCTGAAGATCTTCTTGGGCGGGCTGAACATCCTTTGCAAATCGGAGGGGAAGAAGGTCGATATCCAAGAGCTGCCCGTCACTTTCGACACCGTAATCTCACTGGTCGTCAACGGGGTCGGAAATAAGGATCAAATCCTCAAGGCCTGCGGGAAGAATTGGACATATGATGATCTCCTGGCGGACCTCTGGGACGAGTTCTACCACGTGTTATCGGACAGCTTTGCCCCGGAGGGAGTCAAAAAGCGCGTGTACATCCATGTGGCTGCCCCTTTGGACCTCAACACAGTCAGGGTGATGCAGGTGCTGGTGCCGAGGCTCGATGTCGACAAGGGCTTTCAGGAGGTGAAGACCGTTGGTCCGGGTGGCACCACGCAACTGGACAGCATCGTGGCCTATTGCGACGACGACGACGCGGTCCAAAAAGTGTTGACGGCCCTGCGTGACGCCGGTCTCCAGTGCCTTAAGGAGGGGTTGCCGAAAATCGTTCAGCCTGTGCAAGGGCTCCAGGGCGTCGGCGTGGCCGACGAGCCGCCGGACGTCCAGATCACGGGAAAATTCAATAAGGATGCATTCAAAAAAGGGATCACGAATCCTGAAGGGCACAGTTTCGGAACGTTCCTGGCCAAGTTGACATGGATGGCCCTGGAGGAGCCGAAAAAGACCAATAAGGCGAATGACTTTGTGGAAAATATGTTGCTGTTGTTTCAGATTTGCAAGATCGATCCAAAACAGCCTCACCTACATCCCCAGGCACAGGATCTGCAAATGCTGCAGGCGATGTGGACCTCTCGGGTTTCGAAGCTGCCTCGGTATAAGTGACTCCGCTTGGCAAAGCCTGATTCGTTGAAATGCAACGCCTGACTCCCCTCGAAAACCCGTTCGACGGTGTGTGATGCTGCTGACCGTCGTCGTCGCTCTGATCTTCCCCCTTCCCCGTTGGTAAACCACAAGAATCGTCCGCTGACAGCTTTTCCCTTGATTTCGGAGTTGACCTGATTCAATACTTTGGTCCCGTCCGCTTTCTTCAGTGCAGCCAGGGACATCGCGGGACGAGCTTGATGAATAGGGAGATTGCATGGTCTCAAAGGACGTCTCGGTAGTTCTGCTGTCTGTGGTTCTTGCCGCGTCCGCCGCCGCGGCTGCCCAACAGTCTTCTGCCAGCCAAGTTGCCGCCGGAGTCGATCAGGAACTGGCATCGCTGGTCGCCACCTACAAGACGCTCCACGCCGCTCCCGAGCTCTCGCACTATGAGGCCAAGACCTCGGCCTTCGTGGCCGCGCAGCTTCGATCGATGGGCTACACCGTTACCGAACACGTTGGTAAGTACTCACAGCCGGAGTGGACCGGTTATGGCGTTGTGGCCGTGATGAAGGACGGCAGCGGCCCCACGGTGCTGGTGCGCACCGAGCTCGACGCGCTGCCGGTGGTGGAACGCACGGGCCTGCCCTATGCGAGCACCGTCCGGACCAAGAACGATGCGGGGAACGACGCCGGCGAAGAGGTAGGCGTGATGCACGCCTGCGGACACGACATCCACATGACTTCGCTCCTGGGAACCGCGAAGATGCTGGCGGACCTGAAGGGCCAGTGGCACGGCACCTTGATGCTGATCGGCCAACCGGCGGAGGAGACCATCGACGGCGCCAAGGCCATGCTCGACGACGGGCTCTACACGCGGTTTCCCCGCCCGGACTACGCCGTGGCCCAGCACGATACGAATGCCATTCCCGCCGGCAAGATTNGATACACGCCCGGTTACGCGCTAGCCGGCTCGACTTCCGTCGATATCATCATTCGCGGGATCGGAGGCCACGGCTCCGCGCCGCAGACCACCAAGGACCCGATCGTGGTAGCCGCGCAGGTGATCCTGGCGCTCCAGACCATCGTGAGCCGCGAGAATTCCCCCTTCGATCCGGCGGTGGTGACGGTGGGCTCCATTCACGGCGGAACGCGGTACAACATCATCCCCGACGAAGTCCACCTCCAGCTTACTGTGCGCACCTACCGCGAAGAAGTACGCCAGCACGTCCTCGCCTCGATTACGCGCATCACCCGCGGGATTGCGGCAGCAGCGGGGATTCCGGACGACCGCACGCCCATCGTCAAAGTGAGTGATACTGAACAGACGCCCGCGATGTACAACAACCCCGAGCTGACCGAGCGATTGGCGAAGGTTTTTCAGAGAACGCTGGGCGCCGAGAACGTGGTCGAGGCGCCGCCCATCATGGCCAGCGAAGATTTCGGCCGCTTCGGCCTCGATGGACATCAGATTCCCACCTGCATGTTCTCGCTGGGCGCGGCGGACCCCGTGAAGCTGGCGGAAAGCGAGAAAACCGGAATTCCGCTGCCCTCGCTTCATTCCAGCCTGTTCGCGCCGGTGGCCGAGCCCACCATTCGGACGGGTGTGAGGGCCATGACGGCGGCGGTGTTGGAGTTGATGAGTGAGGGATTAAATCATTGAGCCATTGTTTCATTGAGTCATTGAAGCTAGGAAACAGTTCTTTCAATGGCGCAATGACTCAATGGCTCAATGATTCAATTCGTGGAATCGTCAATTCTTCTCTTCGTCGGTGGGCTGGAGGTTGGGTGATGTCAATCATGCGGATTCGGATTCCTCTCCTGATCGTGATGGNTGTCTTGCTGGCGCCTGGAATGTCGCTGAAGGCGGCGCCGGCAGCACGCGAGGCCGCGTCTCCCAGGCGCGAGCAGGATCAGACCGAGACAAAGCAGACTCCACAGTCAACTGGCGTGCCGAAACCGCTCCCCACGATCTTGGAGAAGACCGTCGGCCTGGAGAAACTAACAGGATACTTCCCACTCTACTGGGACGCCCGCAACGGGAAGATGTGGCTGGAGATCGACGAGTGGGATACCGAGTTCCTCTACATCGAATCGCTGCCGGCGGGGGTCGGCTCCAACGATATCGGTCTCGATCGCGGGCAAGTGGGGTCGACGCGCGTAGTCAAGTTCGAACGCAGCGGGCCCAAGGTGCTTCTCCTCGAGTCCAACTACCGCTTTCGCGCGATTTCGGATAGTCCGGACGAGCGCGAGTCGGTGAGTGAAGCGTTTGCCGAGTCTGCTCTGTGGGGTTTCAAGGTGGAGGCGGAAGAGGGAAGCCGCGTGCTGGTGGACGCCACCGATTTTTTCCTTCACGACGCCCACCACGTCGTCGCAACCTTGAGGCGCGCCAAGCAAGGCGACTATCACCTGGACGCTTCACGCTCCGCCTTCTATCTGCCGCGCACCAAGAGTTTTCCCAAGAATACGGAAGTCGAGGCCACGCTGACCTTCGCCGGCGAGAATCCGGGGCCGTGGGTGAACCAAGTGGTTCCCAGCCCGGATGCTACCACCGTGCGCGAGCATTTTTCTTTCGTCGAATTGCCGGGTCCGGGCTACAAGCCCCGCGCCTTCGATCCGCGCGCCGGCTATTTCGGCATCAGCTACATGGATTTTGCCACACCGATCAGCGAACGGATCAACAAGCGGTTCATCACCCGCCATCGGTTACAGAGGAAGGACTCGGCGGCGGCGCTCAGCGACCCGGTGGAGCCCATCGTCTACTACCTCGATCGCGGCGCGCCGGAGCCGATCCGCTCGGCGCTTTTGGAAGGCGCCCGCTGGTGGAATCAGGCCTTCGAGGCGGCGGGCTATCGGAATGCCTTCCAGGTGAAACTGCTGCCTGAGGGCGCCGACCCCATGGACGTGCGCTACAACCTCATCCAGTGGGTCCACCGCTCGACGCGCGGATGGTCCTACGGCGGCGGGGTGATTGATCCGCGCACCGGCGAGATGATCAAGGGGCTGGTGACGCTCGACTCGTCGCGCCTCCGCCAGGATTACCTGATCGCCGAGGGCCTGCTTGCCCCTTACGAAAAAGGCAAGCCGCCGTCGCCCCAGCTCGAAGCGCTGGCTCTGGCGCGCGTCCGGCAACTGGCGGCGCACGAAGTGGGACACACGCTCGGACTCGCGCACAACTTCGCCGCCAGCGCGGAGAGGTTCAACGCTTCCGTCATGGACTACCCCCAACCGCTGGTGAAGCTGCGCGACGACGGGTCGATTGACGTTTCCGGCGCCTATGGCACGGAAATCGGCGCGTGGGACAAGGTGTCCATCGCTTACGGCTACCGGGATTTCCCGGCCGGTACAGACGAAAAAAAGGCCCTCGACGATATCCTCACGCAGGCCGCGAAGCAAGGGCTGTTCTTCATCTCCGATGCTGACGCGCGGCCGCAGTCGAGCGCCCACCCCACGGCCCACCTCTGGGATAACGGGCCCAACGCCATCGATGAGTTGGCGCGCGTGATGACGATTCGCGCCGCCGCCCTCAGCCATTTTTCCGAAAACAACATCCGGGAAGACGAGCCGCTCAGCAGCCTGGAAGAAGTGCTGGTACCGGTCTACTTGTTCCACCGTTACCAGGTTGAGGCGACGGCCAAGGTTCTGGGTGGGCTTGACTACCGTTACGCCGTTCGGGGCGACGGCCAACTCATCACCGGAATGATCCCTCCGGAGGAGCAACGGCGCGCGCTTGACGCGCTGCTCGGCACTTTGAAGCCCGAGGTCCTGGCTTTGCCGGATCGTGTACTGCAACTGATTCCGCCGCCGGCCGAGGGTTATCCGCGCACGCAGGAGACCTTCCACGGCCGCACGGGGCTCACGTTCGACGCGCTGGCGCCGGCGGAGGCCGCGGCCAGCCTGACGGTGGGTCTGATTCTCAACCCCGAGCGGGCGACGCGCCTGGTGGAGCATCACGACCTGGATGGTCAATATCCAGGCTTGGGCGAGGTGATCGATAAGCTGGTTGACGCGACGTGGAAGCTAGTGCCTCCGCCCGGCTACCCTGGTGCGGTTCAACGCGTCGTGAACAACGTCGTGCTCTACGATCTGATGTCTCTCGCTGCTGACGAGAGCGCTTCGGTACAAACCCGCGCACTGGCATCGCTGAAGGTCGATGAGTTGAAGAGTTGGCTGGTCGATCAGGTGAAGTCGGCCAGTGAAGAGGGCCGGCGCGCCGAGCTCATTTTTGCTGTTTCCGAGATTGAGCGGTTTCAGAAAGACCCGAAGCAAATGAACATGACGAAGCCGCCCGAGCCGCCTCCCGGCCAGCCCATCGGTGACTCGGACTTTGATTGGTTGGGCGGCTGTTGCGCTTGGGAGTAGCACTGACTCTGGGTTGTGAAAGGTTCAACGCAGAGGCACAGAGACGCAGAGAAGAAGAGGAGCAAGGCGAGGCAGAGGGAGTACCGAGGTATTCCCCGACACCTTCCGTTCTTCTTTGTGTTTTCAATTGGAAGGAGGAGGCGTCTATGTCGAAACTCAAGCGAAAGCCGTCAATGCGAATCGGGACCGGGTTGGTCGTCGTTGCCGGACTCGCGTGGTCCGTACATGCGGCCGCTCAGCAGAAGAGCTTCACGCTCGAGCAGGTGATGAGCTCGCCGTTTCCCAGCGAGCTGACCGCAGCCCCGGTGGGCGGCGCCGTAGCCTGGGTGTTTGACGCTCAGGGGCGGCGCAACATCTGGGCGGCCGAGCCCTCCGGCGACGGATACAAGTCCCACCAAGTCACTTCCTATACCGATGACGACGGACAGGAGATCGCCGAGCTTGCCTGGACGCCCGACGGGCATTCGATCGTCTACGCGCGCAGCGGCGACTTCGAGACCCACCGCACCGATCCCAATCCGGCCAGCTTTCCCCAGGGCGTCGAGCAGGACGTCTGGGTGGTGCCGCTGGCAGGTGGCACGCCCAAGAAGCTGGCGGAAGGTCACGCGCCCGCCGTCTCGCCGCAGGGCGACCGGGTGGCATTTCTTTCCAAGGACCAAATCTGGATCGTCAAGATTGATGGCAGCGAAAAGGCGTCGCAACTCGTGCACTCCAAGGGTGAGGCCGGCGACTTGAAGTGGTCGCCGGACGGCACGAAGCTGGCTTACGTGAGTTCGCGCACCGATCACGGCTTTATCGGCGCGTACGACTTCGGGTCCAAGTCGGTCAGCTATCTTGATGCAGGGGTAGATCGCGACGTCGAACCGGCTTGGTCGCCGGATGGAAAGCGCATCGCCTTCATCCGCATTCCCTATTCGAGCCAGCGTTTGATCTTTGGGCCGGAACGCGCCGGGCAGCCGTGGTCGATCCGGGTGGCGGATGTAGCCACCGGCCAGGGTCATCAAGTGTGGATGGCCGATGAGGGCGCGGGCAGCGTCTTTCACGGCTTCGAAGCCGACCAGCAGTTGCTGTGGGGTGACGGCGACCGTCTGATTTTTCCCTGGGAGAAAACCGGTTGGATTCACCTCTACTCGGTACCGGTTTCGGGCGGCGCGCCGGCGGAACTCTCACCGGGTGAGTTCGAAGTGGACCACGTTTCGCTTGGCCCGGACCACAAAGAAATCGTTTTTTCTTCCAACCGGGATGATATCGACCGCCGCCACATCTGGAAGGTCAGCGTGGCCGGCGGCCCGCTAAGCGCGGTAACCAGCGGCGCCGGTCTTGAGTGGACGCCGGCGATGACGAGCGACCGGAAGACCGTTGCCGTCCTGCGCTCGGACGCGAAATGGCCGGCGCGCCCCGCCATCGTCACCGGGTCGGGCGAAGTGCGCGACCTAGCGCCCGAAACCATGCCCTCCGACTTTCCCGGCAAGGACTTGGTGGTGCCGCAGCAGGTGATCCTTTCCGCCTCGGACGGCATGAAGATTCACGCCCAGCTCTTCCTACCCCCGAACACTGTCGGCCCGGCTGGCGGCGTCGCGGGGCAGAAACACCCGGCAGTGGTCTTTTTCCATGGCGGCTCGCGGCGGCAGATGCTGCTCGGCTGGCACTACATGGGGTACTACCACAACGCTTACGCCATGAATCAATACCTGGCCAGCCGCGGGACCATCGTCCTATCGATGAATTATCGCAGCGGCATCGGCTACGGCTTGAACTTTCGCGAAGCGCTGAACTACGGCGCGGACGGCGCCAGCGAGTATTACGACGTGCAAGGAGCGGGGCTTTACCTGCGCAACCGGCCCGACGTTGACCCCAATCGCATCGGCGTTTGGGGCGGGTCCTACGGTGGATATCTCACGGCGCTCGCGCTGGCTCGGTCGTCCGACCTGTTTAAAGCCGGCGTCGACTTCCACGGCGTGCACGACTGGAACATGGAGAGGCGCAACTTCGTTCCCACCTATAACCCGCAGGCGAACCAGGACGCCGCACGGCTGGCCTGGGAATCGTCTCCGCTGGCATCGGTTTCAACGTGGCGCTCACCGGTGCTGTTGATTCAGGGCGACGACGACCGCAACGTCCCGTTTTCGGAGACCATTCAATTGGCCGAGGCGCTGCGCAAGCAGGGCGTGGAGTTCAAGCTGCTCGTGTTCCCGGATGAGATCCACGACTTCCTTCTCCATCGCTCCTGGCTGGCGGCGTATCACGCGACGGCGGATTTCTTCGACGAGCATTTCAAACAATGATGAATGCTGAATGATGGCGTTTTATTTTGGATTTTGGATTTTGGATTTTGGATTGAAGACCAAGAGCCGACAGAATCAGGTCTTGGTCTTCAATCCAAAATCCAAAATAAAACGCCATCATTCGTATTTCTTTGAAAGGAACCAATGAAACCCCGCCTCACCCGCCGAGACTTTTTGACGCAGAGCACAGCCGCGGCCGTGCTGACGCCCGCGCTCGCTATCCCGGAATCGCCGGAGAAACCAAAGAGCAGCGCGGCCAGCACTTCGGCAGAAGCTCCCCACGAGAAGTCCCACGAAAAGCCGAAAGTTCGCGCGATCACCGGCTTTGTGCAGCTCGATCCGGCGCGCCACGAAACGCAGATCCACCAGACGCTGGCGTTCTTGCACGGCGCCAAAACGACATTCGAGAAATCCGGTTACGACGTGGAGGGTGTCCGCATCACCACTCAGCCTTTCCCCGAGTACGCGCGCGGACTCTCGCGCGAAGACACGCTCTCCTTTTTCCGCGCTTACGACGGCCTGGCAGCGAAGGAAAACTTCGACGCGGCGATCGGGCCGGCGATGAGCACCGACACGGACGATCCAAGCTTTGCTGAAATGTTGGGTGAGATCATCATGGGGTCCGCGATCCTGGAGGGCAGCCTGGCGGTGGCCGGCGACGACGGCATCCACTGGAATGCGGTGCGCGCCGCTGCGAAGCTGGTGCGCTACGTTGCCTTGCGCACGCCGCATAGCCAGGGTAACTTCCGCTTCGCCGCGACCGCGCTGCTGCCGCCGCTCACACCCTTTTACCCCGGCTCGTACCACGTGGGTCCGGGCCGCGCCTTTGCGCTGGCTCTCGAGTCCGCCAACGTGGTGGCCGAGGCTTTAACCGGCAAGCCGGACTACGCGGCCGCTCGCGAGAGTCTGATCGACTCGCTCAGTGTCCACGCTCGCGCCATCGAAGCGGCGGCGAAGAAAATCGAACAGGCAACTCACTGGACCTACGCCGGCATCGACCTTTCTCCCGCGCCGTTCAAAAACGTTTCCATCGGCGGGGCTATTGAGAAGTTGACCGGCGTGAAGTTCGGCGCCAGCGGCACCATGACCGCGTGCGCGTTGATCACCGGCGCGCTCAAGGAAATCCCCGTGAAGCACGCGGGGTACTCGGGGCTGATGCTTCCTATCCTCGAAGACGCCGTTCTCGCCCAACGCTGGAGCGAGGGAATCGTTTCCATGGACGCGCTGCTCGCGTACTCGGCGGTGTGCGGGACCGGACTCGACGTCATCCCGCTGCCGGGCAATACCACGCAGGCGCAACTCGAACGCATTTTGGGTGATGTGGCGAGCCTGGCCGTGAAGTGGCACAAGCCGCTTTCCGCGCGCCTGCTGCCAGTGGCGGGGAAGAAGGCGGGCGAGCAGACTGAGTTCGACGATCCCTTTCTGGTGAACGCCACGATTCAGGAGTTGCGTCACTGAGGAATTGAGTCATTGGGTCATTGAGTCATTGAGCCATTGCAAAGGTCTTCGCCTAATGACTCAATGGCTCAATGGTTCAATGGCTCAATTCTCATCTTATCCCTTCCGCGTCAGCAGGCCCAGAATTGGCATGGCCATCATGATGAGGAAGACGATTCCGAGCAGCCAGTTCAGCCATTTCTTCTCAGGGTGATTCACCCAGTAACAGAGCAGCGCGGAAAGCAGCAGGGCTTGCGGCATCACTTCCAGCCAGCCTCGCATCTGAAACCGGATCGGCATCGTATTGTAAATCATGCCTTCGATCGATCCGGACGCGGCGGCGAACGTGGAGAGGATACCGAGCGCGATCAACATCCATCCCATCAGCAGCCAGCCGTTCTTCTTGCCAAACAGACAATCACGCAGCGGATAGAAGACCGTCGCGAAGATCAGACCGCGAAGTGGCTGAAACAGCGGCCCCGCCATGATCCAGGGGCTGGTGAATGGACGCATGCCCGAGTCCGGACGGGCCATGAGGGCAGCATAGTTGAGAAAGTGGGCCGCCAGAACTCCCATGATGAAGTAGGTGAGGGTGTGGGAAACCATGGTCTTGGCAGCCAGGGCTGGAAAGCGGAGTTGAGGACTATCCATGGATGCACCGTTCGTGATCAGAATGTGAGCGGCGAAACTGCCATGGGACATTCAACAAGAAGACCGGCTGGGCGTCAGTGATGAGTGTCACAAGCCAGCGTGAAGGGGCGGCGGAAGAGTTCTCTCGTGTCTTGTTAGGCATCGCAGACGCGACGGGAAGCAAGCGAGCCGCAGAGCCTTCGCTCCGGTCAGGGCAGGCGCGTGGGAAGCNGTTTTGCCCCGCACTTGCTCCCTTGACGCGACCGGCAAGCTGCCGTACACTAGTATTCCGAGGTTGCTTATGGCAAATGCATTGAAAGTTAATCGACGGCCCAGGAGGCGAGCGCGCCTCGAGGCCAGGGTCACTGCCGATCAGAAGCGGCTGATCGAGCGGGCGGCACAATTGCGCGGAACGTCGGTGACCGATTTCCTGGTGGCCACCGCCCAGCAAGCAGCGAACGAGACGATCAAGGATTTCGAAACGTTGAACCTGCGGGATGAAGCACGGGCACTGTTCGTAAACGCCATTCTAAGTCCGCCTGCACCAAACGAGGCCGCCCGGCGAGCGGCAGAGCGCTATAAGAAGCACATGGGGCTGTAATTGGAGCAGCAGAAAGACAGGCCCAAGTTAGTCATCGAGCCGCTCGGAGCTCAACACGACCGGGCGGCTTCTTCATGTGGAGTCGCGGCCCTCGATATTTACCTCCACAAGCAGGCGGGACAGGACGCGAGAAGGCGGGCCGCGGTGGTGTTCGTGGCGACGCCGGATGGCCGGACTGTCGCTGGATACTACACGCTTTCGCAATATGCGATTACGCTCGATGCGGTTCCAGACCAGATTGCGAAGAAACTGCCGAAATACCCGCTCATCCCGGCAACACTCGTGGGCCGGCTGGCAGTGAGCGCGGCATTTCGGGGACAAGGTCTGGGCGAGATGCTGCTGATGGATGCGCTTTACCGCTCCCTCGGCGGAAGCAGGCAATTGGCCTCCGTTGGGGTCGTCGTCGATGCGAAGGACGACGCTGCGGTCGCCTTTTACCGCAAGTACGGGTTCCTGGAACTGCCCAAGATTCCGAGGAGACTCCTCTTGCCGATGGCGACGGTGGAGAGACTGTTCAAATGAAATCCTTGGAGAGTCTCAGCCGCGTGTCAGCGAGCTGCTGAAGGGAGGGATCGCCAACAAGACCGTTGACAAACTCCTTCACTATGCCGGGGCGTTTGCCAGCCGCTGGAAATCGACAATTCGTCGATCAACGAAGTATCAATGTCGGCTCCGGTCTCGAATCGGGGTGTTCCGGTGGTAGAATGGCCTTGGAGGTTAAGCCATGAGCGCAGTCAGCTTGGACCTGCCGGCGGAGCTCAAGGAAAGGATCGAGCAGGCGGCCCGAGAGCGTCGCGAAAATCCGTCGTCCTTGCTTGCCGCCGCCCTCGACCTGTTGCTGGAGACAGAGCAACTCCAGCTAGAAGAGGTGCGGCGACGCATTGCCTCGCGCTCTGGCAATACCGTCCCGAACGAAGCCGTCATGTCGTGGCTCGACATCTGGGGCATCAGCCCAGACGTTCCCCCGCCCGGATGCAAATAGCCGGATGCGAATAGAATGGGACCCGAGCGCAATCCGCGATTTGGAAGAGATCCGTGCCTTCATTGCGGCAGACAAGCCAAGCGCCTCCGTTCGCGTCGCTGAGCGGATCAAGACTACGATTGGGCGGTTGAGCGAATTCCCTCTCATGGGCAGACAGACGCAGCAGCCGGGCATCCGTGTATTGTCGATCCCGGGGACTCCTTACCTCGTGTACTATCAGGTCCTGCCAGAGCGGGTCGTGATCGTATCCGTCTTCCACGGCGCACGCCGACGATTCCCCGATTGAGTTGATCCTTGTCACCACAGCCGGCTCGCGCAGAGCGCACCGTCGAGAGTCACGCGAGACAACTCTGCGATCCACCTCCTTCACTAGTTAGAGAAGAAAAGCCGGGAGTTGCCAAGAAGAGATTTTGAGAAGGCGAAGCAGCGGCTCAAGGACGAGTGAAGGCGCGTTTGGCAGGGGAGAAGCAACATGAAAAGCGCGGCTAAGAAGTCGACCCATCTAACCTATGGGAGCGTGCTGGATAATCTTGGGTTTTCACCTGAGCAGGCAACGGCGCTAAAGTTCAAGGCCGAGTTGTATCAGGCTATTCTGAAGTGCGCGAAGCGGTACTCACAAAAGGAACTGCAAATAATCCTGGGAGAGCCTCCGCCGCGTGTCGGCGAACTGCTCTTCCCTGACGCGGGCTTCTAGTGAGCGGCTTCGACCGTGAGTCTTAAGCCGATGGCTCTGGTGACGGCGACTAACGTCGACAAGCGGGGATTGCCGTGAGCTGACAGCGCGCGATAAAGACTCTCCCGCTCGATTCCAGCGGCCTTGGCGACCTTGGCGACTCCTTGCGCTTGGGCGAGATGGCGCAAGGCAATCAGCAGAACGCGCGGTTCGTCCTCATCTTCCAAGGCAGCTTTGAGGTACTCGGCGACAACCTCCGGGTCCTTCCGGAGCCGCCGGATCATGACGTCGTCATGGGAGATGCTGGCTTTACGTTTCATGGGTCTCCGTCCTTTCCTTGTAGTCTTTGAGGTACGCCGATGCCCGCTCAATGTCGGACGATTGCTTTCGTTTGTCGCCACCGCAGAGGAGAATCTCGATCACGTTTTTCATTGTAACTTATAGATTACTGTCCTGGCAACTCCATTGGCCGGGCCTCCTCCATACCTACCACGGCGCCCAGGACCGGACTTCGAGATAGCTGCCTGCACGGGAGGGTACCAAATATTTATCTTGACTAGTCACATATCTATGCTATAGTACTAGCTGAACCAAGGAAGCGGCGTGTGGCTAGTGGTTAGTGGCCGGGAAGAAAGTCAGAAGTTAGAAGCAGAAATCAGAAAACAAGACGTCTTGGTTCTGATTTCTGCTTTCTGATTTCCGGTAACTGTTGATGGAAGCGCAGAACGACCCCAAACCGAAGCGCAAGTACGTGATGACTCCTGAGCACCGGGCGAAGGTGATCGCGAATCTCGGCCAGGCGCGCCTAGCGCCCAAGGAGAAGGTTTACCGCAAGACCCCCAAGCGCTACGCCGCCAACTTGAATAACCTGGGGATCGCCAACGCCAAGCGCCGCGAGCGATCAGAGAGTCAGCAGTCGGACCTGCGCGAAAAACTGGAAGGCCTCTTTCCGGCTCCTGAGATCCCTCCGCCTCCCATTATTGTCACCCCGTGTGGACCGGCTTCAGGTGCCCCGCCCGTCTTGCCGCCGGGCTCGCAAGAGCTCGACGAGGCAGCGGCCCTCATTGCCAAGCGACTGCGAAAGCTCCAGGCCGCGCGTCGGCGTGACGGACGGCGGATCATGCGCCTGCTGACGGAGGCGATATCCCGATCCCATCCGCTGAGCGCTGAGGAAGCTTGCAAACTGGTGCACGAATTGCTCGCCTGCCTGGACGGGTCGCGCGTGGTGGCAGAGGCCCACCGTTTGAACGCGAAGATCGGCGAACTGCTGGTGAAGATGCTCGAGGTCCGCTATGCCGAGGACCCGCAGTTTGCGGGC
>JGI26339J46600_10000413_pt1 | contig 14739 bp, 12 predicted proteins | sample BogFormECP12_OM1_FD_46600 | JGI IMG/M metagenome (IMG submission 46600) | reverse complement strand
CGGGCGGGGATGCCCGCCGGACAGCCGCCGGGACGGCGGCGCTACAGTCATAGCGCATCGGCCGACTCTGTAGTAGAGATCACACGGTCACGGTACTAGCGTGCCCCAAGTGGGAATTGCCCGGCTTCCATCGACTTCCTATCCCGCCGGACCCGAGAGTGACAACCCGGTCTCGCAGGCCCTCAGCCGCCTGGCAGATGCGCTGCGCCGGTCCGATGAAAAGAGTCCTGCATCCTCACTGTCTTCCGTGAGCCAGTGGGACGCTTGAAGAAGGTTCTACCGTACTCCGATCGGTTACCACCGGGGTTGGACACGTGTGAGAATTACCGATAGAGTTCAGCCAGAACAACTTGGTCGTGCAATTCTGGATTCCAGTTTGCTGCCGGAAAGGTTATTCGGGCCGGACGCAGAACGGCCCGCAAACTACTTTCGCGGCCCGACAAAGGGATGGGTCATGAATTCGGTACCTCAAGTCATGGCAGAGGGTTCAGCCAATCAAAGCATGGCACGTAGTGCACGCTCAAAGGCCCCGGTGTTTGTGCTGGGTTCGGGACGTTCCGGGACCAAACTCCTGTATCACATGCTGCTCTCTTCCGGCGGTTTTGCCATCTACCATTCGGAGAGCAACGTGTTCAACCTGCTTGGACTTCGTTTCGGCAACCTTGCCAAGCGTAAGAACCGTCGCGAACTGCTGGACCACTGGCTGAGGAGCCCGCTTTTTTACCGCTCTGGCCTCAGTCGAGAGGAAATCGAGCCCAAGATCCTCGAGGAGTGTCACAACGCCGGCGACTTCCTTCGCATCCTGATGGACGCAATTGCCCACAAACAGGGCGTGGAACGGTGGGCCGAGTGTACTCCCAATCACCTCCTCTATCTGCCCCTGATCAAGAAGATGTTTCCGGACGCGCTCATTGTTCACATTGTCCGCGATGGGAGAGATGTCACCGTCTCCCTTCAAAGGATTGGTTGGATCAGGCCCCTGCCATGGGACCGCAAACGAGCGCTGTTCGCGCCGGCAATCTTCTGGCACTGGATTGTCAGCAAAGGCCGCAAATACGGCAAGCGTATGGGCGGGGATTACATGGAGGTGCGTTACGAAGACCTGGTCCAGAATCCTCGCGCTACGCTGGCGCGGATTGGCGCCTTCATCGATCACGATCTCGATTACGACCGCATCCAGAAGAATCCTTTGGGAGCGGTAAAAAAACCGAATTCGTCGTTTCGGGGCGATGGAGGCGAAAAGGAAAGCAATGCGCTGGGCCGCTGGAAAACGGTGTTGTCGCCCGAGGAGACCGCTCAGATGGAAAGCATTATCGGGGACCTGTTAACCGAACTGGATTACCCGCTGGCGACCCCTGCGGATCGAAGGAATAGGCATCACAGTCTGCCCATCAGCTTTATGCGCTGGTTTTATCCCATTTATTACGATGTGAAGCTCTGGCTGAAGACTTACACGCCACTGGCCCGAACGGCGGCCATCGGGATCATGAGAATCTCCGACCCTCCTGGAGGCGGCGCCGCGTCTTAGCAGCCTGTGGTGAAACTCCAGCGCCCAAAACCAGGGCCTAAAGGCGCATTCATAACAAGGCACTTACGGTATGCCTAAAGGCATACCCTGATACAAATCGTACTTGCACCACGGGCTGATAGTCTTTGTCGTTCTCAGGAAACGGAGGGCTGCTCATAGCCTGAGCATCCTAGTACTTGGCCAGCAGCGGGCAGCGCTGCTACGTGCCTGGGAGCCAGGAAGAAGTAGTTCTGGCTGCGGTGGGCCGGTTGGCGCGGGATCAGCGTCTTTCCATCGAACCAATAAGGGCTAAATCCTTCCGCACGCAACAACTCGAAAGTTTCGAATGCGGTCGTAGTGGGGTCATCCGGGTTGGGGTTGACCTCGATCAGCATCGCCGGATGCGAGGCACGAATTGTTCGCATACCACCCCGCAAGACGGAAAGCTCATGAAAGTTGGCGTCGCATTTAACGAAGGTAATGGGGGGAGCGGATCCACGTTCATCGAAGAAGCCATCGAGTCTTCTGCTTCGCACCTGAATTTCTCGCCAACCGGGATGGGCCTTGTCCGTCTTGACCCGAGCGTCATACCAACATTCAGCTCCCCAACGATAAGTCGGGATGACCATGGTTGTAGTCTCTTCCGCGTCTGAAAGAGCGAAATTCAGCAGTTCGACATTGCTGAGACCTAGCTCGCGGATACAATTACTCAGAAACTCAAAGGTCTGAGGAATCGGTTCGAAGGCATATACGTGCCCTGTCGGGCCGACACAGCGCGACAAAAATCGGCTCTATTGTCCAATGTTAGCGCCGATGTCGAGGACGCTGTCACCTGGAGAAATCAAATGCTTGGCAATGAAAGCGTCTCTCTCCACCCAGTCCTCCGGGGTGTGCTTCATCAGAAACGCGTACTAGCTCTTCTTAAAGCGGTGGAGCAGACTCTCGGGGAGAACGCGGACCGCTACGCGCCCGATCATTACCTTAGGATTCCACTCCGACTCCGTGCTCAGTAGCTTTCGTAAGATCGACTTATTCTGATTTGCCATGTCTTCCCTGATTTCACTGCCTGGCCCGGTCTTATCCGAGATTTCCCTTCTTGATTTTGAAAGAACCATCTTATTCTACATCCGTTTTGCCGACTACTGACTCCCGACTACCGCCTGATTCCTCACCATTCCCCGATACACCTTAAGCCACTGCCCGCGAACGGCTTCCCAGGCGTACTTAGCGGACTCCTGGTGAGCATTCTGCGCCAGCCGGGCCGCCAGCGCCGGATCGCGCAGCAAGCGGACCACGCTCGCGGCCAGGGCTTTTTCGTCTCCGACCGGGGAGAGAAGGCCGGTCTGTTCGTGTTCGACCAGGTAAGGAATGGACTCGGGCGAGGTGGTCACCACCGGCGTCCCCGCAGCGAAAGCTTCGATGATGGAAACCGGCATATTGTCTAGCCACGACGCATTGATGAAGATGTCCGCATTGTCGTAGTACTTGCCGATCTCCTGGCGCGAGGCTACTCCGGTGAAATTCACTCCCGTGAGATTCAAATCGGCGACCAGCTTGCGGACCTCGCCTTCCAGCGGTCCGCCGCCGACCAGATCGAGCCGCGCATCTGGACAGGCCTTCTTCACCTCGGCAAAGGCCTTCACGACGACATCGACGCTGTAGTACGTGGAGAATCCCCGCGTGCAGACCAGATGCAGCCGCAGCGGATTGCGCTCCCGATATCGGAATTGGGAGAGATCGACGAGGTTGGGCACGATAGCAGCTTTCAACCCAAACTCACGGAAAACATCGACCAGATAGCCGGAGGGAACCACGATCTGATCCACGCGCGACAGAACGAATTTTCCTGACCGGAAACGCCGCAGATGATCGCGCGCCTCGCCGCTGCGGTAGTTGATCAGTGTCTTCGCGCCGCGCAGCCGCGCGAAGAACCACGCCGGCGCCGGGGCGAGCAGGAACGACCAATACGATGCAGAAAAAATGTGAGCAACATCGATGCCTTTCAGCCCTCGCCACAAATGCCAAAAATAGATTGGTTCCCGAAGGATCGTCCTCAACCCCGGAATGCGTTCTGCCCAAGATAAGAGCCGGGACAGCGGCGGATCGACTCCAATAAAACTGACCTCCAAATCAGGATCGCCTTGCCACAAACGCATCAGCAGGTCAGCCTGCACGGCCTGTCCCCCGACGTAGCGCAGGCTGGGCGCGATGATGGCGACCCTAAGCCGATTCCTGGAGGTTCCCACCCTGGTCTGTTTCATGCCGCCGCGATCATTGAACCTGCTCCTGCCACCGGCAAAGATATCTTATACGGAACCGTGCGCTCTTCGGTATACGGCACGCTGCGTGGCCCGTTTATAGTTTGTGACACCTGCTACAATGACGGGTATTGTTCTCTCGCCACTCCTCACGACCCAGGGCTTACGACACGAATGTGCGGCATAGCCGGCTACTTTAACCTCAACGGTGCAGGCGCAGAGATTGGCGTCCTCACCCGCATGATCGACCTCCAGCGGCATCGCGGCCCGGACGATCAGGGGAGGCGGTTGTTCTCACTCGCGACGGGGACCTCCGTCGAACTGGGCAAGGACAACCATCCGCCCGAGGGTAGTTTCGAGGGCGCCCTGGGCTTCAACCGCCTCAGCATCCTCGACCTCTCCGAGCATGGCCACCAGCCGATGGAGAACGCCGACGGCTCTATCATCATCGCCTTCAACGGCGAAGTCTATAACGCCTTCGACTACATGGAGGAACTGAAGGCATCGGGTTTTCACTTTCGCAGCCGCAGCGACACTGAGGTCATTCTCTACCTCTATGAAAAGTTCGGCCTGGATGGAATGTTAAGCCGCCTGAACGGCATGTTCGCGATCGTCATTGTGGACCTACGCACGAGGGAGGTCCATATTGCGCGCGATCAGTTGGGGATCAAGCCGCTCTATTGGATGATCGCTGGATCAACCTTTCTCTTCGCCTCGGAAGTGAAGTCATTTTTCCCGCACCCGGAATTTCGGGCGGAGGTCGACCACGATCATATTGACGAATATCTCGCATGCAAGTATGTGTGTGGTGAGAACCATCTGCTCAAGGGAGTCCGGCAGCTTCGACCGGGACACAGTCTGCGGATCACGAAAGGCGGTGTCACGGTCCGCAAATACTGGGAAATTCCGGATGTGGTGGAGAAACTGGATATCTCGACCACAGAGGCGGAAGAGCGTGTCAAATCGCTGCTCGCGAAGAGCGTTCAATCGCAACTTCTCAGCGATGTGAAGGTGGGGTGCCAGCTTTCCGGTGGCATCGATTCTTCTCTGGTCACTGTGCTTGCGCGGTCGCACTTCGGGGCCGAAATGGACTCCTTCTCGATCCTTTTTGACGATCCGAAATACTCCGAGGAACCCTGGATCTCGCAAGCGGCCATCGCCGCCAATGCCGACAGCCATCGATTCATTCTTACTGAAGAATTCTTTTTCGACACGCTGGAGAAGGCAACCTGGCACATGGACGAACCGATTGGCCATCCCAACTCGATCGCGATATGGCTGCTGGCACAGAAGTCTCGTCCGCTGGTGACTGTGCTCCTCAGCGGAGAAGGAGCAGACGAGGTTTTTGGCGGATACGCGCGGTTCTACTACGCCAACGTGCGGCGCAAAGTGTCTCCGTGGCTCCCTCTGCTAAAGTGGGCGCCAAAGATCGGCACTCGCCTCGAACGCCAGTTCGGTGGCGACCCGGTCGACAGCTTTATCGGTGCCTCGTTGTTCCAACGTCCCGAAGCCCTCGCCGCGCTGCGGCCACAGACCGACTTCGAGAAAGTGATGCTCCGCCGCCGCGCCATCTTCACGGAAGGAACAGCCGATCATCTGTCCAATTGCCTGAAGTACGACATGCAGACCTACCTGGTGGACTTGCTGGTGCGGCAGGACAAAATGACGATGGCACACTCGCTGGAAAACCGCGTGCCGTTTCTCGACTTAAACCTGGTGGCTTTGGCCAGGAGTTTGCCCACACAATGCCTAGTCAGCGATTCGATTGCGCTGCGCAACAGCAGCATGCGCGGCACCAAGGTGATGCTCAAGAATCTGGCCCGCCGGACATTCGGCGAGGAGTTCGTGTACAGGGGCAAAGCGGGTTTTAGCATACCCCTGACTGAGTATTTTGCTGACAAGCGATTTGAAGCACTGATGGAAGACCAGTTGCTCCCTGGGATGGCAAAGAGAGGCTTGCTGCGTGCTGAGGTTGTGCGGAATACCTGGAAAGCCTTGCCGAAGCTGGCGCCCGGCGCGAGCGAAACCGTCTGGATCGCAGTCGCGCTCGAGCTTTGGGCACAGCAGTTCGTCGATCGGCAATCCGCGTAGTTGTCAAAAGAATCGTCGACTTGAGGTTCCCGCGCTGGCCTGCATCAATTGGCGGCGATTCCCAGACCTTTCCTCTCCAGCAACAACTGGTAGAGTTCTTCGTAGGCACTCCGCACGCGTTGCAGGCTGAAATTTTCTTCCGCGAAGGAACGGGCGTTGCGCCCCAGCGTCTCCCGCAGAGCCGGCCGTTCCAGCAGTCGCACCACGGCCGCGGCAAACCTCTCCTCTCCCCCGGCTCGAACGATTTCGCCGCGGTCGGCGTTGACCAGTTCCGCATTCCCGCCGATATCATAGGCGACCACTGGCAGGCTGGCGGCCATGGCTTCAAGAATCACGTTGGATAGACCTTCGGAGTCCGAGGTCAATACCGCCACGTCCAGCGAAGCCAGTACGGCGGTGATGTCGCGCCGATCTCCCAAGAAAACAACGCAGCTTTCCAGCCCCAGGCTTCGCGCTTCCTGTTCCAGTTGAGGCCTCAGGGGGCCGTCTCCGGCTAAAAGAAACTCAACCTCCGGGAAGCTCTGGCGGATGCGGGCCGCGATACGGAGGAAGCCTGAGTGATTCTTGCAGCGGTCATTCATGCGCGCCACCATGCCCACGCGCGCTACTCCCGGACGCCGGGCCACGGCCGCGCCGACAACGGCAAACGTCTCTTTCGGCAGGGCGTTCCCAATGACGAAGAGCTTGTTCCTGGCCATGCCGTCCGCTGCCAGCCAGTCCGCCCCAGCCTGGGAATTGCAGACCACGGCGTCGCACCAGCGGAATGCCACAGCCTGGCTTCGAAACTGGGCGGGCCTCATCATGTCCCCAAGCTGGCGATAACTTCCAATCACAACTGGCACACCCGCGAGCCGGGCTGCCGGAACCAGAGTGAGCGTCGTATAGAAGTCGCAGGCATGAGCAATCTGCACGCGATTGCGCCGCAGGTGCCGCGCAAGGCGAATCCGCGCGCGGAGCGACTTCCACCCGTACAGACTTCCTCCCAGGCGAAACTCCGGAACACTTTCGAAGCCCACGGCAAAGGGACCGTCGCGGCGAAGGCAGCCCAAATGAAGTTGGAAGCGCTGCGGGCTGAGATTTCTGGCCAGGATGACAAACTGGCGCTCCGAGCCCCCTGTTTCGAAGGTATTGGTCATTAGAAACAGGCTTACGGGCGGATGCGTGAGATGAGTGAGATGACTTCGCTCCGGTCTGGCCTCGTTCCCCGTTTCCGCCAAATCACTCCCCCACCGGGGCTGGCGCCATCTTGAGAGACGAACTGGCAGTCCTTGTTCCCGAATCTACCGTGAGCGGGAGCGAGAACAACCCTGCCGGCTTCGTGAAGTTTTCGAGGAAACTGCGGTGCCACAACTCGAACATCAGCAGACGCCAGATGCGGCCGGTTTCCTGGCCTTTNCGCAGGTGGGCGTTCATCAACCGGCGAATCCCGTCCGCCTCGAAATACCCGCGCTGAAGCGTGCGCGGTTCCAGCAGAATCAAAAGCACTTCTCTGAGCTCNTTGCGCATCCAGTGCTTGAGGGGCAAGGCAAATCCTTGTTTCCGGCGATCGAGTGCCTCCCGAGGCACGCCGANNCGCTCGGCCAACTTGCGGAGAATATACTTCTGAGTTCCCCCGCGCAGCTTCCACTCCGATGGCAAACCGGTGACCCATTCCACGAACTGATGGTCGAGGATGGGGACGCGGACTTCCAGGGAGTTGAGCATGCTCATGCGGTCCACTTTGGTCAAAATGTCGGCCGGCAGATAGGTCTTGGTGTCGAGATAAAGAAGCTCGCTGACCGGATCGTGTGCGGGGGCCTTCGCGAAATAGCGCAGCAATGCGTTCTGGGGATCATCGCTTTTGCGCAGCACCTGGCGAAAGTCATCGGAGAGCAGCGGAGCATCCCGTTCGAATTGGGGTACAAAGGAAAGTCCATCCACATATCGTTCGCGCCAGGGCAAGGTAACGTTGTAGCTGAATCGCCGGCCCTGCATGCCGTTGGGCAGACGGGGAAAGACGCGGTCGCGGTAGAACTTGCGCGCCCACTCTGGAACATACTCGAAGAAACGGCGGTTGGAATGAATGCGGTAGCGGTCGTANCCGGCAAAGAGCTCGTCCCCGCCGTCGCCGGAAAGAGCGACNGTCACATGCTGGCGCGCCATCTGCGAAACGTAGTAGGTGGGCAGCATCGAAGAATCCCCGAAGGGCTCTTCGAGCGAGCTGGCGAGATGGTGGACAGTGGCGACCACATCGGGCTCGAGGATCATCTCGTGATGATCGGTGGCGAATTTGCGGGCCACCATGCGGGCATACTCGGCCTCGTTGAAATCGTCCTTCGTGAATCCTATGGAAAAAGTCTTGACCGGCCCCGAGCTGGCACGTGCCATCAGTGCGACCACGGTGGAGGAGTCGGTGCCACCGCTGAGGAACGCTCCCAGGGGTACATCGGAGATCAGACGTATGCGGGTCGCCTCGAGCAAACGGTGTTCCATTTCTTCCAGGCATTCTTCTTCGCTCTTCGGTGAATGCGTGCCGTACTGTGGTAAGTCCCAATACTGGCGGACCCGGATCTCGCCGTTCTCGAACTCGAGCAGGTGTCCTGGCGGAAGCTTGTGGATTCCGGTGAACGCGGTAATGGGATCGGGCACGTAGCCGAAATACAGGTATTCGAGCAGGCCCTGCGCGTTCACTTCCGCCAGTTCCGGAGCCACCGCAAGGATGGATTTGATCTCGGAAGCAAAGTACAGGTTGTCTTTTACCCGGGCGTAGTGCAGGGGCTTTTTGCCCAGCCGGTCGCGGGCGAGAATGAGTTTCCGTTTCGGCTTGTCGTAAATGGCCAGGCTGAACATGCCGCGCAGCTTGCGCACGCAGTCGGCGCCCATTTCTTCGTAAAGGTGGATGATGACTTCGGTATCGGTTTTCGTGTAGAAGCGGTGGCCGCGGCTCTCCAGTTCTGGGCGAAGTTCGGGGAAGTTGTAAATCTCCCCGTTGAAAACCACCCACGCGGTGCGGTCCTCATTGAAGACGGGCTGGTGGCCGCCGGAAAGGTCAATGATGCTGAGGCGGCGCATCCCGAGTCCGGCGCCATCCTGGACGAAGATGCCCTCGTCGTCCGGACCGCGATGGATAATGGGGTCGCACATCTGGCGCACGAGGGCCTCAGTGATGTTGCTCTCTCGGGTCGCGCTGACGGCTCCAGCAATTCCACACATTCGTTTTTATCCTCTCACATCGACCGCGGAACTTCGCCTGCCCGCAGAGAGCGGCCGCTCCACGAAACGCTTGAACCGGTAATCCCGGTAATCTCCGGGATTCCCTTCTCTTCCATCACAGGCCGCCAGAATGATGTTGGTCATCTCGCGCGCGGTCACGAAGTGAAGGGTTTCCTTCCGCTCGCAAGCGCCATCGACCAACTCTTGAAGAAACTTGCGCATCGGCGCCCCCAGCAACTCGTCTTTCTGGGTGGGGTCCATGCCGTGGCAATGCAACTTGATGAACAACCAGTCCGGCCGTCCGCGCACATGGATTCGCGCTTGTTTCCAAGCCGAGAGCCGCTCTAAAGTCATCGCCCTGCCCCTGGTGATCGCCGCGGATTCCAGGGCAGCTCGTCCAGATCGCAAGCTTCGCTTGAAATCAAATACCAGGGGTCCCTCGACCATGAGCGGAAATATCTTGGGCTTACGACCCACCTGGAGGTCCTTCCCTCTCCGCTGCGGGGCCGTTTGCTCCAGGGGCAGGCTGCACTCGTACAAGGAATTGATTTTTGCAATCTGTGCCGGATGAAAGGGCGCCGCCGGAAAAGTGAAGTCGGCGTAGCAACCGGTGTCACCAAGAATCTTCATTTCTGAATCCACGCCGCAGAAACGCCCTCCGGCGCAATTGGCCAGAGCGAAGTCCCCGTGAACGAAGGCGTAGCGGGGCTGGTCCGATCCTTCCTCCACAGCGAGGCAGTGGTGCCGGTAGGCCAACCGATCCCTGAGTTCGGTCAGCAGACGGCGGGTATTTTCCGGAGTATCGGGACGGGAATTCCCGTGGTGCAAGTGCACTTCCAGCTCGCCCCATCCGTCATGGCAAAACTCCGCCAGAAGCTCGAGCAATCCTTCGTCGTATTGCTCAGCCGGATAAAAATAGGTATGGACGAAGGGGCAGCCTTCATGATCCCGATAGCGCTCGGCCACCTTGGGATACTCCCGGCACCAGAATTGCACCCGCTGTTCCTGCTCCATCCGCGGGGCGCGCTTCTGTCCGTCCGTCGGGTTGATGGCAGGCTCGAAATGGTCTGCCAAAGCAAGGATCAGGTGCACCGGTCCGCGGGGGACCGGGAGCAGCCCCTGCCAGAAAATGCCGGGCAGTACTTTGCGCGCGTATCCGAGTCTTCTTCTGAAACTCATGGTTACCCAATGCGGCCATCGCAGGTGGGGCTGCCCAAGATTTCGCCGCTACCCACGATGGTCCGGCTTGCGCCCACGGACGGCGATCGAAGATTGACCGACGTGCATATCTTCCATGTGCATATCTTCAAACCAGCGAAAAACCTGTTCGTACGTGTGCTTGGACTGGTACTTGGGGGAATACCAGTCGAAGGTATCGAGCAGGCGCAATTCCGCATCTTTCTGGCGGTTCACTGGAAAAACGTATTGGATCGCTCCCGCCACAGGCCTTCCCAGCAAAGGCACCCGGCGCAGACCCTGGTTGAGATGATGAAAGAACGGAACCGCAACCTTCAGGATGCGGTGGAGTGTTCTCGGCTTCATTTTGTGCGTGTACTTCCGCCAAACATCGCTAAAGCGGTACCATTTGTTGTACCCGCTATAGAGCCATACCGCCAGGATTCCACCCGGTTTCAGATACCTGTCCAGTACCTTGACCGCAGCCTCGCAATCGGGAGTGTGATGCAGGACACCGACGCTGTAGATGAGGTCGAAACTCTCGGGCGCGAAGGGCAGGTTGAATACGTCTGCCTGCAAAGCGACAAAGTTGCGGTCGGCAAGATTCCTGGCTGCGACTTCGGCCGCGGCACTGAGGTCGACGCCCACCACCCGCGCACCCCAGCGGGTTGCCACCTCGGCGAACCGGCCCATGCCGCAGCCTACATCGAGAACGAGTTTGCCGCTTAACTCCGCCGGATTGAGGGCGGTTTTGACCCGGAAATTCGCATCCGATTCCCGGACCTCATCGTGGTCGAGCTGCGTCTTTGGATAGCGGTGCCACTGAAAACCGAAACTGGCGGCATAATCCTGGGCAGCCACAAAACGCGCGATGCCCTGCACGTTGGGAAATTCGCGCTTGCAGGCCGGACAGACAAAGCCTCCCGCCTGGTCACTCTCCAAGCTCGCGTTGCAATTCAAACAACGCAAGATCGCCTGCAAGTCAGCGGACAGGCGTGATTGCGTCTGCTCGTCCATAATTGCCATAAACCTCCAGGAAATGACGCGGTTTCTTCGGCGGCGGAGCCGGCCCGGGATCGGCGGCCTGCTCTTTGTATATCTGCAACAGGACTGCGGTAAAGGCCACCGCGAAATAGGGAAAGAACTGGTAGGCTTCCGGAGCGAATAACGCTCCCACAACGAAACCTACGAGGGAACTGTGGAGCGCCCCTACGAACAAGACCATTTCGGGATCGAGTTTCTTCTCCGCTTTGCGCAAGATGCTGAGGTTCTTGAACGCCCGCCAGAAAAACATCAGATAAAGGACGATTACCACAATGCCGCCTTCGACCCAGATCTGGAGATAAGTCATATGCACCTCGTGCCAGACCAGCGAGTAGGTCACGAAGTTCTGAACTCCGACCCCAAAAATCGGATAGGTTATGATGCCTTCCACGGATCTTTCCATCAGATACTTGCGGGCCTCGTACGATTCGTACGCGGAATCCTGGGTAGCGTTGTTGCCAGACAAGGCGGCAAAGCGGTCGTAGAGCTTGCCACCCGCGAGCATCAGGAGCAAAACGCCGATGAAGCCGGTTGCGACAATCAGGTAAAGCCGCCGCCCCCGGACGCCGAAATGCCAGAGAGTCACAGTGCCGGATATCATTAAATTGAGAAAGCCGGCCCGCGAGGCAGTAAGAACCAGCGCCAGTCCCATGCCAAGCATGCCTATGATCCAGGCCACTTTCGTTATGCCGCTCCGGCTGGTTAAAAGGAAGGCCAGCGCAAAAGGCAGTGTGAGCACGATCGCAAAGGCCAGATCATTGGGATTGGAATAGATTCCGCCCAGCACGCCCTCCAACCGGGGGCGGCTGTGGCCCTTGATGATGGATACAAAACAAACGAGGGCTACGGAAGCGGTTTGAATGTAGATAATCTTCTTCAGACGCGAAAAGGTCGTGATCAGCAGGAAAGTCAGGATCCAGGCGATGTAAACTTTGGAAAAGTCGATCGTATGGGAAACCGCACCACCCTTCCACACTGGCGACAAGAAGCCGCTCACAAACAGCAGGCCGATCATGGCCAGGAGCAATTTTCCTTCGAGGGGGATATCCTTGAAGGTGCGCTTGGTCCGGCCCATGGCGTTGAAAAATGCCCACATGGTCAGGAGGGCGGTGATTTTGGCGAGCGGGAAATGATTCAGACCCGGAATCCAATCCTCCGGGCGGGCGCAGTAGACCAAGAAGAAAGCGGATAGCCAGAAGAAGGCTTTCTTGGTGGGATCCACGGCCTGCGCGATTTTCCGCCTGCCCAGAATGTCCGTCGCTGGTACGGTTCCGCTATCGTCGATGCCCACAAAGTCCTCTATTTCTTTTAAGCATTCTTTTCCGCCAGGCGTGCCGGAAGGGCGCGCGCCGCAAGAAATTTTTTTCCGCTACCGACTGCAAGACTTCGCTGAAGTGCTCACCGATCGCCGGCCCGTCGCAGCGGGCGGCGGTCTCGGCGGCGACCGTTTCGTAACGGCGGCGCAGTTCCGGATCGCGCAACAGCACGATCACCGCCTGGGTGAGCGAACGGGCATTGTCGGCCAGCATAATGTCGCGGCCCTGAGGAACGTCCAATCCTTGAGCGCCGACGGGGGTTCCTCCATAGTAAGAGTAAAACGTAAGCTGATGCCGCGCGGACAGATATCGCAAGACGTGGTACGAGCGGATATTGCCGCGGTTCGGCACGGGGAGCAGCTTATCGGCTTTGACCCAGAGAGTTCTCATGGCGAGATCGGCGATCGTTGTTCAGCGATCGTCATTCAGCGAACCCAGACTGCCTTTCTGCCCCGGACAAAGTTGATGAAGGCGACCATGGCGGCGGAATTGAGGACGACGAAAGTGCGGGCAGGATCGGCAATGCGCGAGAGCGGGCCGATCTTGGCGCCCGCCAGCGCGGCCAAACTGAGCGCGTAAAACGCAAGCTGCGCCCCGAGCGCCGCACGATAGAACGGCTGGGGCAGGAACATGGACGCGGTCAGAAGCGCCAGCAAGGCAAAAGGCACGGCCAAGCGCGAGAGTTTGTGGCTTACGAATTCAAATCGAATCGCGTTTTCGGAGCTCAACAGCCAGGGAGCAAGCTGCAGGAGTTGATAGTTGCCGCTCAGGGTGCGAACCTTGCGGGAAAATTCACGGCCTTCGCCCAAGTCAGGCGAATCCCAGGCGCGGGCGCGGGAGTCGAAGATGACGCGAGATCCCTGGCGCACGATCTGCATGGGCAACAGGACGTCGTCAAGGATGGTGCCCTCGGGCAACGGCGACGTGTCGAGCAAACTCCGGCGGGCACAGTAGATGGCGCCGGTGGCGCCGGCGACAGAACCGGAGGCGGACTCCAGTTCACGAATCTTCTTTTCGATGCGCCAATAGAAGCCCATTCCTTTCCCAGTTTCTCCGCTGGTGGGATCGCCCAGCATCAACTGGCCACTGGCGGCGCCGACATCGGGGTCCGCGAAATTCTCGATCAGCAAGCGCAGGGCGCCGGCTTCGATCTGCTGGCGGGCGTCGGTAAACAGCAGCACTTCCCCGGTCGCCAGCTTGATCGCATCATTGAGGCCGGCGGCTTTGCCCTGGGATGCCGGTTTCATCAGAGTCCGCACCCTGGTTCGTGCGCTGTTTTGGACGGCGGAATCGCGGGCATAGCCAGCGAGAATGGCGGGGGTGCGATCGCTGGAACCGTCGGAGACGACGACGACGTCCAGCTTGGCTTGGGGATAGTCGAGGGCCAGCAGGTTATCGAGCTTGCGAGCGATCACGGCTTCTTCGTTGCGCACAACCATCACGGCGGAGACCGCGGGCGCGGCGGGGCTCTCGACAAAACCGCGGCGCACCGGACGCGGCGACCATCGGCTGCGCAGCCACAACCACGCCGGATAGCCCAGGTAGGAGTAGCCGACGAGCGCAGTCGCGAGCCAGAAGACGTATTTCATCTTCGTCATTGTCATTATTGCGCCCCCCGGCGCAATACGACGGTTTTCACCGTCTGGAACATGATCAGCAGATCCAGACCAATGGAAGCGTTCTTGATGTAGAACAGGTCGTACTGAAGTTTTTCGCGCGAATCTTCGACGGTGCTGCCGTACTTGTACTTGATCTGCGCCCATCCGGTGAGGCCGGGCCGCACCATGTGACGCACCTCCTTGTAATAGGGGATCTCTTTCGAGAGCATCTCGACGAATTCCGGGCGCTCGGGACGCGGGCCGACGAATGCCATATCGCCTTTGAGCACGCACCACAACTGGGGAATCTCATCGAGGCGCGAGGAGCGGAGAAACTTGCCGACGCGGGTCACGCGGGGATCGTTATCGCCCGCCCACTGCGGGCCGTTCGCGGCTTCGGCGTCCTGGCGCATGGTGCGGAACTTCACCACCTTGAAGAGGCGCCCGTGCTTGCCCACTCGCGTCTGGGTATAGAACACGGGCCCCCTGGAATCGAGGCAGATGGCCAGCATGATGAACGGAATCAAAGGCGCCGCGAGGATGAGACCGATCAGCGA
>JGI26339J46600_10000407_pt1 | contig 14810 bp, 15 predicted proteins | sample BogFormECP12_OM1_FD_46600 | JGI IMG/M metagenome (IMG submission 46600) | reverse complement strand
TGAAGGCGGCAACCAATTGTCTGACATGAATCTAGGGAGCCTCGCCCCAAGCATAAGGGCCACACCCAGACAGAGTAACCAATCTGTCCAATACCCGTACCGTTCAGCCATGTCCTTCCCCGGCAGCCAAGAGGGTACGCCTTTGTTTGATTTTTTGGGAAAAATTCAAAACAGCCCACTACCGATCGCTGGAACGTGTTTCATCAATGGTTCTGGATGGGTCTTGGGTAGGGCATGGCTTCAGCCGTGCCGCTACGAGCCGCATAAACACTGGGCTTTAGCCCCTGAGGGAACTGCCTGTCCCCCTTTAGACCGGTTTATGAAACAAGCTCTAGGCATGGGAGCAAACGATTTGGCGAGATTCGTGGAAGCGTTCCAGGTCCCCGAGGCAAGAGGGAAGTTACTCCGGGGGCTGCAGCCGAGTCAGTGACGACGAAAATCCCCGCCCAAGCGGAGCTTGGACGGGGCACCCTCGTGAGTTCAGGATGGACTTGAAGGCCGGGCCAGCCGCCGTGGCTACGCTTTCGCGTAAAAGGCGGCGTTTTTTTCCAGAAACTCTTTCTTGTCCTCCGGGAGCTCCTCGGCCACGAAGATCGAATCCGAGGTGCAAACCGGAACGCAGGCGCCGCAATCGATGCAACCATCAGGGTCGACATAAACCTGTGTTGCCGTCTCAAACTGAGGCTCGTCTTTTTTGGGATGGATGCAGTCGGTCGGGCAGACCTCCACGCAAAGCTCGTCCTTGATGCAGGTGTCGGTGATTACATAGGCCATGAGGGCTTCTCCTGAGATGTTTTCTGAATTAGCTTCACTTTTACCTTAGCGAGTGAGGTCCAGGTTGGCGGTGACCTTCATCACAGCCCGAGGTGTCTCGATCACACAGAACAGTGACCGGCGTCACAGGCAGCGAAAGGCCCGATGCGGTATAAAATGAGCAAGTTGCAATCCTGAGTAGAAGCACAGAATTGCCCGGCCTCACCCCACGACCCCACACAGCCGCCACCCAAGCGGCGGGCCGGGCATTCTTTTTCAGCAAATGCGCGCGAATGTCGGGGCGCGGTTTCCTCCTTGAAACATTTTGTTTTTGAACGCCGCCGCGATTACTTTCGTTTTTTGAATTCGGCTAATCTTCAAGACTTTTGTTTTTATTCCGATGAGCATGGCAGGGTCAGTGTGCGCGACCCGCTCTTCCAATGAAAATGCTCATGGTGGTTCTGGCGCTGGCGGTGATGTCCGGCACGGTGCGTGCTCAAGATATGCGCGCTCAAGTGGCTGGCAGCGCTTTTGTGGTGCGTCCAGACATAACGCGCGGAGATCTGGGCGCGTCGCGCTTCTGGACGCGGTCCACAATTGCGCTGGTCGCGCTCGACGGAGCGGCGAAAGCGGCTGACAGCTTTGCCACGCGCGAGAACATCGATGGCGGTGGCGCAGAATACAATCCTATGGCACGTCCGTTTGTGCGTACGACCGCGGCACAGGTTGCGGCTACGGCGGCGCTGTTTGGGGCCGAAATCGCCGCCGCTTATTTGTTGCACAGGAGACGCCACGACAACCTGGGGCGCGCGGTTTTGGTTGGGGGCGCGATGGTGAACGGCCTGGGAGCGGCGTCCAGCTTTAAGCATCGGGTGGCGAGTTGGTAAGGCCCGCGGCTTCGGAAAGCCAACAGCCAACAGCTAACAGCTAAGAGCCAAGGGCTACGAGCCCTTTCTCTCCATCAAGTACGACTTCGTGTAACCCACGTAATTCTCGACGTAGCGGAGGATTGTTTCCTGGTCTTTTTCATCCAGGTGGCGGCGGAATCTTCCTGGAGAGCCCATCCAGAGGGAGTTCGGTTCTACGATGGTTTTCTCCGGGATCAGGGTGCCGGCGGCGATGATGGAGCCGGATCCGATGACGGCGCCGTTGAGGATGATGGAGCCCATGCCGATGAGGCAGCGGGCTTCGACGGTGCAGCCGTGGAGGATGACGTTGTGGCCCACGGTGACGTAGTCGCCAACGTAGACGCCGTATTGTTCTTTCATGCCGTGGAGGACGGAGTTGTCCTGAATGTTGGAGTAGTGGCCGACGCGGATCTGGTGGACGTCGCCGCGGAGGACGGCGTTCATCCAGACGCTGGCGTGCTCGCCGACGATGACGTCGCCGATGAGCTGGGCGGAGTCGTCGATGTAGCAGGTGTCGGGGAATTGGGGGGTGACGCCTTTGTAGGTGCGGATCATGGGTTTGAGTTGCAGCTTGAGCTGCGAACAGAAAACATATCATGGAGCGATTGCCGAAGTCAGGCTCGCAGATTGCATGACGCCGTGTTGCGCGACGGATCGTTGCCGCTGGAGTTGCTGGATGAAGAGGTTGGGAAATATATTGCGACGGGACAATGAGGAGAACGAGCCCACGCCATGGGGCATTTTGCCGGAGGTGTTCAATTTTGAACAGACTGGCGTCCTTTGGCTGCTTATTTTGCGAGCATGGTTGGACTCTATCAGACGGTTGTTGCAAACCAGGTGGCCGAAGGGGAAGCTCAAAACGAAAAAGCAGCCTAAACTGTGTTTTGCGCATCTTTATTATTGTTTGATACCGCAAGACTTATTTGGAAGCCTCAAGCAATGAAGGTGCAGAGGAGGTTCAAGAACATGAACATTTTCGGACGTGCCGCCGGGTTCTCAAGGCCTCGATTGGGCAAGCAGAGTTTGGTTCCCCTGTTGTTTTTAGCTCTGTTGCTCGCCGCTTGGCCTCAGAACCTGTTGGCCTATCAAGATCAAGACGCGCAGGCCCCGGCGCAAAACGCGCAGGCGCCGCCCTACGCGCAACAGACTCCCGAGCAGTTGCAGCAGTTGGTGGCGCCGATTGCGCTGTATCCGGATTCGCTGGTGGCACAGATCCTGGCGGCGTCCACGTTTCCCGAGCAAGTCGTCGAAGCCGACCGATGGGTGCAAGCGAATCCTGATTTGAAGGGCGACGCCCTGGGTCAAGCGGTGGACCAACAACCCTGGGACCCGAGCGTCAAGGCGCTCGCTGCATTCCCAGCCGTCCTGGGAAATATGGACAAGAACCTCTCCTGGGCGTCATCTCTGGGCGATGCTTACTACAACCAGCAACAGGATGTGATGGATGCGGTGCAGGTGATGCGCCGGCGGGCGCAAGAAGCTGGCAATCTCAAGACTACGCCACAGCAAACCGTGGCCACGCAAGACTCGAATATCAGCATTGAGCCTGCCAGCCCCGATGAGGTTTACATCCCCGCGTACAACCCGTGGTTGGTTTACGGAGGGCCCGTAATGGCGTGGCCGGGGTGGTACCCGTATCCCGGAATTTGGTTTGGCGGACCGTACCTCAATTTCGGCCTCGGCTTCGGAATCGGTTGGTTCGGAGGTTTTGGATGGGGCTGGGGTCATTGGGGATTCGATTGGCATAACCGATACCCAATGTATAACCACGGCAGGTACTACTCCGGGAGCAGAACGTTTTATAACCGGAGCAATGCCTACCGAGCAGGAGGCGGGCGCGGCGGATTTAATGGCGCGCGCGGTGGAGTTAACAGCGGCCGCGGCGGAGCTCGTGGCGTCACCAACGCAGGGAACAGGCCCGGGAACATCGGCGCGCGCGGCGGAGTTGACAACCGTCCCGGCGCAACCACCCGGCCTTTCAACGGAAACAAGCAGGCGGCTCGAGGATACGCTGAACCCCGCGGTCAGAGCGGCACACGCTCGGGCGCCTTCAGCGGCTACGAGCATGGCGGACAGACCAGGAGCTTTTCCTCACGCGGAAGCGCCAGCATGGGTGGCGGAGGAGCGCGTGGCGGCGCTGGGCCTCGTGGCGGCGGTGGCGGGCGTCATTGATTGAGGTCATTGATCGAAGTCATTGACCGAGGATTCGTTGGTTCCTGGTAGCTCGAAAAATTTGGAGATGGAGATGAGCCATATGCGGCGAACGAAGCTGAACTTCAACAAATTTCATTGGGCCAATCTTCCTAAAATAGTCGCGGTCGCACTCCTTGTGACGGTGTGTTTTCCCACCCGTTCCATGGCGCAGCAGCCGGGCCAGAAAACATTTTCATCGGCGGAACACGCGAGCAACGCACTGGTTACGGCAGCGCGGAATAACGACGAAAAAGCGATGCTCGATATCCTCGGACCAGAGGGAAAGCAAATCGTCTCGTCGGGAGACGAAACCGAGGACGCCCAGAGCCGCGCTAATTTCGTGAAGAGATATGAGGAAATGCACCGTCTGGTCAAAGAACCGGATGGAACCACTGTCCTGTATATCGGCGCCCATAATTGGCCCACCCCCATACCGCTCGTGAACAAAGGGAATTCGTGGTATTTCGACACCGAGGTGGGCAAGAGAGAAATTCTGTACAGGCGAATTGGCCGCAATGAAATATCGACCATTCGCGTTTGCCAGGAGCTCGTGGCGGCGGAAAAAGAATATTACGGCACGCAGCACAACGAGTACGCCGAGAAAATCTTCAGTGATGAAGGGCAGCACAACGGCCTGTATTGGAAAGCCGCAGATGGCGAACCCCAGAGTCCAATCGGGCCGCTGGTGGCATCGGCCGTTGCCCAGGGCTATAGGAAAAGCGTGGAGGGCGCTCCGACTCCTTACCGCGGTTACTATTACCTGATCCTGACGCGTCAGGGAAGGAATGCTCCAGGCGGCGCGAAGAGTTACATCGTAAACGGCAAAATGACCGAGGGTTTCGCTTTCGTGGCCTATCCAGCGGAATACAGGTCGTCCGGCGTGATGACATTCATCGTTAGCGAGGATGGCGTCGTGTATCAGAAGGATCTTGGCAGGAAGACCGATGTTCTCGCCAAGGCCATGAAGGAATACAACCCCAATTCCAGTTGGCAAAAGGCTGAGGACCAGCAGGAGGAGACGGCTGGCGAGCAGAAAACCAAGTAAGAGGATTCTGGCGGTGAACACAGTGGTGCCGTCGCAAACCGTTCCGGGGTTGCTGGGCGCTCGCTGAAGGAGTTGCCGGAATTTCGCACAGGGCTTTCGCGACAAGCGGAAAGAAGCGGTGCAAAATGGAGTTCCTCAGATATTGGCACGTTTCTACAATTCTGCTGCTGGCCGCGCTCGCAGGCTGCACTCAACCACAAAACTCGCAGAACTTGAAGGAGAAGACCGCCGAAGCAACTGCGGAGGTGAAGCGCGATGCCGAGGCTGTGGCGGCAGGGATACGCGAGGGCTGGAGTCGCGACAAGCCACTCGATTTGAACAGTGCCACAAAAGAGCAGTTGCTGAGTTTGCCGGGGATGACCGCGGCAGAAGCAGGCCGGGTGATTGCGGGGCGTCCCTATAACGAGCCCGGCGAATTGGTGACGCGACGCATCCTGCCGAAGATCGAGTATGACAAAATTGCAGACCGGGTCACGGCTAAGAAATGACGTTCGAGCAATAGCGGAACCCGCGCTGGCTCCCGGTCTGCATCTTTCCACGAATTCCAATTTCGCCGCCTGATATGTTTCTGGCCGTGGCCCAGCAGCACGCGCCCCACACCGGCTGTTTTGCTTCCACAACCGCTGCGACACCCCCACGATAAGACAAGTTGTCGTGTCCAACCTTTCGCGGCGGGCACTCCTGTACAATTTTTCTGAATGAAACGGCGGGTGAGAGTTTCGGCAATCCTCTGGATTGTGCTGGGGGCGGCGGTGTGGGTTGCCGCGGAGCCCATTGCTTCTCTGCGCGCCACGAATTACGTCAATGATTTCGCGGGGGTTCTGGATGCGGCTACGCAGGCGCGGTTGAACGCTCTTTGCCAGCAGGTGGATCAAAAGGCACAGGCGCAGATTGCCGTGGTTACGGTGAAGTCGTTGGATGGGCAGGACGTGGTGAGTTACGCGGTGGCGCTATATCAGAAGTGGGGGATCGGGGCGAAGGGGAAGGATCGCGGGGTGCTGATCCTGCTGGCGACGGAGGACCACAAGTATTGGACCACGGTGGGCTACGGGCTGGAGCCGATTCTTCCGGACGGCAAGGTGGGCGGGTTCGGACGGGAAATGGTGCCCCTGCTGCGCAGCGGAGATTATGCGGGAGCGGTCACGTTGCTGACTACGCGCGTGGCCTCAGTAATTGTGCAGGATGCGGGCGTGACGCTGGACAATCAGCCTCGGTTGACTCCGATGCGCCGACAACCTGCACCCAGCGGTGGGCCGGGTGCCGTGATTCTTGTAATCTTCCTTGTCTTCTTTATTGTGATTCCTATCCTGCGGGCGATCTTTCGGGGCGGCGGTGGAGGACGAGGTCGGGGCGGCGGCGGTCTGGGATTTTTGCTTGGGATGCTGCTAGGCGGCGGAGGGTTTGGCCGGGGTGGTGGATATGGTGGTGGCGGTTTTGGAGGCTTCGGTGGTGGCGGTGGTGGATTTGGCGGCGGCGGGTTCGGAGGGTTTGGCGGTGGGAGTACGGGCGGCGGCGGTGCAGGTGGCAGTTGGTAGTGGAGCGCCGGGCGTCCCCGCCCGGCCCCGCCCAATCTTGACGGGCGAGACGCCCGTCGCTCCACCTGCCAGAGAGTGAGAGGCGCGGAATGGTTCCGGAAAAACTGATTGACGAGTTTGTCGAACGGATGCGCGGAGCGGCGGGGACGAATCTGCTGGCGGTGATTCTTTATGGGTCGGCGGCGGCGGGCGATTATGTTGCCGGCTACTCGGACGTGAATCTGCTGTGCGTGCTCGGCGAGACTTCTTTCGCAGCGATTGAGGCGCTGGCCCCGGCGATCGAATGGTGGGGGAAGCAGAAGCATCGCGTGCCGCTGCTGATGAGCGCGGAGGAGATGCGGCGGTCGGCGGACGTTTTCTCCATCGAATTTCTGGATATGCGGCGGCACTATCGCGTGCTGTGGGGAGAAGACGTTCTGAAGCCTTTGGAGATACCGATGCGCTTGCATCGGGCGCAGGTGGAGTATGAGCTGCGGGAAAAGACGATCCTGTTGCGGCAGCATTTGCTGATGGTGTCGGGGAACACGGATGCGAAGTGGGAGCTGTTGCTGCGGTCGCTGCCGGCGTTTGGAACACTGTTCCGTCATGCGCTGATTGCGCTCGGTGATCCGGGCGCGGGGTCGAAGCGGGAAGCGGCGGCTGCGCTCGCGGCCAAGCTGGGGATTGATACGCGCGTGTTTGGCGAGCTGCTGGATATTCGCGAGCGCAAGAAAGACCGGAAGGCGGCGAAGGTAGATGAGGTGTTTGCGCGCTACCTGAAGTTGGTGGAGCAGGTGACGGCGGCGGTGGACAAGATGCTCGATCCAGCGGCGTAGATGAGTTCTACGGTGGAGCGACGGGCGCCTCGCCCGTCAAAGTCGGGTGGGCCGGGCGGGGACGCCCGGCTCTCCACAGGCTAGTTTGCGATTAATTTTGTATTCAGGAGACTGACATGGGCAAGGGATTGATTGTATTTGTGGTGCTGGTGGTGATCGTGCTGGCGCTGTTGGGACAGTACGTGGGAGTGCGCAATCAACTGGTGGCGAAGGATCAGGCGGTGAAGGCGGCGTGGTCGCAGGTGGACATCGTGCTGCAGCGGCGCGCGGATTTGATTCCGAACCTGGTAGAGACGGTGAAGGGATATGCGCAGCAGGAAGTGACGGTGTTCGGAGACATCGCCAAAGCGCGGTCGGCGCTGCTTTCGGCGGGGACGCCGTCCGAGAAGATGGCCGCGAACGGGCAGTTGGATGGGGCGATCGGTCGGCTGCTGTTGATCGTGGAGAATTATCCGCAGTTGAAGTCGAATGAAAATTTTATGCGCTTGCAGGATGAGCTGGCGGGGACGGAGAACCGGATCGCCGTCGAGCGCAAGCGCTACAACGACACGCTGAAGGATTACAACACTTATGTGCTGCTGTTCCCGAACAATCTGTANGCNGGGTTTGCGGGCTACAAGCAGAATCCGGCGTACTTCCAGGCTTCGGAAGCTTCGCGGGCGACGCCGAAGGTGGACTTTGGCACGAAGCCGGCGGCACCGGCGGCAGCACCGGCGACGGCTCCGGCACATTGAACGAGTGATTGCAGTGGGTGAGATCCGGAGCGATCAAAAAAAGTGGATGTGGTGGCTGCGGAAACTTTGCCACCACATCCAATATCGGAGTTCGGCGGGCGGTTTCTACTGGAGCTGCGTAAGGGCGATGCAGGAATCGTGGTCGGGAATTACGGCGCCGGTCGGATCGTAGTGGATTACGCCGTCTTCGGTGGAGCAGAAGCTGCGGTTGCCGCTGCCCGACATGGGCAATCCGACGGCAAAGTATGCGCCGGCGGGGTTGGAACCGATGCCGGTGGCGTTGAAGGTGTATCCGCTTTTGGTGCCGGCGGCGAGCAGCGTGTCGATGAGGCAGGCGCTGGTCTGATCGGGCGGAGCGCAACTGGTGCCGCCGAGAGCGGCGAGCGTGGGCGCGAAGCCGACCGCCGGATAGTTGCTGTAGTAGCTGACCTCCGCGATGTTGATGGTGCGCAGCGAGGCGACGGCGGAGGCTTCATTGGCGGCGACACGCGCCTGCAGCAGGTTCGGGACTGCGATGGCGGCGATGATCAGGATGATCGCGACGACGACCAATAACTCGATTAGCGAAAAGCCCTTCTGATTCCGCTTGCGGTTTTTCATGGCACGAGCTCCTCTGGTTACTGAAGTTACTTCCCGACTGACTCTGTTCGGTTCACGTTGCGGTGAGGGGATCGCCCGATGTATTCCTAAAATGCAACCTCAGGACCAGATTGATTTCACATAAGTATCAATCATTTGCAGTTGTAGGGATGTCCCCCATGTGAAAAGAGTTGCACATGACATGGGGATGGAGAGAAAAAGCGATGGCACACCTAGCCGGAGCGGGCGGGAAATGGGTGGTTACTTGTGGTGGGGAAGGTCGTTGGTCGATAGTTGTTGGTCGTCGGCACCCCCGCTCGCCAACGACCAACAACTAACGACCAGCGACCGACAAAAACCGAACATATTGCAAGTGCGTGCGTCACATTTCCCATGAGCTGCACAATGGTATATAGATTCGTAGGGTTTCTGGAATCCCCTCCGATTCCGAAGTCTCGGACACGAGGGGATTGGTATGTGCCGCTGCAGTGAGCCCTTTCTGGTTACGATTCGCAATATTTTTCGCGTAGTTGTCTTCCGGGTATTCCTCTTTCAACTCATTCTTGCGGCTTCCGTGGCTTGGGGGCAGGATGCGTCCACGGGCGCGTTGCGGGGCGTGGTATTGGACGCCCAGGGAGCGGCGATTACGAGCGCGGACATCGTGGCGATCCGGGTGGAGACGGGGATCCGCTATCACTCGGCCACAGATTCGGCGGGACGCTTCGCGGTCGATCTGCTGCCGCCGGGGCAGTATTCGGCGCGGGCGGAGGCGGAAGGGATGTCGCCTCAGATTTCTCCCTTGATGCAGGTTGAGGTCGGAGCGGCGACGGAGCTGACGTTCAAGCTAAGGGTGGCGGGGCCGAAGGAAACGATCAGCGTGACCGAGGCGCCGCGAATTTTGGATGAGAATCCGAGTTCGGTCTCGGCGCTGGTGGATGAGCGCGCGATTAAGGATCTGCCGCTGAACGGCCGCAGGTTCACGGATCTGTTGTTGCTGATGCCGGGGGTGACGCAGGATCCGCGAGGACTGACGTCGGGATCGAACGGGGATCTTTCTTATGGTGGAATCCGCGGATACAACACGAGCTTTCTGGTCGATGGCGGGGACAACAATAACGGGTTCTTTGCCCAGGCGCTGGGACGATATCGCGCCCCTTACCAGTTTTCCGACGAAGTGGTGCAGGAGTTCCGGGTGCAGTCGAGCGGGTATGGGGCCGAGTCGGGGCGGGCGGGCGGCGCGGTCGTAAATGTGGTGACCAAGTCGGGCACCAACCAGTGGCACGGCAGCACTTTCTATTATCTGCGCGACAGTTCGCTGGGAGGCGCGGCCCCGGCCTTTGTGGGCTCCAATCCCAGCGAGCAGCAACACCAGTTCGGCGCCACCATTGGAGGGCCGATCCAGCGCGACAAGACGTTCTTATTTGCGGGATACGATCAGCACATTTTCCATGTGCCCGCGGTGGTGCAGTTCGAGAACGGTTCGACGGTGGCGGTGCCGCAGTTGGGCACCTACCCCAGTATTTTGGACTACGAGGTCTGCGATCCGCATATTGGGGGGACGGCCTGCGATGAGGCAATTGTGCCTGGTTGCCCTCCTCCCAGTGCGAGTGGGCCGCCCTGTGTGAAGCCAAACATGCTGCCCGCGGCGGCGCAGCTTTCTACCATGGGCGGGATATTTCCCGCGAAGTTGCTGGGGAACGCGGGATTTTTGAAACTGGATCGGGTACTGACACCGCATCAGCAGCTTTCCGCGCGGCTGAGTACCTCCCGGTACTACGGGACGAACAATGTCTTCCTGGATCCGGCGAGTCCGATTACAAATAATGCGATCAGCGGGAATGGGGAAGAGGACGTGAAGACGGAAAGCGCGTCGCTCGCATTGCTGAGCGAGATAACGCCGCGGCTGACGAGCCATCTGCGGGCGCAGTTTTCGCGCGACCTGGAACAGTCCTTTCCAAACACGACGGGGACGCGGACCAGCATCTACGACTGGTTGCAGGATTTCGGACAATCATCGATCTTGCCGCGGCAGACGCGGGAGCACCGCCTGCATCTGGCCGAGACTTTGAGTCTGAGCCGCGGGCGCAACCAGTGGAAGTTCGGCGGCGACACGATGCGCACATGGGACTACAACTACTTTCCGTCGCTGTATGGGGGCGAGTATTTGTTCGACAACATTGTGGTGAATCCGTTTACGTTTGTGCCCATGCACGGGGGGCTAGCGCTGACGCCGCTGCGGGCGTACGCGCACACGATTATGCCNAGCTGGGACTGGGATGCTGGTAGCTGGACTGGACCGACTGCCAACTTGGCGCGCTACTACATCCAGAATTTCGGGAATCCGGTGTCGCATCCGGACAGCCGCGACTACGCGGGTTTTGTGCAGGACACCGCGCGTCTGACGCCACATTTCACCCTGAGCATGGGAGCGCGCTACGATTTGCAGACGTTTTCAAAGGCGGGAATGGTCAGTAATTCGCTGTGGCCGNCGGCGGGAAAGATGCCGCTGCGAGAGACGAATTTCGCGCCGCGGGTGGGAATCGGGTATGCGCTCGGCGACGATCGTCCCCTGATGGTGCGGGCCGGATTCGGAATCTTCTATACCCGCATTCCGCAGATTTATGAGTCGGCGGTGATGAATGACAACGGGGTGACCGATACCTTTCTTGACCTGGATAATACGGATTACTACCAGCACCAAGTATTCCCGACGTATCCAAATGCGGCGGTGAACTGTCCGCGGGGTCCGGTTTCATGCACCGTGCCCGATGCCTGGAAGCAGTATGCGACCAACGAAGTCGCGGCCTTTGCGCCGGACTTCAAGACGCCGCGAGTGCAGCAGGGCAGTCTGAGCCTGGAGCGGGAACTGGCCGACGGCTTTACTGGGGCGGTGTCCTACCTTTATGTGCATGGGGTGGACATGATCCGTGCGCGCGATGTCAATCTGCCGCCGCCGACCNATTACAGCTATCCCATCTTCGACCCGACCGGCAATACTTTTCAAAACGNGTTCTATAGCGTGGCGTCGTTTGCCACGTGGCAGACCATCTCCAGCCTCAGTTGCCCGTTTCCCCCTTGTATCAACCCATTGGCGCGCCCGATATCGCAATTGGGGGCAATCGACCAGTTTGAGAGCGCGGCCTCGAGCGTGTATCACGGCCTGACGGTGTCGCTGCACAAGCGGATATCGGGGGGGATGTATTTCCGGCTGGCATATACCTGGGCGCACGCGGTCGATACCGGACAGGATGCGCTGGTGGCGGGAGCGCCGGCAACGGTGCAGAACTCGTACGCAACCAAGAGTGAGAAGGGGCCGAGTGTGACGGATCAGCGGAACCGTCTGACGATCTCAGCGATCGAGGAGCCGAACCCGTTTGCGGAGGGGCAGAAAGTTCTGGCAACGATGTTCAATCACTGGAAAATCTCGGGGATCATGACCTATGGCAGCGGACGCCCGGCGAACGCGACGGTGTCGGGCGATCCGAATCAGGACGGGAACACAAGCAACGACCGCTTGCCGAAGTATGGACGCAATGCACTGCTCGGTCCGGACTACGCCAGCATGGATCTGAGGATGACAAGAAAGATGAATCTGGGCGGACGGTATCATCTGGAGTTGACCGCGGAGTCGTTCAATCTGTTCAATCGCGATAATCAGAGGCTCGGGTTGACCGACAACGGNTTCTATAATTCGGCGGGACAGTTTGTTAAGTACACGCAACAAGCGGGGCAAGCTTACTATCCGGCNTATTTTCAGCAACCTACGAGTTTCATGAAGCCGGCAAATTCGTTTGCTCCGCGTCAGTTGCAATTGTCGATGCGGCTGAATTTCTGAGGTGGGCGAAGATTCCTGCACATTCCGCTTGACTTAGTGGGGCAATGCTTGCCATAACTAACAAGTCCGGTTAGGACGAGTGGGGGGGTGTTGTCCGTTGGCGGAAGTTCGACTTCAAGAGGGTGAATCCCTCGAAAACGCGCTCCGGCGGTTCAAGCGGAAGGTACAAACCGAGGACATTATCAAGGAAGTAAAGCGTCACTCGTTTTACCTGAAGCCCGGCGAAAGGAAACGAGTCAAGGAAGCACTGGCTCGCAAGCGCAGCCGCAAGAAAGCGCGTAAGGAACAGGACTAAGGAAGAATGGGCCGTTCGCTGGGGGCGGCCCGTTCTTTGCACTTGAAAGTTGGACGTGAGACGGCAAGCCGCGTCTCTACGGATTGTTTAGTTGTAAGATTGATTGAATTTCCCCGGTAGTTGTCTTAAGCGGTAAATCAGTAACCATGCGGTGCACACCGTATGGCGGGCCGAATCCAGGGGTCAGCATGAGGGGGATGTAAGTCCCCTGCCCACGATGTGAACCGGATCCTTCCCTATTCGGGTCTCCCGTGCAGAGCAGGGACGCGCAAGGGGAGCGCCTCTTCAATGGAATACCAGGACAAGGTATTAAAGTGCATCGATTGTGGCACGGATTTCGTGTTCACAGCGGGTGAACAGCTGTTTTTCCACGACAAGCAGTTCAAGAACGAACCCAAACGCTGCAAGAACTGCAAGGGCAAGCGTGTGGCCGTGGTGGGAGCCACGTCGCACGGGTCGTCCCGCGGGCATTCGTACGCGAAGACGGAGACCCGGACGAACTGTTCGCAGTGCGGGAAAGAGACCACGGTGCCGTTCCGGCCGACGCAAGGACGTCCGGTGCTGTGCCGCGAGTGCTTTCAGCACGGGCGGCAGGTCGCGAGCGCCTGATTATCTTTGATCGTAGAGGGCGCGATCCTTGGGGGNAGGCCCGGCCAACGGGATGNTCATCCCGCGTGGCGGAGCGGTTCTTGCGCCTTCGAGGCGGAGTTCCGCTGGCGGAGTTGCTTGTCGGCGTGGCGGATGAGCAGGGCTTCCACCTGACGCAGAAGTTCGCCGGTGCCGAGCGGCTTGATGAGCAAAGAGTCGGAGTTTTCTCCGGTCCAGTCTTCCCCGTCGTCCCGATGTTTCCCGTCCCGATGTCTTCCGTCGCAATGTTCGCCGGATGCGGATGGTGAATAGGCGGTGAGCAAAGCGGTCGCGGGCTGGTAAGCCTGGCGGCGCGCGGCGCGGATGACTTCCAGTCCGGCCTCTTCGGTTTCCATGCGCAAGTCGCTGATCACCATCTGGTAAACGCCGGACTTCATCCGCGCAAAGGCCTCGGCGGAACTACTGGCGGTGTCGACTTCAAATCCGTGGAGTTCGAGAACAGCCTTGAGGGTCAGCAGGACGGCAAGATCGTCGTCGACAATAAGAATGCGACGTTTCATGCGCGCCTCTCAAGTGGGAGCTGNAGATGCAGTGCAGAATCAGCGGGCAGCGCCCTCAGCGGCTGAAGCCGCGCCCCTTCAAAACAAAATCGAACCCNGAGTTTTTCAGCGGACTTTTCAACCGCAGCATCCACTCGTTTAGTATAGGAGCGTGGCTCGCTTCTACATAGAGAATTTTGGCTGCCGCGCTACGCAGGCGGATGGGGCCGCACTGGAACGCGAATTTCTGGAGCGCGGACTGGAGCGCGCCGGGGCGGCTCGCGACGCCGAAATTGTTGTGCTCAATACCTGCACCGTGACCGAGGGCGCGGATAAAGATGCGCGCGCATCGATCCGGCGGCTGCAGCGAGTGAATCCGGATTGCCGCATCCTGGTGACGGGCTGCTACGCGCAGCGCGCGCCGGAAGAACTGGCAGCGCTGCCGGGTGTGACGTGGGTGGTGGGCAATTCGCACAAGCACCAGGCGGCGGAGATTGCGACCTCTTCTTCTGTGCCCTCGGCTGGTTCTTCTGCCTCATGTTCCGGTTTCGTGCCGCTGGGGCAACTTTCTCNGGGGCAACCTGCAAGAGATCAACTTTCCGCAGATCAAGCCAGCNATGTGTTTGTGGGGGATATTTTTGCGCATACTGAACTGCTGGCCGCTCCGGTATTTGAAGCGGCCAACCAGCGNACGCGTCCGAACCTGAAGGTGCAGGATGGATGCGACAACCGCTGCTCGTTCTGCGTGATTCCGTATGTTCGGGGACAGAGCCGTTCGCTGCCGGGGGAGCGCGTTATCGCGGAAGTGCGGACGCTGGTGGAGGCGGGCTATCGCGAGGTGGTGATTTCGGGGATTAATTTGGGACGGTGGGGAAGGGATCTGGAGAGCAGCTCTCAGCTCTCAGCTGTCAGCTCTCAGTTGTCAGTCGTTGGTCGCCGGTCGTTAGTCGTTGGCGAGCAAAACTCTTGCAGCCCCTTGATTTCGATCCAT
>JGI26339J46600_10000402_pt1 | contig 14890 bp, 10 predicted proteins | sample BogFormECP12_OM1_FD_46600 | JGI IMG/M metagenome (IMG submission 46600) | reverse complement strand
GTAGCGCCGCCGTCCCGGCGGCTGTCCGGCGGGCATCCCCGCCCGCCGCGCCGAGGGCGCGACGCCCTCGGGACAGCCGGCAAGATGCCGGCGCTACAATTTACCAGCCTGCGGTAAGAATCTCGCGGTCACGGTACTAGGCCGTCGAGAGTTTTCTGGCGTTGTGGCGCAGGGAGCGGCCTTCGGATAGGCCGTAGAGTTCTTCCGCCAGATTCTTGGCGTGATCGCCGATGCGCTCGAGCGCCTGGGCGGCGAGAAGGATGTCGAAATTTTTCTGTCCGCTCGGAGTGTTCGGCGCGGCTAGATGTCGTTGAAACAGGGAATGGCACAGGCGGTCCACTTCCGGATCGGATTGCAGAACAGCCTGCGCGTGCGCCACGTCACGTTTGAGGAAGCCTTGATGAACCTGCTCCAGCATTTCGCAAAGCAGGGATGCCATCTCCACCAACTGACGGGAGTCCGCCGCCGGCAGTTTTTCGCGGCGCGATTGTAGGTGCATTACCGCACTGTAGGCGAGGTCTCCGATGCGTTCGAGGTCGGTGATGAACTTCAGACACGCCAGCAACTCACGCGCCTTGGCTTCCCCTACGCGCGTGATGGCTTCGGGCAGTTGGTCATCGATCTTGCGCTCGATCCGGTCGAGTTCTTTTTCGCAGTCCTTGATCGCAAGAAACGCCAGGCGCGAACCGTCGGCGAGAAAATCCCTGACGTTGAAGACCGCGTCGCGCGCGATCAGGCAGCCGCGGACGACCTGGGAGGTCAGTTCATCTTCGGGCAAGTCTTCGTTGCGGGTATCGGCGGGACGGGGGCGAGTTTCCGCTCGCGGGCGCGCCGAAGTCGAGCGGCGCTTCGGTCGTGGAGCCGGGGACGGTTGTTTTCGGGCCATGGGGACTCGCGCAATCGAGACAGCTAGTAACTGTTAAGAAGCTAGCATAAAGTGGGAATGTGAAAGGAATGTAAATCGAGAGTTGCTGTGGCCACAGGCGGCTGCCGAGCTTCGCTCTTGGTTTGGACAGGCGAGGGCGCCCGTCCCCACACGATCCGTTTGCCCTGCCAAGCTTTTCCGGTTACTTCTTCCCCAGCGCTGCGACCTGCTCTTCAGCCCGCTTGGCGTCTTGCTCCCTGCCGAGTCCGCGATAGGCTCGTGCGAGCAAACGCAGGGCGGCGGCGTTGCGCGGATCAGACTTAGTGAGCGCTCCAAGATCGGGCAAGGCGCCGGCAAAATCGGATTGCTGAATCTGCGCTTCGGCCACGCCCAGACGACCTTCGCTGTTATCGGAATCCACGAGTAATGCGGCCTCGAACTGGTCTTCCGCGTTCTTTGCGTCTTTGAGTTGCAGGTAAACGTGGCCGAGCAACAGCCGTGCGGGCATTTGGCCGGGCGCCACCTTCAGGCTCGATTCCAGCGCATCCCGCGCCCCGGGCCAATCGCCGGACTTCTCCGCCGCCTGGCCCAACTCGAACGCGGCGGTGGCATCGTCGGGGCGCAGTGCACAAGCCCGCTTCAAGTGGACAGATGCTTTGGCGAAATCTCCGGCAGCGAGTTCGAGCTCGCCCAGATGGCGGAGCGCGGTCGGCGAGTTGGGATCCATCTGCAGCGCTTTCTCCAACAACTGGCGCGCCTCACTCCTTCGATTGCCGGTGGAGGCCAGCATGGCCCGGTGCAGCAGGTTCTGCACTTCGATTTCGTCTTTGGGATCGGGCAAAGTTCTTCCGGGCTTGTTGGAACTGCTCTGCGGCGGGAGCTTGGCTTTCCAAGTCGCCATTTCGGCTTGCAGGGCTTGCACCTTCGACTTGGCGCTGTCGAGAGCGTAGAGATTCTTCAGTTCATTCGGATCACCCTGCAGGTCGTAGAGTTCGGGCCGGGGCGCTTCGATCAGCTTAGTGTTATCGGAGCGCAAGGCGCGCAGAGGGGACCATGCCCAACGGAGAGGATAATCGGTTTCGGCGAAGAGGGCGCGATTTGAGGGCGCTTGTGAGCTGGTGGTTTGTGCGCTGATGAGCGGGAAGAGCGACTCGCCGTTCAGTTCCGCCGGTGCAGTGACGCCGGTCGCGGAAAGAATGGTTGGAAGAATGTCGGTGGTGCGCACCTGGGCATCAATCACCGTGCCGTGATGGGCGGCTGCCGGGGCTTTCAGGATGAGCGGAACGTGTAGGGTCGAGTCGTAAAGAAACAGGCCGTGGGTTTCTTCTCCGTGCTCGCCGAGGCCTTCACCGTGATCGCCGGTGACGATGATGATGGCGTTGTCGTAGGCGCCCGCTTTTTTCAGAAAGGCGATCCAGTGGGCCACTGCGGAATCGGCATAGGCGATTTCGCCGTCGTACAGATGGTCTTTGTATTTCTCCCAGAACGGCGGCGGCGGCTCGTAGGGGTCGTGCGGATCGTACAAGTGCACCCACACGAAGTGAGGTCCGGTGCGGTGCTTCTCGAACCAGTTTTCGGCGTGCTCGACCACGTCCATGCCGCGGCGCTCGACCCGTCCCCAACGCTCTTTATGAGTGCCATCAGTATTCTTGCTGTCGGTTTTGGGGAAGTTATCGTAGAAATCGAAGCCGCGATCGAAGCCGGGAGCGAGCGTGTTGCTGTCGAGAATCACGGCTCCGATAAAAGCCGCGGTCTGGTAGCCGCGCTTCTTGAGCAGTTCGGCCCCGGTGACATGCTGCGCCGAGAGAGGAACTCCAAAATCGGTGACGCCATGCACGCTGGGCAAGAGGCCGGTCAGGATCGTAATGTGCGAAGTGTTGGTGATCGGGCTATGAGTGAAGGCCTGGGTGAAGCGGATACCGTCGGCGGCGAGCGCGTCGAGTGCGGGTGTTTCCACCTGCTTGTATCCGTAGCAGCCAACGTGGTCGGCTCGCAGCGTATCAATGGTGATGAGGAACACGTCGGGGGGAGAGGTTCGTGGCGCGCGCGTCTGGACGGACGTCTGGCCCCAGCCCGCAGTTTCGAGCAGCATCATCCCGACAAGTATCCCGGTGAAGATGATCCCGAGAAAAATAGCCAGCCGTCGCATAAGCGCCCAGCCTATCACAGTGCTTCCGCCGAGTTGAGCCTCTGTCGGCGCCCGCGTCCTCAGCTTCGTTGTGTGGGGAAGGGGCACAGCCCCGTCTCCACACAAAACTCCACATCACGACGCCGCCATCTCCGGCGTTGCCGCCAGCAGCTTGCGCGTGTAAGCGTGCTGCGGTTGGCCAGTGATCTGTTCCGTGCTTCCGATCTCGACGATCTTGCCCCGATACATCACCGCAATGCGGGTCGAGAGATAGCGAACGACCGGCATGGCGTGTGAGATGAACAAATAGGTGAGGCCGAAATCGCGTTGGAGTTGCTGTAGAAGATTCACGATCTGCGCGCCGACGCTGACGTCGAGAGCAGAAACCGGTTCATCGGCGACGATGAACTTCGGCCGCAGAGCGAGAGCGCGGGCGATGCCGATGCGCTGCCGCTGTCCACCGGAAAACTCGTGCGGGTAACGGGGCATGGCGGATTCATCCATTCCCACGGCACGCAAAAGTTCCCGCACGCGCTGGCGGCGGGCATCGCGGCTGAGGCTTTCGTCCCTGATCTTCGTCTCAACAATCTTCTGGTCAACGATTTTCTCATGAAGCGTCTTCTGATGAAGAACGAGCGGCTCGGCGATCACGTCCTCGACGCGGAAGCGCGGGTCGAGCGAACCGAACGGGTCCTGGAAGATGATCTGCATGTCGCGCCGAAGACGGCGCAATTCGGAGCCGTTCGCCCTTAGCAGATCGATGCCATCGAAAAAGATGGCGCCCGAACTCGGCTCGAGGAGGCGGAGGATCAGGCGTCCAAGCGTGCTTTTGCCGGAGCCGGATTCGCCAACCAAGCCGAGTGTTTCGCCTTCGTGGATGTCGAGGGAGACATCGTCCACGGCGCGTACCTCGCCCGAGCGGCGCCCTCCGAACGGAGATTCGGCGAGACCAAAACTCTTAGTCAGTTCGCGAACTTCAAGCAGCGCCACGAAGTCAGACTAGCAGTGGATAGGGGCCGATGGATAGTGGTCGGGGCAGCGCATCGTTGTTGGTGATCGGCGTTCTTCTCGGAACTGGTCTCCTAAGTGGTCCCAGGCAGGTTTGGGGAAGGGCACGGCTTCACAACTTGCGGAAAAACGCGAAAATGTGCGGGTCGCTGTGGAAATGTGCGGGTCGCCTCGGAAATGTGCGGGGCGCTGTGGAAGAGCGGCCCTTCAGGGCCGCGTAAGCCGAGCGCAATCAACGCGGGCTTTAGCCCCTGAGGGCCGGACACTATCCACTACCCTCTTCTTCACCCCGCAATCATCGGCACCGCCGCCAGCGCGGCCACCATGCCGATGGTCCGGGCCCGGCTGAAGTGCTCGTGTAGAAAAATGCGAGCGAGCACAACGGTAACTGCTGGATAGAGCGAGCTGAGCACGACCGCATCGTCCAGGCGTCCGATTTGAGCCGCGCGGATGAAGACGGCAGTGCCGGAGATGTCGAGGATTCCGGCAACCAAGGCAATGCCCAGTACCGGAGCGGCCACCGCGCGCAGGTGTCTTCCGAAAAGAACGATAGTTCCCGTGACCAGCAAGGCACCGAAGCGCGAACAGGTCGCGATCCACAATGCGGAAGCGTTGCCCGCCCGGTGGACACAGAGATAAAACCCAGCGAAGCCGATTCCGGCCAGCACCGCCATGCCTAGGCCCTCGGGACGGCCAACGCCAGTTTCGGTCCGCGAGATGAGCCAGACACCGATTCCAGCGAGAATAAAACCAAGCACGTGCCGGTAGCCCGGAAAGCCCTCCGTGAAGGCGGTCACGATTGTGGGAATCGCCGCGCCGAGAACGGCCGCCACCGGCGCGACCAGTCCCATATTTCCGCTCGCCAAGGAACGATAGAACAAGGCCAGCGCCAGACCCCCGACCGACCCGGCGATCAGTGCCCAAACCAGGCTCGCGTTTCCCGGAAATGGCACGTGCGTCATCAGCGCAAGAGCGCCGACCACGACCAGGCCGCTGATGTGCACGATGGCCGTGAACAGGAACGCGTTCGCGCGCCGTGCACCCACACCACCCAGAAAATCGCTGGCACCCCACACGCCGAATGCGGTCAGGCTATAAGCAGCAGGGATGTATTGGGCTGCGACGGACATGGGAATTTGAGATTAGCACGCAGCGAGCACGTGGCACGTGGGGACATGTTACACGTAGGGACATGTTACACGTAGGGACGGCCGCCCCCGGCCGTCCAGCCGAGCGAAGCTCGGCACAGACCCCTGAAAACTCAGGTTTGTATCTGGGCATCCCTTTCGGTTTCGTATCAGGGCATCGCTTTAGCGATGCCGAACGTGTTCGAAATCAGAAGCCCCTTTAGGGGCTGAGCTAAGCCGTAACCGCTTCCGGCTGCGTCTTTCCCGCCAGCAGTTGCCGCAGCACGTACTGCAGTATGCCTCCATTGGCGTAGTACAGCGCTTCCTGCGGAGTGTCGATACGAACCACGGCCTGAAATTCCGCCGTCTTCCCACCTTTCACGCGCACCCTAATTTTGCGCCCGGAAGAAAACTTCTCGACCACCTCTCGAATCCCCGCAATCTCGAAGACTTCTTCGCCGGCCAACTTCAGCGTCTCGGCATTTTCTCCCGGCAGGAACTGCAGTGGCAGAATGCCCATGCCGACCAGGTTGGAGCGGTGAATGCGTTCGTAGCTTTCCGCAATCACCGCGCGAACGCCAAGCAACCGCGGTCCCTTGGCCGCCCAGTCACGCGAAGATCCGGAGCCGTATTCCTTGCCCGCGAGAATCACGAGCGGCACTTTCTCCGCATGGTACTTTTCAGACGCGTCGAAGATCGACATCTCCGCGCCATCGGGCAGGTGGCGGGTGAATCCACCTTCGGTGTTCACCATTTTATTGCGCAGGCGGACGTTGGCGAACGTGCCGCGCACCATGACTTCGTGATTGCCGCGACGCGATCCATAAGAATTGAAATCCGCCGGTTGCACGCCGTGGGCAATCAGGTATTTGCCGGCGGGGCCATCCTTCTTAATCGAACCCGCGGGTGAGATGTGGTCTGTGGTGACGCTGTCGCCGAGCACGGCCAGCACGCGCGCGCCCCTGATGTCCTGAACGCCGGACGGTTTGAGCGCCATGTCGTCGAAGTACGGCGCCTGTCGAATATAGGTGGAATCTTTTCCCCACGCGTAAGTCTCGCCTTTCGGAACCGGCAGCCCGCGCCAGCGCTCGTCTCCCGAATACACCTCGGCATAGCTCTTACGGAACATCTCCGACGTAATCGCGCTCGCCATCGATTGCTCGACTTCCTGCTGCGACGGCCAGATGTCGGCAAGGTAAACCGGCTTGCCGTCTTTGCCCTTTCCGACCGGGTCCTTGCGCAGATCGATGTCGATGCGGCCGGCGAGAGCGAACGCCACCACCAGCGGCGGCGACATCAGGTAGTTGGCGCGGACTTCGGAACTGATCCGGCCTTCAAAGTTGCGATTGCCCGAGAGCACCGAAGCGACGACCAGATTCTTCTCTTCAATCTCCTTCGACACTTCCGCGGGCAGCGGGCCGGAATTTCCGATGCACGTGGTGCAGCCGTAGCCGACGATGTGGAACTTCAGCTTCTCCAAATACGGCATCAGGCCGGCCTTTTCGAGATAGTCGAGCACGACCTTCGATCCGGGTGCGAGCGAAGTCTTCACCCATGCCGGCACTTCGAGGCCGCGCTCGACAGCTTTCTTCGCCAGCAGGCCCGCAGCGATCAGCACCGATGGGTTTGACGTGTTCGTGCAACTGGTGATCGCCGCGATCACCACACTGCCGTGATGCAAATGCCCGTTGGCGGGAATTTTCGGCTCGCCTTTCGTGGCCTCGCCTTTCGCAACTTTGATCAAGCCCGGCAAAGCTTTCTCGAACGACTCGCCTGCTTTCGACAGCACGACTCGATCCTGCGGCCGCTTCGGTCCGGCGAGACTCGATTCGACGGTGGCAAGATCAAGACTCAGCAGTTCGGAATATTCGGCTTCGGGAGTTTTCGCATCGTGGAAAAGACCCTGCTCGCGAGCGTAAGCTTCGACCAGCGCGACCTGCTCGTCACTGCGTCCGGTGAGTTTCAGGTAGCGCAGGCTCTCCTTGTCGATCGGGAAAATGCCGCAGGTGGCTCCGTACTCGGGAGCCATGTTGGCGATGGTCGCGCGATCGGCCAGCTTCAGGTCTTGCAGCCCGGGCCCGAAGTATTCGACAAACTTGCCGACCACACCGTGCTTGCGCAGCTTCTCGGTGATGGTAAGAACAAGATCGGTTGCCGTCGCGCCTTCGCGCAGGCATCCGGTGAGTTTCACGCCAACTACCAGCGGAATCAGCATGGAGACGGGCTGTCCAAGCATGGCAGCCTCGGCTTCAATGCCGCCCACGCCCCAGCCCAGCACGCCGAGTCCGTTGATCATGGTGGTGTGCGAGTCGGTGCCGACCAGCGTGTCGGGATACGCGGTGCGCTTCCCGCCTTCTTCGTGCACAAAAACCACGCGCGCCAGATATTCAAGATTCACCTGATGCACAATGCCGGTGTCGGGCGGCACGATGGCGAGATTGCGGAAGCCGGTCTGCCCCCAGCGCAGAAACGCGTATCGTTCTTTGTTCCGCTGGAATTCAAGCAGTGCGTTCACATCAAACGCTTTGGACGACCCGAATTCATCGACCTGCACCGAATGGTCGATCACCAGTTCGGCGGGCTGCAGCGGATTGATGAGCTTGGCATCTCCGCCCAGGCGCTTCATGGCGTCGCGCATGGCGGCAAGATCCACAACCGCGGGGACGCCGGTGAAATCCTGCAGCAGCACGCGGCTGGGCGTGAAGGCGATTTCTTTCTCCGGTTTCGAATTCTTGTTCCACGCCGCCAGCGCGCGAATTTCCTGCTTCGTCACACTTCGCCCATCTTCGGTGCGGAGCAGATTCTCCAGTAGAATGCGCAGCGAAAACGGCAAGTGCCGGGTGGAGATGCCCTGCTTGTCGAGCGCGTCGAGTCGGTAGATCTCGTATTCTTTTTTGCCAACTTTGATTGTTGCGCGGGCTCCAAAACTATTCGATGACATGATGACCTTCCTTCATAAGCTCCGGCATAGGACCGGGAAGCAATGCAGACTCGGAACTGATAGTGTAATCGGTTTTGAAGGCTCGTGGAGGGGCGGACGTCCCCGCCCGTCCCAGGTTGCGTAGGGACAGCCGCCACCGGCTGTCCAAGCCGAGCGCAGCTCGGCCTCAAGCGGCAAGATGCGGTACGCCCCCCTGATTGCGATAAAGTAAGCCTAACGATGAAGCAGACCTTGGGCCATGTCGCACTAGTCGTCCGGGATTACGATGAAGCCCTGGCATTTTTCACACGCACGCTGAACTTCCGAGTGGTCGAAGACACTCGTTGGAGCGAAGACAAGCGTTGGGTACTGATCGCTCCGCCGGGCTCTCAAGGCACAAGCCTGCTTCTCGCCCGTGCAGTCACGCCGAAACAAGCGAGCCGGATCGGCAACCAGACCGGCGGTCGCGTCTTTCTTTTTCTCCACACCGACGATTTCTGGCGTGACTACCGCGAAATGACCGCGCGGAACGTGAAGTTCATACGAGAGCCGCAAGAAGAGGCGTACGGTACAGTCGCAGTCTTCGAAGACCTGTACGGTAATCGATGGGATCTATTGCAATTGAAAGGCAGTTCTACCGCATGTTCGTCCAAATCTGATAGAGCACCACGCCCAGCATGAACACCAGGTAAACCCTGAGCGCCCAGAACAGCAGCATCTCGGTCCGAGTCAGCCGCCGCCGCGGACAATGATGGTGTTCCTTGGTGGAAATCAACTGATCCGGCTCCAGGGATGTCATCACCGAAGTGAAATCTTCACGGCTCAGTTCAGCGGCGGTTGCAGACTCAAATTGTTTTTCCACCTACCTGCCTCCGATCAGCGCCAGCGCATTGGGCGCGACCACACTGATTCCAAACAACAGGCCGGCGCCGATCAGTACGGTCACGACTCCGAGCGCCAGCACATTTGCCCACAGCGGACTAACCAGCGCGCCCATGATTTCACGATCGTTCACCAGCATGTACAGGAAAAGAAGCGCCGGAGGCATGGCCAGGACGGCGATCACGTTCACCAGCAGGACGATGTATACAAGTGGAATTCCCGGGATCAAAACCAACCCCGCAGCGGCCGCAGCTTCGAGCAGCAGCACTAGATAGAACGACCGCCCCTGCCTGAAGGGGAGATTCAAACTGTGCGGACGCCGCGCCACTTCTCCGAAAGCATACGCCGACGAAGTCGAAATGGTAATGGCCGCGACCATCCCCGCTTCGAAGATGCCCAGAGCGAAAAGCGCCGCCCCCCAGTGCCCAATCAACGGCTGCAGTGCCTGGGCGAATTCGGCGGCTTCGAAATTCGCCGTCGACATGTGGTGCATAAACAGCGGAGCCGTCGCCAGCATCGTAGCCAGCGCGGCGGCTGTGGCCAAAGCCGCTCCCAGCACCGTGTCTACGCGGCCGAAGCGGATGTCACGCGTGGTGAGACCCTTGTCGGCAATTGCGCTTTGCTGAAAGAACAGCATCCACGGCGTCACGGTCGCTCCGATATCGGCCAGCAGAATCAGAACCGTCTCCTGCGTGACGCCACCAGGCAGTGGCCTCCAAGTCACCAATGCGCGTCCCACCGTCCCCCAGTGCGGATGGGTCAGCAGCGCCACCGGCACAAACAGCATGTTGAAGAGTGCAGCGCCCAAAATGATCCGCTCCCATGTCCAGTACCGGTGCGTCATGAGCGCAATCGAAAGCACGAACAGTGCTCCCAGAACCGCAACTGCCGGCCGCACCCCGAAGAATCCCAGCCCGGCGCGGATGGCGATAAACTCCGTGACCAGCGTCAGAAAATTCCCCACCATCAGGTCGACCATCGAGAACCAGCCCCAGAACGGACCAAAGCGGTCGAAGATCAACTCTGCATGTCCGCGATGAGTGGCCGCGCCTAAACGCACGGTCATTTCCTGCACCACGCAAGCCATGAGGAATGTGAGCACAATGAACGGCACGAAAAAGCCGATGCCGAACCGCGCCCCGGTGGCCGCATAGGACACCATGCTGGGTCCGTCGTTCTCTCCCAGCATCACCAGGATGCCGGGACCAATGAGCAACCAAAATAACCGCAACCGTGGCCGGAATCCGCGCCGCGCCCGCGTCTCCGAAACCCGTTCGCGGTCGTGCGCTCGATCGATGTCCTCATGCGTGATGACAACGTCGCTGCCAGACGTTCGCTGATCGTTAAGCTCGTTGGATCGGGGTACGGTTTCCCCTCGCAGTTCCGATGCTGTCTTTGCTTCCTTCATTCAATGGTTCGTTCATCCCACCAATGCAGCACGACAGGGATAACGGGCCAATGCCGCCCGCTGGATAATTAGCGCAAGTATACATCAGGACATAAACTACGGTTAATTACTTTTGTGACCCTTCGCTTCCCTCAGTTCACGCTATAAACCCATGCTGTCATCCTGAGCGAAGCGAAGGACCTATGTATTTGAATTCGGAATGAAACACAGGAAACTCCAGCCCCGTCAGGGGCGAACCAGCTTAGCCCCGCGCTTCAGCGCTGGGAAAAGTGGAAGGAAGGAGTCAAGTCCCGGAGGGACGACCCAATCCTCACGCACACTGTTCAGGGGCTGGGCCTGCTGTGGCGTTTTGGATTTTCGAATGCTAGGGAAGCAATTTGTGGAGCGGCGAGTGGACGAACCTTCAGCCTTTGGAGATACCTTTCCCGTCGGCCGCTTTAACCCAGACCTTTTCCGCAGCGGATACCCCGAGCGAAACCCGGCCGGCGCCAGTGGTTAGCGTCAGCGTGTGGTCGTAATTGCGATGCGCGACATGAACTTTGGCTCCAGGGCGGATGCCGCGCTGTTCAAGAAACTCAAGCAGGTGGCGATCGCGTTCATAGATACCGCTCACCTGAAAATTCTTTCCTGGTTCGGCCTGAGCCAGCAGCAGCAGGCCGCGACGACGCCGGCTGGCGGGACTCTCCAGTTCAGTTAGATTGCCGTGCGGGCACGCGACTCCACGCCCGAGTTTAGCGAACAGCCTGGCCTCGAAATCCGGCGAGACAGCGTGTTCCAGACGTTCCGCCTCGTCGTGCACCTTGTACCATTCCATTCCGAAAATTTCGGCGAGCATGCGCTCGATCAGGTGGTGGCGAACCGTCAGCTTGCGGGCAATCTTTCGTCCGGCAGCGGTCAGACGAACTCGTCCGTCGGCATTTACCCGCACCAGGCCGTCTTTCTTCAGCCGGCGCACAGCCATGGTTACGGCCGGGGGCGAAACTTTGAGCCAGTGCGCGAGCGTCGCCGAAATGACCGTTTCCCCCTCGCTCTCGGCCTCGAGAATCGCTTTAAGGTAGTCCTCTTTGGAAACTGTGATCACGTGAGCAGATTATACGTCGGGATTAAACGTAGTTAACCGAAAGATTGCAGAGGTCAGAGGTCAGATTGCAGAGGTAAGAACTGAAGCGGCACTCGCTCCTGGTTTTCGCCAAAGACCACTTTCACTGCGAGGGGGTGGACCTCTGCAATCTGACCTCTGACCTCTGCAATCTCTTCTCGTTTGACATCATCTTCTCCCGCCCCTACCCTTAAATGTCTGACTATGAAAGTCCTCGTCATCGGCAGCGGCGGACGCGAGCACGCTTTGGTCTGGAAGCTCCGGCAGTCGCCGCGGGTCACAAAAATCTACTGCGCGCCGGGCAACGCCGGGATCGCGGACGAGGCGGAGTGTGTCGCGGTAGATATAAAGAGCCTCGACGCAATGATCGCGCTCGCGAATCAGATCCAGCCCGACCTCACCATCGTGGGGCCCGAATTGCCGCTGATGCTCGGCCTGGTGGACGAATTCACGCGGCGCGGCTGGCGCACATTCGGCCCCACTCGAGCCGCCGCACAGCTCGAAACCAGCAAGAGCTTTGCCAAGGAATTCCTGCAACGCCACCGCATTCCCACGGCGCACTATGCCATCTGCGATTCTTCCGAACAGGTGCGCGATGCGCTGCCGCACTTCCATGCTCCGATCGTGGTGAAGGCCGACGGACTGGCTGCCGGCAAGGGCGTGGTCATCGCCAAAAGTAAGGATGAAGCCTTCACCGTCGCCAATGAAATGCTCAGCGGCAGGATGCTGGGTGAAGCCGGATCGCGTGTTGTATTGGAAGAGTTTCTCCAAGGCGACGAACTCTCGTTTCTGGTCGTGAGCGACGGCGAGCGCGTGGCGCCGCTGGTCGCTGCGCAGGATCACAAGCGCGCCGGTGACGGCGACACTGGCCCCAACACCGGTGGCATGGGCGCATACACGACGCGGACCATCGTCGATGACCAGATGCGTGACTGGCTGCTCGTCCACATCGTGCGGCCCGCTGTCGCCGGCATGAAGGCCGAAGGCGCGGAGTATAAAGGCGTTCTCTATTGCGGCCTGATGATGACCGCGCGCGGCCCCGTGGTGCTCGAATTCAATTGCCGCTTCGGCGATCCGGAGACGCAGCCCATTCTGATGCGCCTCGAAAGCGACCTGGTCGAGGCGATGGAAGCGTCGATCGACGGCCGCACCAGCGACGGCGATTTCAAGTGGTCGAACGATGCGGCGGTGTGCGTGGTGATGGCTTCGGGCGGTTATCCAGGGGCCTACGAAGCAGGCAAGAAGATCACGGGCCTGGAGGACGCCGCGAAGCTGGAAGGCGTAAAAGTCTTCCATGCCGCAACGTCGAAACGTGACGGCGCTTTCTATACTTCCGGTGGGCGCGTGCTCGGGGTGACGGCACGGGCTGCCGAGTTGCAAGCGGCCGTGCAGCGCGCCTATGAGGCTTGCGCGAAAATCAGCTTCGAGGGCGCCCACTATAGAAAAGACATTGCGGCGCGGGCGCTGAAAAAGAACTAGCACCGGGACCGCGTGATGAATCACACGATGGAGGGACGGGCGTCTCGCCCGTCCAGCCGGGCGGGGACGCCCGGCTCTCCACCAGCAATCATAGATCGACTTTGGATGGACGCCAACCAATCATGAGCAAGCCACTCGTTTCGATCGTAATGGGCAGTGACTCCGACCTGGAGATCATGCGCGAAGCCGGGAAAGCTCTCGACGAATTCGGGATTGCCTATGAGATCGATGTAACGTCAGCCCATCGCTCTCCCGATCGCACCGCAGACTACGCGCGCAAGGCCGCGCAACGCGGCATTCGAGTCATCATCGCGGGCGCGGGCGGAGCGGCGCACCTGGCGGGCGTAATCGCGGCGCATACAACCTTGCCGGTCATCGGCGTCCCGATTCCTTCCACTTCCCTGCACGGCATGGATTCCCTGCTGGCGACAGTGCAAATGCCCGCGGGTATTCCGGTAGCAACCGTCGCCATCGGCAAGTCCGGCGCGACGAATGCAGGAATTTTGGCAGCACAGATACTGGCCCTCGCGGATGCTGCGATCACGAAGAAACTGGCAGCGCACAAAGAGAAACTGGCGCGCGGCGTGGAAGAAACATCAAGGAAGATGAAAGCAACGGTGAAGGAGTAACCGAAACCGCATACGAAGCCGTCTATGCCCGTTTCACAGATAGCGTAAACCGACATTCGCATCGAGCAGAGGCTGGCGACTCCATTTAGGGTTTCCCCTGTGCTCCTCTGTGCCCCCTGTGGTTCAAGCTTTCCCCCTTTACCACAACCCTGCCTGAGGCACGTCGGACTACACTTTGCCGGAAACCGCTATAGCCGCGGATCCCGCTCACAGCTTCAAGCTTTTCAGGTATTCCCGGAACTCCCCGCCCAGATCTTCGCGTTTCAGCGCAAACTCAACCGTCGCTTTGAGGAAGCCGAGTTTGTCGCCAGTGTCGTGGCGGCGGCCTTCGTAGACATAGGCGTACATCTTCTCGCGCCGCAGCAGTCCGCGCAGCCCGTCCGTAAGTTGCAACTCGCCGCCCGCCCCCGGCTTGATGTCGGAGAGCGTCTCGAAGACCGCCGGCGTCAGAATGTAGCGTCCGATCACGGCCAGATTCGAAGGCGCATCCGCGAGCTTCGGCTTTTCCACCAAGTCGAGAACTTCGTAGAGTTTGCCGCCCGAGCCCGCGACCTCTTTCGCCTTCAGCACGCCATAAGAAGAAATCGCCGGCCCGTCGACCACCTGCGTCGCAATCACGGAACACTGCTTCTCGTCGAATACGTTCATCAACTGCTTGAGCACCGGCACTTTCGCATCGATGACATCATCGGCGAGCAGGGCGGCGAAGGGTTCGTCGCCAATCAATTCGCGCGCGGTGAGCACGGCGTGTCCCAGGCCCAGCGCCTCCTTCTGGCGCACGTAGGCCACGTGGATCATGTCCGAAATCTGGCGCACGATCTTGAGCAGGTCGTGCTTGCCTTTTTCTTCGAGCATTTTTTCCAGCTCGTAGCTGACGTCGAAATGATCTTCGATCGCGCTCTTGCCGCGTCCGGTGATGATGATGATCTGGTCGCATCCGGCCGCCATCGCCTCTTCCACGCCATACTGAATGATGGGCTTATCGACCAGTGGCAGCATCTCTTTCGGCTGGGCTTTGGTGGCTGGGAGGAAGCGTGTGCCCAATCCGGCGGCGGGGAAAATCGCTTTGCGGACTTTCCGGATCTTGCGCCGGTCGCCACTCATTCGTCGTTCGTCGTGGGTCATTTAGTTTTCGGTCGTTCGTCGTTGATCGTTGGCGCTTCGCTTAGAACCTGCGAAGTCTGCGCAGAACTCGGGCTTCGTATCAGGGCATCGCTTTAGCGATGCCGAACTTCCTCGCAACCAGAAGCCCCTTTAGGGGCTGGGACGCGGAACCATTGTAACTGCTGGCCTTTATACCTCGCGCACGGCTTCTTCGCGCGCCTCCAGTTCCTCCAGCAGATCG
>JGI26339J46600_10000401_pt1 | contig 14892 bp, 14 predicted proteins | sample BogFormECP12_OM1_FD_46600 | JGI IMG/M metagenome (IMG submission 46600) | reverse complement strand
CCGAGCGTGAGCGTCTAACGAAAGAGTTGGCGAAGATTGAAAAGCAGTTGGCGAGTGCGGAAGCCAGACTTGGGGACGAACGGTTTTTGAGCAAGGCTCCGAAGCATGTGGTGGGAGGGTTGCGCAAGCAGGTTGAGGAATTGACGGTTCTGCGAGAGAAGATCCTCGCCAAGTTGAAAAAGCTGGGTTAGGCAAGAACCGCGTAGGGACAGCCGCCCTCGGCTGTCCGGTCGAGCGAAGCTCGACAGCGTTTTCCCGAGACTGCGGCTCTTCGAGCCGCTGGACAGCCGAGGGCGGCTGTCCCTACACGAACATGGACTGGAATTCACGCCGCATTACCGCGATTCTTGAGAACGCGCTGAACGAAGACCGGGCGACGCGCGACGCGACCAGCTACGCCTGCATCGATCCCAACCAGCGTGCTTCGGCGACGATTCTGGCCAAGCAGGAGTGTATTCTGGCTGGCCTCGGATGTGTGCCGCGGATTCTCGACGTCTATGCGGCGCTGGACGGGGCGGTCACTTCGCATTACGAGGTGACGAGCCATCCTTCGATTTTTGATGGGATCCGCGTACACCCGGGGCAGCAGATCGCGGTGATCCGCCATAACGCCCGGGTGATTTTGTCGTGTGAGCGGGTGATCCTGAATTTTCTGCAGCGCATGGCCGGAATCGCTACCACTACCCGCAAGTTTGTGGATGCGGTGGAGGGCACGCGCGTGCGGATTCTCGACACCCGCAAGACGGCGCCAGGGCTGCGCGTGATTGACAAGTACGCGGTGCGCCGCGGTGGCGGGCAGAATCACCGGCTGGATCTTTCCGACGGCGTGCTGATCAAGAGCAATCATATTGCGCTGGCCGGGGGCGCAATTCCGGCGTTGGAGCGTGCGATCCGCAACCGGCGAGGACGGCAGCCTATCGAGATCGAAGTGCGGTCGCTCGAAGAACTGCAGCAGGCGCTGGAGCACGGGGCGGAGGCGATTCTGCTCGACCATGTGAGCGTTCAGGATGTGCGACGGGCGGTCGAGATTTGTTCGCGGCAGCCTCGGCGGATTCCGTTGGAGTGCGCGGGCGGAATCAATCTGGAGAACGTGCGGTCGTACGCCGAGACGGGCGTGGATTTCATCTCGGTGGGGGCGCTGACGCATTCATCGACGGCGGTCGATATGAGTTTGCGGGTGACTGCGGTGTAAAACCCAGTCGTTGGTCGTCAGTCGTTCGGGGAACTGGATCATCCACGGTTTCGTTTGCCAACGACCAACGACTAACGACCAACGACTCGCTATAATTCCCTCCATCTCCACTTCCACGAAAACTCGCAGCTTGCTGTCCGTACACAAGGCGACAGATGTTCGCCTGGGCCGCATCGTCCGCCTGCTCATGAGCCACGCTACCGTTGTCGTCAGCGGCACGAAGATTGCGGAAGAGATCGGGACGAGCCGGTCGGAGGTTTGGCGGCTGATTCAGCAACTGCGCGGGTTGGGCGTGGATGTCGCTGGACATCCGGCGACTGGCTATCAGCTGCGGTCAGTCCCGGACTTGCTGCTGCCGGAGATGTTGGCACCGTCGCTGAAGGGCACGATCTTTGGGGGCGGGCCGGGCGGCCTCAAGCAGGTTCATCATTATTACAAGATCGGGTCGACCAATTCAGAAGCCATGCGTGCCGCGGCGGAGGGCGCGCCAGAAGGCAGCGTGTTTCTCGCCGAAGAACAGTTGGCCGGGCGGGGACGCGGTGCGCACACCTGGCATTCGGCGCGGTCGACGGGCATCTACTGCTCGGTGATTCTGCGTCCCGCGATGCCGCCGTCGGATGCGCTGATTTTTTCTCTGGCTGCGGGACTGGCGGTGCGCGCGGCGGTGGCGGAGATTGCGCCGCAGCTTCTGGCGGATCTCAAATGGCCGAACGACCTGCTGCTGGGCGGCAAGAAGTTCTGCGGCGTTCTCACGGAGATGAATGCCGAGGCAACGCAGGTGCGTCATCTGGTCGTGGGAGTGGGGATCAACGTGAATCAGGTGAAGTTTCCGGCGGAGCTGCGCGAAATTGCGACTTCGTTGCGGATCGAGACGGGCACCGAGTGGTCGCGCGTGGAAATCTGCGCCGCTTTGCTAAAATCGCTCGACCGGGAGTATCGGAGCCTGGTTGAGGATGCGGGAGCGCGAGATGCGATCCTGCGCCGGTTCGAGGAGAGCTCTTCGTCGGTGCGCGGCAGAAAAGTGACGATCGAGGAGAGCGACGGCCTGGCGGGTGTTAGCGAAGGATTGGATGAGCGTGGGTTTTTGCGGATAAGAACCGCGGCCGGGTTGCGGACGGTGGTGAGTGGAACGGTGAGAACCATTTCTAATTTGTAATTTGTAATTGGTAATTTAAGAGCGAGCGCTTTTCCAATTACGAATTACGAATTATCAATTACAAATTCCCTATGCTTCTCGTGATCGATGTCGGGAACACGAATACGGTGCTGGGCGTGTTTGCGCCGGCGGTGCATCGTCCGGGCGAGAATGTGACCACGGAAGCGGCGCGTTACGAGCGACTGGTCGCGAACTGGCGCGTCGGCTCGCATCTGACCCGCACGGTTGACGAGTACGGAGTGATCTTCCGCAACCTGTTCTCAATGGCCAACCTGGAAGTTTCGGACGTGCATGGGATCGTGATTTCATCGGTGGTGCCGCCGCTCGATTCGGTGCTGCGGCAGGTGTGCGAGCGCTATTTCAGCACCAAGCCGCTGTTCATCGAGCCGGGCGTGAAGACGGGCATGCAGGTGCTGTACGACAATCCCGCGGAAGTGGGCGCCGACCGCATCGTGAACGCGGTGGCGGCGTTTGAGAAATATGGCGGGCCCTGCGTGATTGTGGACTTCGGCACGGCGACGACCTTCGACTGTATTTCGAAGAAGGGCGAGTACATGGGCGGCGTGATTTGTCCGGGGATTGGGATTTCGGCGGACGCGCTGTTTCAGCGCACGGCACGGCTGCCGCGGGTGGAGATTCGCAAGCCGGCACGGGTGATTGGTTCGAATACGGTGGGCAGTTTGCAGTCGGGACTTTACTACGGGTATCTCGGCCTGGTCGACGGCATCCTGGAGCGGCTGATGGATGAGCTGGGCGCGGAAACCCACGTGATTGCGACGGGCGGATTGGGATCGCTGCTTGGCACAGCTTCACACTTCATTAAAGATGTGGACGAACTTCTCACCCTGGAGGGGCTGCGCATCATATGGGATCGGAACCAGTCGTCCTCCTTCCACCGCGAAGGCGCGCCGAAAGCAGCAAAGTCGCCGGTACCAGCCAAGCCTTCAGATGCCAATGCGAAACCGTGGCCCTCGGGGAAGTCTCCTAAAACGAGGTGAGAGGTCAGAGGTCAGATTGCAGAGGTTAGAACCCAGGGTTTCACCTCTTCAATCTGACCTCTGACCTCTCCAGAGACCTGTCGTGGAAAATTACTTCAATTACTTCACGGAAATCGAAGAGCATTATCTGCGACGGCGAGGAACTCACCTGCTGCTTTCGACGCTTGATTGGGCTCTGATTGAGACTTGGAAAAGTGCGGGCGTGCCTTTGGAGGCCGTGCTTCGCGGGGTGGATGACGCGTTTGACAAGTACGATCGGCGTCCTTCGAAATCGAAGAAGGTGAATAGCCTGGCGTACTGCTCGCAGGCCGTGCTGGCTGCGGCGGAAGATATGAAGGAAGCGGCGGTGGGCGCGGCCGGCGAAGAAAAACCACGGCCACCCGGATTCGAAGCAGCGCAAATTGCGGCGTTCTTGCGGGAGAATGCCGAGCGGCTTGAAAAGGCGAAGCTGCCGGAGCACGCGGGGTTTGCGACTGGAGCGCTGGCGCGGGAAGAAGCAGCTTCGCTGCGTGCGATGGCGGAGGCCATCGCGGGTACGGGAAAGCTTCCGCGACTGGAAGATCTGGAGCGGCGGCTGACGGTGCTGGAGGAAAAACTTTTCGCGGTGCTGATGGCGGCGACTCCGGATGAAGATCTGGTGAATGTTCGCGCGGAGGCGGATCGGGACATTGCTCCCTGCCGGCGGAACATGACGGCGGCGCAGATTGAACAGTTGCACAAACAGTACGTGCATAAGCGGCTGCTGGAGCGGTGCGGCGTGCCGCGGTTGAGTTTGTTTTATATGCATTAGATTGTGTAGGGCGGACACTCCTGTCCGCCCACCGTCCGCAGCTTCGCAAGAATCAGCTTGGTGGAAGCTGCCATCGCTCGACGCGGGCAGGAGTGCCCGCGCTACACTTACGACTTGCTTCTTTCCATCGAAAAATTAATCTACGGTGGTGACGGGTTGGCTCGAACGCCGGCCGGTGCGGACGGGCGCAGCCGGGCGGTGTTTGTGCCGTTTGTGCTGCCGGGGGAGCGGGTTGAGGCCGAGATTCGGCAAGAAAAGCCGGGGTTCGCGCGCGGGTCGGTGGCGCAGTTGCTCGAAGCGTCGCCCGATCGCGTCGAAGCTCGCTGTCCTTACTTCCGGCAATGCGGCGGATGCCATTACCAGCACATTGCTTACGAGCGGCAACTGGAGTTCAAGGCTGCAATTCTGCGCGAGACGCTGCAGCGGATTGCGAAAATTGAGCTGAAATGTGAGATTCGCCTGCATGCTTCGCCTCCGTGGAACTACCGCAACCGGACGCGGCTGCGGGTGCAGAGTGCGCCGGAATTTCCACCCCAGACCGGCAAAACCGGCCGTTCTGGGGACCCCGGATTTCCACCCCAGCCCGCGAAAAGCGCGCGTGCTGGGGACCCCGGATTCGCGCTGGGGTACTACCGGATGGGCTCGCACGCATTTCTTCCAGTCGGCGAATGTCCGATCAGCTCGCCGCTGCTCAATCGGGTGATGGCTCGGCTGCTTGAGCTCGGCGGATTGAACTGCCCGGCGGCAGTTGAAGAGACTGAGCTGTTCGCGGATGCGGCGGATGATCGTTTGCTGGCCTGGGCATTCTGTGGGCGCGAGGCTGACAAGAAAGATCTGTTGCGTTGGGCGGAGGCGCTCCAGCGCGAGTTGCCGGCAATCAGCGGCGTGACGTTTTTCTCTTCGCAGCGCCGATCTTCGGAGGAGCGAATAGAAGATGACGCGCCGATGGATCCGAAATCGCTGGCGCAATCGGGCGCGAAGGCAATTCGCTATCGAACCAAGAACCATGAGTATCAGGTCAGCGCCGGAGCCTTCTTCCAGGTGAACCGTTATCTGGTGGACGAACTGGTTTCGGTCGTGACCGGCAATGTCAGCGGAGACGTTGCACTCGACCTGTATGCCGGAGTGGGATTGTTTTCGGCGGCCTTGGCGGGGAGTTTTCATCACATTTTTGGTGTAGAGGCGTCACAGACATCGCATGCCGACTTTGTGCAGAATGTGCCTGCGAACGTGAAAGCGGTCGGCGCGCGAACCGAGGATTACCTGAGGAGCGACTACTTGAGAGGCCGGCCGGTGCGAAACAGACCTAACCTGGTCGTGCTCGATCCTCCCCGCACCGGCGCTGGCAAGATGGTGATCCGCTCTCTGGTGGAACTCGGAGCGCCCCGTGTCCGATATGTTTCGTGCGATCCGGCGACGCTGGCCAGGGACATCGCCCCCCTCCTGGCGGCCGGGTATCACATCGAGGAAGCACACTTATTCGATCTCTTCCCTGAGACGTTTCACGTCGAATCGGTGATGCTGCTGGCGCGCTGACCGCTTTCACGTCGCCCAGTTCCTCCTGGAAGACGGGTGGGTTGGCCGAGGGTCCTGGCAAAAGCAACGCACGCGCCAGGGCCCCACTCGTCCTCTCATTTGTTTCCGGCTGCTGGGTTTCGAGTGTTGGTTCCGAGTCTGGCCGAGATGCGCCCGCGGCTCGGCGAGGCCGCTGTGTGCCTCCTCGCAGCGCAGGCGATAGACGGACAAAAACCCATTTCTCCACTGGAGATCCAAGCCAGGAGATCAAAGCCATGACCCACGACCGGAAGCCGCCACGGCAGCCGTTGTTCTGGGCGGCATTGGCATTTTCGCTCGGTCTGTGGACGGGCGTGCGCGCCTGGCGNCCGCCGTCGTGGTGGGTGATTGCGGTAGCAGCCTTCGTTTTCGCGGCGTCATGGTTTCTTTCGAAGCGAGGCTGGCTGGCTAAGGCGCTCTCTTTGGGCGCGTGGTTTCTTCTGGGCGCCCTTCTGATTCAGATTCGCGGCCAACACCCCGGCGATCCTCACATTCTTACCCTGGCGGACGGCCGTGCCGTCACACTCACTGGGCGTGTGATGCGCGAGGGATATGCGCGGGCCGCGGGGCCGCGGTCGATTCGTGAATCCATTGATGTGGAGACGGAAGAGATCGCGAGCCAGGGTAAAAGCTGGCCGGTGCGGGCCGGGGTGCGGCTCTCGATTTACGAGAAAGTAGAGAATTCCGAGGCGGTGGAGCGTGGGGCGTCCTCGCCCAGCCACGATACCGCCGACCCCGGTTCTGCCGACACCACTTCTCCGTCAAGCGCACGCGGGACGGGCGAGACGCCCGTCGCTCCACCGGCGTTCACCTACGGCACGCGGCTGCGCATCCCCGCGAAGCTGCATCCGGCGCGCAATTACCGCAATCCCGGAGCCTTCGACTATGAAGGCTATCTGAGCGACAACGGCATCAGCGTGCTGGGGTCGGCGGAGGCAAAAGACATTGAGCGGCTTCCCGGNTTTNCCGGCAACCGGATTGAACTCTGGCGGANNCGCGTTCATGCCAGCATCATTGCGAAAATTCACCAACTGTGGCCCGCGTCGCAGGCCTCGCTCATGGACGCCATGGTACTCGGCGAAGAATCCTTCCTGCGCAACGCGACGCGCACCGAGTACCAGCGCTCGGGCACGTATCACGTGCTGGTGGTTTCCGGAATGAACCTGAGCATCCTGGCGTGCGCCATTTTTTGGACGCTGCGCCAGTTTCGCATGGATCCCGCGGTGGCGGCCATCACCACGGTCGTGGTCTCGTTCGCATACGCGTTTGTGGTAGGGGTCGGCCCACCGGTGTGGCGCGCCGCGCTGATGCTGGCGACATATTTAGGCGCGCGTCTGCTGTATCGCGAACGCAACATGACGAACGCCATTGGCGCGGCAGCGCTGGGAGTTCTGATCGCCGATCCACACGCCCTGTTTGGCGCCAGTTTTCAGCTGACGTTTCTCGCCGTCTTCATCATCGCGGGCGTCGGCTCGCCGATTCTCGAGCGGACAACGCTGCCCTACGCGCGCGGTTTACGGCTGTTGCGAGCCACCAGCTATGATCTGCACGTCGCTCCCGAGGTGGCGCAGTTTCGGCTCGATCTGCGGTTGGTCGGAGGGCGGCTGCGGAGATTCATCGGCAAACGCCTCAGCCTGGCGTTGCCCGCGATCCTCATGCGGGTGGCAATTGGCCTGGGCGAATTGATCTTCATCTCGGCGCTAATGCAGGCGGGACTGGCTCTGCTCATGGCCTACCACTTTCATCGCGCGACCACCATGGGAATGCCGGCCAACCTGGCGGTGATTCCGCTCACCCAGGTGCTGATGCCCGCCGCCGCCGCCGCTGTCGGCCTGGGATACATATCGAGCGCGCTCGCCAAGCCGGCGGTTTGGGTTTCCGGCTTAGCGCTCGAGGGGATCGCGGGCACGGTGCACTGGCTGGGTGGCTCCCAAGTTGCCGGCACATCGATTGCCGATCTGCGAGTGGCCATGCCCTCGCTCGCGATGATATTGGCCTCGATCGCCGTGCTGGCGCTCGCCATGCTGGCGGCGCAGATCCGTCGCACGCGCCTGGCCGCATTCGCTTCCGTGGTGTTGCTGTTCGGCGTTGCCGTCTGGATCGCGTTTGTCCCCTCCCGCCCTCACCTTCGCGCTGGTGTGATGGAGATGACGGTTATTGACGTCGGACAAGGCGATTCTATTTTGCTGGTCACGCCCGAGCGCCGCGCCCTGCTCATTGATGCCGGAGGCCTTCCGCAGTGGATGCATTCGGACTTTGATCTCGGCGAACAGGTGGTCTCTTCTTATCTGTGGAATCGCGGCATCGATCGTCTGGACGTGGTCGCGATCACTCATCCTCATGCCGACCACCTCGGCGGGATGCCCGCGGTGATGGCGAATTTCCACCCGCGAGAACTCTGGGTGAGTATCGACAAGCCGGTGGGCGAACTGGCGCCAATCGTTGCGCAAGCCGAGAGAGCGGGAATGAAAGTTTCGATAAAAAAAGAGGGCGATGAATTCGATTACGGGGGAGCGCATTTCCACATGCTCGCTCCCGGACGCGATCAAATCACCGGGTCGATGCGGCCCAACGACGATTGTCTGGTGTTCACGGCCACTTTTGCCGGGACGACCGCTTTGCTCGAGGGAGACGCGGAACGTCCGGTGGAACGGCGCGTCGTCGAAGAGCATCCGGAGGCGATGCTGCTGAAGGTGGCGCATCACGGAAGCGCGAGTGGAACTTCCGCCGAACTGCTCGCGACCGTTCATCCGCGCTATGCCGTCATTTCCGTCGGCGCGCGGAACGTGTACGGGCATCCCCGCCGCGAAGTACTGGAGCGGCTACAGCAGGCCGGGGTGAAAACCTACCGCACCGACGAAGAGGGCGCAGTCAGTTTTTACCTGGACGGCAAGTCGGTGACTACGGACGTCGCGCTTCTGCACTAATCTCACACATGTAGAGACGGGGCTTGCCCCGTCTTCTTTGTACGCGGCAGGAGACGCGGCAAGCCGCGTCTCTACGGGGAATCCGCCCCCTCACCCAGTGATCTCGGCGGTTTCGTCATCGAGGGGCGGCAATTTACGGTACGCCTCGATAATCTTCTCAGCTTCGGGGGCGTCTTCTTCGCGCACAAGAATGACCGTTCCACCGACGCCGGGAAACGCGTCCTGGACCGCGTCAATGGATTTCAAGTCCGAGTCGATGCCGGCAGATTCAAGCAAGCCCTGCACGACGATGGCTTCGTTTTCCTGCTTCGTGTCGAAAATCTTGACGAGTTTCTCGTTGGGTTCGGGTTGAGGCGAGGAATTAGTCGGCTCTGGCATGCGTCCTCCGTAAAACTGCCTGTCAACAGATTACGGCAGTCACTATAGCGCTGTCTTGCGGATGACAAAGGTGTACGGCCAAAGGCAGCTTGATTCGCGCGCGGAAGCTGGCACAATGGCGACTGGGGCGCAACGCGGGGGACGCGGTCAACATCCAATAAGCACGGGGGCAGCATGGAAGTTCAACGGGCCGGACCACCAGGCGGAGAACACAAGGAGCGCATGGAGGAGGCCCGAAGACTGCGGCGCCTGCAGGTGATGATGAGCATGGTGATGTCGGTGATCAGCCAGGACCCCGATCTGACGCTGGAAGAGGCGGCGGAGATGGCCGCGAATGCCCGCCGCGCCGCGCTGAGCCTGTTTCCCGATAAAGAACTCGCCTACGATCTTCTTTACCGGCCGCGGCTGCAGCGGCTGATGAATGAACGCTTCCGGCTGCAGTAGAGGTTACTGGGCACAGTTGCCTTCTTACCACTTTGGTCCGAGCCTTCGTTTCCATCATTGACAGTTGCTTGGGGCAGGATAAGCTTGTGGACGGCTTGAAAGCAGGGCCCCGAGGTCGTCTAATGACGAAATCTGCGTATCCCAGGCCGTTCTGCGCCGCGTTGCTGGTTTTGTTTTTCTGCGCCGTGGCGCTCGCGCAAGATCCCACCAAGGTCGAGCCCACGCATTACAAGCTGGCTTTTGAGAATGAGTATGTGCAGGTGGTGAACGTCCACTATGGACCGCATGAGAAGTCGGGCCTGCACGCGCATATGGGAGGCGTGGTCGTCGTTCTCACTGCCGGGCATCTCCGGTTTACCGATGAAAGCGGCAAGACACAAGAGGTGTTTGCCAAACCGGGCGAGCCCCGGTGGTTCCCGCCCTTCAAGCACAAGGTGGAAAACCTCGGGGAAACTGCCTACAGCGCCATCTATATCGGGATCAAAAACAAGCATTTAGCCAGCCAGGCCAGCCTGAAAGCTGGGCCATCGGAGATGGATGAGCAGACCAGGAAGCTCGTGGCAGACGCCCTTCTGGCGGCGATGGAGTGAGGATTTACTTCTCGATCCTTTGCAGGCGAAACAGGAGCGTGCCCCATCCCAGCTTGGCACGCATCTGCACTGGCGTGTGACTTGGATCCTCCGAATACCACACCCACACTTTACCCTTGGAATGCAGCGAGCCAGAGGTAGCTTCGGCCGTCACCAGCACGGCCGAGAATATTCCGGCCGGCACTTTGATCTGCTCGCGCTTGTCCACGGTGGCGTGGACGATCGTCGTTTTCCCGTCGCTGATCGGGAACTCGTAGCTGGCGCCGAGTTGCAGCGGCAGCGACTGCAGGTAGTAGAAGCCGGTGATGACGTCGGTGGCGCAGCCGGCAAGATCGTTTTCGACGTGCTTGGTCTCGCCAGTCTTCAGGTTCTTCTCATCGAGCGTGCTTTTCTTGCTCGCGTAATCGAAGTCGATCGAAGTCTCGCGTTTGTGCGCGCCTTCCTCGCTGTGCTTGAAGATCGAGAGCGAGCAGAACGTCCGTGGATCGAAGTGCGATTCGAAGCGATCGTGCACAGGAAAGATGACGTTGACGGCTCCTGAAGATTCGGCGGACGCCGTGACTTTGCGTTCGTTCCCGGCGACTTCCATTTTCACGACAGCGGTCCCGGCGGTAATCAAATGCCACTCCGCCGCATAGACGTAGCTCCGTCCATCGGGAAAAGGATAGTTGGGACGTGGAGGCGCGATCTGCACGGGAGCGGGGCCGATCGATGCTGTGGGTGGGCCTTGCTGCGCCGACAACATGGCCGCGATCGGGAAGATCAGGCAGCAGAGCAAACCCGCAAGCGCCAGCAGGCCGCGGATGCTTTGGAAGGGCGCGGCTTCAGCCGCGCCGCAACCCGAACCAGGGCCACTCGAATGACGACAAACGGGCTTTAGCCCCTGAGGTAACCAGCTCATGCTCCACGGCAGACTACCACACCAGCTTGACGACGAGGACGGCCAGCACCACCACGCATCCAATGCTTGCCTCGTATTCGCGGTGCTTCCAGTAGCGTGCGGAAGAGTACGTACTCTGCTGGCTGCCGTAGGGCGTAAGGCGCGGCAACATGCGCGGCACGTGGCGGGCATAGTCGTCGTAGTCGGGGAACGTCCGGCGCAGGTAACGTTCTTCGCCGGCGATGACCGGAATATAAATCGCAGCGAACATCACGAGCATGACCGCGACGATCCACCAACTGCGCGCCGCGATGGCGAAGCCGGCGGCCAGCATCAGCGAGCCGAGGTACAGAGGGTTGCGAGTGTAGGCGTAGGGGCCGCTGGTGGTGAGCTGCTTGTCTTTTTGCACGTGGCCGGAGGCCAGTCCGCGCAAGACTAGCCCGGGAAGCAGCACCAAGGCGCCNGCGATAAGCGAAGTTCTGGTTGGCCGCGCCAGCAACACGAAGACAACCGCAAAAATAAATCCCAGGGGCACGCGGNTGCGACGGGCCACGCGCGACCANGTGTCGCCNGTGGTCTCGGAGAGTTGCGATCCGNGTTGTGAATCTTCACTCACTTGGTTCCGCAAGATCAGGTTCCGCAATAGGAGGTTCTGCAACATGACTCTGCAACAGTTTCCGAGTAGCCGCGACGACTTCGCCGACCGTGATTTCGAGCAAACCTTGTTCCGGCTCGCGTCGATGGGTGTGATCGGTCATACTGCTCGCGCTTCGCAGCACAATCGATCGCGTCCCGAAGGGGCCGTTGCGCGCCGGATTTGTCGGACCAAAAATTGCCACCACCGGAATCTTCAAAGCGGCCGCCAGGTGCATCGGCCCGGTATCGCCGCCGATGAGGAGGCGAGCCCGGCGCGTGAGCGCGACCAATTCAGAAACCGAGCAGGAAATTTTTCGCGCAGCCCCTCCGCTAGCGGCTTCCACCGCCACGGCCAGCTCTTCTTCTCCCGGCCCGTAGTTTACGAGCGAACATAATCCATCTTTTGCGAGTGCCTTCGCTACCTGTCCGTAACGCTCGGCCGGCCACCGCTTCGCCCCCCACCCTGCGCCAGGGTTGAGAATCGCGAAGTCGTTCGCATCCGCCGTCAGGCCGGCAATTTTGTTCTCCGCATCCGGGTCCACAGGAAACTCTACCTGAGGTTCCGCCACCGGGGTTGGCATAATCGCTGTTGAAAAGACCGCTCCCGCGAGCGCCAGCGCCTGCTGGACGACGTGAGTGCCGTTCGTCNTCAAAAGTACCTTGCGCGTGTAAAACATGCTGGCAGCATTCTCGCGCGGTTGTACGCTGCCATACACAATGGGCGCGCCTGACCAGCGTGCCAGCAATGCCGAACGGACCGCGCCCTGAAAATCAATCGCCGCGTCGTATTGAATTCCGCGTAACTGACTCAAGCCCACGGCCATCTGCTGCCAGGTGTTAAACGAAAACGGCGCGTGGCGCCATTCCGCCGTGTTGACGGAATGGACGCGGTCCACCAGCGGGCGTTGCGGAGAGCGCCTTCCCGAACGCGGATAGCGCAGCGTGCACAGCAGTTCCGCCCAGCGTTCTTCAATAAGCCATCCCAAGGTGGCGTGAGGAAACGCCTGGCGCAGCGCGGCTGCCGCAGGCAGAGTGTGAATGATGTCTCCCATGGCGCTGAGGCGCACGATGAGCAGACTGTCGAATCGCGGAGTGCCGGCGGGGAGAGAAAAGGAGTCGGTCATTCTTGTCGCAAACCGCCCTGTCGCAACCCGCGCCGCCATCCGCACCGCCTCACGACTTTCGCGGCCCCAGCCGCGAGTGCGAACCAATGATCTCGGTGGCCGAGTGATTTTTGGGATCACCCACGATGACCACTCGGCCTCCACAGGCTTCGACCTCGTCGCGCTCGGGGACGCTCTCCGCCGTGTAGTCGGTGCCCTTGACATGAAAATCAGGACGGATTTCGCGAATGATGGCGCGCACGTCCTTTTCCGAAAAGACTACGACAGCGTCCACATCCGCCAGCGCCGCCAGAATTTCCGCGCGTTCTTCGGCCGGCATCATTGGCCGCCCTTCACCCTTCAATGCGCGCACGGAAGCATCGGCGTTCACCGCGACAATCAGTTTGCCGCCGAGTTCCCGCGCGGCACTCAGGTAGCGCACGTGGCCGACATGCAGCAGATCGAAACACCCGTTGGCCAGCGTGACGCGCTCGCCGGCGCGCCGCCAATCCGCCACACGTTGCTGAAGTTCGTCGCGCGAAACAATCTTCCGATGAGGTAGCGTGCTCAATGATCCCGATCTATGCTCTCGAATGGAACTGCTCTCATAAGTGGTTCTGGGAAGGGCACGGCTTCAGGCGTGCCGAAAGCGCTTTAGAATGAATCTGCCTTTAGGCGCGGCATCTCGGGATTCGACTTTCACCATGGGCTCCTACGCCCTGACTTCGGCCTGCGCCTTGGCCCGCCGCTCGGCATACAGCGGAAACTCTTCCGCCATCCCCAGCACCTGCTTGCGGATTTTCGCCAGCACCGCGGCGTCCGTCCGATGATCGAGCGCCTCCGCGATCCAGTGCGCGATCTGCCGCATCTCCGCTTCTTTCATGCCGCGCGTAGTTACGGCGGGCGAACCAATGCGAATGCCGCTCGGCTTCATCGGCGGATTCGTATCAAACGGAATGGCGTTCTTGTTGACCGTAATCCCGGCCTCGCCGAGAGCTTTCTCAGCCTCGCTCCCCAACATGCCCTTCGCGAACACATCCACCAGCATGAGGTGCGTGTCCGTTCCACCGGAGACGATGCGATAGCCGTCGGCCGCCAGCGTCTCGGCCATCACCTTCGCATTAGCCACGATCTGCCGCGCGTAGTCGCGGAAACTCGGTTGCGATGCCTCTTGGAAGCACACCGCCTTGGCGGCAATGATGTGCACCAAAGGCCCACCCTGGATTCCGGGGAAGACCGTCTTATCAATCGGCGCCGCAAATTCCTGCTTGCTCAGGATCATTCCCGAGCGCGGCCCACGCAGCGTCTTGTGCGTGGTCGAAGTTACAATTTGCGCGTGCGGTACCGGCGAAGGATGCGCTCCTCCCGCCACCAGTCCCGCGAAGTGCGCCATATCCACCAGATAGAGCGCGCCAACTTTGTCCGCAATCTGGCGCATGCGGACGAAATCAATGATCCGCGGATAAGCGCTGCCGCCGCCGATAATCAGCTTCGGGCGCGCCTCGGTGGCGATCCTCTCCAGGTCGTCGTAATCGATCGTCTCGGTTTCCCTGGTCACGCCGTACGGAACTATCTTGTATGTCTTGCCCGAGAAATTCAGAGGATGTCCATGCGTGAGGTGCCCGCCATGAGCCAGATTCAACCCAAGAACTGTGTCGCCGGGTTGCAGCACCGCCGCGTAAGCGGCTTGATTGGCTTGCGACCCCGAGTGCGGCTGCACGTTGGCATGCTCGGCGCCGAAAAGTTTCTTGACCCGCTCGCGNGCCAGTTCTTCCACCACGTCGGTAAACTCGCATCCGCCGTAATAGCGCTTGCGGGGATACCCTTCCGCATACTTGTTGGTGAACACGGACCCGGCGGCTTCGAGCACCGCCTCGCTGACAAAGTTTTCCGAGGCGATGAGTTCCAGCCCTTCATGCTGGCGGCGAACTTCGTTGTCGATGGCGTTCGAAATCTCGGGATCAACTTCATAGAGCGGGCGGGACATGGCGGAATTTTTCATAATTGGGTACCGAAGCCTATTTTACCCGGATGCAGCGGCAAGTGTAGCGCGGACACTCCTGTCCGCGAAAGACTCCGAAATGAGTTGAGTACAGTAGTTCTCAATGTGCTGGATGGGGAAGGCGGGAACGGGAAGGGCACGGCTTCAGCCGTGCCGCTACGAGCCGCATAAACACTGAGCTTTAGCCCCTGAGGGAACTGCTGGTCGCCCGTCAAACGGTTTATGAAACAAGTTCTAAACGA
>JGI26339J46600_10000399_pt1 | contig 14980 bp, 9 predicted proteins | sample BogFormECP12_OM1_FD_46600 | JGI IMG/M metagenome (IMG submission 46600) | reverse complement strand
TCTTTCGCCCCTTCCGGGGCTCGCTGGCCACGCACAACGCCCAACCCAGGGCTTGCGCCCTGGGCTACTCTCTTTCGCCCCTTCGGGGCTAAGGCATTTTTCACACCTTCAAAGGGGCGAGGGGAGAGAAGATTCTGGCAAATACTTAACATTTACTCCAGCCCCGTACAGCCCTCAGAGCCGCCTCGTCGAAAAGGGTATATACTGATCGGAACCCGAGTCCAACATGGAAGTTCGGATTCATATGAACGACGGTGATGAACCTCTTGACCCCTTGCGCAGAGTCACAAGACCTGTGCCCGTTGTTGTGAAGCTCCTCCACCAACTTCGGCCGACGATTGCCAGCGTGATTTCGCTTACGTTGCTTACCGGATGCATCTTCCCCTTGGTGCTGTTTGCTCTCGGGCGCTTGCTCTACCCCGGCCAAGCCGCCGGCAGTCTGGTCACACGCAACGGGGTGGCGATTGGCTCCCGGTTGGTCGGCCAGGACTTCGCTCGGCCCGAGTATTTTCATCCGCGCCCCTCGGCAGCCGGGGCCGGCTATGACGGCACTGCATCCGGCGGCACGAATCTCGGCCCCTCCAACCCCAAGTTGATCGAGGACGTCCGGCAGTTGGCGGAGGATTACCGCCGAAGCAACGGACTGCCGCCGGATTCCGCCGTCCCCATCGACGCGGTTACACGCTCAGGCAGCGGGCTCGACCCGCACATCAGTGTTTCCAACGCGGCTTTGCAGGTCCCACGCGTGGCGCGCGCGCGCGGCCTCAGCGAGGATGCGGTTCGCCGTCTGCTGGCCGACCACACCGAAGGGCGGCAACTGGGGTTCATGGGCAACCCTCGCGTGTCGGTACTCGACCTGAATCTCGCCCTCGACCAGGAGGCGCCGCTCACTCCTCGGTGATCATCGTATGCGCTGGCTGGAATACATGGTTTTTCTCGCGCTCGTCGTCGGGCTGGCCCGGCCGGTGGGCCTTTACCTGGCCCGAGTGTTCGAGCGGAAGCCCACCTTCCTCGATCCCGCCCTCCGCCCCATCGAATCGCTTCTGTACCGGTTGTGGGGGGTCCGCTCAGACCAGGAGATGTCCGCTGGTGTCTATACGCTGTGTTTCCTGCTCTTCAGCGCGGTCGGCACGGCAGGGTTGTTCCTTCTGCTGCTTGCCCAACGTTGGCTTCCCGGCGGGCCCGCGGATCGCTACCTGACTACGCCCATGACCGCAGACTTAGCGGCGAACACGGCGATCAGCTTCTCGACCACTACCACCTGGCAGGCTTACGGCGGGGAAACCACGCTTCGCTACCTGACCCAACTGCTGGGTTTGGTCTCGCAGAATTTCCTCGCGGGCGCGGCCGGCTTGGCCGTGGGGATCGCCTTCATCCGGGGGTTCGCCAGGGAACGTTCGGCTACCGTGGGCAACTTCTGGGTGGACCTCGTCCGAGCTCTGCTTTGGGTCCTTTTGCCTTTGACCCTGGTGGGCAGCCTCATCTTGATTGGGCAGGGCGTGCCGCTGAACCTGGCGCCTTATACACAAGCCCATACTTTGGAGGGAGGAGTTCAGACCATCGCTCAAGGACCGGTGGCCGCGCTGGAGTTCATCAAGAACCTGGGGACCAACGGCGGCGGCTTCTTCAACGCCAACGGCGCCCATCCTTATGAGAACCCGACGCCGTTCGTCAATTTCCTGGTGTTGCTGGCTATCGCGGTGCTGCCGGCATCGCTCACCGTCACGTTCGGTCACATCGCCGGCAGACCTCGCGCGGGCTGGGTATTACTGGCGGTGATGGTGGTGTTGTTCGTGGGCGGTTTGGCGGTGTGTGATTTTGCCGAGGCCGCCGCCCCGCCGCGACTCGCGGGCCTCCATGTCTCGGGCGGGAACATGGAGGGGAAGGAGGTGCGTTTCGGCGTCGGCGGATCGGTGCTCGCCGCGGTGGTCACATCGAACGGAGCCACCGGCTCGTACAATTCGATGCATGACTCCTACCAGCCGGCGGGCGTGCTGGTGCCCCTGGTGAACATGCTGCTGGGTGAGGTCGTCTTCGGCGGCCTGGGAACCGGCATCTACAGCATCATCATGATCGCGCTGATTGCCGCGTTCCTGGGGGGCCTCATGATCGGCCGCACGCCGGAGTACCTCGGGAAGAAAATCACCGCGGCGGAGGCCAGATTGATGGTCTTGTATGCCCTGTTGACACCAAAGGCGGTGCTGGCGTTGACGGCAGTGGGGCTCGCCACGCATGCCGGCCGGGCCGGATTGGCGACCAACAGCGGGACCCGAGGCTTCACCGAAGTGCTCTTCGCCTACGCCTCGTGCATGGCCAACAATGGACAGAGCATGGCCGGCCTCAACGCAAACAGCGTATTTTATAATGTGACCACCGCCGTCGCCATGCTGGTGGGACGATTCGGCTTGGCCGCGCTAGCGTTGGCGCTGGCGGGACGATTCGCGGCCCAGCGGCGCTCGCCAACGACGGCGGGGACGCTGCCCAGCGATTCCGCCACGTTCGGAGCCTTGATTCTCGGGACGATCGTGCTGGTGGGCGCGCTGTGCTTCCTGCCCGCCTTGGCGCTCGGCCCGATCGCAGAGGCGTTGCAGCACTGAGGTGGGAAATTGCCGATTGCCGGGATGATGCCGACCGCTTCAATGCGGTGCTGGACGACTTCCTGCAGCACTTGCCGCCGCAATGAAGGCGGGTCACCGGGGAAGGGCTGCCAGCGAGGGTAGAGGGTCGCTTTGATGCGGTAGCGGCGAGTTTATCTCGCCAAATGGCGGCGTAAAGCCGCCTCTACACCAAATTGACCCGCCACCCCACGAGTACTGCATTCACAGAGGGTCAGGGTTGTGTTATCGTCCACTGGTTGGGAGCATGCTTCTGACTTGTTTGTGTGCTGTAACACTTAATTTCTGCCACCCCCTCACCCCCGGCCCAACTCCCCCAAAGGGGCGAGGGGAGAGTGAATGCACGACTTAGAGAATCGGCCGCTCCGGGGGAAAAGCATTGCCTGAAGCCTTCTCTCCCCTCTCCCCTTTGAGGGAGAGGGGCCGGGGGTGAGGGGGTCAAAAACTGGATGCTACAGGACACTAGGTAGAAGGCCATTTCAATCTCTCTGAAGGGGCCGCTCGCTCCAGATTTGGACGCGGGGCCCGAGGCGGAACTGAGATAGGATCATCCATGCCACACCTCAACAGCAGGGTTTCTCGTCGATTCGTCCAAGCCGCGATCGTTGGCCTCGTCTTTGTAGCGCGTCTCGGCACCGCGGACACGGCAAAGACGCGCCCCGGTTATTACCGCGACCCCGCGATTTACGGCGATACGATTATCTTCACAGCGGAGGGCGATCTCTGGACCGTGAGCGCGAAGGGCGGCGCCGCGAGGCGGCTCACGTCCAATCCCGGCCATGAAGGTGGCGCAGCCATTTCGCCGGACGGCAAAACCGTCGCCTTTAGGGCGGAATACGAAGGCCCGGTCGACGTGTACACGATGCCGGTGGAGGGTGGCTTGCCCCAACGCCGCACCTGGGACGGTGGAGCCGCGGTCGCGGGGTGGACGCCCGACGGACGGGTGCTGGTCCGGACCGAGCGCTATTCCACGCTGCCCGACCCTCAACTCGTGGCCGTCGACAGCAGCGGCCGGCGCGAGGTGGTGCCCCTCGCCCAAGCGGCGGAAGCCAGCTACACGCCAGACGGCCGCACGCTGTTCTTTACGCGCTACAACCGGCAGTCGAGTCAAACCAAACGCTACCAGGGTGGCACGGCGGAGAACATCTGGCGCTACGACGCCGGTACGGAGGCCGTGCCTTTGACGGCCGACTGGCCCGGAACCTCCCACGATCCGATGTTCTGGGACGGGCGCGTCTACTTCCTTTCCGACCGCGACGGGGTGATGAACGTCTATTCGATGGATCGAAACGGGCACGGCCTGAAACAGCACACGTACCACCACGGCTTTGATGTTCAGTGGGCGTCGCCCTCCAATGGCCGCATCGCGTATCAGTGTGGCGCCGACCTGTGGCTGCTCGATCTCAAGACCGGTCAAGACGCCATCATTAACATCACGCTGGTCTCCGACTTCGATCAGTTGCGTGATCACTGGGTGAAGAAACCGCTCGACTACCTCACCGGAGTTCATATCGCGCCCGATGGGAGCGGAGCGGTTTTCACCGCGCGCGGCGAAGTGTTCACGCTGCCGGCGAAGAGCGGACGAATCGTCAAGGTGGCCGGCAACTCGGGAATCCGGTATCGTGAAGCCCGCTATATGCCCGACGGCAAGAGCATCATCGCGCTGTCTACCGAGAGCGGCGAGACCGAGTTCTGGAAATACCCGGCCAACGGTATCGGTGCGCCTGAGCAATGGACCCACGATGCCAAGGTGCTGCGCTGGGAAGGCGTGCCCTCGCCCGACGGCCGCTGGCTGGCGCATCGCGACAAGGACCAGCAGTTGTGGCTGTACGATACGAAGACGAAGCAGCAGAAACGGATCGCGCAGTCGATGATGGGCGACTTCGAGGACCTCACCTGGTCGCCCGACAGCCAGTGGCTGGCGTACGTGGAAACAGCCACCAATACCTTCAGCCAGATCAAGGTGCTGAACGCGAACACCGGCGCTATTCAGGCGCTCACTTCCGACCGCTACAACAGCGGCAACCCGGCCTGGAGCGCGGACGGCAAATGGCTCTACTTCCTTTCCGACCGCATGCTGAGGACGGTGGTGCGATCGCCCTGGGGATCGCGCCAGCCAGACCCCTACTTCGATCGCTCGATGAAAGTCTACGAGCTCGCGCTCACGCCCGGCCTGCGCTCGCCGTTCGCGCCCGTGGACGAACTGCATCCGGAGCCGCCCTCCAAGCCGGAGCCGAAGACCGGGGAACCGAAGTCCGACAAACCGGCGGAGACCAAGCCTGATAAGCCGACCGAAGCAAAGTCCGACCAGGCGGCCGAGGCGAAGAAACCGGCTCCCGTTACGGTGAACATCGACTTCACCGATCTGGCCTCCCGGTTGAATGAGGTCCCTGTGCCTGCCGGCAATTACTCCGATCTCATGGCTGCTGAGAAACGCCTGTGCTGGCTGGATCGTGATGACGGCGTGCCGCCCAAGCGAAATCTCGCCTGCGTGGATATCGCCAACAAGGGCGACCCTCCCGAGACCGTGCTGGCCGACGTGAAGAACTACGAGATGGCGCTGGACCGGAAGAAGGTGCTGGTGTCGAAAGGCGAGGACTTCTACATCATCGATTCCGACGTCAAAGCCACCGCTCTTGCCGATCCGAAGGCTCTTCCCAAGGCTAAGATGGACCTCTCGCGATGGACGTTCGATACCAATCCGCGCGTCGAGTTCCACGAGCTGTTTCTGGATGCCTGGCGGCTGGAGCGCGACTATTTCTACGACCGCAACATGCAGGGTGTCGACTGGAAACAGATGCGCGACCGATATCTTCCGCTGGTGGACCGGGTGGCGGACCGCGACGATCTGAACGATGTGATCGCGCAGATGGTGAGCGAGCTCTCCGCCCTTCACATCTTTGTGCACGGTGGCGATTCCCGCGGGCCGGCGGACCAGGTGGGACTTGCTTCGCTCGGCGCGGTCCTGCGGCGCGACGAGCAGGCCGGCGGTTACGTGGTGGAGCACATCTATCTTCACGATCCCGACCTGCCCAACGAGGCGCCGCCGCTTGCTCGGCCCGACTCGACGGTGCACGAGGGCGAGGTGATCCTCAGTATCGATGGCGAGGACTTGCTCGGCGTTTCCGACGAACGGGCGCTGCTCCGCGGCAAGGCCGGACGTCAGGTGCTGCTGCGCGTCAAGTCCACCTCCGGGTCCACTTCCGGGCAAATCCGCGAAGTCATCGCCACGCCGGTCTCAGATCGTGACGAGGGCAACCTGCGCTACAACGAGTGGGAGTACTCGCGCCGGCTCAAAGTGGAGTCGGACTCCCAGGGACACATCGGTTACATTCACCTGCGGGCGATGGGCTCCGGCGACGTCGAGCAGTGGACGCGCGAGTTTTACCCCGTTTTCGACCGTCAGGGGCTGATCATCGACGTGCGGCACAACCATGGAGGCAACATCGATTCCTGGCTGTTGGCCAAGTTGCTGCGGCAGGCGTGGTTCTGGTGGCAGCCCCGCATCGGCAATCCGGACTCCAACATGCAATACGCATTTCGCGGGCACATGGTGGTGCTCTGCGATCGAATAACCGCTTCCGACGGAGAGGCTTTTGCCGAAGGCTTTCGCCGCCTCGGGCTGGGCAAACTTATTGGCGTGCGCACGTGGGGAGGCGAGATCTGGCTGTCCTCAAGCAACACCCTTGCCGATAGCGGAATCGCGACGGCAGCCGAGATGGGTGTCTACGGACCCGAGGGCAAATGGCTCATAGAGGGGCACGGGGTGGACCCGGATATCGTGGTGGACGACCTTCCCCACGCCACGTTCGGCGGGAGTGACGCTCAGCTTGACGCCGCCCTAAAGTACCTTCAGGAGCAGATTCGCAAGGACCCGCGACCTGTTCCTAAAGCGCCGCCGTATCCCAACAAGGCTTTCAAGTATGAGGAGTAGATTGCCATGAATATCAGCGCAAACGCCGGGAAGCCGGCCGATCCGTCGATCCTGGTCAACGTTCCCAGATTGGTAACGGCCTATTACGCCGAGCGTCCCGACCCCGATGTTCCGGCGCAGCGCGTGGCCTTTGGCACTTCCGGGCACCGGGGGTCTGCGTTTGACGGTGCCTTCAACGAGTGGCACATCCTGGCGATTACGCAGGCCATCTGCCTCCATCGCCGCGAGCAGAGCATTGATGGACCGCTGTTCATCGGGATGGACACCCACGCGCTGTCGGAACCTGCGCTAGCCAGCGCCCTCGAAGTGCTGGCGGCAAACGGCGTGGACGTGATGCTCCCAGCCTCGAGCGACTATACGCCGACGCCGGCGGTCTCCCACGCCATCCTGACCTACAACCGGGGACGCAAAACCGGACTCGCCGATGGCATCGTGATCACGCCCTCTCACAATCCTCCCGAGGACGGCGGCTTCAAATACGATCCTCCCCACGGCGGACCGGCTGATTCCCACGTCACGGAATGGATCGGCGCCAAGGCCAACGATTTCCTGAAGAACGGACTGAACGGCGTCCAGCGGGTCCTGTTAGCGAAGGCGCGCCAGGCTTCGACAACTCACAAGCACGACTATCTTCACGCTTACGTCAACGACCTGGCGAATGTTCTTGATATGGAAGCGATCCGCGGAGCGAAATTGAAGCTGGGCGTGGACCCGCTGGGTGGCGCCGGGGTCCATTATTGGCCGGTGATCGCGGAAAAGTATGGTCTCGACCTGACGGTGGTGAATGCGTCCGTCGATCCGACGTTCCGCTTCATGACCGTCGACTGGGACGGGCGAATCCGCATGGACCCTTCGTCGCCTTACGCCATGCAGCGGCTGATTGGGCTCAAGGACAAGTTCGATATCGCCTTCGCCTGCGATACCGATCACGACCGTCACGGCGTGGTGGCCAAGAGCGTGGGTTTGCTTCCGCCCAACCATTACCTGGCGGTTTGTATTCATTACCTCTTTGCGAATCGCCCGGCTTGGCAAAAAGATGCGGCCGTCGGGAAGACCATGGTCAGCAGCAGCATGATCGACCGTGTGGCCGCCAAGCTTGGACGCCGGATCTATGAGGTGCCGGTCGGTTTCAAGTGGTTCGTCGAGGGGTTGCTCGCCGGATCGCTGGGATTCGGGGGCGAAGAGAGCGCGGGTGCGTCCTTCCTGCGCCGCGACGGCACGACTTGGACTACCGACAAGGACGGCATCATCGCCGCCCTCCTCTCGGCGGAAATCACGGCGCGGGTCGGCCGCGATCCGGGCGAAATCTACCAGGAACTGACGCGCGAGATGGGCGACCCGGTTTACGAGCGCATCGATGCGCCGGCGACGACGGAGCAGAAAGCCATTCTGGAGAAGCTGTCGCCAGAAGATATCCAGGCGCCCGAGCTGGCCGGGGAGAAGATCCGGCAGATTCTCACCGCCGCCCCGGGGGATAGCAACGCTCTTGGTGGCGTCAAGGTGATGACCGAGAACGGGTGGTTTGCCGCGCGGCCCTCCGGTACCGAAGAGATTTACAAAATCTACGCCGAGAGCTTTCGCGGGAAAGAGCACCTGCGGCAGATCCAGGAAGAAGCTCAAGCCATCGTGGCGCAGGCGCTGGCAGGGCGAGGGGCAATTTAGAAATCAGAAATCAGAAATCAGAAGAGGGAAGACAGGAGTCAGAAGACAGAAGTCAGAATGAAGAGCGTCCACGGTCGATTGGTGCGTTCTTCATTCTGACTCCTGTCTCCTGTCTCCTGTCTTCAGTCTTCCGAGAATCTCCCGCAGCAGGCCCTCCAGATCATGGGCGGGCGACTTGAAGGCATCGGCATCGATAGTCAGGGGAGCCCCCAGCACCAGGTGATACACGCCGTAATCGGGAAGACGAAGGACCTCCTCCACCGAGAGCCCGCCCACCGCCTGCACGGGAATCTGTACCGCGTCGACGACGGCTCGAAGTTCATCGAGCGGGCTGGGAGCGCGACCGCCGTGCGCCGCAATCACCGCCGGATCGCGGCGCTCGTCGAATCCCACGTGGTGCACGATATAATCGACGCCAAGGTCCTCGAGGGCGCTGGCGGCAGCGGGCTTATCGTGGCAGCCGAGGTCGTCGCCCATCACTTTGACGCCGTAATCGCGCCCCGCCTGCACCACCGCCTTGATCGTGGCGGGGTGCGCCCGTGCCATCACCACCACGTGAGTGGCGCCGGCCTTGGCCATCATCTCGGCTTCGAGATAGCCGCCGTCCATGGTCTTGAGGTCGGCTACAATCGGGTGCTGGGGAAACTCGCGTCGCAGCGACTGAACGGCGCGCAATCCTTCGGCGAGGATCAAGGGCGTGCCCGCTTCGAGCCAATCGATTCCTGCTCGCACCGCTTTGCGTGCATTATCGAGCGCCTCCTCGATGGAGGTGAGGTCGAGCGAGACTTGAACGATGGGACAAGGCACCCTTAAAGTGTAAAGTGGAAGGGGTGAAGGGTAAAGGAGAAAACTGAAAACTGAGAAGGTGCGAAGTGATTCCAAAGGAGCTTCCAACACAGAGACACAGAGGCACAGAGAAAAATGGGCAACGTCGCGAAACAAATGACATCTTCGTCTCAGTGTTTTTTTCTTCTCTGTGTCTCTGCGCCTCTGCGTTTAATTTCTTTCGCACGTTCTGAGAACTGAAAGGGAGAAATGATGATCGCCTCGACGTCGGCACCTTCGGAAGCTTGGCCCAGCCTGCCTCTGGAAGCTTGGAGCGACACGTACGCGACGCTGCACCTGTGGACGCAGATCGTGGGCAAGGTTCGACTCGCTCAAAGTCCCTGGCTGAATCATTCCTGGCATGTCACGCTGTACGTCACCGCCAGAGGGCTTACCACGTCGCCCATCCCGTATGGCACGCGGGTGTTTCAGATCGATTTCGACTTCATCGATCATCGCCTCACCGTGCAGACGAGCGACGGCGGCATCGGTGCTCTGGCGCTCGAACCGCAGTCCGTGGCGGTGTTCTACCGCCGCCTCATGGAGGAGATGGAAAAGCTCAACCTGCACGTGAACATCTACCGGCTGCCCAACGAGGTGGCGGAGCCCATCCGCTTCGACCAGGACGAGACTCACCGGGCGTACGATCGGGAGTACGCCCATCGGTTCTGGCAAATCCTCGTGCAGGCTGACCGGGTCTTCAAACAGTTTCGCGCTCGTTTCATCGGCAAGTGCAGCCCCGTCCACTTCTTTTGGGGAGCCCCCGACCTGGCGGTAACAAGGTTTTCCGGACGAGAAGCCCCTCAACATCCGGGCGGCATTCCGAACTTGCCGGACTGGGTCACCCGCGAAGCCTACTCGCACGAAGTCAGTAGCTGCGGGTTCTGGGCCGGCGGGAGCGCGATTTCCTATCCCGCGTTCTATTCCTACGCCTATCCGGAACCGGCGGGGTTCGCGGAGGCACCCGTTAAGCCTGACGCCGCTTTCTACAGCCGCGATTTTCGAGAATTCATTCTGGCGTACGATGTCGTCCGGCAGTCGGAGTCCCCGGACGACACCCTGCTCGACTTCCTTCAGACCACCTATGAGGCCGCCGCCAATTTGGCCAAGTGGGATCGCACTTTGCTGGAACGCGCTCACGATCCGAAGATGGGGTTTTGACGACGAAGGATCTTGCGCTCGCTAAACGACGATGCATGGCACGTTGCAGTAATCGTCGAGCAGTCCTATACCTACGCTGGTAATCTCGCCCGTACCCGCGATTCGAGCTGAAAAAAAGTTACAACCTGTTGACTTGTTGGCGACACTCTCGCCAGTTGCTTGCCCTAGTCTCGTTCCTGTGCAGCAAGGACGCCGCCTGGCTTTAATCGGGGTCGCTGTGGCATGCCCGGACCTGCCACCGCTGGTGGCGCTCCCCCAGACGTCTGCTTGACATGGTGTTCGAAGGCCGGAAGAGTCTCTAGCTGGTTACACCCAATGCGAAAGGGCCAGAGCGGCGGGTGTTCTGGCCCTCGATGTTCTCCCGTCAGCATGCAGCGTCGTCACTTGCCCGTCGCGACCACCGGCACGATCTGGGCAATTTCCCGTTCCTCGGGTGCGGTGAGGTGCTTGGGGTAGTGTGGCGCGTACTGAAGGACTATTCCAATCTTGGGTAGGTTCAAAGCGCGCACTGTACCGCGCACCACGGTCAACTCCGCAGGGCCAGAGTAGTTCTTGTCCTGGGCCTGAGCCAGAATCAAGGCCACTCCTCTCCTCTCACGATAGAGCCGCAGCGTGCAAGCGGTGTCCACACTATCCAGGGTAAACGAGTAGTCGCCCGCCGGCAAAGTAGACCGGCCCCAGCGAGTCTCGGATGGCAGGGTGAATTTGCCTTGGAACACCTGTGCACTTGCGTTTCCCGCGTTGAGGCAGGCGGCCAACAGCGCCAGCCCCAAAAACCTAAGCAGTTTCGAAATTCGAGTCCAGTTCATGGTGTGCCTCAGTGTGCCTCCTTTATTCCGTTTTGGTATTTGGGGCAATCTCTGTTGCCCTCACCCTATAAGGCGAAAATGGCGGCGGAAAACTATCATGGCGGTGCAAATTTCTATCGGGTCAGAGATAGGGCGAAGGGCGGGGTGGTTAAAGGTGATACTGAAACTACACCACTACCGGCGAAGGAAACGTGGAAAACGGCGGCCAGATGTGATAGCTTGCAGTCTGAGGAATTCCCCCGCAGGCGGTTGCACGATGGAGCCGTCAGCCCACCAAATCACGCGCCTGTTGCAGGCTTGGAGTGAAGGCGAGCAGAGCGCGTTGGAGCGCCTCATCCCTCTGGTTTACGAGGAGTTGCACCGGCTGGCGCACCACTACATGGCGGGCGAGCGGCCCGGTCACACGCTTCAAACCACCGCCTTGTTAAACGAGGCTTACCTCAGGCTGGTCGATTCCGCGAAACCAAGCTGGCAGAACCGCGCGCACTTCTTTGCCGTCAGCGCGCAGGTGATGCGGCGCATTCTGGTGGATTGGGCCCGTTCGCGTCAGGCGGTGAAGCGGGGCGGGGAAGCGCGGCCGCTGGAGTTGGAGGAAGCGCTGGTGGTAGCGGAGGCGCCGGGCGCGGATTTGGTGGCCCTGGATGATGCCCTCAAAGCTCTGGCGACGTTAGACCCGCGAACGAGCCAGGTGGTGGAGTTACGCTTTTTTGGCGGCTTGAGCGTGGAAGAGACGGCCGAAGTGCTCAAGGTTTCCCCCGTGACCGTGATGCGGGACTGGAAGTTCGCCAAGAGCTGGCTGCGGCGTGAACTGAGCAAGGAGAAGCCGGTTGGAGCCTGAGCGTTATCGGCAGATCGGGCGCTTGTATGACACTGCTCTGGAGCATGAGCCGGGGCAGAGGACCGCCTTCCTGAAGGAGGCTTGCGTTGGTGATGAGGACCTCCGCCGGGAAGTGGAATCGTTGCTGGCGCAAGAGGACGGAGGCGGTGGTTTCCTGGAAGCGCCGGCCCTGGAAGTGGCGGCTAGAGCGCTGGCTCACGATCGAGTCGAGGCAAAGAGCACGACCGGCCAGGCGGATCTCCAGGCCGGCCGAACGATCTCGCGTTACCGCTTGCTGGAGAAGCTGGGCGGAGGCGGCATGGGGGTGGTATACAAGGCCGAGGACACCCGACTGGGCCGACTGGTAGCCATGAAATTTCTCACCCCTCCGGCCTCGGGGCTTTCCCCTGAGCGGATGGGAAAGACGGCCCAGCACGATCGCCAGACGCTCGAACGCTTCGAGCGCGAGGCGCGGGCGGCATCGGCGTTGAATCACCCCAACATCTGCGTGGTTTACGACGTCGGCGAGTATGAAGGGCAGCCCTTCATTGTGATGGAGTTGCTCGAAGGGCACACCCTCAAGCGCGTGATTGAAGCCGGGCCGCTGAAGATCGAGGCGCTTCTCGATCTCGCGATTCAGATTGCCGATGCGCTGGACGCGGCCCATTCGCGCGGTATCATCCATCGTGACATCAAGCCGGCGAATGTCTTTGTCAGCAGCCGCGGCCAGGCCAAGGTTCTGGATTTTGGCCTGGCGAAATTGACGCGGATTCCACATGGCGTCAGGTCGACTCACGAATCAACCCTCCAAGACGCGGCCACGGTGACCCTGGACGAAGAGAATCTCACCAGCCCCGGCGTGGCGATGGGCACGGTCGCCTACATGTCGCCCGAGCAGGCGCGGGGGGAGAATCTCGACGCCCGCACCGACCTCTTCAGCTTGGGCAGCTTGCTCTACGAGATGGCCACGCGGCAGCAACCTTTCCTCGGTAGCACCGCCGTCGACCAATTGGCAGCGATCCTCGGCCGTGCCCCGAAGGCGCCGCGCGAGCTGAACCCAGACCTGCCCGCGGAGCTCGAAAGGATTATTCTGACGGCGCTGGAGAAGGACCGCGACCTGCGCTATCAGTCGGCGGCAGAGCTCCGGGCGGACCTGAAGCGCTTGCGGCGCGACAGCGGCTCAGGGCAAACGGAGGGTGTGGCGAGCGCTCGTGTCGCAGCCAGCCGGGGAAACGCTATGGCCAGGGCCCTGCCCGTCCTGCGCCAGCACTGGTGGATTCCGGCGACCGTAACGGCGGTCGCCGCTGCCATATTAGCCTACACAGGACTTCGCCCCTTGCCGCCGCTGCGGGTGACCGCGTACGAGCAACTGACCCACGACGGCATCTCTAAGGAAATCAATGGGACCGACGGCGTGCGGCTGTACTTCACTGAACACCCCGGCCCGGAGCACTGGATTGCTCAGATGGCCATCAGCGGCGGAGAGCCAGCGCGCGTGCCCATGCCTTCTCCGTCTTTCCGCCTCTTTGATGTGTCGCCTGACGGTTCGAGTCTGCTGGCCGGAGAGGTCACCACCTATTTGGAAGGCCCGTTGTGGACCGTGCCCGTTCTGGGCGGCTCGCCCCGTCGTATCGGCAACGTTGTCGCCTCATCCGCGGCGTGGTCGCCGGATGGCGGACGCCTAGTCTATGGACAAGGCGGCGACCTGTTCGCGGTCCAGGATGACGGAAGCGATACGCGGAAGCTGGCCAGTGTTCCCGGCGCGATTGAACAGCCCGCTTGGTCGCCCGACGGCAAGCGAATCCGTTTCACTGTTTATGATGAGCCAAGGTTTTCAGCGGCCCTGTGGGAAGTATCGGCAGAAGGAACGAACGCGCACCCTTTGTTTCCAAGCTGGCACACCCCGCCCAGCGAACGCTGCGGTAAACGGACTCCGGACGGAAAGTACTTCGTCTTCGCCTCGCAGGGGGGCATCTGGGCGGTGGCGGGAAGGCAAGGCCGGCTGCGTCGCGACAGCTCCAAGCCAGTGCAGCTCACTACCGGCCCAATTCCGTTCACCTATGCATTGCCGTCCAAAGACGGAAAGCGCTTGTTCGCAGTGGGAGTGACGCGACGCGGAGAAATGGTCCGACACGATGACCGGAGCAGACAATTCGTCCCCTTCCTCTCCGGGATCTCGGCAGAGTACGCGGCGTTTTCGAAGGACGGCCACTGGGTGGTGTATGTGACTTTCCCCGACGGAGCCTTGTGGCGGAGCAAAGCGGACGGCAGCGATCGACTGCAGCTTAAGCAAGGATCAATGAGTTCCATCGTCTTGTTCCCGCGCTGGTCGCCGGACGGAACTGAAATCCTGTTTTACTCGGCGGCGGCTGGGCGGTTGTCGCGCCTGTATCGCGTCTCCGCCAATGGCGGTCAGCCGCAGGAATTGCTCGCGAACCTGAATCAAGGGAAGTCGGACCCGAACTGGTCCCCAGATGGCAAGAGAATCTGCTTCGGGGGACCCTCGGGCGGCGCGACAGCGCGCGCGCTTGGCCCGAACATTCACATGCTTGACCTCGGAAGCCAGTCGGTGACGGACGTGCCGGACTCGAACGGATCCTTCTCGCCTCGTTGGTCGCCCGATGGCCGATACCTCGCGGCGTTGAGCCTTGATTCATCGCGTCTGGCGCTCTTCGACTTGTCCACGCAGAAGTGGGACGAAGTCGTCAAGGGGACGTTCATTAGCTGGCCTTGCTGGTCGCACGATGCGCGTTATGTCTACTACCTTCAGGGAAACATCAATCCCGCCGTCATGCGCCTCCGCATCGCTGACAAGAAGGTGGAGCGCGTGGTCGACCTCAAGGACGTCCATACGACAGGATTCTATGGTTCGTCGCTCTCGCTCACCCCGGACGATCAGCCCGTAATAACGCGCGACATCGGCTCACAGGAAATCTTTGCGCTCGATTGGCAGACCCCGTAGCCTGATCCCCCCAACGAATTGCAGCGCACGTAGTAAATCGTTCGGATAGTTCTTTGTATTTCGGACGCGTCAGAGGCTTGGTAACCGCCCTCTCCCGCGGAAGGTGTGAAGCAATCGGACGGGACGAGGGACCGGTATCGTGCGACGTTCACTTGATCGTGCGACTCGTTCAACCCGATGCGGGAGCGATTACGG
>JGI26339J46600_10000397_pt1 | contig 14983 bp, 16 predicted proteins | sample BogFormECP12_OM1_FD_46600 | JGI IMG/M metagenome (IMG submission 46600) | reverse complement strand
TTCCATTTCAGGTGCGCAAAAATACGAGTAGCCAAGATCGTCCTTGATCCGCTTCAACGTGTTTTTGAGGATGAACCTGGAATCGCCCTCGAATGGTGTATCGTCTTTCTTGAACACGTCGCAGATGAGGCGGCAAGTCCCGCCATCATTATCGACCTCGCGCCATGGAACCATAGCGTACGTGGTCGGATCTGGCATGGCAACCATGTCACTTTCCTCGATCGCGTGGTATCCCGTTACCGATGATCCATCGAAATTAATCCCATGATCAAAGGCTCCTTCGATTAAATTGGATTGTATAGCGAAGCTTTTCATCCGTCCGTTGATATCCGTGAATTGCAATCGGATGAATTTTATATTCTTTTCCTGGATGTCTTGAATGACTGCTGTAATCGTGTCTTTGTCATATAATGATGATATCATTATCGATCCGCCTTTTAGAAGGAGAAGACCATCGAACTTCTCCTCTGATCTTGGATGCGACTTGGCATTATTAAAATTGGTGATTGGTGCATCGACATCATGAAGATCATTCACGATGTCATTTCCTGCCAGCATTGAATGTAATGATAGTAATCATGAACGATGATTCCAGCTGGAACGGATAAAGCGATGCAATAACGAAAGCTGAGACCAGGACTTAGATTTTGGATGCAATTTCAACTTTAATTGTTTCACGAAAGCGAGAAGAGCAAGAACATGACACCGCCTACGATCACGGCAAAAATTGCGATGATCAAGATAATTTCCATCAATTTAATGACTTTTTCTTTTTCCACCAAATCAACCTCAAATGTAATACTATTTCCTTTAGTATCGCCGGATTTATAGACACATTCACAGCAGTTATGTATTAGTTGACCTCGCGCCTGGAGATTGAAAATAGTTTTGAACTTGGTGCATTCATATGCGATTCGATGTCGCCTTCCTGAAAAAAGTCTTTTTCTCGATGGAATATGTCGCGTTCGTGCAAAACGTCTACTTGGTTACCGTACAATTTTTCATCATCGGCGTGTTCATCACGGACCATTACAGCGTAAACGAGGGCCTGTTTTCGTTTTATATAAGTGCAGTAACGGGCGGTTTCTTTCTCATCGAGTTATATTACCTGGTCTCTAAGGAAAACGTGTTTTATTCCTTCGTGATGAAGGTCGCCGTGACATTGTTTTATTCCTTGTTTGCTTATTTCAACCCGTGGTTTTTCATCTTTATTTCGATAAACGTTCTTGCTGCCATCTCCCAGGTACTCAAGACAACGGACAAGCGCAGGTTTTTCACGAGGTACCTCATCGTTCGGAAAACCGAGGCATATGGGTATGGCGTGTTCCTCGGTCCCGTCTCCCGTTCGGGGCGGATCATGCCGTTCGTGCTCATCGGATTGGCCCTTACTTTTCCCCTTTACTGGCAAGGAATTCAAACTTGGCCTTCCCAAGTCACGGTCCCAGCGGGAAACGAGGCGCCCAAGATGGAAATCAGCTGGACATGGGCAAATGGAGCGGTGGTAAATGGTAACATTGTTTATGGCACGATCAATGATTCCGTTCTTCAAGCCCTCAATTACACGAACCATCTCTCCCATATCCGTGTATCCGTTGACATCCCCCTACCGGAAGAATTCATGGTTAACACGACTTTATCAAAATTGGTTAATGGCACGATCGCGAACTTGACCCGATATGGCATCATCGTTGACATTGCACCGATGCTACCATTCACGAATGGCGTGCAGTACATCACTGATTACACGATGGACCAGTTCGTGAGCGTCTATAAAACATTCAAGCAATGGATCCAGAATTATTCTCTCACGAACAAGTTCAGGTTTCTCCTCCTCGACATAGAATCGTGGGGACTGGGAGCCGCCGTGCACAACTGGTGGAACGAGTCGATCCACGATCACGCGAACCAGGATATGCAATGGCTCTTCAATGACATGCATAACAACACTGTCCGCAATTTCACGGTTGCCGGGACGTCATTCGCCCCGCACCTCACCGAATTCTTGACGCCCGACAATGCCGAGCAAAAACTGTTCAAGATGTGCCTCTTTCCGTACAATTGGCAGTATTTTGGCTGGATGGCTTACGAAACTGGTCCAGGTGCCGCGCAAGCAGTTTATGGCTATTCCCACGCGATCAAGGACTTTTTCGGGGATAAGGGGTTAACGGCGATCATCTCAGCAGACACGTTGGCCAACATCTTGCTCAAGCTACGCATCATCAAGAACCTTGGATTCAATGCCACGGCAGTCTGGGCGCTGAGCGCCCCGAAAAATAGCGGCGGTTTCCTCGAGACTTATAACCTGACCCAGTTCAAGTGGTTGATGGATCAAATCAACGAGAATGGCGTGAATGCCGCGTTTTCATACAATAGCCTCCAATATGTCTGGCTCAATTCGATGCTGTGCTGGGTGAAGCTGAACTTGTGGCAACCATGGACGCGATGGGGTTCGCCAATCCAATAAATTAGCCTTGCGCCGTAAAACGAACGCAGGTCTTCCCAGGCAAGATCTTGGGACAAGATGTATGACATTGGCGGCTAAGATTCCCTTTATTCTAGACTGCAGTCCGACCTCGAAGGTATTTAACTAACGGGGTTTCACTCAGTGAAATTCCAGGATATCTTATGCTTTCATAATGGGCGCGCGGGTGATGTTAACGGATTTCAAACGTGGGATCGAAAGGAACTCACGCCTTTTTTTCGGTCGGAAAAAAAATGCGCGTTATTTTGACGAAGTTTTTTGTAACCTCGAGACGAATTTCATCACCAACTTTCCAGCCAAGGAGATCCCGGGCATCCTTCGGCAAGACTATCTGCCCGCGCGAGCCCATCTTGCGATAAATGAACAAGCTATTCACCAGGTATGACGAAGAGATCATGCTTTTTTACACTCATTAATCTTATCGTTCGATACTAACTTTTTTCAACAATTATTTCTTCGTTTAAGTCTTGAAATGCTTGGTTAAAAAGGAGGCTTGTCTAAGAAGGAGAATGATTGGGCTTTTCAACATGCCCATTCTCAATATTCATGTAAATCATCCTTGTGACGAAAGTTGATCGGAAAGAAAAATATTCTTGGTTCAAATGTAATAACCCAGATCGGTATCGTTGTTCGGGATATCGACAAAAGCGCGGCAGAATATGCCGATTTCTTTGGCGTGAAGAAGCCGGGGATCAGCATCACCGGCCCGGTGGAAGAAACGCACGGGGAATACAATGGCAAGCCGTTGGAAGGGAAAGCAAAGCTGGCATTCTTCAGGTTCAAGAACATCACGATCGAGCTGATCGAGCCCGTTGATGGCCCGAGCACCTGGCAAGAATATCTCAACGCGCATGGCGAAGGCGTGCATCACATCGCGTTGAATGTTCGTGATTCAAAAGGAAAAGTCGAAGCGCTGGATAAGAAAGGGATTCCCTTGATCCAGCGCGGGGATTTCAAGGGTGGCGATTACTCGTACCTGGACGCGAGCGGGCCGCTCAAGGTCATCATCGAATTACTGGGGCACGATGTCAAGAAATTATGAGAAACGAGAATGAGGGGGAGGATCCGGCACCGGGTGATTGCCTCGCCCCGACCTATTTTATCGATTCCTGCGACCCGGCGATAGCGAGCAAGGCGGAAAGCATCGTCAATGGCATCGATGATGCTGATGTCGCGGAGAAAGCCCGGCAACTCTTCTATTTTGTCCGGGACAACATCCCGTACAAGATCTTGTGGGGATTACCCACGCGAAAATACTTGAAAGCTAGCACCACCCTCGCCCGTGGGTTCGGGTTTTGCATTCCCAAGGCCATCTTGCTCGCCGCCCTTGCAAGAGCGGTGAAGATTCCCGCACGGCTTCATTATGCCGACATCATCAATCAACTTGCCTCCGAAAACGTGCAAAAAGCCATAGGAACCAATTTATTCGTGTTTCACGGCTATGCGGAGCTGTTCATCGATGAAGCGTGGCTCAAGGTGAATCCCGCGTTCGATCTCGCTTTGACCGAGGACAAGGGTTATTATCCCGTGGAATTTGACGGTCACGACGATGCCGTGTTCCAGGCGACCGATCGGCTTGGTAATCCGCAATTCGAGTATGTTCATGATCGGGGTACGTTTGCCGACGTGCCTTACAGGCAGATCGTCGACGCGTGGATAGAAACTTACGGGGGTATGCTCGAAACTTCAAACATATGATTTATATGGAGAAATGGCATCTTCTTATAAATAACACACTCATCTCTTGTAAAAACGAGGGAATCGCATGCAACGGCTCTATTTTCTCAGCATCAATCTTATATTTGCTACTTTAATAGGAATCTGGTATACATTATCATTATTTGTCTCCAATTTCCAGCCCGCAATAAAATGGGCACCGGATCCAAATATAGTAGCGACTATATTCATCATCATTGCATGCGTGATCATTTTCTTTGTCACTATTCGGTTGATCAAGAAATTTCTTGAGACCAAGAAGGATTCCACTCTTCTGTTGGCAACATTCAACATCACCTTAAGCTTGAGTTTAATATTTGAATTAATCCGCCATCTCTTTACATTCATCTCAGTTCATGTAATAAGCAGCTTCGTGTATGGCATCATTTTTCTATTCCTTGCATGGGGTTTCCTATTTTTCCTGCTTTTCTTGCAAGATATCTTCACCGGAACGTTTTCTTTCAAGAAACACAAAATAACCGACATTATTTTTCTTGGCTTGATCGGATTTGGTATTTCAGGCTTTATTCTCGATTCATTTAATCTCGTTTCCCAATCATACACAATTCCAAGCTTTGCAGCGCTCGGCATCACGATTCTCCTCTTTTGCCTTTGGGAAGTTATTGGTGCAAGTCGCCTAATCAAGAAAGTTAAAAATGACAAGACTGCAAGAATCGGGCTGATCATGATTGCGTTATCTGGATTGGTGTTTATTGCTCTGGTTGTTGCGATCTTGGTCAATATATATATTGATCTTTCCATTTTCATTCGAATACTCATGGCCACGGCGACATTGTTATTATATATGGGCTATGTTTATCCTTCCAGGCAAAAAAGAACCAATTAGAAGGTTACCTGTTATTAGCGCGTTCTAGAAGAAAAGTTCGAAATTCATTTATATACGGAATGAACATCAAGTACCGGTCATTATAAATTTCGCACTTCAAGATTCAATATAAGGACCTTATTAAACTAGAGTTTCAAGAATCCATGTTATTTTTTCATGGATATCATAAAAATCGTTAGGATGGGTGATGTAGATGCAAAAACAAAAAATAAGTTTATTCCTGGTTGGCTTGATGGCAGTGTTTTGCCTTTGTGCTCAAATCTCGCCAAGCAATGCTTTTAAAATCACGCCTCAATCGAGCGAAAAGATCGCTTTCTTGTACGCGAACGATCTTTCAGGGGCGACGGCGTTCCAATCTCTACTGAATTCGAATGGGTCCTCTACCGCGTTAATAAAAAACTCGACGGTCACGAGCTCGACATTCGCGGCATATTCGTTGATTATCATCGGACCAGATACAGGCTTATGGTCCAATACTACCATGGCATTGAATATTAACAGCTCGGGTGCAAAAATACTCGGAATTGGAGAAGGGGGCTACCAATTCTTTGGGGCGCTTAGTTTATCCATAGGTTTTCCGAATGGAATGCATGTCGGTAATGCCCAGTATACGAACTTCACGAGCTATTTTGCATCCAACTTCAACACGCCTTTTGCCGTTCTTGCCGGAAATACGACAGTATTCAACTCTCCAGTCGATTTAGCGACGATTTATTTCCCTTCAATTCCCTCTAACGTCAAAACCTTGAGTAGTTATAACACAGGAGGCGGACATTATGATATCGTCCAGCAAGGAAATCGCTACATCCAATGGGGATTTAATGGTTCTGCAGGCCTGTTCACTAGCACGGGTTCAAAGGCCTTTATAGATGTCGTGAAATATTTGTATCCCTTACCTTCTGCCCCGCGGAATTTGCAAGCCACGGGTGGGAACGCGCAGGTCATTCTCACTTGGCAAGTTCCATCGAATAACGGTGGTGCTGCCATCACGGGATACAAGGTTTACAGCAGCACGACTTCAGGTGCAGAAATGTTACTCGCTACCATAGGGAACGTGACCACGTACACGGTCACGAGCTTGACGAATGGGCAAGTATACTATTTCAAAGTGAGTGCTGTCGCTGTTAGTGAAGGACCTTTATCTAATGAAGCAAGCGCGACACCCGCGGGTTCAAGTGTCCCCGGATTTCCGGTTGGAATTGTTGCCTTTGCATTAGTGCTTGCTTTGCTCTTGCTTCCAATTATCAAGAGGAAAAAATTGCATTGCTAACTCTATTTTATTTCTTTCAAACTTTTAGTCAGTGCGTTATGGATGAACATATTTTCTCAATTATTATCTATCTTTTAATATTAATCCGATACGCAATGCAAAACTGGAATTGGAAGAAATTTGGCCCAAGCAGAAGAAAATCTTTTTGAAAATCTATAAATACATGAAAATGAAGACGAAATAGAAGGAAAGGAAAAAATGGTGCCCCGGGGGAGAATTTCGCAAGGATTTTAAGAAAACCCTTCGATCGAACTCCCGCGAACGGATGCCTGCGAACGGGCTTGAAAAACCGTTCTCCACAGTCCGTGAAAATACCTCTATTCTACCGGGACAAGATTTGGCAATTTTTCACGGTTTTCGCCCGAGAAGATAAAGAAGTTTCACCGGAATGATGCGTACGCGTCTCTATTCTACCGGGACGAATTTCAAGCATTAACTCGTGATTATTGCATAGTCAATAAATGCACGTCTCTATTTATTTTTGTACGGTTCGGGGGTTTTACGCGTGTGTTTAACGATTTAACAAAAAGAGCTTAAATTAAGTGTTTTTTCTTGAGCCGCTGGAGAGTTTCCGCATCGATTTCCAAGGATGCATAGATGGTCGCGTTATCTTGCCCTGGATCCGGTGCAGGGAGGATGGAAAGCCGCTCTTGATTAATCTTTACCGGAAACCCCAGGTGCCGGCGTGTACCGTATCGTGGGTCCTCGACATCGACGAGTAATCCCCTTGCTTGCACGTGTTCATCCGTCCAGGCTTGCGTCAAGTCATTAACGGGCGCGCAGCACACGTCGTGGCTCGAGAGTAATGAAAGCCACTCGTCCCGGTCCTTCTCGAGAAAGATGGCTTCGAACAGCATCGTTATTTCCTCGGCGGTCTTGGACGGCTTCAAGTGCAGAGCCTCTTCAACGTATCCGATTCCCGAGAATTGCTCCTGTTTTAATTCCGGGTGACCGACGGTATCAAGGAAGTTATCCCAGAACTTTTGCTCGATCGCCCCGAGGGAGAGGTACTTGCCATCCTTGCACTCGTAGAGGCGATAAAACGGGTGCCAACCTGAAAGAACGTCCTCGCCCTTCTTGAAATCGTCATGGCCAGTAAGTGGATTGCAATTGTAAAAGGGCAAGAGCGACATCGCCGACTCAAAGATCGAGGCATCGACGCGGGTAAATTGATTCTCGCGCACGCATTGGCCATTCTTGCACTCGTGATTCATCAACGATGCGATGATGCCGATGGCGCTATACAGCGCCCCGACGTAATCCGCGAACGGGATGGGAAACGGCTGCGGTGGCGCATCAGGCTTGCCGCTCATGGCAAGGAGTCCCGCTAGCGAGAGATAGTTCATGTCGTGCCCGGGTTCATTCGCGCGTGGACCATCTTGACCATAACCCGACACCGAGCAATATATCAAGTTTTCATTCACGCTCTCTAGCACGTCCTTGCCGAGATTGAAATGTTCCATGGTCCCGGGCTTGAAGGAGTCGACGAGCACGTCGGCGGTCGCGATCAGCTTCAAGAAAATGTCACGACCTTCGGGTTTCGTGTAATCGAGAGTGAGGCTCTTCTTGTTGCGGTTGATCTGGTAAAATAAGCCACCCACTCGAGTTTTTTCACCAATTACGAAGGGTGGATTGACGCGGGCCATGTCCTTCATGGGATCGGGATGCTCGACCTTGATGACCTCGGCGCCGAGGTCCGCGATAATCATCGTGGCAAATGGACCCGGTAAAAGTTTGGTCAAATCGATGACACGGATACCTTCGAGCGGTTTTATCATGATCAATTGTTCCGGTTTAAGTACCGATAAAACATTCGTCATGTTCGGATTCACGGATAATGGGCCATCGTGCATCTGGAATAAATTGTCCTGGTGATCAATTTAAATAACTTCCGGGAGTAACGATCCCCTATGAACCAGATTCTCATCATCCTCGATACCTTGCGCAAGGACCACGTTGGCGCGTATGGAAACGATTGGATTCGAACCCCCGCCATGGATGCATTTGCAAGTGATGCGGTCGTGTTCGACGCTGCATATCCAGAGTCACTACCGACAATTCCCGTCCGCAGGGCGCTCGCCACTGGTATCAAGACATTCCCGTACTACAATTACCAGCAGTTCAAGGGCGATCCCGTCATGATGTTTGGCTGGCAGCCCATTCCCGAGGAACAAGTCACCATCGCCGAGATACTCCAGAAGAAGAAGGTCAACACCGCTCTCATCACGGATACCTATCACGTTTTCAAGTCATCGATGAACTTCCATCGCGGTTTCAACCAGTTCACGTGGATACGGGGACAAGAAACAGATCGTTACAAATCTGGAGGCGAGGCTATTGATCCCGTTGATGAATTCCTCGTGAGCAAGCCTCACCGCTCGCGAGAGATAAAAGCGGTCCTCGAGCAATATTTCAAGAACACGAAAGAGCGACAGAGCGAGGCTGATTACTTCGCGCCCCGGGTATTCAACGAGGGAATGGCGTGGCTCGAGGAAAATCACGATGACCCATTCTTCCTTGTGGTTGATTCGTTTGATCCGCACGAGCCCTGGGACCCGCCGGAACAGTATCGCGCCATGTATCCCGGCGCCCAGGACTATAAAGGGCAGAAAATCATCTGCCCGATCTATGGCAGCACCGACGCTTATACGCCCGAGGAACTCGAGTACATGCGGGCGTGCTATGCAGGCGAGGTCACGATGGTGGATGCATGGCTCGGCAAGTTTCTCCAGAAGGTGGACGACCTCGGGCTACGGGATTCGACGATGATATCCATCATCAGCGACCACGGCCACCAACTCGGCCACCACGGCTTGACGGGCAAGGTGCCGTGGGGGTTGTATCCCGAGCTCGTGGATCTGGTCCTCATGGTGCGCAGCCCCGCGTTCACGCCTCGCCGTGTTCCAAATCTCGTGTACAACGTGGATTTGACACCCACGATTTTGGCGCAATCAGGCGTATTGCCTGGATCACGAAATGTGCCCGTGATGGACGGGCGGGACTTGACCCGATTGCTTGCGGGGGAAACTGGCTGGGAGGAAAGGGATCACGTCATGGTGAGCTTCCAGGTGTTTCTCCTCGTCGTTACCAAGAAATTCGCGTATCTCACGGACGCTGCCCGTTCGATAGAGGAATTGTATGCGATCCCGGAGGATCCCGGCATGTTCACGAACATCGCCACGCAACACCCCAAGATTTGCGAGGACATGTACCAGTTGGTTCTCAATGATGCCGGAGGCTACGAGGGCCTCGCGCGCCTCAATGACTTGCGTCCAGGAATGAAGAAGCCCGCTGCCGAGTGGTACAACATAACGGAAAGCACGTGATGCAAGTTCTCTTTCATAAAATTCTCTTTTATCTTTGGAACGGCTTCGACAGCATGTATCGTGGGTCGAGGTAATTCTACTTGCATCGAAATTGCTTGTGCATCAAGTAACTGATATCATCCCATTTCTTGCTAAACTCGTCCGGATCCAAGCCTTCCTGCGAAGCATCATCTTCACTCGAGAGACCATCATCGTCCGAATCTACTTGCTTTCTATCAACGATTAACGATTCTTCTGGAGTGCAGGTTTCGGATTCTTGGCCGGAAATGACTTCGCGTCGCTTATGTTGTACCATGGTTTAACATTGCTTTCACAATAAAAAAATATTGATGTTAATCAATTTTATTTGCAACAAAATGGCTTTTGAACGAGATAATCGATGTCCTCCCATCTCTTGGCAAATTCATCTCGTTCACGTTCTTCTTGCGCATTTAACTCGTCATTCAAGTCATCATCACTATCAAGCACATTCTCTTTTTGGTCGGCAATTTTACCTTCGGAGGGCGTGCAAGTTTCGGGATCCGCATAACAAGCGTAATTACATTCGTTTAGTTTTACCATGGGATTCACCATTGTTTTTACATATCAATTGGTACAACTTCAGTCCTTCTTGAAAAGAACTTACCTCATTTCCATTATCATGATTCCCGATGCATTGATAAATTACCATAACCCGTTCATTTATAACCTCTAGATCAAGCTTCAGTTTCATGAATGGGGATACTCATATTCACCAAGGGGGTTTATTGCCATGATCATGCTAGTTCCAAGGATTCAAGATCGATATTCGTCGTATCCACCAAGCGAAACGATGGAAATCATCAGTCCCGGGGTTAGTTCCAGAAAACCGTGGAGAAAAACAATGCAAGCGTGGACATGGATGACGCGTGGACGATTGACCTAACAAACTTTTAAAATGTTATTGCTTTTAAAATGTTGTAAGGTGACATGGATGGTCGGTTGCATTCACGGCGCTTGATCGCGCACGAATTCTTTCTGTTTCCTCTAGCGAATGCCCGGCCTTCACCACGTGCTTCTTGTTCTTACAAAGACGATGCAACGATGAATCGTTTCAAGCAGCAATAGCAAGGACACGTCACCAATGCATCAAATCACGATCTATTAGTGAAAGGAGAAATATCATGGAACAACCAGAAAAGCGACTCAAATTTCTCATTCCCAAGGGCTCTCTCCAAGAAACGGTAGAGAGTCTCATCAAGACCGCCGGCTACAAGTATTACCTCGATAGCCGGGGATACCGGCCGACGATTAATGACCCCGAGATCGACATGAAGATGCTACGCCCGCAAGAAATCCCGAATTACTTGATCGGCGAAAATGAAAGCGATATCGGCATCACGGGCATCGATTGGGTGCGGGAAACCCGCACGACCGCTGACGTGGAAATATTGCTCGACCTGAATGCGGGCAAGGTGAAGCTCGTGTTTGCCATCCCGCAATCATGGGAAACTTGCAATTCCTTCGATGAATTCCTCGATGAATTTGTGAAAGCCGATAGGGAGCTTCGCATCTCGACGGAATACATCAACACCACGCTGGACTTCATCATGAAGAGCGAGAGTTACCAGCGAAATTTCGGGGATACAAAGCCTCACGTGATAACGCCATGGTATACCTATGGCGAAAATGAGAAGGTCAAGATCTATTTGTCGTTTGGTGCAACCGAGGCAAAGCCGCCAGAGGAAGTTGACGCGATCGTCGATAATACCGAAACCGGCAGCACGTTGAGAGCCAATGGCCTCAAGATCGTCAACGTCATCGACACGTCCTCCGCGGTGTTGATTGGAAACAAGGCTGCATTAGCTGACCCGTGGAAAGCGGAAAAAATAAAGGATATCATGACCCTGCTCCAGGGAGTCGTCGACGCACGGCAGAAATTGCACGTGTTTTTCAACATCCGCGACGAGAACCTGCCGAAGATTCTCGAGACGCTCCCTGCCTTGAAAAACCCCACGATTGCCCAACTCACCGGGGAGGGATCGGAAGGCTGGAGCGCCATCAACACGGTCATCCCGCGCGAGGACTTCATCAAGATGATCCCGATTTTCCGCAAGTGGGCGCAAGGACTGGTCGTGTTCGAGCCACGGCAGATTTTACCCTTGGAGAAATACAAGAACGAGAGTGAAGATGAATAACATCAACCTTGACCGTGCGATGACTATGAACATCAAGATCCGCATCAAGCAACTGTCGGAAATCTCGCTCGCCGAGCTGCGGTCGGCGACGATTGACCAAGCAAGGGTTGATCAAGTCAAGGCCTCAGTTCAAGATATCATCGGCGAGGTACGAGCGAGAGGTGACGAGGCCGTGCTCGAGTTCACGCGAAAATTTGACGGCGTCGAGTTTTCGGCGCCGGACATGCGTGTCCCTGAAAGCGAGATCGATGACGCGTTGAACAGTGTCGATGGCGATGTCATCGAGGCGCTCCAAGCTGCCCGTGCCAACATCGAGAAATACCACGCGAGGGAAAAGCCCGAGGAATGGCAAATAGAGACAACGGAGGGGGTAACACCATCTTTGATCACTCGCCCATTAGGCACGGTCGGCATCTACGTACCCGGGGGCAAGGCATTTTATCCGTCGACGGTGCTCATGTGCGCGGTGCCCGCGATCGTCGCAGGCGTGGAGCGCATCGTGATGGCAACCCCGCCCAGGAAGGATGGGCAGGTCGAACCCATCGTGCTTGCGTCCGCCAAGATCGCGGGGATCACGGAGATTTACAAGATAGGCGGGGCACAAGCAATAGCGGCGCTCGCGATCGGGACAGAAACCATCCCGAAGGTCGACGCGATCGTTGGCCCCGGGAACGCGTACGTGTCGATGGCCAAGCAGTTACTGCAAGGCGAGGTGATCATCGACTCGCCAGCAGGTCCAAGCGAGGTGCTCGTGGTGGCGGGAGAGGATGCCGATCCGAAGCTCACCGCCCTAGACATTTGCGCGCAGGCCGAGCATGACGAGGACGCGGTTGCCATGGCCCTCGTCACGAGCAACGCGCAAGCCATCGCGTTGGCAAAAGCCACCAACGATCTTGTGCCAACGCTCGACCGGAAAGCGATCCTGAAAGCATCGCTGGAAAAAAACGGGCTGATCATCGTGCTTGGCAAGAATACCATGGATGAAGACTACGCCAATGAAGCAGCAAGCGTGATCAACGCGATCGCCCCCGAGCACTTGCAGTTGAGCCTTGATGATGCAACCATCACCACGTTGCTCCCGCTCGTGAAAAATGCGGGGGCAATCTTTCTCGGCGAAAATTCACCCGTGCCGCTGGGAGATTACGCAAGCGGCACGAATCACGTGCTGCCGACAAGCGGGAATGCCAAGCGATATTCAGCGCTAAATACGACCAATTTCATCAAGTACATCCCAGTCACGAGAGCAAGCAAGGACGGGCTGAAAAACCTGGCCAGAACCGTGAGCACGTTGGCACGATTCGAGAAGCTCGATGGCCACGCGCGATGCGTCGAGGACCGGGTTAATGATTGAAGGCGAATGACATGGTAGAGATCAAAATCATTGATTATGGAATGGGCAACTTGAGGTCGATTCAGAAAAGTTTCGAGAAGGTCGGGGCAACCGCCATCATCACGTCCGATATCGAGGACATCAAGAATGCTGGCGCCGTCGTGCTGCCCGGCGTCGGCGCATTCGAGGATGCAATCAAGAACCTAGAAAACGGCGGGTTCGTCGACGTGATCAGGGACAAGGTCGACCAGGGAACGCCGTTTCTCGGCGTGTGCCTTGGCATGCAATTGTTGTTCGAATCGAGCACGGAAGGCGGGTTTTTCGAAGGATTGAAGGTTTTGCCAGGCGTGGTGGACCGGTTTCCAGCGAACCTGAACGTGAAAGTGCCACACATGGGTTGGAACGAACTCATTTTCAAGGATCCCGGGCATTTTCTCCTCGACGGAATACCGGAAGGCAATTACGTGTATTTCGTGCACAGTTACCATCCCATCACGAATACGGAGAACGTCGTGGCGACCACGATTCACGGCCACGAGTTTACTGCCATCGTGAAAAATGCGCAAGGGAATCTCGTCGCGACCCAGTTCCACCCAGAAAAATCATCGACCTTGGGTTTGAAAATGCTCGAAAACTTCCTGAATTTCTGCCAAAAATGAAAAAAATTCTTTTTTCCAACTTTTAATCAAAGCCGCTATAAAAAAAAGGTTCAAGATTTAGAGTTTTGAAAGTAATTCGTATCGCGAATAGCAAGAGATGCCGAATCGCTTCGCATATGTCAGCGCTGACGGGCTGAACGAGTTCGTGATGACAACAGCGCCATCCAAAGGAATATCATAGCAGGCCTTCTGGATCTGGCGGATCTGGTTGATCCCGAGGGTTCGAACCCAGTCCTTGATCAAGAGACCAAATTTTTCACCTGACGATGCCGTCACGATGCCGTCTATTTTCCATTTCTTGCTATGCCCAGTTAGTTCCACATTCATTTTAAATTCGACATCATTTTTCTGTCGGAAGTAAGCTTCAACAATATTAAATAACGATCCTTTTCGCATCTCCGAGTCGATCATAATCGTTCACGCATCCAGTATTATCGAGATATGACACCGATGATATACTTTATACTCACATGTTGTTTATTAAAACCGCTCATAACATCTGGAGATATATGTTTTCATCTTTGCATCAAAAGCATTAGTTGGAGTCTATCACCGCTTGAAAATGCCAGAACGTGCTTGGTAAAAGCCCGCCATTTTTTCAATTATGTATAATTACCCGGATTTTGCAGTTGAACGTTTTTCCTTGAAACCCAAAGCGTTTTAAACCTTGGATCAGCGGTAAGGTTGATTTTCATGGTGATGGCGTGAGCGATGATTTCGTGACGATGCCTGTGGTCGACGTCATCCAGTCACTGAATTCAAGCATGGATATGGGGTTAACATCGACGGAGGCTTCACTACGGCTGGAGAAATATGGCTTCAATGAGGTTGCCGAGGAAAAGAAGCATCCATTGCTCGTATTCATCAAGAAATTCTGGGGACTCACGGCCTGGTTGCTCGAGATCATCATTGTCTTGTCATGGCTCTTGCAACATTACGTGGATGTCGTCGTCATCTCTGGTTTGCTCGTGCTCAATGCCTTCTTGAGCTTTAACGAGGAGGAACGGGCTTCGAAAGCAGTCAAGGCATTGAAAGCGGAACTGCACGTCGATGCCAGGTTACTCAGGGATGGTTCCTGGGAACGAAAATATGCGCGTGAACTCGTGCCAGGGGATATCATCCGCGCCCGATCGGGTGATTTCGTGCCGGCCGATGCAAAAATAATCGACGGTGTTGTTCTCGTGGATCAATCCTCGC
>JGI26339J46600_10000394_pt1 | contig 15097 bp, 18 predicted proteins | sample BogFormECP12_OM1_FD_46600 | JGI IMG/M metagenome (IMG submission 46600) | reverse complement strand
TCGTTTCTCTCCCACTCTAAATCCTGTTCCAAAAATGCTGTCCTCAATGGGGGTCACTTCAACCGAGCATTACTGGGTCACTCTTGGCGAGCGCCGAAGAAATGGGGCCGCAAGTGGAGTGGGCCGTCGGAAAGAATACAGAAGGGCGGGCGGGACGCCCGCGCTCCCAGACCAATCCGGATCCACAGGCTATAATCTTTAAGCCATCGGGAGTGAACCTGGGTGGACACAAGTGTGCGGCACCCAGCTATTGAGCCTTGCACTTTTTGCGGGAGTGGGTACGATGGGTGATGTTTCGCTATCTGGGACATAATCGAGCGTGGCCCATTACGGCCCGCGACATGGATGAAAATGAAAAAAGGTTCTTCCGCGAAAAGTAATGACCACCGCGCCCGCAAGAAGCTCGTCTATGTGAAATCCGCGGCGGAGATCCCGGATTTCAAGTCAGAGGATGAGATTGCCGCGTGGTACCAGACTCACAGCACGGTCTTGATCCAGGACCAGCTTGAAACGTCGCCCGCCAGAGTGGGCGGCAAACTGCGAGCGCGCCTCGCCGCCCGTTGCGGCAACGGTAAGAGTAGGACCGAACGGCGTTCGGCCCAAGCCCAGCCTCGCACCCGCTCTGCCCAGTCCACCTGATCCCAGCCCCTGGAGCACCCTCACGGGATGTGGTTTTTACTTCGCGACGGAGGCGATAGAGGATTACAGTTGGCAGTCGGGAGGAACTATGACCAGGATCATCGAAGCGCTTTCCGACGGCGTGACGCTCCGTCCGGACGAGCCGCTTGAACTTCCTCCCAACACTCGGGTGCGGCTGACCATTGAAAGCCCGACACCCCCACGCACGGCTGGGTCGTTTTTGCGTACGGCCCGCGCTNTAGCGCTGTCCGGCCCGCGCGATTGGTCGAGCAATCTAGAGGCTTACCTCTATGGCCAGAAGGCTCATCCTGAGCGATAGCGTCTTTCTGGACACCGCTTACGCCATTGCGCTTGCCTCCGCTACCGACGAATTCCACCTCGAGGCGCTGACCTTGGCCGAAGAATTGGAAGCGAGCGGGACCCGGTTGCTCACAACCTGGGCTGTGCTGCTGGAGATTGGGAACGCCCTTTCCAAGGTGCAGTATCGCCACGCCGCCATCGAACTGCTCTCTTCGCTGCGGACCGACCCGACTGTGGAGATCATCCCGCTTTCAGACCAGTTACTCGAGGAGGCGTCGAAGCTCTATTCTGAGCGTCCCGACAAGGAATGGGGCCTCACGGACCGCGTCTCCTTTGTCGTCATGCAGGCACGCAGTGTGACGGACGCCCTCACTGCTGACGAGCATTTCCGACAGGCCGGATTCCGGGCTTTGTTGCACGAAGCGAAGCGGTGAATGGGTCTGGGCGCCACGCTTGCCAACGGACCTACTCCGACGATGTTGAGTTCTGTCCGCGCTACGCTTGCTACGATGGCTTCTTGATCAACTTCGACCGTAACGCCAGCACGCCCATTCTGCCGGAGATGCTCGACGCGATGATGCCGTGCTTCACCACGGAGCAGGACACCGCAGGGCCGAACGGCGTTCGGCCCAGGGCCAGAGTCGCACCCGCTCTGCGCAGTCCACCTGATCCTAGCCCCTAACCCAAAAGGTCGGCCCTGCGCCGTCATCCCTGCCCGCACGTGACGCCGCCACCCAACTGTGGTATAAAAACTTAGGATGAGCGGAGGGTAAGGATATGGCGACACTCGATTGGTCCCAATGCCCCGCCGTGGAGAGCATCCCTGGCAAGCGCAGCGGCGCATGGGTATTCCGAGATACGCGGACGCCGGTTTCAGTTGTCTTCGACAACCTGGAAGTGGGAGCCTCGATCACCGAGATCATGGAGTGGTTTCATTTGTCCCACGAACAAGTGGTTGCCGTGATCGAGTTTGCGGCGCGAAGCCTTGACGCGCTACCGGTGCCGCCCCCCGCCCCAATGGTCGATGCTCATACTCTTTGATAACGGTACTCCAGCCCCGCTCCGACATGCGCTCAAGGGCCATGTCGTTGTCGAAGCCATCGAACGAGGATGGGACCGGCTTCTTAACGGCGACCTGATAGCGCCTGCTGAAGCGGCCGGCTTCGAGGTTTTGCTGACGACTGACAAAAACATGCGTTACCAACAAGACCTGAAAGGCCGGAGAATCGCGTTCGTAGTTATCGGCAATCAGCAATGGCCCACTTTGCGCCGCTATACTGAAAGGGTCGTGGCCGCTGTGAACGCAGCGATTCCCGGCAGTTATGCTGAGATAGACATACCGTTCAAGTGAACCCCGTGCCTCCGCATCACAGTGGCAGAACGACTAGCCCGGACCTGTTTCTTAGGTCCGAAACCAGTCGTCAGTTATCAGTTCAGTAAAGAGGATCGGCGGACCGGGACCCGGACGGGCACGAGCGCCTTACATTGCAGGCGCTCGGAGGTACGACCTTTGGCTTTTCACAGTGAGTGCAAGCAGCTTTGCAACATCCAGCTCACGCTCATCGAGGGGCGAGATCTATTGGAATCGATGAAGAAGGGCGTTAAGAAGGTTAACGGGTCGGTCACCGTATTCGACGGATTGAACAGCGTTGAGGTGACAAACGTCGACGATCTCGCCCTGGACACTCTTGTTGGCGACGTCGTTAAGGATTTCACGATTGAAGTTGAAGCCCGTGACCCATACAAGGAGAAGGTGTCTGTCAACTGCCGGTCGAATGGAAAGGTCTTAATCGAAGCCATGGGAGCTTCGGAAGAATTTGTCCTCGGAAAGGTCACACTCGTCGCCAGATACCTTGAGGCAAGGCAGCGGCGCACAACTGTATGGCTGCGTCGATTGGCTCGCTTCTTGTTAATCTGCTCCATACTGGTAATCCTCGAATGTCTGAATTGGTGCGCAATGGGGCGTCAGCTGCCCAGGGGTGCACTGCGGTTGCTCAGGACGAGTCCGGTTACAGGGTTGGTGCTCGCCGTCGCTGTGGGAGCGATTGTGGGAATTTACAGCACGGGCCTTCGCTGTTGGAAGTGCGCCCTATTTCGGGATTCAGAAAGGGCTTAACCCGCGACGTGGTCGTACCCGTTTGCGTCGGACTTTCGGCGAATGCCCTCTTTTACGTTTTGAGCAGGCTCATATGATAGAGGTGACGTATGCCCTATATCGATGTTTCTGACCTTGATGTTAAGCGCCTCCAGAAGCTCGAGGCAGAGGGGACACCTGAAGACCGCTTCCTTGAATACAAGCGCGAAATTACGTCAGGCAGAGAATTGGCCAAGGATATTTCTGCGTTCGCCAACAGCGGCGGCGGTGTCATCATTTATGGGGTCGCCGAAATGGAAGGAAAGCCGAAGATTGTGGGTATCGAGACGGCAGGGTCCACCGAGGCGGTTGATAATGTTGTCGCCAATGCGTTGTCCCCGCGTGTAAACGTGCTGACAAAACTAATCCCACTGCCCGATAGCGATCGTGCAGTTCTCGCAGTCTGGATCGCCGAGAGCGACTTGAAGCCGCATATGGTCTCGGCGTATGGGGATCAGCGCTACTACGTGCGCAAGAACACTGCAAATCTCCCGATGGACCAAGTGGAAATCGCACAGGCGTACAGACTCCGCACAAAGGCACAAGATGAAGCTGAAATCTTTGCGAAGAGGATCATCGATTCGAGGTACGCCACACGATTTCCCGACCGCCCCTGGGCATCTCTAATTTGCGTCCCTCGCTTCCTAAGAGATGACGCACTTCCAATCGATAATGAAATGCGCGACTGGCTTATGGAGCAGCGGTTCCGCTGGACCCGGCTATTCAACGGCTCTCCTCATGTGGGGCCGAAAGGCTTTGAAATCTACCATGAGACGGAGAATATACCGCAGTTTCGTTATGCAACCATTGGTTTACAGGGCTACGTCGAAGCGGCGGTCGTGATGGATCCGTTTGGACGCAACAGTCTGGCGTCGTGGACGCTAACGGAAGTGACCATGCAATTCCTGACGTTCTGCGGTTTGCTATACGATAAACTTTCATATAATGGAATGGTCAAGTTGTTCATGGGAGCGGACCAAGTCGGAAAGCTCGTGCTCGGTGTCGACCCAGTCAAATATATGTTCGAGGAGGCGGCCAAGCTCCAAGCGAACGAGGTTCACGTTTACCGCAGCGAGGCGGCTGCATCCCTGCGGACAGAAAACAGGCGCATCTGCAAGCTCTTCATGGATCGGGTTTATCAAGCTGCGGGACTAATGTCTTGCGATTACTTCACTCCTAAAGGTGAGCTTGTGCCGCCCCGGAGCGCGTAGCGCTGACTGCAAACCAGGGGGCTGCCGCTCCCGGTAGGATACCGGTTACACTCGGTACCCCCCCCGCGCAGATCCGCGAGCTGGCGGCCGGACCTTTGTCCTTGGCAGTCTGCAATTCCCCGAAGGGAGTTGTGGGAGCTGATGCGCCAATCTGTCAGCTTGCAAAACGGCACGCTGCCGGAGATTATGCCCGCGACAATGCCGTGCCAGAGGAGCGTCCCTTCGGGAGATCACAGACGCTAAAAACCGACCGTCTGCACTAGCCCGCGAGACAGGTTTCTGTGATCTGGACGATTATCAAGGGTACAGGGAAAGTTCCATTACAATGGCCGATTCATCAGGAGACGTGTAATAATCTGGGTCGAAGGATCGAAATCTAAATCCGACGCTTTCATTTAACCCCTTCATCTTAACGTTGCTGCTCCTCATATTCGTCACGATTACGGAGAAGCCACGGTCGCGCGCGTACTCAACCTGCCACTCTTTCTGCTTCCTCCCGAAGCCCTGATGTTGGTACTCAGGCAAAATCCCAGTACTTGCTATGTAGAGGCATCCTGGCCGAGGTTGCTCGTCATAATCACAATTCTGTTCAAATGCACAGCAACCGACCTTTACTCCGTCAGCAAGCATCCAATATGATTCCAAGCTGTTCCATTCCTCAGGCTCAAAGAGATCGTCCGGAAAAGCACCGAATATTCTGCGATCACAATCAAGCAGATCATCAAGCTCCTTAGGAAGGATCGACCTTCTAAATTCGATGTTCATTTATAATTCGGCCTCTAACATTCTGCTCAACAAACGCCCGAGCCCGTCGTGAGGTCGCCGGAGAATCGCAGCAAATCATCGAGTGGGCACGGCAGGGCGAGATTATTCTACTCCTCAGCGAAACGACCTTTACAGAGCTGGAGATGGCTCCGCCGGATGTTCAGAATATCCTGAAGGGCCTGCCGCCGGAGTCCCTGGAGATGGTCTCGCTGACGGCGGAGGTTTTGCTGCTAAGCGGTGCGTATGTTGAGGCGGGAGTAGTTGGACCACGATGGCTCAGCGACGCCACCCACGTCGCCGCCGCTACCGTGGCCCGCGCCGATGCGATTGTTTCATGGAACTTCAGGCATATCGTGCGTTTGGAAAAGATGAAAGGGTATAATCGGGTTAACCTGCTGAACGGCTATGGTATTCTGACGATTATTACGCCGCGGGAGGTGAAGCTGCATGAACCGGAAGACTGAAGAAGCTTTTGACTGCCTGGCCTTCAAGCGGAAGGTGCAAGCGCAGATTTACGAAGAGATCAAGGACCGGACCCTGGAGGATCAGATCGCCTACTTCCAGCGTCAAGCCGAGAACGGCCCCTTCGCCGATCTCGTGAAGCGACTGCGACAAAGGGAGACCGAAAGCCTCCAACCGACTCTGAAGTGAACGGATAGCACGGAGGCGGGTACGACGCTTTCCGGACGCCTGCGCCAGCCCGCCTTCTCAGCGATACTTGCGGGTTTGGAGCAACGCTTTGACTTCATCGTGATTCCCCAGGAAAGAGACGAACAAGTCCGATGGCCGGTCCTGAAAGATGAAGCGTAACGAAACATTGCCGCGACACTCGAAAATCTTTTCGCCCAGTTTGCGAATCCCCAGGCCGGTGTGCACATGGGGCCGGCCAAAGGTCTCGGGCAACTCGCACAGCGCCAACAGGCACTCGGCTCTTTCGTTCTTCGGCAGGTTCTGTAAGCGTCGTAACACTGCGGGGTCAATCGACAGAAGCTTACTCAAGCAGGCTCCTCAGTTGCTCGGCGGTGACGGTCACCAATTTCCCCGACCGCTTGAGCCGGCGATAGCGTTTATCGGTGGCGTCGGCAAACGCCGCAACCTGCTCTGGCGTTGCCGCGTATTCGCGTTGCGCGTAATCGGCGGATTCCACCTCGACCCGGCGCAGAGCAATGATTTCGGCCCCACGGATGATCCCGATGTCCTGCCCGCGGGCGGCAGCGTCCAGCCAGCGGCTCAGATTCTTCTTCGCGTCCGTAATAGTAAGAGTCTTCATACAGTCTCTATACAGTCTCTAAAGCGATTTGTCAATCCCCTCCCACCAGTGAAGTTATCCCGCAGGAACTAACCCCACGTTGCGGCACCTTCTTGGTTTCCCGGTTGTTGTGCCTTCGTGCTCGGTAGCCTCAAGCTTTTCGCTAGCAGCGTCGCTCTCAGCCGATTCAACAGCCCCGGTCAAGCTGGAGGTTCTGCTGCTTAAACAATCCGTTCGTGCTGGGAATGGAGCGGGTGGTCCTGCCCAGATGGCCCAAAATCGCACAGCTACGCTGTGCGCCAGCCCGCTATGAACGTACCGCACCAAGGGTAGCTCACTTCCCACTTGTTTCCTCAGCGCCCCTGCGATACAAATGCTCACAGGCACACTATGAAAGCCATCGTATTCCACTACAGTCTGCCGCGCTTTGCGTTCGCCTATCTCTTCGGACTCATCACACCTCGGGCTTACTTGGGCGTGCCAGGCCCTCTGGCTCTGGAAGAAATCCCTGAGCCGCAACTCCCGGCCGACGACTGGGCTGTGGTGCGGACTCGCTTCTGCGGGATTTGCGGCAGCGACCTGAAGGAAGTTTTCCTGGAAGGGGACTTCGACAACCCTCTCACCGCGCTCATTTCTTTCCCGGCGGTCTTGGGACACGAAGTGGTGGGCACGATCGAGCGTGTGGGACCGCGTGTCACGAGTCGGCGGGTCGGCGAGCGCGTGGTGCTTAATCCCTGGCTCTCGTGCGGGCCGAGGGGTATCACCCCACTCTGCCAGGCGTGTCAGCGCGGGCAGTATTTTTCCTGCCAGCACTTTAGGGATGGCCACCTGCCGCCGGGGATTCATATCGGCAACTGCCGCGCAGCGTCCGGGGGCTTTGCACCCCTGATGGCTGCGCACCAATCGCAATTGTTCCCGATTCCGGAAGAGGTCAGTTTCGAGCAAGCCGTGCTGGCCGACCCCTTCTCCGTCAGCTTACATGCCATCCTCAAGTCTCCGCCCTCGCATGGGGACCTGGCATTGGTGTATGGCTGCGGCACCCTAGGACTGTTGTCCATTGCCATCCTACGCGCGCTGNTTCCGACCGCTCGTGTCATCGCCATTGCGCGATACCCGCATCAGGAAGAGTTGGCCCGTGAATTGGGCGCGGAACGCGTGATCCGAACCCGGGACCAAGTCGAAGTCATTGAGACCATCGCGGGGATGGTCAACGTCCCAGCGCTTCGGCCTCGCCATGGCAAGCCGTGGCTTTTGCGCGGGGTTGACGTGATCTACGACACTATCGGCTCGCCAGAGTCGTTCGAGATTGGCGTGCGCGTGGCGCGCCCAGGGGCGAACATCATTGTCACCGGTGTGGACAAGCCTGCCCGCTTCGAGTGGACGCCGCTTTATTTCAAGGAGATCGCCTTGGTTGGATCAAATGCGTTCGGGGTGGAAACCTTCGAAGGCACGTCATCGCACGCGATGGAGATCTATTTGCGGTTGGTGGCACAAAAGAGGCTCGACCCGGCACGGCTGATTACGCACCGCTTCCGGCTCGATCAATATCAAGAGGCATTTGTGGTGGGGCGCCAAAAGGCGAAGCATCGCACGGTCAAGGCGGTGTTTGATTTTGAGGTGCGATAAGCGACCCGCTACCCTTGCTCGCCCGGAATTGTAATGAGAAATCGGGATCAGCGCTCTGGTGGCGGCAACTTCGGAGGGCGAGTGCCGCGGCGCACCGCAGTCCCGACGGGGATATAGTTGAGCGGTATCCCGGCACGCGCATGCCGCAGCATCAGCCCGCCGCGGCTCATATCTCCACGCCCCACGAATTCGGCGGGGAAAACCAGCCGCTTGCCCAAGATCGGGAGTAAAGGCTCTACATATTTGGATGATGCGATGCTGCCCAGCAGGACAATCTCGCAGTGCTTTCCGGCCCGGTCGGCAAGGATGCAAGCCTCACGCTCCAGAGGGCCGCGATAGCGGGGATCCGAGGGTTCGATGGGGACCCTCAGCATTTCCTTCACTTCGGCAATCGATACAACCTGGTCGGGCGGAACCAGGCCCCGGCTCGCCGTAATGACGAATGCGCCCGGCATGTCCGGCGGCACTTGCGCGAAGGCTCGCGCATAGGCCAGTTTGCCGCGGAAATACAGCCCGCTGATAAAGCTGAATAATTCCCCCAAGGGCAAACCATCGCGCTGAAAACGCAACGCCAAATCGAACCGGGCGCTTTCATTGAGAATAAGCCTGCCCCGGACGCCCGCGGCATTAGCCGGGGAAAGCAAGAACATCCGCCTTGGAACGCGATTTGACACGTGACCTTGAGTACTGCTCGCCCCGAGGCCCACGCGGATGCGCGTCAGGTCGTCTGCGCCTTCGCGGGAGGACTCAGCGCGACGGCGGCCTCGGCGGTGAGCAGCAGGAAGGTAAACGTCTCCTGTAGATACAGGCGAACAGCAGCGTCGGTGTGGCTGGAATAGCCGATGGAGACGTCCTGGCCGATGTGCAGGTCGAAGTCGCCGCCACGGGTGGTCAGCACGAAAGCGCCGGCGACGGCGGGCGCCCAGATGATTTTATCGTCGACGAGCCGCTTAACGTGCTCCAGCACGGGGTATCCATAGTCGCTGGTCTCGGCGAGGGCGGTGTAGCAGTCGGCACCGAGCAGCACCGCGTAGGGGCCGTTGACGCCGACGAGCCGCAACTGACTCAAGCCTTGGGCGATGGCTTGCGGGTACTCGCGCACGTCGGTGGGAAGCGTCATGATCGGATTGCTGGTCCCCTCACGGATGCCCTCGATGCCGGCAGCGGCATAGCCTTCGAACACAGCAAAGTCCTCGGTAAAGGCGATCTGGCGCGCGGCGTCCTTTGCCGCTTGCCAGTCTGAGTCGTTCGCGCCACGCTCGACGTCGTCGATCGCCTGCCGATCCAGCTCGAACGGAACACGCAGCTCGACCAGCGCCTTCACCTCGCGCTGCCTGGCGACGATGCCGTCGCTCGGAGCCTCGATCGTCCGCAGGTGGCCGGTGCCGACGGCGGAGAGACCTGTGCCCGCAGGCCCCTTCACGTCGACGACGCGCCGTCCGGCGAGGTAGCGCTTGAGCGTGCGCGATGTTTCCTGTTCGATCTGAGCCCACGCGGCACCGGAAATGGGGGCAAGCTCACGATGCAGATTATTCATGGGGGATATCTCCTTTGAGGGAACCGATACCCAGCGAACCATCGTTCACCGAATGGCGGGCGGGAGGGGGTTCAATCGACGCCGACGCGCTGGAAGGCACCGCAACGGCAGGCTGGCCCTCGGTGACGCTGTCCAGAAATGTCGCCGTCGGCACGAAGAACAGGTTTCCGGTGACGGCACGGCTGAAGTCGAGCAGCCGGTCGTAGTTGCCGGGCGGCCAGCCAATGAACATGTTCTCGAGCATCTGCTCGATGGTGCGGGGCGAACGGCTGTAGCCAATGAAATAGGTGCCAAATTCACCGTATCCGGCCCGGCCGAAGGGCATGTTGTCACGCAGGATTTTGATCTCTTTTCCGTCCTCGACGATCGTCGTGAGTGCGTTGTGCGCGGAGGTTGGCTTGAGGGAATCGTCCAATTCAATGTCCGCGAGCTTCGTGCGGCCGATGATTCGTTCCTGCGCCTCCGTGGACAGCGCATTCCATCCGTCAAGATCGTGAAGATATTTCTGTACGATGACGTAACTGCCGCCGGCGAACGCGGCGTCCTCCTCGCCGATGAGGACGGCGTCGATCGCTGCCTCGCCCCTCGGATTCTCAGTTCCGTCGACAAAGCCGATGATATCGCGGTCGTCGAAGTAACGGAATCCCTGCACCTCGTCTGCCGGCGAAACGGCATCACCGATACGTGCCATGATTTGCGTCGCCAGCTCGAAGCATAAATCCATGCGCTTGGCGCGAATGTGGAACAGCAAGTCGCCGGGCGTGGAGACTGCGTGGCGCGCTCCGGCACGAATCTCCCGGAACGGATGCAGCATTGCCGGCCGCGGCGGCCCGAAGAGCCGGTCCCACGCGTCGGATCCAAACCCCATGACGCAGGAGAGGCCCCCTTCAAGGTCGCGAAATTCCACCGCGCGCAACAGCGGGGCGAGGTCTCCGCAGAACGACCGAACGGTTGTGCTATTTTCGGGGCCCGGATTCAGTGTAGCAACCAGGAAGATCGCGGCGCGGGTGAGCGGTGCGGCGACCAATTGCGCGACGCCACGCATGCCACCTGCCGCTTCGGGCGCGCTGTTCGGATCGGGCTCCATCGGATGTCATCCTGGCGGGGCCGGCGGAATTTTGCTCGTCCAGATATCGCGCTCGCCTCGCCTGCAATCAATTGGACCGCAAGCTTACCATCGCCCCCCGACAAATGTCCAGGGCGCCTCCCCGCGATCTTCCCGTACTTGGCGCCGGGCGGGATGAGGACACTTTCGCCGACTGTCGATTTGCGGACCCCTTCCCTGCGTAAGTTGAAACAATCGTCGTGAAAACACATCTAAGGCAGGTGAGCTCCTCGGTTCTCAGTTTTCAGTTCCCAGTTTTCAGCGAACTGCGGACCGAGAACTAAAGTTGAGCGGTTGGGGACTGAAGCCCGAGAAGAGTAAAGGCACAACACGAGATAGGAGCAGGGTTCAGGCACAGGAGTGAGAAGGAGAATCGCCGCGTCTCGCTCTGACGCCTGTTCCCTGTTCCCTGTCCCCTGTTCCCTGGCCACTCCAAGATGCATCACCTGCTCCAATCTCTCGTTCGCCCCAGCTACCCGGTGCTGTTCGCCTTCGTGTTTGCCGAGCAGATGGGCATCCCGATTCCCTCGGCCCCCGTGTTGATGGCCGCCGGAGCCTTGGCCGGGACCGGCCGGCTTTCCCTGGTGGCAGCGATTCTGGTGGCCGTTCTGGCGGCGATGGTGGCGGATGCGATCTGGTATGTGCTCGGCTGGTTTCGCGGACACGCCATCTTGAAGCTGCTTTGCCGCATTTCTCTCGAGCCTGACTCGTGCGTTCGCCGCACCGAGAACGCTTTTGCCGAGCGTGGCGGCCGCGTGCTCCTTTTTTCGAAGTTCGTGCCGGGACTCGGCGCCGCGGCGATGCCGCTCGCCGGCATGTTGCGCATGACGATCGGCCGGTTTCTCGCCTGGGAGAGCGCCGGGGCGCTGATCTGGGCCGGCAGTTTCGCGGTCGGCGGCTTTCTTTTCAGCAGGCAGATCGAGCGCGCCATCGCGATGGTCCTGGGCTTCGGCAGTTGGCTGGGCTTGGTCGTGATCCTCCCCCTTGCCGGGTACCTCGGCTGGAAGTATTACCAGCGGCAAAAGTTCCTTCGGGACCTCCGCATCGCCCGTATCACGCCCGAGGATCTGAAGCGGAAGCTCGATGCGGGGGAGAATCTCGCCGTCATCGACCTTCGCCACGCCATCGAGTTTGATGCCGAAGGCGTAAAGGTGCCGGGCGCGATCCATATCGACCCGCAGGAGATCGAAACGCGACACGTGGAGATCCCCCGCGACCGCGACGTCGTGCTCTACTGCACTTGACCCAACGAAGCCACCAGCGCCCGTGTGGCGCTGCTCCTTCGCAACCGGGGTATTACTCGCGTGCGGCCTCTTGCCGGGGGTCTCGAAGCCTGGCGCGAGCGCGGGTATCCCGTGGAGACCAAGCTGGTGCAACTGGAGGGTGCGGGGGAATTGCCGATTGCAGAGTGACGATTGGACAATCCATCAGCTATCAGCCATCAGCTATCAGCAAGAACGGGAACTTTCGTGCTGAGAGCTGACCGCTGATAGCTGAAAGCTGTTTCCAGTCGTGAGAGGCCGCGACATTCGCCGTCATTTGAGCGAAAATGACAAGGTATGCTCATGTGGCTGCGGCGCCGGGAATGGAGCACACGCCGGCTGGCGGCGCGATGTCAGCGGGCGCTTTTGACCGCCGTGTTCTTCATCCCTACTGTGCCCGTCGCTCCGGCATTCGAGACCCGAAAACTGAAAACCGGAATTCCGCAGGCCGACGTCCCGAGAGCAGGGACGAACTTCGACTTTCGAATCGCGAGTTTCACGCTTCCGGCCGGCAATCCGCAAACGACAGCCGGAGGTGAGAAGCACGAGCTGCGGATCACCGTCGTCGACGAAAACGGCGTCGCGGTTCCCTCGGCGCGGATCACCCTGACGGCGAAGGAGGCCCAGACCCAGCCGGCGAAAGGCGAGACGGATTACGCCGGTGGCTATGAGTTCACCGGCCTCGATCCCGGCGTCTACGAGCTTCGCGTCGAGAAGGAAGGCTTCTACGCGGTTACCCAAAACGAGCTGCGGGTGGGCGAAACTCAGGCCACCGATGTGACCCTGAGCCACGAGCGCGAGTACTACGAGGCGGTAAATGTCGTCGCTTCGCCCGCCACTATCGATCCGCAGAAGACAGAATCCAGCCACTCGCTCGAAAGCCGGCAGATTATCGATCTTCCCTTTGCGGTGCCGCGCGACATTCGGTACGCCCTGCCGCTGCTGCCAGGCGTGCTTCAGGATTCGACCGGGCAGCTCCATGTCGACGGCTCCTCCACGCGGCAGGTGCAGGACGTGCTCGACGGGTTCAACCTGAGCGATCCGGCCACCGGGTTATTCGATGCGCGCGTGAACGTGGAGGCGCTGCGCAGCGTCGACGTCGCCAGCAGCCGCTACCCCGCCCAGTACGGAAAGGCGTCGGGCGGCATCCTTAGCATGGACACCGGCATGGGCGACGATCACCTCCGGTTCTCCGCCTCCGACTTTGTGCCGTCGGTCGTAAGCCGCAAGGGACTGCATATCAGCGGCTGGACGCCGCGCGGGGCGTTCTCCGGCCCTCTCGCTCACGGCAGAGCCTGGTTTCTGCTGGCGCCGGAGGGTGAATACGATCTGAACCTCGTCAACGAGCTTCCGCCCGGCGCCAACCGCAACTCCGTCTGGCGCTTCGAGAACCTGGCCAAGGCGCAGGTGAACGTGACGCCGCACAACATCCTCACCACCAGCCTCCTGCTGAACCGATTCCAGGACCATCACGCCGGCCTGGACGCCCTCGACCCGATTTCGACCACCGTCAATCTGGACGATTCCGCAGACTTCGTCAACGTTAAGGATCAAGCACTCCTCTCGCGCGGAATGCTGGCCGAATACGGGATTGCTTACAGCCGCTTTCGCACCCGCGAGCGTCCGATGGGCGACGAGACCTATGTGATGACGCCCAACGGCACCAGCGGAAATTACTTTGAAAGCGCCCAAGGCCATTCAGGCCGCTGGCAGGGAATCGCCAACCTGGTGCTGCCATCGTTTCCGGCTTGGGGGCGGCACGAGTTCAAGGTGGGACTGGATGTCGATCGCGTCATTTACGATCAGGCCTACCAGCGCAGCGCGATTCAGATCCTGCGCGAGGACGGCAGTCGCTCGCGCACCGCAAGCTTCCCGGGCAGCCCGTCACTTTCGCAGTCGAACTCCGAGTACGGAGCTTACGCGCAGGATCATTGGTCCATTTCCGACCGCCTGCTGCTCGACCCGGGCATCAGGTTCGATTGGGACCAGATCACCCGTGGCGGGCTGGTGTCGCCGCGGCTCGCCGCGAGTTTCGTGCCCAGCCGCGCGGGCAACACCAAGATCGTCGCCGGCGCCGGGGTCTATTACGACGCGTCCAACCTGGAGCTCTATACGCGCGGCCGGGAGGGCCAGCGTGTCGACACCTTCTACGACTCGACCGGGCAGGTGGTAACGCGGCCGCCCGTGGACAGCGTGTTTCAGGTCGGCCCCAATCTGAAACAAGCATGGTTCCTCAACTGGAGCGCTGGCGTGGAACATAAGCTGCCAACCTCAATTTACCTTCGCGCCGAATTCATCGAGAAGCGCGGCCACGACGGCTGGACCTACATCAATCCGTGCTCGGGATCGCAGGGTTGCTATACGGGCCTTTTCACGCTGGAGAACCAGCGGCTCGACCACTACGACGCGATCGAAGTAACCTTCCGCCGAACGTTCAGGCAGAACCATGTTTTCTTCGCGTCGTACACCCGCTCCCGAGCCAGCTCGAATGCGGTGCTCAACTTCAACATCCTCGATCCGCTGTTCGCACCGCAGGCGGGCGGCCCGTTGCCGTGGGACTCACCGAACCGGCTGGTGACCTGGGGCATCGTGCCCCTGCGGAAGAAAGTCGACCTCGCCTACACAGCCGACTGGCGCGACGGCTTCCCTTTTAGCATCGTCGACCAGAACCAGGCGTTGGTGGGCGCGCCGGATTCGCGACGCTTTCCCGGCTACTTTTCGCTCAACCTGGCACTCGAGAGGCGGATTGAACTTTTCGGTTTCCAGTGGGCTGTGCGGGCCGGGTTCGACGACATCACTAACCGGCACAACCCGTTTGCGGTGGACAACAACATCGACTCGCCGCACTTCCTCCAGTACAGCAGCGTCGACGGCCGGGCACTGACGGGACTCATTCGGCTGCTGGGCCGGAAATAGAAGATCTCCCTCGCGTTTGCGCGGGCTTCCTGAGGCGGCTCGCTTCACAGGCGATGGTCTGCGATTATCATGAACAGAGCGACCGCAACCGAGAGCGGCGCCAGCCCAGCCAGAAACGTTGGACGCACGAATTGGTTGCCCACCGAGGGGAACTTCACGTTGCCTCGATCACAATCGAGTGTGACCTAGGTCACTTCCGAAGCGCGGTCTGATTACTAAAATGTACACTTTGAGGGGAAGAGTAATCGATTACTTAAGGAGTCGCACTGGGAGAGAGAATCAGGGTTACGTGGTTATGTAATTGGTTATCCCACGCCAGAGCGGTGTTAACTATAGTCGAAAGTCAGGCAAAT
>JGI26339J46600_10000391_pt1 | contig 15124 bp, 12 predicted proteins | sample BogFormECP12_OM1_FD_46600 | JGI IMG/M metagenome (IMG submission 46600) | reverse complement strand
CTTTCTTCACCACTAAGAAGCCGGGAGAAGGCACGGGTCTGGGCCTGGCGACGGTGCAGCGCATCGTCAGCGAATCGGGCGGCATGATCGCGGTCGAGAGCGAACCGGGACGCGGCGCCCGCATCGAAGTATTTCTTCCCGCGATCGAGTCCTCGATCGAGGCGTCATCGAATCAGGCGTCATCGAACCAGGCGAGCCCGCCGGTGGCGCGGCCGTTCGCGGGCGAAGTCGTTCTTGACACCAGCCGCAGGACGATTTTGCTGGTGGATGACCATGCCGCCGCGCGCAAATCCATGCAGCGCTTCCTGCTGGATGCCGGTTACCGGATTCTGCCAGCGCCCAACGGGAAGGAAGCGCTGAAGATTTTCGCGGAACATTCCGGCGCAGTCGATCTGCTGATCTCCGATTACATGATGCCTGGGATGAATGGACAGGAACTCGCGGAAACATTGCTCGGGCAGAAGCCGGGGCTGAAAGTCCTGTTGATTTCCGGCTACGAGCACGCGACCGTGGGCTCCGCAGCGGGCGCGGTGGAGCTGGTTCGCAAACCATTCTCCGGAAAGGCTCTGATCGAACGTGTGGCTGAAATTATGCACAGCCCCTGAAGGGGGGCCGATTGCCGTAGAGACGCGGCTTGCCGCGTCTCCGGAGACGGGGCCAGCCCCGTCTCTACAAGCGGCATCGCTAAAGCTGCCAGTTGACCGTGAAGTTTGGGCTCGTGAAGTTCTGCATCGCCAGGGAGATTCGCCATGTTCAACGCATCGACCGCCGCTGTCCTCAATCATAGCCCCAGCCACGCCCCGCAAATCGAGGCAGCGAACTTCCTGAACCTTCTGATCGTGGACGACGACCGCACCATCCGTGAGGCCTGCCGCGAGGTGGCGCAGTCGCTCGGATTCAACACGCAGGCAGCGGAGTCCGCCGAACAAGCCTACCGGTTGCTCGACAGCTCGAGTACCGACGTCGTGCTGCTGGACTTGCGGCTGCCGGGCGCGGGCGGCCTCGAAGCACTGCACACCATCAAGAAGCATCGCGCGGACGCGCTGGTGATCGTGGTGACCGGCTATGGCACGGTGAAGTCGGCGGTGCAGGCGATGAAAGATGGCGCCTACGATTACGTCACCAAACCCTTCAGCATGGAAGAACTGCGTCTGCTGCTGGAGCGGGTGGCAGGACATCTGCGGCTGAAGACGGAAAACCGCGTGCTGCGGGAAACCATCAAGTCGCGGCAGGGGTTCGGCAACATCGTCGGGCGCTCGCCGGATATGGAAAAGCTCTACCGCATCATCGCGAAGGCGGGACAGAGCGTGCATCCGGTGCTGATTCTGGGCGAAAGCGGCACGGGCAAGGAGTTGATCGCGAAGTCCATTCACTTTGCCGGCATCTTCCGCAACAAGCCGTTCATTCCGGTCGATTGCGGATCGCTGGTGCCGACGCTGATTGAAAGCGAACTGTTCGGCCACGTGCGCGGCGCTTTCACGGGTGCGACCAATCCGAAGGACGGACTGCTGGCGATCGCCGAAGGGGGCACGGTATTTCTCGACGAGATTGGCGAGCTGCCGGTGGACTTGCAGGCGAAACTGTTGCGGGCGATTCAGGAGAAGGAGATTCGTCCGGTGGGAAGCGTGAAGCGGGTTCCCATCAACGTGCGGATTCTGGCCGCGACTAATCGCGACCTGGAACGAGCCGTGGCCGAAGGCACGTTCCGCCGCGATCTTTTTTTCCGGCTGAACGTGTTGACCTTGCGGATTCCGCCGTTGCGCGAGCGCCGGCAGGATATTCCGCTGCTGGTGGCGCATATTCTCGAGCGCATCGGGCGCGACGCCGGCACCGAAAAGACGATTTCGGACGAGGCCCTCAAGGCGCTGCTGAATTACGACTGGCCCGGCAACGTGCGCGAACTGGAGAACTCGCTGGAGCGGGCATGTGCGCTGAGCAGCGCGAACGAAATTCAGCTGCGCGATCTTCCCACCCAGATTTACGGCGCGCCCATCGACTTGCTGGGGATAAGCCCGCCGACGAATGGCATCGTGCCCATGGCGGAGGTGGAGAAACAGACCATCTTGAACGCGCTCACGCAGGCCAACGGAGACAAGATGCTGGCGGCCCGGCTGCTGGGCATTGGCAAGACCACGCTCTACCGCAAGCTGAAAGAGTACGAGTCCCAAAACTGAGTTGTCGGGCAAAGCGCCGGTGCCAGAATGGGACGTCCAGCGCAAGGCCGAGCGCATAACTCACTTATTTTCATGCTAATACAATTGGCCCGCAAGTTGCGAAGGATTCCTCATGATCCTTCTTGTGACGCCGAGCGAGCGGGCACCCGAGTGTGCCGCGGCGCTGCATGAGGCGACGGGCGAGGAAGTCGTGGTGGCGGAAAGTCTGGCGCGGGCCACCACACTCTTGCGGGCGGGATGCTACCTGGCTGTGGTGCTCGATCAGTACCTGCTCGAAGCCGAGCCGCAGGAAGCCGAGGCCACGCTCGAGCACCTGGGCACGGCGATCCCGGTGCAGGTCAATCTGGCGATCAGTGGAATGGAGCGTCTGGTGCGGGAGGTCCGGGCGGCCGTGCAGCGCCGCCAGCGCGAGGAAGTAAGGGCCCGCCAAGCGGCGCTCGCCAAGCTCCAGAGCGAACTGAATGGCACGGTCACGGCACTGCTGCTGTCCAGTGAACTGGCCCTCGGGATCCCCGGCTTGCCGTCGGCGGCAGGCGAAAAACTCGAGTCCGTGTTCGAACTGGTGAAAAAACTTCGAACGCAATTGCAGACCACGGAAGCGACGGGAGAAGCGGAAACGGCGGCGGGCGTTTAACGCTTCGAGCAGTGAGGCCGATGGAAGAATATCGTATCCACACCTAGCCGGACCCTGCCCACGCCCTACGTAACCTGCCTCTTTACTGACGGCGGCAATGATCTTGCCGATTGCTGCCTTATAGATGCGTAAGCGATGCCATGGCGAACGGTACTGCGACTTTCCGGCAATGGCCGGTCCGCGAAAGAGGCTCGCCGCATGAATGACCGTTGCGATCCTCGCCTGGTGCAGCGGTGCCGTGCTCTCGCCTCCGCCAGCGCCGTGTTTGCGGTGCTGGTCGGGGTGTTGGGTTTAGCGGGATGGAAACTGCACATCGCCACCCTCGACACCTGGGTAGCCGCGCCGATAAAGATCGTGCCCAACGCCGCTGCCTGCCTGATCCTGCTCGGCGTCTCCCTGTGGTTACAAAGAGAGAGTAAGGAGGACAACCAGTCGTCGGCATGGAACAGCGCGCGCATCCGGAAGCTCGCCGCCAAGACCGCGGCGGTCATCGTCTGCTTGATGGGCCTGCTGAGTTTGGCGGAACACGTTTGTGGCTGCGACTTAGGCATTGATCGGTGGCTGGCCGCCGTTCCGGCCGCCGAGGCCATTCCGGGCGTCCAGCCGGGCTTGATGGCCGTCATCGCAGCTTTGGATTTCCTGGCTCTCGGCGCCGCGCTCCTGCTGCTGGACTGGAAGACGCGACGCGGCCATTGGCCGGCCCAGTTCCTTGCTTTTGGAGCGGCGCTCGGCGCCGTATTTGGGCTCTTCGCCCTGGTTCTCCAGCCCAGAGCGTCCGGCATTACGATGGCCTTACCCGCCGCTGTGACCTTCTTTGTTCTGGCGTGTGGGCTGGTGTGCTCGCGGCCAACCTGGGCCATCGGCGGTCTTCTGACCAGCCAGAACGCGGGAGCGAGGTTGTTGCGAAGCGCAGTTCCCGCCGCTCTGCTGATCCTCGGTCTCATCGGCTGGTCGGTGTCGAAGGCCATGCTTACGGAGGCTCACTTCACCTGGGTGGAAGCGAGTTTGCTCGCGATATTGTGCGGCACCATACTCGTTGCCTTCCTCACCTGGATCGCTTTCATCGTCGATCGCAGCGATGTTCTAAACGCGGAACTGGAGCGGCGTGTGGCCGAGCGCACGGCGGCCTTGCAATCCGAGGTCGCCGAGCGGACGTCGGCGCAAGCGGCATTGAAGGAAAGCCTGGCCACCAGCGAAGCTGCGCTCAAAGAACTGGCCGACCAGAAGTTCGCGCTCGATCAGCACGCCATCGTGGCAACAACCGATGTCCAGGGCACGATTACCTACGTCAACGATAAATTCTGCGCCATCAGCCAATATTCCAGAGAGGGACTGATTGGCCAGAATCACCGCATCCTCAACTCCGGCCACCATCCGAAAGAGTTTTTCCAGCAGATGTACCACACCATCGCCAACGGGAAGGTCTGGCGTGGCGAAATCAAGAATCGGGCGAAGGATGGCTCGATCTACTGGGTGGATGCGACGATTGTCCCGTTCCTGGGGGCGGACGGAAAACCGTGGCAGTACGTTGCCATCCGCACCGACATCACGGAACGCAAGTTGGCCGAGGCGGAAATCCGGCAACTCAATGACGAGCTCGAGCAGAGGGTGGCGGAGCGGACGACCCAGTTGGAAGCGGCCAACCACGAACTGGAAGCTTTCAGTTACTCGGTGTCGCACGACTTGCGGGCGCCCTTGCGGCATATCGGCGGATTTTCCCAGTTACTGGTCGAAGAATTCGGCGCCACCCTCGCCCCCGGCGCCCGCCACTACCTCGATCGCATCCAGGCAGGGACGCAAAAGATGGGCGTGCTGGTGGATGAATTGTTGCATCTGGCGCGGGTCGGCCGCCATGCCCTGAAGCGGCAGACCACAAAGTTGAACGAGCTGGTCGCGGAAGTAGTGGCGATGCTGCAGCCGGAGAGCGAAGGGCGGCAAGTGGAATGGGCGATCTCCGATCTGCCGGCGGTAGAGTGCGATCCGGTTTTGGCCAGGCAGGTCTTTCAAAACTTGCTGTCGAACGCGCTCAAGTTCACTCGTCCCCGCGCACAAGCCGTCATCAAAGTCAGCTGCAGAGAGGAAGACGGGCAGCCGGTGTTCATGGTCCGAGACAACGGCATCGGCTTCAACATGAAGTATGTCGATAAATTGTTCGGAGTGTTTCAGAGATTGCACCGCGCGGAGGATTTTGAAGGCACGGGCATAGGCTTGGCCACGGTGCAACGCATCGTTCACAAGCACGGAGGCCAAGTGTGGGCGGAGGGAGAACCGGACCAGGGCGCAACCTTCTATTTCACTCTCGGGGTGGGGAAACAAGCTCAATCGAAAAAAAATGGAGCAACGGCTGGAGGCCGATTATGAACTCAGATGGAATGGACATACTGTTGGCGGAAGACAGTCAGGACGACGTAGACCTTGCCCTGCACACGCTGCGGCGGGAAAAACTGGCGAACAACATCTTCGTGGCGCGCGATGGCGAGGAAGCTCTGGACTTTATCTTTTGTCGCGGGGCGTTCGCGCAAAGATCGTTTGAACATCCCCCCAAGTTGGTCCTGTTGGACTTGAAACTGCCGAAAGTCAATGGGATGGAAGTGCTCAAACAGGTCAAGAGTGACCCGCGGACTAAGGTTATCCCCGTCGTCATCATGACCTCGTCGAAAGAAGAGCGGGACTTGGTGGCCAGTTACCACCTGGGGGCCAACAGCTATATCCAGAAACCAGTTGACTTCGATCAGTTCCGGGAGACGGTCAAGACAATCGGACTGTACTGGCTGGTCATCAATCAGCCGCCCATAGTGGAAAGTTTCCAGCATTTGGCAGGCCCGGCTCATGACTGACACTAAAGCTGGATCATGGCTCGCGCCCCAACCCAGCGAACTCCGGGTGCTGCACATCGAGGACAATAAACTGGACGCGGAACTCGTGGCCCAGGCTCTGCGCAAAGGCGGCTTCTCGGGTTCTGTGGTGGTGGTGCAGGCGGAAGCCGAGTTTGAGCGACAGCTTCGTTTGCACCGTCCCGACATCGTGCTCGCCGACTACAACCTGCCGCAGTGGAAAGGCATGGAAGCGCTGGAGGTGCTGCGGCGCGAAGGGCTGGACATTCCGCTGATCCTGGTCTCGGGCGCATTGGGCGACGTAACCGCGGTGGAATGCATTAAACGGGGCGCGACGGATTACGTTCTGAAAGACGGACTGGCGCGGCTGCCGGAAGCGATCCGCCGCGCGTTGCAGGAAAAAGATTTGCGCGAACGGCAACGGCGGTCAGACGCCGCGCTGCGGGAGAGCCAGGCGCAGCTCGAAGCCTTAGTCCACTCGGCCATGGACGCCATCCTCACCGTGGATGAGGAGCAGAGCATCGTAGTGTTTAACGCCGCCGCCGAGAAGATGTTCCGTTGTTCGCAGGCGCAGGCCTTGGGACAGCCGAGCGAACGCTTCATTCCGCAGCGCTTTCGCGCCGCGCACTCCGTCCACGTCCGCAAATTCGGGGAAACCGGCACCGCAAATCGCGGCATGGGCAAGCTCGGCGCCCTAAGGGCGTTGCGCGCCGACGGCGAGGAGTTCCCCATGGAGGCGTCAATCTCGCGCACGCAGATCGGCGGCCGGGCGCTGTTTACGGTGATCCTGCGCGACATCACCGAGCGCGAGCGCGGGGAGAAGAAGCTGACCGAGAAAATCGCGGAACTGGCCCGCTCCAACGCGGACCTCGAGCAATTCGCGTATGTGGCCTCGCATGATCTGCAGGAACCGCTGCGCATGGTGGCGGCCTACACGCAACTGCTGGCAGAACGCTATCGCGGTCACCTTGATGAGAGCGCCGACAAATTCCTCGGCTATGCCAGCGAGGGAGCGCTGCGCATGCAGACCCTGGTTCGGGATCTGCTGGCCTTTTCGCGAGCAGGCAGGAACGGGGACAGTTGCGGACGCGTCGATTGTGACGCGGCGATGGAAGAGGTCCTGCTGAGTCTGGGTCCGGCGATGCAAGAGAGCGGCGCGGTGGTCACCCATGCCGCGCTTCCGGTGGTGTGGGCGAACCGCTCGCACTTGACCCAGGTCTTTCAGAATCTGATCGGGAACGCGATCAAGTTTCGCGGGAAAGAAGCGCCGGCGATTTCCGTGCAGGCCGAAAAAGCGGGCCAGCAGTGGTTGTTCAGCGTGAGCGATAACGGGATCGGCATTGCTCCGGAGCACGCAGAGAATGTTTTTGTTGTCTTTCAACGCCTGCACACAAGGACCGAGTACCCGGGCAACGGAATTGGTCTGGCCATCTGCAAGAAGATCGTCGAGCACTGTGGCGGAAAGATCTGGGTCGAGGCGCAGGCTGGCCATGGCTCCATTTTCAAGTTCACGATGCCCTGCGCTGGTCCGGCGGCGGAAAAGGAATTGTGCGGCGATGAAATGCCGGCGCCCAGCCCCAGAAAGGGCGTCTGATTTCCTGTAGAGACGCGGCTTGCCGCGTCTCCGGCTGCCGGCAAACTCGTTTTCGGGCAACCCGGCGGAATGAAATGCCCGAGAATCCAGCCCCGGAGGGGCGAACGAGCTTAGCCCCGCGCTTCAGCGCGGGGTAAGGTGGAATGACGACCGAAGTTCTCACGCACACGCTCAAGCGCTGCGCCACCCAAAAACAACTGCAACGTCGAGTTTTTCCGCAGCCTGCTAGTGTCTAACTGGAAACCCGGACGGCGAAATTACGTGCCCGGGGCTTTCTCGTGATCTAGCATGGTGCGTGGACAATGATTGCCAGAGTTCCCGGCACTGGTTTTCAAGTCGACGTTTTCAGGCCGAAGAACCTTTTGTCCGCTAACTCAATGGGCGCTTCGGAAAAAACACAGCACGCCATTCGGCGCAGCACTCGACTGCCGCTGGAAGTTCCGGTGCTTGTGACCAGCCTCGACACCGCCGCGCCATTTTCCGCGCGGGGCAACACTACCCTGGTGAACGCGCACGGATGTGGGCTGATCCTTCCCGGCGAGGTCGCGCACGGCATTCAGGTGCGGCTGGAAATCGTTTCGGCAAGACGGCACACCACGGCGCGGGTGGCGGAGGTGGTTCCACTGGGCGGCGATCCCGAGACCTGGCTGGTCGGCCTGGAACTCGACGTTCCCGGCAACTTCTGGGGAATCGAGTATGCGCCTTCGGATTGGAAGATCGAGGAGAGCGCATCGCCGGCTGCGGAGCCGCAGCGGCCAGAGCAAGAACCGGGCGCGGCGGCGAAACCGGCTCGATCCAGACGCTGGCGCCTTACCGACATCAGCGCGGGCGCCTGCTACCTGGAGACGGCTGCGCCATTTCCCGCCGATACTCCGGTGTTGCTGAGCATTCGAGCGTTGGACACGGAGTGTCTGCTGGATGGAGTGGTGCGGGTGTCGCATGCGCAGACGGGAATGGGAGTCGAGTTCACGGGAGCACCAGCGCACGATCAGCGGGCACGGGTGGAGGAACTGATCGGCCGTCTGACGGGCAGTCGCGAGGTTCCGAAAATCTTCGTTGGCCGGAAAGAAGGCCAGCACGCTGCGCCGAATCCGGCGCCGGACGCCGCGCAGGATGCCGAATCGCCCGACCCGCTCCTGGAGTTGGTTCGCGAGGGGCCGTCGGTGACTGCAGAACAGTTTCTGAACGATTTGCGAACGCAACGGCTGGGCAAGCGCCGCGACCCGCGGATTGATCTGGCGTTGCCGGTGCTGCTTACCGGGACCGACGTCAGCGGTCGTCCTCTGGACCAGAGAGTGATGACGATCAATATAAGCCGGCGCGGAGCGCTGTTGGATGGCGTCCACGGAATGCTTGGACAGGACGACATAATTGCTCTCGCCCGCTTGCAAAAAAAGGAACAGTTTCGAGTCGCGTGGGTAGGGGGAGAGGACACTCCGGCAGCGGGTCAGATCGGGGTGGCGGCGGTCGATCCGAATACTTCGTTTTGGCATGAAGTGCTCGAAGCGACGGCGCAGTCAGGGCTGGAGACGGCCAGCCTTCGTGCGAACGATCGCGGAAACGATGGCGGGACGGGGCGTTAGCGGCCCGACCGCGCGATGGTTAGCGCTGCCGATGCAAACTTGCTGGTGGAGAGCCGGGCGTCCCCGCCCGGCTGGACCCTTCGACTTCCCCCTCGGCTTCGCTCGGGGCTCGGCAAATCCGGGCAGGCTCGCGAGACGCCCGTCCCTCCACCGTAGGACTCACCACGCGGTCACGGCACTGGCGATGCGGGAGTGATAAACTGCCTCGCCGGAGGGCTTTATGTCAGGCGAGTTTGGGTCTAAGACACGGGACCGAGCACTGGGGATGGGCGCGAGGATCACGCGCCGGGATTTTCTGAATGGAGTCGCACTGACGGCGGGAGCGGCCATCATTCCGGCCATGATCCCGCCGGAAATGTGGGCTGCGGCAGCCGCCGATTTCCACCCCGGCGGCCCAAAAACAGGCCCGCCGGGGACCCCGGGTCTGGAAGCGCAGGGCGCGCCAGGTTACTATCCTCCCGGCAAGACCGGCCTGCGCGGCGACCACGCCGGATCATTCGAAGCCGCGCACAAACTCCGCGACGGCGCTTTCTGGGGCGACGCTCCCAAGGCCGTGGATACCGGCGAATTCTACGATCTGGTGGTCGTGGGTGGAGGCTTCAGCGGACTCGCCGCGGCGCACTACTTCCGCAAGNCCGCGGGCGCCAAGGCGCGCGTCCTGATTCTTGAAAACCACGATGACTTCGGCGGNCACGCCAAGCGCAACGAATTCCACGCGGGCAATCGCACGATTCTGGGTTTCGGCGGCACCTATTCCATCGAAAGCCCGGCGCCTTATAGCGCGGTCTCGAAGGCTCTGATCGAAGAGCTCGGCATTGATGTGCCTTCCTATCATAAGTACGTCAACAAGGACCTCTATCGTTCGATGGGCCTGAAACCGCGCATTTTTTTCGACAAGGAAACGTTTGGCACCGACAAGCTGGTCTTGAACACGGTGCATACCGGAGGAGATGAGAGCGGCATCAACGACGAGGCCGGCGAAGCGGGCCTGCGAGAATTCCTGAAAGAAGCTCCGCTTTCGGCGAAAGCCAAGGAGGATTTTCGGCGTCTGCTCGCGGAGAAGAAGGATTATTTCCCCGGTTTCAGCTCCAACGAAAAGAAGGCGCGGCTGGCTCGCATGAGCTATGCGAAATACCTGACCGAAACGGCCGGGGTGAGCGACGAGATCGTGAAATTGTTGCAAGCCTTTCCGCACCCGCTGTTCGGCGTGGGCATTGATGCGGTCGCCGCACAAGATGCCTGGGGCCTGGGATTGCCCGGGTTCCATGGCCTCAATCTCGACCCCACTCCCGGCAAAGGCATGAACCGCGACGCCATTCACAACGACGAAGCGGAAAAATATTTCTTTCACCATCCCGACGGCATGGCCACCATCGCCCGGCTGCTGGTGCGCAAGCTGATCCCGGCGGCGATTCCTGGAAGCTCGGCCACCGACGTGGTGCTGGCGAAGGCCGATTACTCGAAGCTCGACGAGCCGTCTTCTTCGATGCGCATCCGGCTGAACAGTACGGTGGTCAAGGTGAATCACCGGGGCGATCCGGCCTCGGCGAAAGAAGTGGAAGTCAGCTACTTTACCGAAAAAAGCCTCAAGACAGTGCGCGCCACCAACTGCATTTTGGCGTGCTGGCACGTGGTGATTCCGTACATTGCGCAGGAATTGCCGGACGCGCAGAAAGAAGCGCTGGCTTCGGCGCAGAAAGTTCCGCTGCTCTACAACAACGTACTCATCCGCAACTGGAGCGCGTTCCAGAAGCTGGGCACGAGTGCGATTTACGCGCCCGGCATGTACCACACCGGCGTGAACCTGGATATTCCGGTCAGCATCGGCGGCTATGAGTGCACGAAAAAGCCGGACGAGCCGATCGTGGTGCACATGATGAAGGCGGCCTGCAAGCCGGGACGCCCGGCGCGCGAGCAGCATAGGCTGGGGCGCATCCAGCTCTATACCACGACCTTCGAAACTCACGAGCGCAACATCCGCGAGCAACTCGCGCGGATGCTCGGCCCGGGCGGATTCGACCCCGCGCGCGACATCCTGGAAATCACGGTCAACCGCTGGCCGCACGGCTACGCGTATGAATACAATTCGCTGTTCGATCAGTTCTGGCTGGAAGGCGGCGAGACACCGTGCCAGGTGGCGCGCAAACCGTTTGGGCGGCTGGCGATCGCGAATTCGGACGCGGACGCTTACGCTTACGCCGATTGCGCCTTCGATCAGGCGTACCGCGCCGTGCAGGAGTTGAAAAAGAATTAGTGTGGCGCGGGCGCCCCCGCCCGCGTACGGCGGTGGGCGACTGATCTGCGGGGCGGAGGCATTGCAGATTCGATCAAGAGAAGACACCGTCTCCTCTTTGTCCTTTGGACGCGTGGTCGTCGCGCTGGCTGACGCGGGCAAGAGTGCCCGCGCCACACGAGCCAAGGAGGTCCTCACATGTCAAAGCGACCGACGACTGCGAATCGTCCTGCGAAGCCGCAACCGAAAGCGGATCGTCCGTTTGCGCCCGGCTATGGAATCGTGGGAGCGGAGGACGGTAAGGGCCTGCTTGCGTGGGCCTGGGTTGGCAGAAAAATGAACGACTGCCGCACGTTCTGGGTGGCCACGATTCACGCGAGTCAGGGACGTCCGCATGTGATGCCAGTGTGGGGAGTATGGCTCGACGACGCTTTCTTCTTCTCGACGGGACGGAAGTCCCGCAAAGGGCAAAACCTTGCCGCCAATTCCGCGTGCACGGTTGCGAACGACAACGGCGAAGAGGCGGTGATCGTTGAGGGCTTTGCCGAGGAAGTCAAAGACGCAGCCGTGTTGGAGCGCTTTGCGGCAGCCTACGTGAAGAAGTACAAGATGGACCCTCGGAGCATGGGAGAACCGATTTTCATCGTACGTCCGAAGACGGTATTCGGATTGATTGAGAAGAGTTTTCCGAAGTCGGCGACGAGGTGGAAAATTGTAAATTCGTAATTTGAAAAGCCGCTTCTCGGCCACATCAAATTACCAATTGCAAATCATCAAATCACAAATTGCGAAGCATTTTTCGCGCCGACAGATGGGCTCCCGTCAGCAGCAGCATCCCCGACAGGAACGCCCAGAACATCAGGCTGACCGAAATGGCGAACGGCCCATACACTTCCGCGAAATTCAGCCGCGGCAGGGCGAAGATATAAGCGTACTTCAGCGCCTCGGAAAGCAAGCCCATGATCACCGCCGCCGGCAGCACTCCCCGGGCCGGCACCTTGCCGTTCGGCAACAGCCAGTAAACGAGGAAGAAGATCGCGATGCTGGCCCCGATCGAAAAGATCTTCATGGTCACAAAGTTCACCACTTGCACATACCAGGCGCCATAACCGTGCAGCGCACTCTTTAAGATGGCTACGTTTCCGGCGGTCAATCCTACCGAGAGCAAGGCGAGCGATCCGCAGGCAAACACCAGCCCGAGCGACATCAACTGATTTCCCAGGTAAGAGCGGTTGTTGCGAAATCCCCAGACGCGGTTCAGCGCAACTTCGAGCGGCAGAAAAATTCCGGTGGAAGTAATCAGCAGCATGGCCAGCGAGAACACCTGCGCCCGATGGTGCGCGCCGACCAGCGCATTCAGGTTCCGGATCACGAATTCCTGGCCGGTCGGAATATAGTCGCGCAACAGGTTCTCGACTACACCGTACATCACCCGTGAATGAAAGACGTAGCGGATCAGCGTCATCAGCAACAGCAGGAACGGGAAGAATGACAGAATGGAGTTGGCGGCAACGGAGAAGGCAAAGGTGTGCACCTCGGTCCGGAGCAGATAGCGGGCGGTGGAGCGCACGAGACCCTCGGCCGGAGCGGCGCGAAGTTCGGCCGCGCCGTGCTTGTCGGAAAGCTCGATGGGCGTGATCGAAGACACTGGTTTCTCAAATATTATCAAATACTTACGGCTTTTCGTCGGATTTCCATAGCAGGTTGCCCGTGGAGAGCCGGGCGTCCCCGCCCGGCCGCCAAACGGCTTGCCGGACGAGACCTGCCCTTGCCTGCGCCCACGTCCATTTCGTTTCCGTTGGTTTCAGTAACTTAGCTCTTGCCAACTGCAATCTTCCTGCTATTATCTGGTGCTTCGTCACCCGGACCCGGTTGGCGATCAGCAGGGTTGACGTTTCTGTGGCAGCAGTCCGATATCGCGCCTTCGTTTTCGCGGCTTCGCGGTATTTCGTCGCGGGCAACCGTTCGACGGAATGCAGGGGAGCCGTTTCTGTTGGTGCGGCATCATCGGCGCGCGGCGACGCCAGCCAAAAATTCTTACCGCCGCTTAGAGGGGGTGCCCTGGTAGCGCGTGTCCGGTAGCGAGTTTCCGGTAGCGAGTTTCCGGTACACCAGGGCAAACAGACAAGCGACGGAAGAATAATTCTTAGATGACTCGAAAGGAGTTCTTTGTGAGAGAGAAGGGTACTGTGAAGTGGTTCAACGGGGCGAAGGGATACGGATTCATCCAGCGCTCCACGGGCGAGGATGTGTTCGTGCATTTTTCGGCCATCCAGGAGAACGGCTACCGTTCGCTGAACGAAGGCGAAACTGTCGAGTTCGATCTGCTCAAAGGCCCCAAGGGCTTCCAGGCGGGCAACGTCGTGCGCGCGGCATAAATCTCTCCAACCAGTTCGCAAACCCTCTCGCTTCGGTCGAGAGGGTTTTTTGTTTGGGTCGGGTTTCGTATCAGGGCATCGCTTTAGGCGGGTAGCCCGGGCCATCCCAATCATTTGAACTCACGAGGGTGCCCCGTCCAAGCTTTGCTTGGGCGGGCCCGCTAGGCGGCGGGATGCTTCCGCACGGTTGGAAAGATACCTGCCTGTTCTCTCCGCCGGGCGGTCCACTGCGACTCGATTTCTACTCGACCGACCTCACCATTAGCATAATGACGGAAGCTGCTCCAGACCCAATCTTCGGGACGCGCGACCAACCCGCGCATTACCGGATTGCGGTGAATATAACGGAGCTTCTCAACAAACTTATGCTCGCTCCATACGTTGAAATCATGGTATCGAGCCTGCCAGAACGGGTCTGCTGCCCGTAAGGCTAATGTCCGAGCGACCGACTGCTTCAGCGACTGCATAACTCGCGACAGCGAGCCTTGCTCCGGTTCGCTTACCAACATGTGGATGTGCTCCGGCATCACAACATAGCCGTAGACGCAAAGTCCGTAGCGTTGTCGTACCGGTTCGAGAGAAGTCTCGAACGTAGTCCGGGACGGAGCGTTCGTGAAGTTTGGTCGTCTCTTGTAACAGCTGAAGGTGAGGAAGTGCAGCTGGCCGGTTTCCTGGAAACGCCGCAATCCCCAGGGCATGGTTGCAACATACCCTTGAAGCGCTTTCCTCGTCTGTGATGACTGCTTTCTTGGTTTGTGATGAAACGGGCCCGCCCAAGCAGAGCTTGGACGGGGCACCCTCGAGAGTTCGGGAAAATGCGATGGGCCGGGCCACCCGCCTAATCCATCAGGCTGGAAACAGCCAAGAACGCCGTGGCAGCACGTTGAGGACATGGGAGCGCAAGCGGGGCGGGGGCGGCGCGGGCGGTGTTTGCGCGCCAACCAGCCCGAGTAGGCTACTGAACCCGCCCACCCGAGAACCTGCGTACCTCTTCGGAGAACCAGGCATTAAGCAAGTCGTACTCGTTCGCCTTTTCGCGTCCGTAATTGGCTTCGATGGCGGTGAGCATCACCGTGTTGAGCGCATCAAGACCGTAGCCGAGGTTGGGTCTGCGCTTGTTCAGAAGGTCGCTTATTTCAATGGCTAAATGGCGGACCCTTTCGGACCGCTCTTTGTCAACCATAGTCCCCTGCAAACCGCCGCCATGACCAAGCTTGTTCCGCAGGTTGGTGCCCGCGCTCGCCAGTGCTTGCCCGATACGGTGCCAGAGCCGTTTCACTGAAAAGAAACGAAGCCTTCGTAACTCCCGGTTTGCTTGTTCATCCATACTAACTCGATCACGCTCTATCCATTCCGCGAACCTCTTGTTAGAAATGGAACAAAAGCGATCACGCTTCATCGATTCCGAGAACTTCCTCACCTCTTCGGAGTAATGAGACAAAAGCAGGTCGAACTCGTTCGCCCTTGCGCCTCCGTAATTGGCTTTGAGGGCGTTGAGCATCACCGTGGCGAGCGCATCGCTCCCGTCGGCGAGGCTGGTTTGGCGCTTGATCAGAAGTTTCATGATCTCATCGGATAAGCGTATCGTTTCAGGACGGTCCTTTATAGTCCCGCGCAGGACGTTGTTCTTTGCGTCGAATTCGAATACAAAACCCATAGAGAGTCCCCTCACCGATTTCTTAAACAATTTTCTT
>JGI26339J46600_10000390_pt1 | contig 15133 bp, 17 predicted proteins | sample BogFormECP12_OM1_FD_46600 | JGI IMG/M metagenome (IMG submission 46600) | reverse complement strand
GTCACCATGGAGGGCGTCAGGCCGCGGACAATGGTGTCGCTGATCGACTGCTCTCCGTACTTAACGTGTCCGGTGGTGTTATACAGCGACGCTCCCACCCATTCGCAATGCTTGCAGGCTTCGAGGACGGCTTCGTAGTCCTCCATGGTGAGGTTCTTGCGCTTTTCGCCTTCGAGGAATTTGTCGATGTTGGTGACGGCGGGTGAATTCTTGAAGACAATGAAAACGTCGGCGCCGAGATTGAAAATCTTCGTAGCCACGTAGCCATTGATGCCGTTGACGAATGTGACCACGGCAATCACCGCGGCCACTCCGATNACCACNCCGAGCAAGGTGAGCGCGGAGCGCAGTTTGTTCGCCCACAACGACAGGAACGCGATCTTGATCGCCTCGGAAATGTTCATGGGCTGCGCTCAGGTCGCAAGTGTTAGGTTCCAGGTCTCAGGCCACGAATGCCTTGTCCCAGACTCTTCGCCATCAGTTTAACAGCCCCGGCCGTGGACTCCTGCGACCTGAGACCTAACACCGAAGAACTCGCGCGGGCTGCATTTACAGGGCGAGCGTGTTATGTGGGGAAGCAGTGGAGAGACGGGCGGGGACGCCCGGGGCCCCACCAGCAAGCAGAGGGGAGCCTCATACCCTGCCGGAAGCAAGCCGCATCGATAGTTTCACCGACACCAACGTCACCAGCAGGGCCAGCACGGTCCAAATCGCCGCAGACTCCATGTTCCGCTGGAAGATGGGCGCTAACACGGACGGCCATGACATGGAAAGCTGTGGGATCGTTGATGCTCTCCCCAACTGCGCAATCGCCACAACTCCCGCAATCAGAACCATTGCCAATGCCAAACCCGCAACCACCAGGCCGGGCAGAGCGCGCTTCCAAGGGAACGGGATCGGCGGCGGTGCTGCGGCCTCACGCCGAACCGCATCCATGACGGAGGCAGCGAAGCCCGACGACGGGAGGATTTCATCCTCACACGAAAGAATGCGATCGATCTCCTCGTGTCTGATCAAGCGTTTCATTAAGCCTCCTTCAAACGCGGCACNGCCAACAGTTGCGGAAGTTTGCTGCGCAAGATTTCTCGACCGCGAAACAACCTCGCCTTGAGCGTGCCCTCGGGTAAGCCGAGGGTTCGCGCCGCTGCGGGTACGTCCATGTCGTGAAAGTAAAAAAGAGTCAACGCTTCGCGATACTTCGCCGGCAAAGCAAAAACCGCCCGCCGCACCGCCAAATCGCGGTCATGGTCCTCAAGGCCTCCGTCAGAAGCACGCGCATCCGGAGGTTCAGCAATGTCTTCGAGCGAGACGGTTCGCGCCGGGATGCGACGGAGTTCCGAACGATAGAGGTTCGTCGCTAGTGCGAAGAGCCAGGTAGAAAAGACCGCATCCTTGCGCCATTGGCCGAGCCCGCGGTAAGCGCGCAGAAAAACCTCCTGTGCCATCTCTTCGGCCCGGCCGCGTTCGCGGCAAAAACGGTAGGCCAAGTTGATCAGAGGCCCCTGCCAGCGGCGGACAATCCCCTCAAAAGCAGAAAGGTCGCCAGCCAGGGTTCTCTCGACATCGGCCTGGTCGTCGCTCGCGCTCACTCTGGACTTGCCTCAAACGGTATGACACGACCAATTTGCTGCAGGTTGCATTATTTCAAAAATGGACTTTAGACGAAGAAAGTGCAACCGGACCTGCGCAAGGCTGGTCCTACTTGACGAAAGCAGACGAACCCTAAGGAGCTGATTATGGCATTCGATGTAGACAGCAACGCCGTCGGGATGGTAGCCGTGGCGATACCCGTTGTGGGAAGCATTGCCTTGTTCTCTTTCCTAGCCGTCGCCGCATGGTCCGATGCGCGCCGCAAAGAGAGAGAAGAATACTACAGGAACGAAACGCTGAAGAAAATCGCAGAGAGCTCAGGCGAGGGCGCGAAGGCCGCGATCGAACTGATGCGTGAACAGAATAAGACCGCTACGAAACGCCGCCTCGAAGGCATGAAGCTGGGCGGTTTGATTACGGCCGTCGTCGGCATCGGTGTCATGGCGCTTCTGCATGGGCTGGTGAACGACGAGCCGGTCTATCTCGCCGGATTGATTCCGTTGTTGATCGGCTTGGCCCTGCTGACATACACGTTCCTCCTCGCACCCAAAGAGGTGGAGTGAGAGAACGCGCCATCGGGCGGACACGATCCGCTGGTGCCACCCGGCGGTTCGATCTGCCTGCTCTATAATGAATCTGTTGGCAGCCGGACCGGACGGTCGCTGTCGCAAGACAACAGAGGAAAGTCCGAACTCCGCAGAGCAGTGTGCCGGATAACGTCCGGGAGGGTGGCCCATCCTTGCGTTCTTTGCAAGGGTGGGTTGATTCGACGGAAAGTGCCACAGAAAACATACCGCCCGGGCCGCAAGGCCCAGGTAAGGGTGAAAAGGTGCGGTAAGAGCGCACCGCCGACGCAGTAATGCGGCGGGCAGGGCAAACCCCACACGGAGCAAGACCAAATAGGGAGGGATTTCCTGACAAAGCTTCGGCTGCGCCGGGGACGCGTGCCGGCTCGGCGCGCCACAACCTCCGGGTAGGTCGCTTGAGCCTCGCAGTAATGCGTGGCCCAGAGGAATGACCGTCCCGCCGCAAGGCGGACAGAATTCGGCTTACAGGTCCGGCTGCCACAAACTATCTACCCTGCGCATGTCGGATCGCGTGACCACGACGAACTCAGCCGAGACGTTCAAGCAATTTGTAATTGCCATCAATAATCATGACGTAGAATCCCTGACGGCGTTGATGACAACCGATCATGTCTTCGTAGACTCGGCGGGGAATCGGGTCCACAGCGCCACATCCATGGAGGCTGGATGGCGCACCTACTTCGCGATGTGTCCGAACTACTGGATTCAGACAGACTACGTGATAGCGGGAAATGGCGTGGTGTTAGCGGCGGGAGAGGCCGGCGGGACTATAGACGGAGCCTCATGGCGGACGCCCGCGGCTTGGATGGCGGTGATTCGTGACGGCAAGGTGATGGAATGGCGGGTGTTCGCGGACAACAAGCCGGTTTACGAGATCTTAGGGAGGCGGCAGCGGTAGCGCTCCGCAACCGTCTATGTCCCCTGAAACCGACGACAAGCCGATCCGCACTGGCCCCGGCCTCTGCCGGGACTGCCACCATGCACGCCGGATCGACTCCGATCGCGGTTCGACTTTCCTTATGTGTAAGCTTTCGTTCGAGGATGTGCGGTTCGCAAAATATCCGCGCCTGCCGGTATTGGTTTGCAGCGGCTATCAGCCGAAGTGATCGCCATGTCTTTGCCAGCTGTGCCGGCGAACCCTATAATTAAAGTTCGGCGCGAGCCCACGGCGGCCGGCCGTATTTCTGACTCGTGATTTCGCCGATCGCATCACTGAACACCGTCACTGAACACCAAGGAGACTCATGTCCGCACCCAGCCGTCGTCCGGAAATTCGCCGGCGCCGCACCCGCGCAGAAAAAATCGCCAAGTTGCGCAAGCGCCTCGCCGCCGCTTCCGCTGCCACTGACAAAGACCGCCTTACCGCCAAGCTGCACCGTGTCGGTTTGGTTTCTCCGGGCAACCCGTTGGTCAAGAGCGCGTAGAGCGCCTTCACGGTTGCCAGAGTGCACACCGGAGACGCGGCAAGCCGCGTCTCTACTTAAAATTCCACGGTCACGAATCTCGCCGGGCTCTTCCCCACATTCGTCAATGTGTGGGTGTAGCCTCCCGGCAACCATTTGACATCGCCGGACTTGAATTTTCCGGGCATCGGACCCGCTCCCTCGACGTCGCCGTGTAGATCGAGATCGCTGACCGCGACCAGAAGATGCGGGCCGTCGTGATGGTGGCTGGGTACGGTCGCGCCCGGTTCGAGGTTGACTTCGGACACGCGCACTCCATCTTTCACGAAAAGAATTTTGCGGCGGCCGCCCGGAAAGGTTTTTTCGCCGCTTTCCTCCGGCCAATGGGACGGCGTCTGCCGCAATTTTTCATCCTGCATCAACTCAATCGTCACGTTGCGAAACGGCTGGTCCGAGAGATTTCTTGCGACGTGGACAAAGTTTCCCGCCGCAAACCGGGTATCACCGTCCGTGAACTTGACGTCCACAGGTGGCTTGCCCTCGACTTCGTTAGAGATGTGAGCATCGCCGAGTGTGACGAACACGTAGTCGTGGCGATGACGATGCATGAGCGTAGCGGTTTGGGGTGCGGCCTCGACCTTGAAAACGCGCACGTAGTCGTTTTCCAGGGCAAGGTGGTGCGAGGGTTCAGAGGTGATCTCGACTTCAGTCGCTGTCTGCGCCGCCAGGAATGGAATCAGCAGGAAGAGAAACAGTACGCGCTTCATGGCCGGGGATTGTATCACCGAAGGAGTTGTAGCAGCCCGCGGCGGCGGAATTGAATTCGAACTGCGCCCGGCTGTCCCTGGGTGTACTCGGGTACAGCTAAAATCATCTTGAACGCTTCTAACCAAATAGCCATGTACCGCTTTGTTGCCATTTTGCTGATGTGCGCGCTGGCCGCTGCCCAAAACGCTCCAACCCCCGCTCCCCCTCAGCCCGCCGTCAATCTGAACGACTCGGACAATGCTCGCAAGGCGCGGGCGGTTCTGGATCGGACCATCCAGGCGCTGGGAGGGCAAGCCTACCTCACTTATGAAAACAGGAGTGAGACAGGCCGCTACTATCCGCTCTATCACGGGCGCACCAGCAGCACCGGGATCCCCTACAACTACTATGTCCAGTATCCGGACAAGGACCGCTTCGAAGTCCTCCGCTTGAAAGACATTCATGTCATACCAGGGCAAATTGACATCGGCGGCGTGAAGTCCAAGAAGGCCGATCTTGTCCTGATTCACAATGGCGACAAAGGATACGAGACGACGTACAAGGGAACGGCGGCGCAGGAACCGGAGGATTTGCAGAACTACCTTCGCCGTCGGCCGCATTCGCTGGAATGGGTGTTTCGCAAATGGATCCGCGATCCGAACGTGGCCTGGTTCTACGATGGCCAGTCCGTCGTGGATGGGAAGGAATGCGAAGGCGTTACGCTGCTCAACAGCCAGAACGACTCGGTCAGCGTTTTTCTGGACCTGAATTCGCACTATCCGGTCAAGATCAGTTACTCGTGGCGCGATCCGAAGGACAAGCAGAAGAATGTGGAAGATGAGGTGTACGACAATTACAAGCTGGTGCAGGGAATCTGGACAGCCCACTCCATTACCCGTTATTTCAACGAAGAGACTTCGCAACAGCGCTTCATCAACACAGCCAGCTACAACCTGAAGCTGCCGGATTCGATGTTCGAAGCGGCGGTGACCTACGACCCCAAAGAGCCGCTGAAGAAACGGTGAGACTTAGAGCGGATCCAGCGTTGCTGTTTCCCGCTCGTGTAGGGACGGCCGCCCCCGGCCGTCCAAGCCGAGTAAAACCCGGCAACTGCTTGCGGTCACAGCAACTCTGGATTCGCTATAGAGCCTCACACTTGAGCATCGGCGAGATGGGCTCTGCGCCGAACGTGGATTTTCTTCTCGCGCTTGCGGGTCCGGGCGATGTCAGAGGGGTTTGGTACAGCGCAACCCGCAGCCAGCAGGCAAAACCGGCCCAAGTTCCCCCTGAATACCCCCAAACATCTGTAATTGCCTGAACAAGTTAGCCTTTGCCGCCGTCGAACGAACCACGGAGTGTGGCTGTTTTGCCACATACAGAACTCGACCCGTCGCTGTAAGCTGATACACAGCAAAAGACTTACGCGTCCTCCCCTTGACACACGAGCAAACAATTCGCGCGGCGGTGACCTGCACGGGAGTNGGTCTGCACAGCGGCGCTCCGGTCAGCCTGCGNATTCTGCCCGCGCCTGCGGGCACGGGAATCGTGTTTCACCGCACCGACCTGGAAGGCTTCCCGATCGAAGCCAGCGGGCGCAATGTGGCCCGCGTCAGTTACGCCACCAGCCTGATGAAGAAGGGCGTGCTCATCTCTACCACCGAGCACCTGCTCTCGGCGTTTACCGGCGTCGGCATCGACAATGCCATCGTCGAGCTGGACAATCTGGAGTTGCCTATTCTCGATGGCAGCGCCCGTCCNTTTGTCGAAATGATTCAAAAGGCCGGGATTCGGCGACAGCGCAAAGCGCGCACTTATCTCCGGATCTTGCGCGATATCGAGTTGCGCGAGGGCGATAAATTTATCGCGGTCTATCCAGCCGACATCTATTCGGTTGCCTATTCCATCAACTTTCCTCACCCGCTCATTGGCAAGCAGAGCTTCTGCGTGCGGCTGACAAATGGCAGTTATCTGAAGGAGATTGCGCCGGCGCGCACTTTCGGATTTCTGCATGAAGCCGATGCCATGCGGCAGCAGGGACTGATCCGGGGGGCGTCGACCGACAATGCCATCGTGCTGAACCGCCACGAAGTGCTGAACCCGCCATTACGTTTTCAAGACGAGTTCGTGCGCCATAAAGTTCTCGACCTGATCGGCGACCTGGCGCTGATCGGGAAACAGATACTGGGTTCGGTGGTGGCCGACCGCGCCGGCCACGCCATGCATACCGCGCTGGTGTCGCGTATTTTGCGCGACCGGTCGTATTGGGAAGAAACCGCGCTGGAAGATGAACCTGCCGTGCCCGTGCTCGCGTCCGCGGTTAGTCTCAGCGTCTAGCGTCGGGTCCCATAAGTGCGCGCATCAAGAGCTTCGCCTGCGGTTAAGGTCTCAGGTCTTAGGGTCTCAGGTCTCAGAACTTTGTTCTCCTAAGACCTTAAGACCTAAGACCTAGACCTGTGCTATTTCGCGTTCCGCCAGCAGGCGCTGCAGTTCGGCTTCGGCTTCGGCGCGCATGCGGTCGGCGAAAGCATTCGCGCTCTCGCGGTGCTCGGCGCCGAGCACGGACAAGCGCACCTGCAAATAGGGCTGGTCCTCTTCCAGACGGCGCAGCAACCTCTGAGTTCTGGCGATTCTTTCTTCCAATGTGATCATGGCAATGCGATCCTGGTTGAGCTCGTTGGAAATTGAGACGCGGCAAGCCGCTTCTCTACAGTGCCACAGCAGTGGCAGGGCGCAAGTCACAAGCTCGATGCCGGGTGGGAGTTTCGGGAAACGTTTTCGGGAAGGGTGAACTGGCGAGGACGGGCGAGTCGCCTGTCCCCACACAAGCATTACCGAGCAGCCGGTTAGGGAAGCGCTGCGTAGCCTTGTAGTCGCGCCGGCATCTCTTCTTGCAAGCGGTCAGTCAGCCATTTTTCCAGCTGATACTGTGAGCTCTGCGGAACCTCGACAAAGCGGATGCCGGCGTGGCCGGTTCCGTCAGCCCAGGCGACTTGGCCTTTCAGTTCGAGCGAAATGTTAGCAAAGGGAAGCGTGAAGCGAAACCGCGCCTGCGCATCCTTGGGCAACTTGCCGAGGATGCGGATGGCCATGCCTCCCTCGCTCAGGTTGGTCGACTGGGCCGTCAGTTCCTGGTTGTGCGGAAGGCCGATTCGCAAAGGCATCTCCACCGGATGGCGAAAATACCGGCGCCGTTCCCGCACCATGAAATTAAGAGCCGCATTCAAACAGCGCGAGGCGTGCAGCGGAGTGACCGGCTTCTGCAGAACGAAGTTGGCTCCAGACTGGAAGGCCTCCTGGGTAGTCGTCTTCCCGTTCACCACAGCGAAGGCTACGGACTTGGCATTGCTCTGGGTCTGACGGAGGGCCCGCAGGAGGTCAAAGCCATTGTGCAGGTCATCGCAGTCGATGATGACCGCATCGAACTTGCGCTTCGCCAGCATATCGTTGCCGGCCTGGGATTCTGCGCAAACCTCGATATTGACCGGAATCGTCTCCAGTGCCGGACGCAGCACGCCGAGCAAAGCGGCGTCCCGGCTGATCAGAAGAGAGTCCAGATTCATGGCTTCTTCGATACTAGCGGTACCCGACAACCCAGGAAAGTGACCTAGGTACCGGGCGAAGGTACCGGGCGAAGAAGGTTCTTCCGTCACACCGGAAAATCCTCGGCGTTGGTCGCAAGCGTTGGTTGCCATTCCGGCGAGTCGCTTTCCGCAAGCCAGAAAATCAAGAATGATCCCATTCCCGTCAGTTTTTTCTGGATTCTCGCGCCTTTCACCGCGAAACTGGTTTGGTGGGAGAAACCGCTTATCTGTCGCTGGGATCGAACCTGGGAGATCGTGCGGCCAACTTGCGCGCGGCGGTTGTGCAATTGGACGCAGCGGGCCGGTTGCTGGCCGTCTCCGCATTGTATGAAACCCAGCCGCTGGACGTTCTGGACCAGCCGTGGTTCCTGAACTGCGTGGCGGCGATTGAAACGGACAAGACGCCGAGAGAACTGCTCCAGCTTGCGCTGCGGATCGAAGCGACGATGGGACGTCTGCGCTTGCGCGACAAAAGCGCGCGCAACATTGATATCGACGTGGTGCTGTTTGGGGATCGCATCGTGGATGAGCCCGGCTTGAAGATTCCGCATCCGGCCATGCATCAGCGGCGGTTTGTTCTGGAACCGCTGGTCGAAATCGCTCCGGAGGCGCGCCATCCCGAACTCGGGAAGACTGCGCGAGAGCTTCTGGCAGCGCTGGCTGGCGGGCAGACGGTGCGGCGGCTCTGAATTCCTGCACTGCTCACGTAGGGACGGCCGCCCCCGGCCGTCCGGCTTTCCCTGTGCCCCTCTGTGACCACTGTGGTAGAGATTTTCTTAACCACAGAGGACACAGGGATTCACAGGGGAAAGTAACACAAGATGCCGCGAGATCAGATCCTACGGGATTACGATCCGGCTGCCTGCGTCGTCTGGCCCGGCGATGGCCGAGTGCTTCTCGGGGAACTGCACAAATAGAAAATCGACGAACGCCCGCGACTTTGGCCTTCCGGACGTGCGTCCCAAACCCATGCGCAAGAGAAATACCAGCGCCTTCAGCACGTCGGAATCCCGCAGCCGCGTGTGACCAATCTGTTGCTGCTCGGCCTCGCGAAACTCCCGGACCATGGTCTCGATTTCGCGAGCGATGCCTTGGTGCGCCAGATTGGCGGTCGCCGGTTCGTAGATGAGACTGGAGTTCACCAGCGTTTGGTAGCTCTTCGCGAGCGAACTCAAAGCAGCGATCAGATCACGGTCCGTGAGCGGACGATCAGCGCGGGCGCTCTTGGCCAGTGCGAAGCTAAGGCCCAGGATCAGTTCCTCGCGTTCGTAGAGAAACTGCTCGGGGATCTCAACCTCCGGAAACAAAGCCTCGCGATCCTGTTCGGTTGGCCGCTCGTTATCTGCTTTCGCGTGCTCACGCGCCTGCTGGAGATAAGGACACTCGCTGGGGCAGTCGAGCGTTACCTCGCGCTGCTCGCCGCAGCACTGCGGGCAGATTTTCCCGTGCACGGCCGGGCAAAACCGTTTTTCTTTTCGTTCTTCACAGATCGCGCAACTCAAGGGCAGTTCCTCGGTTTCGATTATTTCACGGAAAAACCAAGTTCCACCGCCAAGACGCCGAGGGCGCAGAGAAAGACTCTTGTTGGTGCAGGGATACAGGCGTCTCGAAGGGAAACGCTGCGGGCAACGAGCTTTGGGGAACCCCCGGAACGCCTGCCAGAAGCCAGCAGCCAGAAGCCATTCTGCACCGTTCCCGATGCAAATTGGCAAGTCGGATAAACGCCGCTAATCGTTGCTATAAGCGATTTCTATTTGTCTGGTTGCGTCCGACGCGATAGCCTATCAATTCACCCCCGGTCATTGAATCTGATTCCTGGGCAGCGCACCAGATAATAAGGAGAGGCATGTCAACTGAACTGCGAAATTTCCTAGCGATCCCCTACGACGAACTGGAAGAGATGAATCTGAAGGCGAAGAGCCAGCGCCTGGACCGTGTGGCTCCTCACAAAATTCAGGAAGAGCGGCTGAAGTATCTGACCGACGAGAAGCGCATAAAGGCCCTGACCGTGATGTTCAGCGACCTGGAAGGCCGTCTGCACATGCTCGACTACGACAAGAAGTTCCTGCTGAAGAGTTACGACAACCTGACCTTTGACGGTTCGTCGATTCGCGGCTTCACGGCGCAGCGGGAAAGCGATCTGCGTTTAGGCATTGACTGGGCTGCCTTTTATTGGGGGCCGGCGGATGTGTTTGGGCCCGGCAAGGTTCTCGTCTTCGGCGAAGTTATCGACAAAGGCGGCGAGCCCTACAACGCGGACATCCGCAGCATGCTGAAGCTGTTTGCCAACGGAATGCACAAGAAGCACAACTACACACTCAACGCCGCCAATGAGATCGAAGGCTTCCTGTTCCAGGGGCCCGAGGCCGAGCGCCGCTACCACGAGACGGGCAAGTTCGAGTACGTCAACACGGGCGGCTATTACCACTCGTTGCCGGGCGATCCGCTGCGCACGTTTATCGATACGACCGCCGAAGTGCAGCGTGCCATGGGCTTCCAGAACGAGAAGGACCATCCCGAAGTCGCGCCCTCGCAGTTCGAAATCAACTACAGCTACGCCGAAGTGGTGGCCGCCGCCGACCATATCCAGCTCTACAAGCTGATCTGCCGCCAGGTGGCTCGGAATATGGGCTTGACCGCCTGTTTCCTGCCGAAGCCGGTGGTGGGCGTCAACGGCAGCGGCATGCACACCAATGTCTCTGTCAGCCAGAACGGCAAGAACCTGTTCTGGGATCCCAAGGGCGAGGAGAAGCTCAGCAAGTTCGGCTATGAGTTCCTCGACCGCATTCTCACGCACGGGAACGACCTCTGCCTGGTGTTCAATTCCAGCGTCAACGCCTATCGCCGCCTCGATCCGCACTTCGAGGCGCCCAACAAGCTCACAGCGTCGGCCGTGGACCGGGGCGCCATGGTCCGCATCCCGATCGGTAACGAGCGCAGCATGCGCACCGAGGTGCGCGCCGTCGCTCCCGACGCCAATCCCTACATGGTGATGTACTCCATTTTCAAGACCGGATTGGAAGGCGAGACGGCCAAGATCAAGAACCTCCGTCAGGCCGAACGCTACCTGCCCGACAACATCTACACAGCGATGGACAACTTCCGCAAAGCCGAATGGACAACCAAACTTCTCGGGGAAGACGTGAAAGGCCGCTACGCCGACCTGAAGCAGGCATCGGCCGACCGCTGCCCGCGTCTGCTGGGCACGCTCGTCAAGGCAGCCGAAGTGCAGTTCCACCACGAGGTGTACAACCAGTTCTTGTGGAATCAGTTCTAGAAGAAACTTCGATTAGGTGGGTATGGACAAATGGACCTCTGGCGCCGACTACGAACAGTGGATGGGGCGCTGGAGTCGCCTGGTAGCGGATGAGTTCCTCAACTGGTTGAGTTTACCCTCGAATTTGCGCTGGCTGGACGTGTGCTGCGGAAGCGGAGTCCTTACAGAAGCCATTGTTGAGCGCTTCGTGCCCGCACGGGTCGCGGGTGTGGATGCATCTCCCCAGCAGATTGGATTTGCCCGCGCGCATCGCCACCGCCTTGGTGTCAGCTTCGAAACCGGGGATGCGATGGCTCTTCCTTTCGATGAAGCCAGCTTCGATGCTGTCGTCTGCGGTTTAGGATTGAATTACCTTCCAGAACCTGAAAGCGCGCTGCGAGGAATGCGGCGCGTTGCGGTTCCCGAGGGCGTCATCGCAATCTATGTTTGGGACTACGCGGAGGGAACTCGCTTCCTGCGCGAGTTCTGGGATGCGGCCGCAGCTGTCGACCGCGAAGCGTTGGTTTACGATCAGGGCCATCGCTTCGCGCTGTGCAATCCGGAGGCGCTGCGGAAGCTCTTTGAGCGCGCTTGCCTGAAGCAAGTGACGGTTCAAGCGCTTGACATCACCACACGGTTCACGAGTTTCGATGACTACTGGCAACCGCTCCAGACCGGACAAGGTTCTGGTCCCGACTATCTTGAGAGCCGCGATGAACTTACCCGGAACGCGATCCGCGAGCGGTTGCGTGATGCGCTGCCCGCCGACGCAGCGGGTGCAATTGAGTTGCCAGCCCGTGCGTGGGCGGTTTGCGGACGGCGGGGCTGAATGTCCACGCACGGAGGGGCTCAACTGAGCGCAGAGAGAGCTTTCCTCTGTGTTCCTTGTGTGTACCCTGTGGTTAACATTTATGCCGCGATCTTGCGAGAGACGCCGCTAGCGCATCGCCACCGCGTTCACGAGGTTGGCATTCAGGTAGCGGCTCATCGCCAGGTCGATGATGGAACCAATCATCTCGGTATATGTCAGTCCCGACGCCTTCGCGGCCATGGCAAACTCCTGCCGGCTCGCCAGCCACGGATTCGGATTCGCTTCGATGACATAGACATCGCCGTTCGGAGCCAGCCGCATGTCGATGCGTCCATAGTCGCGCAGCTTCAGCGCGCGATACGCGGCCAGCGCCGTATCGGACAACCGCTTCACCGTATCTTCGTCCAGATTTTCCGCGATGGATGACTTGGTCAGCTTGTAGGCTTCGGTATTCTTCTCGAACTTCACGTCATAGGTGGCGATTTTTGGCGTGCCTTCCGGCAAGCGTGACAGATCGAGCTCGACCAGCGGTAAAACCTGCGTCCGTTCGTAGCTGCCCAGAATTCCAGCGTAAATTTCGCGCCCCTCGATGTATTCCTCAATCAGGGCGGGCGAGTCGAATTCATCCTGGATGTACTGGATGCGTTCCATCATCTCCTTGACACTTTTTACGACGGCGCCGGCATCGATACCGATCGATCCATCCTCCCACGACGGTTTGACGATGAGCGGAAAAGAAATGTCGTGGGCATGTTCAATGCGCCCGCGATAGGCAGTCGCAAAGAACGGAGTCTTGATGCCGTGAAATGCGAAGATTTTCTTGGCGATCGCTTTGTCCTGGGACATGAAAATAGCATGCGGTCCCGCGCCGGTGTAGCGCAATCCCAGCAAGTCAACATACGCGACTACGTTCATTTCCTTGGTGTCGTCGCCGTCGAAAGACTCGGTCAAATTGAAGATCAGGTCGGCATCACAACGCGAGAGCGAGTGCAAGGACTGCGGGCGCCCGTCGAGTTCGAAGTAGGAGGGCTCGTGTCCCAGTTTCTGGAGCGCTTCGAAAATTTCCTCGCGGTCTGTCTTCTCTTTTTTTACCTTCTTCACTTTCTTGCGCGGCTTGGGCACGGCTGTTGCTGCCGCCTCTTCCTTCCCGGCCGCCGCGACCGGATCTTCGTTCCACAGGTCGTAGAGCAGCGCGATTTTCAGTTTTGCTCCGATCATTGTGTCTCCTACTCAAGGTGGAGCGCCGGGCGTCCCCGCCCGGCCACGTTGCTGCCGGACGGGCGAGGACGCCCGTCCCTCCACTTACTACGGCTGAATAAACTTTCCTTTCGTCACATAGGTCATCACCAGCGCGGTGGCATAGGCCGTGACTTCCGCCAGATGTTCCGCGCTGCGCGTTTTGTCGGCGCGCAAGTCGAGTTCCCCGGCGCGCTTTTCAATCGTGTCCATCAAAGTCTTGACCAGCGGACGCTGCGCGCCAGTCCACTGCGCAACTTTGTCGATCACCGCTTTGCGGTGCTGATGCAGAAACTCGTGCGCCGCGAGCGCCGCTTTCCGCCGCTTGGATACGGGGAAGATGTCGCGCAAATCCGTATCCGGCGTAAGCTCGGTGACCGCAACTTCTTCCCGCGCATTCTGGTGGTAGAACTCCGCCACCGTAGTCTCCATCTCGTCGACCGTGATGTCGGTCTGTCCGCGCCGCCGCGAAGGGTCGCTCTTCCCCAACTTGCGCGCCAGACGGTTCAGGTAGCGCAACTTCTCCATCGCACCCCAGCCGCGATAGCGCTTGCGCCAGTTCGAGCGCGGCGTCAGCCACACCGCAAACGTCTCGGCAAAGTCTTCATCCGGATGCTTCTGCGCATACCATCCCGGCAAATGCCGCACATAGTCGCGCGAAAACGGTGCGGGCCGGTAATTGTCGTGATACGGACGGCGAAACGGCCCGAAGATCTGCTTCCACTCCGGCCTATTGTGCAGCTTGTACGCATAAGTGAACGCGTGTCCCGCTTCATGCCGCAGGTACATCATGATTTCTCTCGCGTCTTCGAGATCATGCGTTTCTTTTTCCAGTTGCGCCAGCGCCGCATTCGCCAAGTAAAACGGAATCCCGATAATCGGCTCGCCTGACGGACATCCCCACTCGTCGGTCAAGTAACAAGCCGGNCGAAATTTAGTCAGTCCCTTGGCGTCCAGTTCGCGATAAAGCTGTTCGACAAAGCGTTCCACCGGAGACCCGGCAAGCGTAAGCCCCAGCTCGCGAATCGGCCGGCTCAGAAGTTCCTGGTACGCGGGCGGTTCAGTTTTTGCGATGTCGATGTTATGCACAAACGCTCGCTCACAAATAGTCTGCAACCGCGCGGGCACACACGGGGAGAGGCAGTGTCACTACCGTTAACAGTAATGGAAAGCAGGGTTATTTAGAAGTGACTGCGGTAATGCGGGCCCTATTAAGGACAGCCTCGCGACCTGCGCGAGCGCGGGCAGGGGTGCCCGCGCCACACAAGGAATCGCCAACGACTAACGACAAGCGACCAACGACTGCCTTACTGCAGCAGCGTCCCATTCCCGTTCGGCTCTTCGGGCGGAATCACCACCGCCGCCGCCACCCGATCTCCCGGCTCGACGTTCAGCAATCGAACACCTTGCGCCGACCGCCCCGATTCGCGGATGAACTTCGACTCGATCCGGATGATCTTGCCGTACTGGCTGATCAGCATCACCTCGGATTTCTCCGAAACCTGCGAAATGCCGACGACTTTGCCGTTGCGTGCCGTGGTCTTGACGTTGATCACGCCCTTGCCGCCGCGATTGGTGAGGCGATACTCGTCGGCGGGAGTGCGCTTGCCATAGCCGTTCTCGGTGACAGAAAGAATGAGCGAGCCTTTTTCCGGGACCAAGTCCGCAATTTCGGGAGCGACCTCGCCTTCTTTTACTACTGCTTGCACCTCCGGCTTGAGCGTGGTGGCCATGCCGACGATGTAATCTTTTTCGGCTAGGTTCATGCCGCGCACGCCGGTGGCGTTGCGTCCCATGGATCGCACGTCGTTTTCGTCGAAGCGAATCGCCTGTCCATCGTGCGAAGCGAGGAAGACGATCTGATTGCCGTCGGTCAGCGACGCCGCGACCAGTTCGTCTCCCGGCTCTATATTGATGGCGAT
>JGI26339J46600_10000385_pt1 | contig 15210 bp, 17 predicted proteins | sample BogFormECP12_OM1_FD_46600 | JGI IMG/M metagenome (IMG submission 46600) | reverse complement strand
TTCAGAGCTGACTCGGTTCGTTTTTTGTTACCTCAAAAGTAATGTGTATAGTAACAAACCGAGAATCAGATCAACATAGCTGCATTCTTTAGCGAATCTATTTCTGCATTGAAGTTTTGCATCATATATTGGACGTTTGAGTTTCTGTCGCTGTCCAGATTCATAGCACAGATTGCTTCATCGTTTAATCAAGGAGGGAATTCGAAGATGCTTTGTCGGCCGCTCGGGATTTAATCGTCCTGAGCAGCGCGCGCTATTCTTTATGTTGTGCAGTCATTGTTTGCTTCTTTTGCTTTGCATTGAGGGCAGAGGTGTGACCTGGGGCGCCGCAGGGGTTTCGATATTCTACAGTAGGTGTACAATGGGTATTGAGTGCAGTTCTTGCACCAGTGCCAGTTGTCATTCTCGCTTCCCTTTACATAATCCACCGTTCACACCATCGCAGGACTATTTTGTGTTAGCCCGCGTCTGTTGCTTGAATATCCAAGAGTATTTTCTATGCATTACTTCTGTTATTGAATGTGGGGAAATTATCCCTTCCTCACATATTATGCCGTGAATGAAGTCTCTTCTCGTAATGTCAAACGCAGGGTTCCTAATTAGCAGCTTATTCGGCGGGTCTTCCCAGATTTCTTTTGCTCCCCTTTCTTCTATCTTCTCATAGTCGCCATGCATCGTGTCTGGGTCAAACTTCAAAAGCTCTGAAACTACGTAGAAAGGCGTTCTTGCCTCTTGAGCCGCAAGTGCAACCATACTCGTTCCAATCTTGTTAATCACGTTTCCCTCAGAAGTTATCGCGTCTGCCCCCACGATTGCAAGGTCCACCTGATTCATGAAAAACCTCGTAGCCGAGTCCACGACGAAAGTGGTTCTGACGCCTATCTCTAACATTTCCTTCGCTGTGATTCTTCCTTGAAGAAGAGGTCGGGTCTCAGTGCAAACGACCTCAAAATTCTTTCCCTCTTTCTTGGCTTTCTTCAAAAGGTTGGTAACCGTCGAAGAATGGCAATGAGTGAATATTATGGAGTCGTCCCTGATCCGCTTTGCTCCTATCTCCGCGATTCTTTCCTTTGACTTTTCAAGGTCCATCAAGAACCGCTGTGCCGCTGCAGAAACCGTCCCCACCAGTTTTCTGACACTTTTCTCCGGATTCTCTTCAACTTGATTTATGATTAGGCGAATAGCGTTCCTCATCAACGGTTCGGTCTGTCGTGAAGCAAAGAGAGTGTCCTTCGCCTCCGAAAGTTCTTTGAGAAATTGCCTCTTCGATTCTGCCTTTGTCTGGCTCGCAAGAGTTTCCATCGCTGTTATGGCAGCTATTGCAACGTTTCTTGCGCCTTGAATCTCAAGTTTCCTTATCCTTTCAGCCGCAGCACGTACTGGGTCCTGCAACAATTCCACCTGTCGACATATATTCTTGTCCATGAATTTGGATTCTTCTTCCGCCATCACTTCTAGGCGGGACTCATGAACATATCAAGATTGAATCCACTTAAAAAGATACGCTGAATCGTTTCTGGAATGTGGCCATTTTGACACACGACTGATAGCGCTTGCAATTTTTCCTTGTACCACAAGAAAAATCGAACCATTTGACTGATCAGTGTGTGTTAGGTTCTAACGACTGTGATGGACAGAAAGACATAACTTGCTTTGCATAGCATGGTAATGAGAAACCAAGGTGAGGAGATTTGAGGATAGGCTTCTTCGTATGGGAGTATCCGCCGAGACTCGTCGGCGGCTTAGGCACTTATGCTCAATACGTCACGCGTGAATATGTTCGACTTGGCCATAATGTTACAGTTTTCACTTTGAATCCGGGCAATTTGAAAACAACCGAGGTGTTGGAAGGCGTGGACGTTGAGCGACCAATGATCGCAGATGCGAGCAACGTCTTCCCAGTATTCGTAGCAGAAGACCTGAAAAGATGGGGAACCAACATTCGATTCTTCAACGACATATTCATGTACAATATCCTAAGCTCAACCAAGTTTCTCAACAATTTTGTCAGCAAAGAAGGCTATCACTTTGACGTGGTATGCGTGCATGATTGGTTGAGCTGCATTTCTGGGTTGATTATCAAGAACGAGACCAAAATACCCGTCGTGTTTCACGTTCACAGCACTGAGTGGGGCAGAAGCGCTGGACAGGGCTCTGAAGTTGTATCACATCTCGAGGAAGTAACTGCCCAGAATGCAGACAGAATCGTAACCGTCAGCAACGTGATGCAAGATGATCTCACAAGGCACGGTTGGCCCCAATCTAAAATAAGCGTGGTCTGGAACGGGGTCGACCCAGAAAAATATGATATGGGAAAAATCAAACACGATGATTCTCAACGCATCAGGCAGGAATGTGGAATTCCAGAGGATTGGAACATGATCCTTTTCCTGGGAAGACTGACTTGGGTCAAGAGCATCAAAAACTTGGTCCAAGCAATGCCCCTAGTGTTTGAAGAGTTTCCCAACACGCAATTGGTAATCTTGGGTAAGGGGGAAGAGCAGAGTGACATCATCGACATGTCAAATAGGCTTGGCATAAAAGACAAGGTCGTATATCGTTTCGACTTCGTTCCAGAAGATGAAAGAATCTTATACTATGCTGCTTCGGACGTTTGCGTTTTTCCCTCAGTCTACGAACCTTTCGGAATTGTCAGCCTCGAAGCAATGTCTATGGCTAAGCCCGTAGTTGTCGGAGCAAAAGGAGTGGTAGGCTTCCGTGAACAAGTAATCAGTTCAGGTCCACACCAAAATGGAATTCACATCAACGGAGAAGATCCTGCAGACATCGCCTGGGGAATAAAAGAAACGCTCCGAGACCCAAAAAAAGCTCGAATATGGGGCCAAAACGGGCGCCAGAGAGTCATCGACTATTTCACTTGGAAAAAAGTCGCCGAGCAGACACTCGAAGTGTACGGCAAACTAGCTTAGACAAAAGAGGTGCTCAGCCATTACGTCTCGCGAGTTACACGTTCATTTGGAAAAGCGATCGCTTTTCCATACATCAGCACTGTCACTGTAGCCTCTCTTCTCCCAGAAACCTGCTTCTTTTGTCGAAGTAAACCTTATCCTTGTTACCCACAAAGCACTCTTGTAACCATATTTGCTAGGAACTACAAGCCGCAACGGAAACCCATAGCCTTCCTCAAGAGGCTTGCCATCAAGTCCGTAGGCAAGCAGCACATCATCACCAAGGAGTTCTGCTAACGATAATGATGTTGTGTATCCATCGGCACATTCGAACGTAGCGAACCTCCCAGATTCTCTGGGTTTGGCAAATGCTACGATATCTCTAAATCGTATCCCTTCCCAACCGCAATTGAGAACGCTCCATCCCTCGACGCAGTGGAAATCACTAACAGAGTGAACCTTTGGAAGCTGCGCAATGTCGCTCCAGCTGAGCCGTAACGGCTTGTCAACTTCGCCTTCCACAGTCAGAACATAGGTTTTCAAGTCGATCTTGGGGTTTGACCGCTTGATTCCTGGGTGATCTATTCCCCATCTCAGAAGCCTCTTAATCGGAGTCTGACCTGGAGGCAATCTGTCTTGATGTTCTTTCTGTTTTTCTTCATTCAATGTGAATCATTTGCATATAAGGCAGCATTTGAGTTAAAGGTTATTGGAAATCCCCGTAACTTGGTTAGTTCTGGTTGGTGCCTATGAACCTTGTGAGCAGACTCTGATTCTTCTCTGCCTTAACGAAGTTTGAGGTTCTCACGCCTACTCTTCGAATTTCGACTGAATTCTGCTCCAAGAATTTCTCCATAAGTTCCTTGACAGTTGCTTTCATATTTTCAAGCTTCCTTTCTGGGTTTTCGAGCGTCTTAGACCTGTTGTGAACACTCATTTCTTTCGTGACTATTAATATTCCAACTGTCTTGTAAGCGAGTTCGGCGTCGACAAGAGCGGAATAGATTTCGCTGCATAATTGGTCCGTCTTTTCGAGGATGAAACCAAGTTCTCTGGAATCATGCTTTAAGGTTGATATTCTGCTTATAGACGTCGGTTCGCCTCTGTCCTGAACGGGTTCAACATCTATTCCTAGGGAAATATTGTGGAAGTAAGTTGCCGTGGTCTTTCCGAAGACAGTGATTAGTTTTTGCACGTCATATTTCGAGAGGTCAAGCACAGTATTTATTCCAAGCATCCGCATTCTTTCCCTTGTTTTATGACCAACGCCGATAAGTCGTCCCACAGGCATTTCTGTCAAAAAGGCTTTAACTTGCTCAGGCCTGACAACAGTAAGCCCCCTCGGTTTTTCTTTGTCAGCCGCGATTTTAGCCACGAGCTTGTTGGGGCCAACTCCGATTGAACATGTCAATTTGTGCTTTTCGATTATTTCGTCCTTAATTTTCTCGGCTAGTTTTTGTGCACTCTCAAAACTGCCTCCGGTCCTGCGTGATACGTCAATGTAGGCTTCATCTATTCCAGCTTGTTCGAAAGCATCTGCGTGACTTCTCAATGTTTCCATGATTGCTGAGGAGATTCCCTCATAAAATATGTAGTCCACGGGAAGAAAGACTGCATCGGTTTTCTCCANTTTTTTCTTTGCCAAGAAAATAGGCATTCCCGATTTTACCCCATAGCTTCTGGCAATATAGTTTGCAGTACTTACGGCCCCGCTGTCTTCAGATCGACCAGAGTAAACACCCACTACGACTGGTAAGTCTCTTAAAGAAGGATTCCTCAGCTCCTCGCATTGGGCGAAGAAATAATCCAAATCTACAAGCAATATCACTCTTGCATTCAAAGGCCGCTGACCCAAAAATTACAACGACAAGTTTCCATTTACGTCTTCTGTTACAGTGCGTACTATCAAGGAAATTCAGTCAGCAGTATCTCTATCAATATTATTGATGCTTTCTCCTTCGATATCTTCCTCAAGGGTTGAGGAGCGATGTTCTTGTTCATCTTTTTCCATCTCTTCCAATGCAGCTCTCATGAGTCTCTTCATCTTTCGCTCTTCAATCAGTTTCAGAATGTCTTCCGCCGTGAGGTATCGACTCTGTGAATTTGTGCCCGACACTCCGTCGAACCATTCACCACCCAAATCCAGATTGCGTTCCGCGTTCAGTACCTGCGAATCAGAACTCTCTCGTTTGGTCTTGTCATGGTAATCATCGATGTTCTTCAATCCAACGAGCATTCCTCGATTATCGTAAATCTCAATCGAATGCACACTCTTCTTTGGGCGTATTATGTGGTAAGAGGTTTCGAAGCCACAGTCAGGACAATAGAACCGTATGTTGTCAAATTTCCTATCATGTCTGAGCCTGTAACCCTTCCGTGCGCACCTTGGACAGCCTGATTGAGCGCATTCTGCCAAGGCGGGATTGTTTACGCTTGCCCATCGCAGAAATACCGCTTCGTAAGAACAATCCTTCTCCAGGTCATGAAATTCTACCCAATGATGTTTCCGACTTCTTCCTCTTTTACGCCCATCCATATGCAGCCCACGGTGCTAGCGTTGAATGTCCAGCATCGACCGACATCAATCTAAACATGAGCAAAGTGAAGATATAACTCTATTCAAAATCTCCGACTATTCTCATCTTACTTTGCAAAAATCAAAACGAGCGAACAACGTTTGTAAAACAATTGCAGCTTCCGTATGCATTATTTTACTCCTCCGTTATTCTGATTCCCAGCTTTTCTCCGTTACGATCGTATACGGCTACGTTTTTTTCATCTGCAAACGGCGATCCTGCGATGAGCAACACATTTCCGTAGAAGTGGTTAATGTCAGTGTCTGAAGGCGATAGGTTGCCCGAAGGATGCGAGTGCGCTGTTCCAACCACCGAGAAATCCATCGGCAACATGTACATCGGTATGTGGGCGAACCCCTGTCCATATCTTGCGAGCGGAGGAACTAAAAGTTCTGTAACCCAGATGGTGTCTCCCTTCTTTTTTCCTCTCAAAAGAAGAATAGTCTCTCTCGGATAAAGGTGCTTTGCACTTTCCAAAATCGTTTGCAGAGCATCTTTAGGAATCACGATAGACGTATACTTGGGCACAAACGAATTGAACGGCCTTCCACATTTAAGTGCCTTTCGAACCCATAACCATTCGAGCAACAAAAGAGTTTGAATGTGAACCCAACAGATGCGCGTGCTCTTCCTGATCTAATAGTATTCTTTCAACGGGTTTCTTGGGTCAGTTGCCAGTCTCAATTGTTGAGGGACGAGCAATCCCTTCCATTCTCGTTTGAGGAGAGTCTCTCCGCAACCTTCGCCATCAGTCTCGTCTATTTGAAGTTCGTACAATAAGGCATGGTCTTGAGGGTTCTCAATCCGAAGCATCTGTTCCAAGGTCAAATGTTCGAAAACCCTGCGGATTGGACGCATGGAGTTGCCATGACAGGAAATCGCTACGTTGCCAGGATTTTGCGTTAACCATTCTTTGAGCTGTGTTAAGAAGGGAAGCGTCCGGTTTTCGACCATCTTTAGGCTTTCTCCCTCTGGCGGCGGGAAGTCGTACCCGCGATGAACCTTGGCAAACCAATCAGGATTCTCTCTTGCCAGTTTTCTTTTGCTTTTGCCTTGAAGCAAACCATAGCAACGTTCGATGAGTCGATCATCAGTAAAAACAGGAACGCCACGATGTTCTTTGAGAACTATTTGAAGGGTCTCTCTTGCTCTCTTCAAATGTGAGGTAAAGGCATAGTCAATCCTACTCCTTCCGAGTTGCTCCGCGATTTTTTGTGATTGCTCAAGTCCTCTCGGAGTGAGTTTTGAGTCGCGCCACCCTGAAAATATTCCCCGACTATTGTCAGTCGTTTCAGCATGTCTGAGAACAAACACGCGGCAAATCATAGCCAGTCCCTGTATGAGCTATTCTAATCTGGTTGCATCTGACTTATTGCTTTTTTCTTGCAGATTGATTGGCAATAACTCTGCATAAGAAAAGAGTGACAGATATTGGAATTTTCCAAAAAAGATGGCTGGAACGCACAATCGAGTCTTAGATGGTAGGCTCCTATCTGAATTCGATATTTCTTCGGCGATTCGATCAAAACGCAATTAAGTGAAGTTTATTCTCTTTTCGTATGCGGTTATTGTGTTGAATACTTGGCGATTGCTCGAATCTGGGGAACATGATGCGTTCACCAATATGGCTGTAGATGAAGCCGTTCTGGAATCTAGAATTCATGGAGAAGCCGTGAATACCTTGAGGTTGTATGGATGGACTCGCTCTGCTGTTTCAATCGGCAAATTCCAAAGAATTGCGAATGAGGTGCAGCTTGAGAATTGCTTGAACGACGGGATTGACGTTGTCCGAAGGATTACCGGAGGAGGTTCCGTCTTTCATGACTCTCAAGGCGAGATCACTTATTCCGTGGTGTCAAACATGGATGGTTTGAAAGCGCATAGCATTGCCGAGGTCTATGCAAGAATCTGTTCTGGCTTGGTCGAAGCATTAAGTGGCTTGGGTGTTAGGGCAGACTTCAACGAAGGCAGTACTAAAGCGTGCCCGAATTTAACAGTCAACGGAAAAAAGATTTCTGGAAGTGCTCAGTGCCACAGACGCGGAATGGTTCTGCAACACGGAACGATTCTTGCCAGAGTCAATTTTGAAAAGATGTTTACATATTTGCGTGTTCCTTGGGCTCAAACTTGCATGCAAGTTGCAGGCGTTGCGAAGCGCAAAATCACGTATCTGGATAATGAACTTGGAAGAAAAATCTCGACCGAAGAATTAGCTCAGGCATTGATTGATGGCTTCAAGAGGGCTCTTAACATTGAACTAATCGAAGGTAAACTGACCGTTAATGAGAGTGAGTTTGTGGAGAGACTCCGCAACCAAAAATATGTGACTAAGGCATGGAACTTTGAGGGAAAAAGCATGCTTAACTAGTCTGATCCCCCTTTGACGATCATGAACTGAATAACGGATAGGCTGCTAGAAGTTCTCTGCATATGATTTTCGGAAAGACTTATTTGCGGTTAGAGATGCCTATTAGAATCTGTGGATTATACTGGAATAGGGTGAAGGTCGAGTAATGAGCCATCTTTCAGAATATGAGCATAGAAAGAAGCTGAACAAGATACGTGAGGACGCGAACAAAAGAGTGAAGGACGTAAGGGATCATTTCGTCAAAATTGATAAAATCAAGACAGAAGCCTTGAAGAAAACTGAGGAAATACGAGGTTCAGCTGATAAGGACATGAAGAAACTGGAGGAAGATATCAAGAGGGCAGATTTGGCAGAAGACGCGAAAACAGCGTTGACCTCAGACATGGCCTTGTTGAAAAAGGAGATTGAAGACAGGATTTCTGAGCTTCGGTCGAGGCTTACCTCGATTTCAATACCCCCTTGACAACTCGATAGATCCCAGAATTCCCGGGCAGGACGCACTTCGCATACAATGCTATCTATCGCCGGCAATCAACGCCAAGAGTCGTTGCCAATCTCTTGAGGTCACTATTGCTCATCCATTCGGTTTTCAAGTACCGGCAAATCTTGGTGTCGTTCCACCCTAGTCTTCTTGCCTCTTCAACCGCGTATCGGTAGGCTTCGATCTCGGTGGGCCGCTCAACGTAACCGTAGTGGCTGTCAAACAGTTCTCTTCCTTCCATGTATTGTTTCACGTGGACCAGTTCGTGGATTACATCCAAATAAATGTCAGTCCTGTCCCCATTGTTCAGATAGTTGGAGTTGACGATGAGGTGTCCGTTGGACCCGTTGACCCCCATGTACCCTGCCCAGATAAAATCCACTTTTAGGTTGCGCAACACTTCGCCTGTTTTCTGGCCGAATATTCTTTTCACGGCTTCAACATTTTCGAAGCCTTTGAAATATTTGAGGAAAGGACTGGATGATCCGCTCAAAAGTATGAGCCTGTCCAGATGGAGTTGGCGGGCCACCCGAAATATCCTGAACATTAAAAAGTCACGCCAATCCAAATTTTCAACTTCCTATTTTGTCAGCTTTCGGGTTTATTCGTGATTGACTCATGTTTCGCCGTTTTCCATCGGACTCCTTGTGGAGTGTCTTCAATCACAATGCCCATGGTTTTGAGCTGCAGTCTGATGTTGTCAGCAGTTTCCCAATCTTTGAGTTTTCTGGCGTTCTGTCTTTTCTCGATGAGTTCTTCAGCCTCCTTTGGCAACTTGTCTTCTTTTCTTATTTCGCCAATGACTCCCAGAACTTTGTCGAATCTAAGCATCAGCATTTTAACTCTCAATGCTTCCTGCTTGCTTAGAGAATTGCTGTCGATTAGGCCGTTGACTTCTCTCATAAAATCGAAGAGTGCTGCTAGAGCCAAACTGATGTTAAGATCATCGTCCATGGCTCCCTCAAAATCCTTTGAAACCCTCTCTAATAACTGAATAAGTTGTTCTCCACTTCCTTGACCATCGGAGTCAAGCAGGCGGCGGACAAAGTTTGTCAGTCGTTCAACCGTGTTTTTCGCGGCTTCCAAACTTTCAAATGTAAAGTTGATTTGTTGCCTGTAATGTGTGGCCAAGAGAAGATAACGGATGGCTCTTGGGTCCCAGCCCTTTCCAGTTAGATCTCGCACGGTGTAGTAGTTTCCTAGGCTCTTAGCCATCCTTTTTCCTTCGATGAGGAGGTGTTCGTTGTGAACCCAGTAGTTAACGAACTTCTTGCCCGTGGCTGCTTCGCTTTGAGCTATCTCGTTTTCATGATGAGGGAAAAGGTTGTCCACGCCGCCACAGTGAATGTCCAGTGTTTCGCCCAGATACTTCATAGACATTGCAGAGCATTCTATGTGCCATCCAGGTCTTCCTTTACCGAAAGGAGGTTCCCAGAAAACGTCTCCGTCTTCTTTGCTCCATACTTTCCAAAGGGCGAAATCCTGCGCTTCTTCCTTTGCGTATTCATCAACTTTCACTCTGGCACCGAGTTTTAAGTCCTGAACTTTAATGTTTGCGAGTTTTCCATAATCTTTGAATTTTGAAATGTTATAGTATATTGAGCCGTCATCGCCCTTGTATGCGTAGCCTTTCTCCATAAGCTTCGTGATAAGAGCTACCATCTCGGGAATATGCTCAGACGCTTTTGGATAGATCTCCGCCTTCTCGATATTGACTGTCTTGACGTCTTCGAAGAAGGCTTTCGCGTAGTTTTCAGTAAACTCTTTCAGAGGGATTCCCTGTTTCGATGCGCCTTTGATGGACTTATCGTCCACGTCCGTCAGATTCATGACTTGCATCACTTGAAAACCACGATATTCTAGCCATCTTCTCAAAATATCTTCGAAGATGAATGCTCGAAAGTTCCCTATATGCCCATAATCATAGACCGTGAGGCCACACGTGTATATTTTGACTTTTCCTTTTTCAAGGGGAACGAAAACTTCCTTCTCTCGAGTCATACTATTGAAAAGCCTAATCTTTCCTGTTTGAGATTCCATGAACGATCCCAAGAAATTACCGACCAAGAATATTTAAGCATTCTAATTCAAGCTGACGCCAAGAACAAGCAAGAAGCCAAATACTGAACGAGGAGCACACGGCAAGGGCAAAGAGAGATACAGTAGCAACACTTGCTGCGACAAAACAGCATTGATTAAGAACCCATGGTGGTCTATGTATCCCGCCCCAATCATATCATCACCAGTTTCATTCCAGAAAACCTTTTAACGGAAACGTTGGGCAACTAATCTCATACTCTGCTAAGAGGAGAATGTTTTGCCCGAAATCAAGAAAATCGCCGTTCTAGGCGCAGGTTTGATGGGACATGGAATCGCTCAGGTGGCAGCTCAAACAGGTAAATATGAGGTGAACATGCGAGACATTGAACAGCGCTTCGTCGACGGAGGCATGAACATGATTCGGGAGAGCCTCCAACGGTTTGTCAAGAAGGGCCAGCTTACGGATGAGGACATGAACGGGGCACTTGCTCGAATTCATCCCACTCTGGACTTAGAGCAAGCCGTATGCGATGCGGATCTGGTAATTGAAGCAGTGCCGGAAATCGTTGACCTGAAAAAAACTATGTTCCGTGAAATAGACAGTTGTGCCCCAGCTCACGCTATACTGGCGTCCAACACTTCGTCGGTGAGCATAACCGAGATAGCCTCAGCAACCAAAAGGCCGGAGAAGGTGTGCGGCATGCACTTCTTTAACCCCCCGCAATTGATGAAGCTTATAGAGGTCATTAAGGGAACCAGAACCTCGGACGAAACAATACAGACCGTTCTAGAAGTCGCACACAGAATGGAGAAAGAGACCGTCATCGTGAAGAAGGACTGTCCAGGCTTCATAGTGAATCGCATATTGATCCCGGCACTGAATGAGGCAGTCGCAATCTATTGGGAAGGAATCGCAGATAGAGACGACATTGACAAAGCCATAAAACTTGGGTTAAATTGGCCTATGGGGCCACTCATGTTGCTCGACTACATTGGCTCAGACACTACATTAGCTATTGCGGAGCTTCTCACACGAGAGCTGGATCCAAAGTTCCATCCGACTAACGGATTGAAACAGATGGCTAAGGCACAACTCCTCGGCAGGAAAACTGGCAGAGGATTCTACGATTGGACACAGAAATAGAAGGAGTGAGGCCAAATGGAATTCAAGAACGTAATCTTTGAAAAGAGCGATGGAATAGCCACAGTTACTTTGAATCGTCCCGAAGCGTTGAACGCTTTCAGCAAGGATGTAATTAAGGAGATATTGCAAGCTCTCGAAGACATCAGAAGTGACGAGAACATCCGCGTCGTCGTGCTCACAGGGGCTGGCGAAAAAGCGTTCTCTGCAGGCGCCGACATAAAAGCGATGGCAGGGATGACCGCACTCAAAGCCCGTGAGCTCTCACTCATGGGAGAACAGCTTTGCGTGGCTTTGGAAAACCTTGAAAAACCAGTCATAGCTGCCTTAAACGGTTACGCCTTGGGTGGAGGTTTAGAAGTCGCTATGTCATGCGACATCCGCATAGCCTCGGAAAACGCTCGAGTTGGACAAACGGAAATAAACATAGGCCTCATCCCAGGCTGGGGAGGCACTCAGAGACTAACACGGTTGATAGGCAAAACAAAAGCGAAAGAACTCGTATTTACAGGCAGAATTATCGACGCAAAAACTGCAGAACAACTTGGCATACTTAACATCGTCGCCCCACAGGACAAGTTCAGAGAAACGGTTCGACAGTTCGCGTTGGAACTGGCATCGAAGGCTCCAATAGCAGTTAGAGTGGCGAAGGCCCTTATCAACAAGGGCGCAGACATCTCCCTAGAATCCGCTTTGGAACTGGAACGGGAAGGCTTCGGCGTAGTCGCATCCACTGAAGACTTGAAAGAGGGCGTTTCAGCCTTCACTGAAAAGAGGAAACCCACCTTCAAAGGCAAATAGACAAGCTAATCATCCACAAGCTCCCTTCATTGCTTCCAACCCAAACAGTTCTTTTTGCGTGAAAAATCATATATGCATAGACACTGAAAGGCACGTTAGAGCTGTATATAATAAGGAATAGTTGAGTGTGCAAGAGATATGAAGTTGATAATCTTCGGTCCACCTGGCTCAGGCAAGGGTACCTATGCTTCTCGTCTTCAAGCGAAACTCGGCGTAGACGTAATCGCAACCGGAGACTCGATGCGCGAGATAATGAAACAAGATACGCTTCTTGGCAGGAAGGTCAAAGGCTACGTCGAGAAAGGCCAATTGGTCCCTGACGACGTGGTCATAGAAGTCTTGAAGCGGCGAATAAAAACCTCAGCCAGCAAGAAAGGCTTCATACTGGACGGTTTTCCTCGTACGCTGGATCAGGCAAAAGCCCTAGAAAACCTCGTTGACATAGATGCAGTAATACAGCTGACTGTACCGGACAAAATAATAATCGAACGTCTTTCAAGCCGCAGAATATGCAGAAACTGCGGCGAAGTATACAACATCCGCTACCTCAAACCAAAAACAGAAGGAATCTGCGACAAATGTGGCGGGCAACTCTACCAACGCTCTGACGATACACCAAACGTCATCAAAGACCGCATAGCCGTCTACGAAAAACAGACCCAACCCATCCTGAAGCACTACGCGAGCAAGAAAACACGCTTCATTGAATTCAAAACCGATAGCATCGACATGCCCCCAGAAATCGCTGTCGAGAACATACTCAAGCAATTGAAACAGGCAAGCCTTACATGACTCCACAGGTGAAACGAACGCACGCTATCCATGCGAACTCTTGAATATCATGTTGTTGAGTATTCTATTATGAAGTTTCTCAGAGGCTCGATTTTTCAGTGTTGGATTTGAGTCTATTGGATGCCCAGTGAAGGATTGAAGTCATTGAATTTCTTCCGTATGAATGCGTTTCGCAAACGCAAATAAGGATAAGACGCTGTTGGGAATAACCTCAGGGGACGATAGCATGTCTGGAACTGAGACGTTGCTTCCTTATCTCAAAGAGAAGAAGAAGGGTGAAGAAGAACAGCCGACGATAATTGTCGACAGTCGTGAAGCAAGTACAGCTGCGAAAATCGTGAAAGCATTGTGTGAACGGGGAGCCCGGGTCCAGACACAGATCTTGGAGAAAGGAGACTATATTCTCAGCGACCAATGTGCAGTGGAGAGGAAGACGGTTCATGATTTTGTATACACTTTGACACGACGGTTCCTTTTCGAACAGTTGTTCAAGCTGAAGGAAGTCTACCCTAGATCCATAATCCTCCTCGAAGGATATCTCCCGGTTATCTACAAGTATAGCAGAATCCAGCCTTCATCGGTCTGGGGAGCCCTTTTCAACTTGGCAAGAAACGGCGTCGCAATAATAAATACTACTTCCTACAAGGAGACCGCTGACTTTCTTTACGTTGCGGCTCGACAAGAACAAATCATAGAGAAGCGTGCACCCACAGTACACGCCTTCAAAAGATGCGATACGACCGCCGATGCTCAAATATACCTCATTGCCAGCCTACCCAATGTGGGCAGGGAGAAAGCTTTGGCCATCCTTAAATCCTATCAAACACCCCTTAACGCGCTCATGAACGTGGATGACTGGTCCGAAACGGTTCATGGGCTTGGGCCAAAGATAAGCGGAAAGGTTAAGGATGTTCTCACCACTCCCTTTACGGAGTGAACAACTATGAATGTACAGGTAGCCCCCACGAGCAAAGTCACCATCTTGGGTCTCGACAGACGCTCGACCGAGAACATCGCTTGGTGTGCTGCAACCTACGGCGTCAGCAGACTGTATTGGATAAACGGCTATCTCTTGTGCCTTGAGGTTTACGAGAAATCCTTCGAACATGAAATCAACGCGAAGGAATTTCCGATAAGCCAAGTGTGCTATACACAGTTTCCTAAATATGAGAAACTCTACGAGATCGATAAGAGCATACAGATTCCCGTTGTCAACGTGTCAGATATGAAGCTCTTCCAAGGCATACTTAAAACTGTTCTGAATCATGAAAAGACCGAGCAAGGACACGCCAAGACTGAAGNCGANACTTAAACGTGATCCAGCTGCTGCTGCGCAGTNCTCATCCCAATCATGAACGCCTTAATGTTCACGTCACCCTGCTTCTGTGGAACGAGCTCTTTCAACGCTTCCAAAAGGCTTTCCATCTTTACGGGGAAACCCTCAACTGCCGCCAAAGCGCCTAACAAAACACTGTTTTGTGCAAGATTGTTCCCTGCCTCTTTGGCTAAGGCGGCGGCTTTCAAAACGATACTCTTATTTGTGAATAGACGAATCTTGGCCTGTATTTCTTCATCATTTGGGTAGGGAACGTTCCTTGCGGCAAGCTCCGATGGCTGAATATGCTCGGAACTCATTATGACCAGGGTTTTCTGTGATGCACACTTTAGGCTGCGAATGGTTTCGAGGGGTTCAAATCCCAATAACACATCCGCTCCACCATCAATTATCATCGAGGATAGGACCTCGTCACCTATTCTCACGTTTGAAGTTACTGTGCCTCCCCTCTGAGCCATGCCGTGAATTTCGCTGACTCGGACGTTTAACCCGTCCCTGACTGCTGCAGCACCAATNATTTCTGCTGCAAGNAATGTGCCTTGTCCGCCAACACCGGCTAGGACTATGTTGAATTGCTTCATTCTGCGCAACTCCCCTCTATTGCCCCAAAAGGACAGATAGAAATGCATAGGCCACACGCGGTGCACGCGTTTTCGTCGATTCTCACTTTTCCTTCTTCGACCACGATAGCTGGACAGCCCAGCATTCTGACACAGGTCATGCAGTTAGTGCATTTGTCAGTGATTTTGGAAGGCTTTACTGCCAA
>JGI26339J46600_10000384_pt1 | contig 15229 bp, 15 predicted proteins | sample BogFormECP12_OM1_FD_46600 | JGI IMG/M metagenome (IMG submission 46600) | reverse complement strand
GTCGTCACCCCGCCCGAGACCGCCGAGCTCACACTACTGTTTGTCGCCAGCAAGCTCGGATCTGCACTCAGCGATGGGTTGGCTGCCGTGCCGCCCACTAGAATGCCGGACCCCGCGGTCGTCCCCACCGCAAGCACGCCCGTGTTGCTCAGGCTCAAGCTGCTCCCTAGCGCCACCGGCCCGCCGCCCGACAGGCCTGCCCCGGTGTTGATGGTCAGCGACGGTTGCTGCAGCATGGTGTTGGTGACGCCTCCCGGGGCGATGCTCAGCGCGCCGCTGCTGGTGATCGGCCCCCCGGTCAAGCCGGCGCCGCTCCCCACACTCGTCACCGTTCCTTCCGTGTTGCTGGGAAACGTCTGTCCCGGAGCGAAAGTGATCAGACCGTTGCTCCCGATCGCAAGACCCGTCTCCGCCAGCGATTGCGTGCCGGTCGCTGCCAGCAGGTTCAGGCTCCCGGTGTCCGAGGCCCCGTTCCCTTCCGCTTGCCAACGGAACTGCTCCGTTACCGCCTGGCTCCCGTTCCACGACGACGCCAGCAGGTCCAGCCCGTTCGACGACGCCGGCACCCCGCTCGTCGCCGCCCCGGTCGCCGGCAGCAAACCTCCGCCACCCAGCGTCTGCCGCAGGGTGAACGTGTTGGGGGCCCCCAGTTGCGCATAGGTGGTGTTCAGCGTGCTGTCCAACGCGTTGGTGTCCACTCCCAGCGTCAAACTGGCGCTCGTCCCGGGTTGGAAAGTCCCGCCTCCGGTCAAGGGCGAGTTCGGCGTGACCGTCAGCGTGCTGCCCGTGATGGCGCTACTCGCCGTGTTCACCGCATTGCTGGCGAAGTTCTCCGCCGTCGCCACCCCGCCCGAGACCGCCGAGCTCACACTACTGGTCGTCGCCAGCAGGCTCGGGTCCGCACTCAGCAACGGGTTCGCTGCCGTGCCGCCCACTAGAATGCCGGACCCGGCGGTCGTCCCCACCGCAAGCACGCCCGTGTTGCTCAGGCTCAAGCTGCTCCCTAGCGCCACCGGGCCGCCGCCCGACAGGCCGGCCCCGGTGTTGACGGTCAGCGACGGTTGCTGCAGCATGGTGTTGGTGACGCCTCCCGGGGCGATGCTCAGCGCGCCGCTGCCGGTGATCGGCCCCCCGGTCAAGCCGGCGCCGCTCCCCACGCTGGTCACCGTGCCCAGCCCGGTCGCGGTGCAGGTAGGTGCCGCATTCCTGGTGAGCTTACTAACGACGCTACCCGCGGCGCAGCTTCCCGTACCCGAGTACGAGCCGGCGAGCATGGCGTCGGTGACGGCTCCCGGGGCGATGCTCAGCGTGCCGCTGCTGGTGATGGGTCCGCCCGTCAGCCCAGCGCCGCTCCCCACGCTGGTCACGCTGCCCGTGGTGGCGCAGGTGGGCGCGGCAGCCCGACTTAGAGTGGTTACGAATCTACCCGCCGCGCAGCTCCCCGTGCCCGAATAGGCGTTCGCCAGCATCGCATCCGTCACGCCGCTGGTGGCGATGCTCAGGCTGCCGGTGGTGACGATGGGTCCACCGGTCAAGCCGGCTCCGGTTCCCACACTGGTGACCGTGCCTGTGTTGCCGGCGGCGCAGGTAGGTGCAGCAGCCCGGCCCATGGTAGTAACAAACTTCCCGGACGCGCAGCTTCCGGTGCCCGAGTAGGCAGCGGCGAGCATGGCGTCCGTGACTCCGTTGTTGGCGATGCTCAGGGTACCGGCGCTGGTGACCGGTCCCCCTGTCAGTCCTGCCCCGCTCGCCACCAGCGTCACCGTCCCGGTTCCCGGAAACGTCTGCCCGGGCAAAAGGTCACCGGCATGTCAAACCTCGTCGTGCCATTTACCTCCAGCTTGGCGCTAGGGGAGTTCGTCCCGATTCCCACGTTGCCATTGAAGTAGTTCGTCCCTCCTCCTGAGTAGACCCCGAAGGCCGCCGGCACCGCTGTAGTCGGGTTGGCAACGTACAGTCCGTAGTAGTTCGAAAATGTGCCTCCCCCCGAGTTGGCGGGCGAGCTCACATATACGCCATATCCGGTGTTAATGTTTCCCGTTGAAGCATTGGTCAGGGTAGTGTAGATTCCGTAGGCGTTTGTAATGGTGCCGGCAGCCCGGTTGATCACCGAGCCGAAGGCTCCGTAAGCCCCGGCCAGCGTTCCCGTGCCAAAATGGTCCGTCTCGAACTCCATGGCGTAGAGGTTGCTGGTGAGATTCTGGGCGTTGCCGCTCGCAGTTTGAGCGTTGGAAAAGAGCCCAAACGTGAGGGTCGACGAGGTGGCCCCCGGATTGAGGGTAGTCAACACCCGCTGCCCTAGCAACGGCCCGCTGGTGGCGGTGGAGGTGAATTGCACATCCAGCAGAGCGCCCGGCGTGGCCGCGCCGCCCACCGCCACGCCAATCCCGTTGTCTCGGATCAGCGAGCTCTCGAGATTGCAGGCGGAGGTGAATTTGGCCAGCGTGCTGCCAGTCGCCGCGCCGTCGCTGGTGATGCCGCTGCACGCAGCGCCGGCCTGCGGCGCCGCAGCCGACAGTTGCTTGTCGGTGCTCGGTCGTCCGTTAGCGGAACGGGCAGAGCTGGACTGGCTTGAAGCGCCGCCCCGCTGCGATGCTGTGGCCGAAAGGAAAGCGGAAGCTGGCAACCCGCCTAGCGTGTCGGCGTCGGCCGCCTTCAAGGCATATGGGACGGCGACCAGCAGTACCCTTGCCTGTTCCGTCGCTCCCGGCAACTGCGGCTGAACTCCCAACCACAAGGCCTTGCCGGAAACAAACAAGTCGAGCGGCAAGCCCTCGGTTTCGGTCGCGCCCAGCAGTACTGTGTAGTGACCTTGTTCGCCCACTTGCACTTTCTGCCCCTCCGACCAGAGCGGGCTGCCGCCTTCCTGCAACTCATAGAGCGAGAAGGTGACCTCGACCATCGTCGGCAACGGGTTCTTTCCGCTTTCGTTTTCTTTAGACTGGGCAATCTGCGTTATCTGTGGATTGATCGCCCCGCTGAACTTAATCAGGCGTGGAACCCCATTGGCGCTCGGCCCGCTGTTGGGGTCGCTTTCCGAGCCCGACTGGGCCGGTAAACTGACTGCGCCAAAAAGACACACCACCGCAAGCCATACTGAAACTCGCTGCTTTCTCATGATTAGGACCCTCCTCAATTGAACATGGGGGCCGCGGGCCTATTGCCGTGCTGGGTCACGTACTGCGGTCACGGGTGAGGGTTTCACGCGAAGGAGGAGATGGTCTGTGATGGCCATCACAATCGCGACGAATTAGTTGCCAGAAAGCCTCCAGCACAGGGAGACGGCGCGCCGGAGGACAACCCAAAGCAGATTCTTCGCTTCGCTGCGCTCAGACTACCTCGCAGTGTGGAATAGATCAAGATCGATATCATTCTCCGGTCCTTACTCAAACAGACCTCGCTCGCCGCGTGGCGGCGGCGTCAGCTTAAGCAGTTGGTAGGCCAGATCATGGGCCTTGCGGCCGCTCTTGGTGCGGCTGATGAACCCCTGCTGGAGCAGGTAAGGTTCTACCATATCCACCAGAGTTTCCACTTCTTCGTTGAGCGTGGCCGAGATCGCCTCCACGCCGACCGGTCCGCCGTGGTAGTGGCGGATGATGGTGCTTAGGAAGTTGCGGTCGAGGTCGTCGAGGCCGTGGTCGTCCACGCCTTCAAGCGCAAGGGCTTCGCGCGCCACCTGCTGGTTGATGGCCCCGCTCGCCTTCACCTCGGCGTAGTCACGGACGCGCCGCAGCAGCCGATTGGCGATGCGCGGCGTGCCGCGGGCGCGTTGGGCGATTTCCGTAGCCCCGGCTTGGTCGATTTTGGCTTCCAGGATTTTGGCCGACCGCAAGACGATCTGGAGAAGTTCCTCCACCTGGTAAAACTCGAGATGGTAGAAGAGCCCGAAGCGGTTCCGCAGCGGGGCCGAGAGGCTGCCGGCACGAGTGGTGGCGCCGATCAGGGTGAACTTCTTGAGCTCAAGGTTGATGGTGCGGGCGAACTGTCCCTTATCGATGACGAAGTCGATCTTGAAATCTTCCATCGCCGGATAGAGAAACTCTTCGATGTTGGCGGGCAGGCGATGGATCTCGTCGATGAACAGGATGTCGCGCTCGCCGAGGTTGGTGAGGATGCCCATCAGGTCGCCGGTGCGCTCCAGCGCCGGGCCGGAGGTGGTGGTGATCTTGGCCCCCATGGCGTTGGCGATGATGTAAGCGAGTGTGGTTTTTCCCAGTCCCGGCGGGCCGTAGAACAGCGCGTGTTCCAGAGCCTCGCCGCGCTGCCGCGCCGCCTGGAGGGCGATGGAAAGCTTCTCCACCACCTTCTTCTGCCCGATGTATTCGTCGAGCGTGGGCGGGCGAAGGCTGCGGTTGAAGCCCTCTTCTTCCTTCGAGATGAGGTCGGGGGAAACGAGGCGTTCTCGCATACGGCTATCATACCGCGGTCAGCATTTTCCGTTCCGGCTATCCGAACATTCTTGATTCCTCGCGTTTGGCATGGCGCACGTAGAGAATCCGCACGATGCCGCGCTTCTCCTGCCGGTAATAGATTCGGTAGTTGTGTACGGGAAAGCTCCGAATCTCCGGCCCCAACTCAGGACGCCGGCGGCCGATGCCAGGGCAAGCGGCAAGCAGGGAGAATTTGCTGGTAAGGAGGTCGACTGCGCGCTCGGCGGCTTCAATACTCTGTCTCTGAGCAATGTAGAGCCAAATCTCATCAAGGTCGGTAACCGCACTGCGAGCAATCCGAACTTTGCTCATCGGTTCGGGCTCGTCTTGCGAAGTTCGGCCAGCCTCTTCTTCCCGCGCGCGTGAACACGCTTCGCAAGGTCGTGAACGCGTTCCGCGTCGTACTCCTCAAATTCTCCGCGATCGATTTCCGCTTCCGAGGTCGCGAGCCGCCGACGGACAGCGTCCCAGTCCTCTTCGCTCTCGATGTCCAGGAAGGAACCTAGCGCCTCGTGAACCACGGCATCGGCACTCGAGTAGGCTCCCCGTTGCACCAGCTCTTCAATGCGCTTCTCGACGTCTGGGCTGAGGGTAATGTTCACAGGTGACCTCCTTTTCCAAACAAAAGACGCTTACGACCAACTCGTCTGCCCGTGCAGGTTTACAACATCCCGATGTGGGTTTCGTTCTTTACCCTTTACCCTTTACTCTTCATCCTTTTAGCCTGATGGCGACGCATCCTGCTTCTGCTCAAAAACGCGGCGCAAGAACTCTTCGATGCTCTTGATGTTTTTGTATCGCCCAAATACGTCCGCCACCATGCGGTGCGCCTCGGCGTGCGAGTATTCGAGCTGTTCAAGCACCTGGAGGGCTTCGGTCTTCAATTCCGCCGAGCCCTCTTCCTCCACCGTAAGCGGCGCCTCGGCGGGTGCGAGCGCGAATTTGGCCATCTTGCCGCGCAGCTCGGTGACGATACGCTCGGCGATCTTGGGTCCGATGTACGGCAATTCCTTCAGGAAGGCCGCATCGCCGCGCTCGATGGCGCGCGCAATTTCGTTGATCGGCCGCACCAGGCACTTGAGCGCCTTCATAAAGCCGACGCCCGGCACGGTGGTGAAGGCCTCGAAGAACTCGCGGTCGATGGGGTCCAGGAAGCCGACCAGCTTGGGCGTCAAGTGGCCGCCGCCCAACCCGCCGTCGATGTAGTAAATAGTGTAGACGGTGAGCGGATTGCGGCGTTCCCCTTCCGCCGTATGGCGCAGCCGCGAGGCGATGCCCGACGGCACAAACACTTCGTAGGTGAGCGAGTTCACACGCACCAAAAGTGTGTTGCGCCCGATGCGGTCGTAAAGCACCTCGCCGGTAATTTCGGAAATCACAGCCGTACTCCCCAGGAATTGTGAATAGTGAATTGTGAATCGTGAATCATAAGAAGAGCAAGGAGCTTGCCGGCGCGTTCTTCACTATTCACCATTCACTATTCACTATTCACCATTCGTGCTTTTCGCGCCCGCAACGAGTTTAGAAAGCACAGCGCTGCCGCCAGCGCGTCGGCCACATCGGGCGGGTGCGGAACGCGGTCGAGCGAGAAGTACTGCTGCACCGTGCGCTGCACCTGCATCTTGCTGGCGTTGCCGTTGCCGGTGACCGACTGCTTGATGCGCTTGGCGGAAATGCTCACCACTGGAATGCCGGCCAACTGCGCCGCCAGGCAGATGACGCCGCGCGCGTGGCCCATCAGGATTGAGGTTCGGGGGTAGTCCGTGTGGCTGTAGACCTCCTCCAGGCACATCGTCTCGGGCCGAAACTCATCGATCACCAGGCGCAGCTCGTCAAAGAGCGCTCTCAGCCGCTTCGGCAGGTTAGCCGGCTGCGCCCGGCCGCAGCGGATGACCCCCGCTTCCACCACACTCGCTTTATCGGCACGAAACTCGATCACGCCGTAACCGGTCGCGGCAAGCCCGGGGTCGATTCCAATCACGCGCGTAGGGGCGTTTCGAGCGGCTGCCATTCGAGAGATTGTATACAGAAAGAGAGCGCAGAGAGAAGGGTAAAGTGTGAAGGGTAAAGCGAGCCCTCCCGCAATGGGGGGCAGGGCTGCGACCCTTTAATGGTCAGCACGCCTGAGAGTACCCTCTCTATTACCCTCTTTTAAGGGTAATACCTTCTTTCCGCCACCTCGCGCCCGGACCACGTCCCAAGCAGACGGCCTTCTTCGCCTTCTGAAGATCCCGCAGCACCCGACGTATCATGTCCCGGCTGACGCCTGGGCAAGCCTGTTCCAATTGGCTGAGGCTGAAGTCGCCGGCATACGCGTCGATGGCTGCTTCAACCAGGGCGGTCTTGGCGCCACGGGGACTCTTCACCTGCCCAGCACGTTGTTCGAGTTCGCGGTACGCGGTCTTGAGAACGAACAGAACATAGTTGACGTACGGCCAAGGGTCGTGCGTTCCCTGGTGCCAATTCTGGGAACTCTCCCCCAGCGTCTCGTAATAGCGTTCCTTGTTTTCTTCGATCACCCGTTCCAGGCTCACATAGCGCCCAATCTCGAAGCCCGAGTGGTAACATTGCAGGAGAAGCAACAGTCGTGACACACGCCCGTTGCCGTCGCGGAATGGATGAATGCAGAGGAAATCAAGATTGATGGCAGCCAAAAGGATAAGCGGGTGGACCAGCCGCGTAGTCAACTGTTCATTCCAAAGCCGCAGGGTCTCCTTCATACAAGCAGGTGTCTGCGCCGCCGAGACTGTCTCGAAGCGGATTCGAACGCGGCCGTCCGGCAGCTTCTCAATGATGTCCGAGTCCTTCTGCTTGTATCGGCCGGCGTCGCCCACTCCGCCACGGCTCAACCGGTGCAGATCGCGGATCGTGCGCTCGGATACCGGCAGTTTGGCTCCCAGCCCGTGGATTCGCTTCAGCGCATCGCGATACCCTCGGACTTCCTCTTCGTTGCGGTCTCGCAGGGGTGATCTGCCCAAGACGATCGTGGCGACACGCTTCTGGTCGATGCCAACGCCTTCAATCCGGTTGGAGGAGACCGCGCTCTCAATCAAGGCGTGCTCCCGCAGCGCCCTCAGCGTCTGGGGAGACTGTCGGGTGAAAAGCTCCTGCTTGCCTCGCGCCTCACCGAGATCGGCCAGGTACCAGGAAGTTGTCGCGGGAACGGCTTCGACTCCCGACGCGAACTGCCGGAGGGTCATCACCGGCGATTACCTCCGGTGGGCTCGTTCGGGTGACTGTGTTCGTCCAGCCAGCCCAAGTCGCCGGCCCGCAGCATGTGGTGCGCCACCTGGATTACCCATCCTTGGACTGTCCTTTTGACCTGAGCCAACTGACTATTGCTGGCTAGAATCACCAACCGACCGGCTTTCCCTTATTCTGCTCTTCCAGCCACTTTTCCAGCGGCGCGAAGTAATCGCGAATGGCGGTGGCGTCCATCTCGCGCTGCCCGGTGAGAGCTTCGAGGGCGTCGGGCCACGGTCGGCTCACTCCCATCGCCAGCATGACGTTCAACCGCTTACCCGCCTCCTTGTTGTCGTAGATCGAACACCGATTGAGCGGCAGAGTACACCCCGCGATTTGAGCGAGCGCCCGATGAAATTGAAACTGGAGGATGTCGGCCAGGAAGTAACGCATGTAGGGGACGTTGGCGGCAACGTGGTACTTGGCCCCGGGATCGAAGTCGTCCTCGCTGCGCACCGCCGGCGGCGACACTCCCTGGTACTTCAAGCGAAGCTGCCACCATGTCTCGTTGTACTTGTCGGGGGTAATTTCGCCGGAAAAGACCTTCCAGCGCCACTGGTCGATGAGAAGCCCAAAGGGAAGGAAGGCAGTTTTATCGAGGGCCTTGTGCAGAAGAAGGCCGATGTCCTTGGAGGGATCGGGCGCCCGGTCGAGCAGGCCGATCTTGACCAAGTACTCCGGCGTCACCGAGAGCGCGATGGTATCGCCGATGGCCTCATGGAAACCGTCGTTGGCGCTGTCACGGAAGAGAAAGGGCTGCGTGTTGTAGGCGCGCTGGTAGAAATTGTGACCCAGCTCGTGGTGGACGGTAATGAAGTCCTCGCCGGTGATGTCGATGCACATTTTCAGGCGCAAGTCGTCGACGCTGTCAACGTCCCAGGCGCTGGCGTGGCACACCACCTCGCGGTCACGAGGCTTGACGAAGAGCGAGCGCGTCCAGAAGGTTGCCGGCAGCGGATCGAACCCCAGCGACTTGAAGAAGCTTTCGCCGTGACGGACCATCTGCAAGGGCTCGGTGTTGCGGCTCTTGAGAATCCGGGTGACATCGTACCCAGGGTCAGCGTCGAGCGGCGCGACGAGCGAATAGATGTTGTCCCAAGCCTGCGCCCACATGTTGCCGAGCAGATCAGCGGGGATGGGGCCGCTGGCAGGGACCACGTCGGGGCCGTATTTCTCGCGCAGTTTGTTGCGGACGTAAGCGTGAAGCTGAAGGTAGAGCGGGCGCACCTGGTCCCAGAGGCGGTCCAATTCGCGGGCAAAATCGCCCGGGGGCATGTCGTACTTCGATCGCCACATGGCGCCGTTGTCGGCAAAGCCCAGTTCGCGCGCGCCCTTGTTGGCCAACTCCACGTAGCGAACAAAGTCCTTGCGCATGGGACGCGAAATGGAGTGCCAGCCCACCCAGGCGTCGCGAAGCTGGTGGGGGTCGCGACTCTCGGCCATGAGGCGCGTGAGGTCCTCCAGGTCGAGGCACTTCGACTGCCCCGGCGGGCACCACTTGCCCTTGCCGTAAGCGCTCTGCATGGACGCAACGATGCGCGTGAGTTCTTCGCTTTCTTGCGGGTCCGATGGCGTGGCGATGGTCAATGAAAGCTTCAACAGTTTGAACTTGCGCGCCAACTCCGGCGGCAGATCGAGATGCTCGAAGCGCGCCGACCGCTTTACGAGATCGACGGTGGCAGAGATCAAATGCTCGTCGGCCTTGGCCGCCAGGATCTCGGTGTCGTCGGTGATGTAGGTCGCCTGCACCCAGTCGGCGCGGCTTGCCTCGACCGACAGAGTCAGCAGCTTGGCCTCGGCAGCGTCCATGAAGGCTTGGGCCTCGTCAACGGTGGGAGGATTCACGGGCATTTCGGCGGCTGTCAGGGAAGTTGTAGACATAATTCCAACATAGCAGAAGAGCGCGAGAACTTTCATTGCCGATTGCTGATTGAAGGGTCGGAAACTCGAAATTCGAAATTCGAAACTCGCTCGGTGGCGAGACTGAGGCGCGTCTTGGCGAGTTTCGAGTTTCCAGTTTCGAGTTTCGAACATCGAAAATCGGCGAGCCCGGCGCCGTGTGACTCAACCCGTCACTGTGACGACATCGACGACGCCGACCACCGCCATGTCGATGGGCGAATGCGGCCGCCCGACGGCAGTCATGGCGCTCCAACCCTCTGTGACCACGAGCACGCGATCACCGACGCCGGCGTCCACCGCGTCCAGCGCCAGGAGCACGTCGCCGCGGTCCGTGCCGTCAAGGTTGAGCGGCTGAACCATGAGGATCTTGCGCCCTTCGTGGCTGGGAGCCTTTTGGGTGGCAACGATATCGCCGACGACGCGGCCAATCAGCATGGTAAGCACCAAAGAATTGAGCCATTGCGTCATTGAATCATTGGGCCATTGATCCATTGGGAGGTTTCTTCCAATGGTTCAATGATTCAATGGCTCAATGATTCAATCCACCATCACAATTCACAATTCACCTCGTCCACAATCGCCACGATGGTCGTCTCCGTGGGCACCTCTTCCGGATACCAGGGAAAACTGGCCTCGCGACCGCGGCAGCAGTAAACCGTTTCCCCCGCGCCGGCGCCTACGCTGTCAAGGGCCAGCATCTTGGCGCCCTCGTCCTTTCCCGCCTTGTTGATTGGCTGGATGACGAGGATCTTTTTGCCCACCAGGTGGGGGTCCTTCATGGTAGCGACAACATTGCCGACGATGCGGGCGAGGAACATAGATCGAATGCTGAATGCTGAATTATGAATGCTGAACAAGGTCAAGTGACCAGTGGTTAGTGGCTAGTGGCTAGCGAGAAGAATCTCAATTGCGTGGCTTTTCACTAGCCACTCGTCACTAACCACTAGCCACTGCTCGCTTCAGCATTCATCCTTCATCATTTCAAAGTCACCGTATCCACGATGCCCACGATGGCGGTATCCACCGGACAGTCCTTGCACGTGGCGGCCATGCGCGCGGAACTGCCGGTGACAAGGATCACGGTTTCGCGAAAGCCGGCGTCCACCGTGTCGACAGCGACAAGGTAGGTGGCTTTGGCCGTCTTCGCCGGGCTCGCGCCCCCTTCCACTTCCTCAGGAGTGAGGGGCGTGACGACCAGAAGCTTCTTGCCTTCGAGCCGAGTGTCTTTTCGGGTTGCGACCACCGTGCCGACCACTTTGGCAAGTTGCATAGGAAAACCAGTGACAAGTGCTAAGTGACGAGTGACAAGTGACAGGTGATGAGCATGAGTCCTAGTAGACCCGGCGAGCGCCGAGCCATCTTTCGCTCGTCACTTGTCACTCGCCACTGGTCACTGCTACTCAGACGCCTTGCCAATCGGCAGCACGCTTTCGAGATTGGAATGCGGGCGCGGGATCACGTGCACGGCGATCAACTCGCCCACGCGCCGCGCCGCCGCTGCCCCAGCGTCGGTCGCTGCTTTCACGGCCGCGACATCGCCGCGCACCAACGCCGTGACGTAGCCGGAACCGATTTTTTCCCAGCCCACCAACGTCACTTTGGCCGCCTTCACCATCGCATCGGACGCCTCGATCATGGCCACCAGGCCCCGCGTCTCGATCATACCCAGCGCTTCACCCATGAGACCCTCCGGGAAGAAAGTCTGCAGTCGACAGTCGACAGTTGACAGTCAAAACGACTGCCGGCCGGCGCCCTTTTCACTGTTGACTGCGAACTGCTGACTGTCAACTGCTTTTGAACTGCTCTGTCAACGCCTCGCGCACCATCGCCGCCAGGTCTTCCTTGGAAACTGCGAATCTTTCTTCACCGTCGGCCCCACAACCGGCCTCGCTACCGGCCTCGCCGCCAGCAACGTGTGTGCCGTCGGCAATCGGGCAGACGGCCGAGCGCTCGATGGCCGGCGTGCCAGGTCCAAAGTAACTCTGCCGGGCCGCTAGCAGTTTATCCACCTCGGTCCGAGAGAGCAAGACCTGTCGGCCGAGAATCTCGGTGACCAGGGAGATTTTGGCGAAGTGCTCCACCGTTTCCATTTTGAAATAGGCGCGCGCCAGGTCCGGCGCATAGGTCACTACGCCGTGATTGGCCATCAGAATCGCGTCGTACGAGCCTACCAGGGGCATCAAGGCTTCCGTGAGCTCCGGTGTACCCGGGGTTCCGTAGCGCGCCAACGGAATGCATCCGAACGAAAGCACCACCTCCGAGATCAGGGCCTTGTTGAGCGAGAGGCCGGCGGCCGCAAAGCCGGTAGCGGTGGGCGGATGGGCGTGGACCACCGCATGCACGTCCGGCCGCCGCTTGTAAATGAGCAAGTGCATGGCGATCTCACTGGTTACCTTGCGCTGCCCGGCGATCTTGTGGCCCTCGTAATCCACCACCACCAGATCGTCGGGTTGCATCATGCCCTTGCCGATCGTAGTGGGAGTGGAGAGGATGCGGCGATTGTCGAGGCGCACCGAGATGTTACCGTCGTAGCCAGCGACGTAGCCCTGCCGGTGCACCCACCGACCCACTTCGACGATCTCCCTGCGCAGTTCGTCTTCGGTCTTGATCATCGATGGCACGCCTCACGAAGAAGCCTCTTCTCACGGCCACTCACCCGCGCTCCCTCCCAGCTTGCGAGCGCAAAGTAATGACATACCTCGGTCGCACTGGCACATCTTCATCGTCGCGTATGAGGCCACGGGCTATGCGCAAGGCGTTCGGAGAACAGGACCCGCTGCGGCCTAGCAACATGTGGTAAACGAGAAACCATGAGAATGGTATGACTGCTTCGCGATGATAGCCGGTCCACAGTCGCTCGTAGACGTGTCGGGCTAGTACTTTCTCGTGATTTCCGCTACTCTGCAAGATATTGTCACGGTTTACGAAATACATCTGGACCAACCAGTCCAGAGGACTGGCGAGCATTGCGGGAAAGTGACGAGTGGGATCAGATGACACCTCCAGCAGGAGTTGTGCCTCGGCTAAGGCATGAAACTGCATTTCCATGCGGTTCCAGCCGTCAAGCCAACCGCCTCCTGGCGTAGTGTAATAAGCCAAGTCCTCTCTGGATTGCGGGTCGTACGCTTCTAATCGAGGGCAATAAAACAGGTAGTAACAAAAGGTACCATCCCAATCGCAGCCGAGTTGGCCGTCTTTCATGAGCGGACCCCTGATTAGGTCTGAGAGCTGCTTCAGCTGTTGTTGGTCGAACGCCCCGAAAGCATCGTGGAGGCTGAAGTCGGCACGGTTACCAGATCGGTGCAACCTCTTTGCCTGAAAAAGCACGGCGCGTTCAAACGAGTTTGAAGGTCGCACGTAATCTCGGTGCGAGATGATCACGCCGAAGTCCGCAAAAGTCACGCGGCCTTCCACTTGTTGCGAATACCTCTTCGCCTCAATCTCCAAAGACACGTCCAAGAGACGGCCACCATTCGTCAGATCCCTTCTTAGACTCTGGAGAGGGTAGGGTAGATTGTGCTGAGCAGCGATTCTATCGCTTAACATCTCGCAGAGCAAATCAGTGAGGTGGTCTTCGTGAGGGTTGAAACCACCTGTGAAGCGACTTGTCACCACCTCGTCCACGCCGTCAAGATAGCGGATTAGCAGCCTCGCGTCGCGTGGCGAGAGTCGAACGCAGTGCGTCATGGGGCATACCCCTCAAGCGACAGTATGCGGCTCACTGGAAGCCGGGTTCGGAATCACTACATTGAAGGCGCGTACGTTTACCGCGCAGCGTAATCCCGCCGTGATCCGTTGGTTTGGTCTCCTACGCGTAAATTCCCCGCTGCTTCAGCGTGAACATCACGCGATTGATGGCCAGCATGTAGGCAGCGATACGGTTATTCACGCCATGCTTTTCACCGTACTGCACCACGTCGTGGAATGCGCTCACCATGATGTGCTTCAGGCGCTCGTTCACGTCGGCCTCCGGCCAGAAGTAGCCCTGCCGGTCCTGCACCCACTCGAAGTAGGAGACGGTGACGCCGCCCGCGTTCGCCAGGATGTCCGGAATGACGAACACGCCCCGGTCGAACAGAATGCCGTCAGCCGGCGGGGTAGTGGGGCTGTTCGCACCTTCGGCGAGCACCTTGGCGCGGATGCGGGAGGCGTTGCCGCTGTTGATGACACTTTCCGTGGCCGCCGGGACCAGGATTTCGCAGGGCTGCTCCAGGATTTCCTGGTTGCCGATGGCATCGCCGCCTGGGAACCCGGCCACGCTCCGGTGTTCCTCGGCGTACTCGAGCAGCGCTGGAATATCGAGCCCGTGCGTATTAAAGACGCCTCCCTGGATATCGGAGACGCCGATCACCTTGTAGCCGGATTCGTGCATGAGCCGTGCCGCTTGCGAACCCACGTTGCCGAACCCCTGCACGATCACGCGCGTGTCGGGGCGCTTCCATCCGAAGCGGGCGAGCGCCTCATCACACACGATCATGACGCCGCGGCCGGTGGCCTCCCGGCGTCCCTGCGAGCCGCCGAGGTCGATCGGTTTTCCCGTGACGCAGGCGGTGACGGTATGCCGCATGTGCATGGAATAGGTGTCCATCATCCACGCCATGGTCTGCTCGTTGGTATTCATGTCGGGCGCCGGGACGTCTCGCTCGGGACCGATGTAATCGAGGATTTCCGCCGTATAGCGCCGCGTGATCCGCTCCAGTTCGTTTTGGGAGAGCTTGGAAGGATCGCAATTCACGCCGCCTTTGGCGCCCCCGAAGGGGATGTTCACCACCGCGCATTTCCACGTCATTTCGGCGGCCAGACCGCGAATCTCGTCCAACGTCACATCGGGCGAGAAGCGAACCCCGCCCTTGCACGGTCCGCGCGCGATGCTGTGCTGCACGCGGTATCCTACAAAGACCTCCAATTTGCCGCTATCCAGCCCAATCGGAATGTGAACGATGATTTCCCGGTTCGGGGCCCGCAGATACTTCAGAAATCCCTCATCCAAGCCCAGCTTCGCGGCCGCCACGTCGAAACGCGCGGCCATCGACTCGTAGACGCTCAGTTCCTTTTCCGTCCCCGCTACACTCATAATGCCCCCAAAGTTTCGAACCCCAACTTACCCCAGCTTACAAAGATGTGCCGAGTATAGCAGACCGAAAATCGAAAGGCGAAACGCGAAATTAGAAACTCGAAACTCGAAATTCGAGACTCGCCCCCTTGGCGAGTTCGAGGCCGTCATCCGATAGCCTAGCTACATGCGATGTGTCGCGGTTTGAATCGTTGCAACTTGCCGGCGGCGGCCAGCGGTGGGCGGTCGATCGAATTCGATCCAGTGCGGGGGCTCCTTTCAATCGTCAATCGACAATCGACAATCGACAATTCCTCACCCACTGCCGACGAGGTTTGCGAATCTTGGCCTCTTTCGACTCTCAAGTTTCGACTCTCGAGTCTCGATCCCATCCCAACAGCCCGAATCGGCAATATAGAGCATCGCACTATCGGTAGCAACTTGCCGAAAAACGGACCCAAAGGGGCCGTAACCGCCTGATTTAACGCCGCTTGTTCTCGGTGGCTTTGTTTTCCTCGATTTCAGCATAATCCATTGATACGACTTGCCTTATTGAGTTGGCTTTGCTCGGCTTTGTTCGTCACCCTGCCAATCACTCCGA
>JGI26339J46600_10000383_pt1 | contig 15231 bp, 21 predicted proteins | sample BogFormECP12_OM1_FD_46600 | JGI IMG/M metagenome (IMG submission 46600) | reverse complement strand
GCCCGGCGTAGGAGGGGTCGGTGAAAATTTCCTGGTAGCCGGTAATGGAAGTATTAAAAACGACTTCGCCGGAGCACTCGCCTTTGGCGCCGTAGCCTTTGCCTCGGAAGACTCTGCCGTCTTCGAGTGCAAGGATCGCTTGCATTGGAACTCCTGGGAGTTGATTTTAGAAAGTTTAGCAGGAGAGCGACAGATGGTGTCAGCTATTTCGCGATCGGTAAAATCGATACAGCCCTTCAGAATACGAAGGGGACAAACCGCTTTGTTCGCCGCATGTATTCCTGATAGGGCTGTCCGATAGAACTTGCGAGGGCTTGCTCTTCCACCCGCACACGGTACGTATAAGTGACGGCGCCCATTCCCACCAGAATTAGAGCGCTCAGCCAGTTGGTGAGTGCAAGGCCAGTACCAAGATACATCAGCATGCCGCCAGTGTAGGAAGGGTGGCGAATGAAGCGATAGGGGCCGTCTTCTATTACGGGTTGGTCCGTTTGTACTCTGACGTTCCCCGTGAAGTAGCGCCCGAGTGTGCGGAAGCAATAGTGGCGCAGCATCGAGCCTGCCATGAGAATCACGAGCCCCAGCGCGAACCAGCGCACCCGATGATTCAACAGCGCGAACTTCGACCAGGACGAGAGACTGAACGCGGCAGGAAACGCCAGCCATGAAGCGAGAATGATGAACGTCATCGATCCCCGATCTGCGTTTTCTCCGGCCGCGGGTTTCGAACGCGCAATGACGACGAATTCCGGAACATAGGCAGCAAGGAATACTGCCCAAAAAATCCAAGCGTAAGGAGAAATGTAGGCCAGAGACTGAATGTGCGTATTCATCTTATTGGTTTTACTGAGAGGTGAGAGCTGCCCTACCTCAGCCTTCCCATCTTTTCCATCGGCCAATATCCGAAAACGGCTTTGCCATAGATGTAGCGTTCGTTCACGGCGCCGAAGTCGCGGCTGTCGTTCGACATGGTGCGATGATCGCCGAGAACGAAAAAGCTGTTCGGCGGGACCACAACTTCGCCATAAGATCGAGCGTCCGCGTAATCGTTGGGCACGTAGTCTTCGTCGAGCGCCGCGCCGTTCACATAAACCTGGCCGGTCTCGATGCGGATGCGGTCGCCGGCAACTCCGATGACGCGCTTGATGTAGCTTTTCGAAGTGTCGCGCGGGTAGCGGAAGACGACGATGTCGCCGCGCTGGATGGGCTCCCAGCGATAGACAAACTTGTTGACGAAGATCCGCTCCTGGTCTTCGAGCTCGGGCATCATGCTGGTGCCTTCCACCTTCACCGGCTGGTAGAGAAAGATAATGATGAAAGCGGAGATGGCGAGCGAGACCAGCAGATCGCGTGCCCAGACTGCCACCACGGGCAGCGGGCGCGCACCGGATTCTTGTGGAGCCGCCGGTAGCGGCGGCTGAGGGCTCCCCACATCAGGCATCGTGGTCCTATTTTATACGCAAGGGGGCGAGAGGTGAGAGAGGTCAGAGGTTAGAGGTCAGATTGCAGAGGTAAAACCCGACCTTGACCTTCACCTCTGCAATCTGGCCTCTAACCTCTGACCTTCCTGACCTCTGACCTTGCCAATGCGCTCCATTCACCGTACAACTAGACTTCCACCATGACCGACTACTCAATCTTCCCCAAGATCAATGCGACGCTCAACGGATCGAGCGCGGTGCTGCTGGTCACCGGACGTGTACTCATTGCGCGCGGCAAGATGGCGGCGCATCGCGCGGTGATGCTGACCGCGTTGGCCACCTCTTCCCTTTTCCTCGTGTCGTATCTCTACTACCACTATCACGTCGGGTCCGTGCACTTTCGCGGCACCGGGTGGACGCGGCCCCTCTATTTCACCATCCTGATCTCGCACACCACCCTGGCCCTGGTCATTGTACCCATGGTGATCATTACGCTCACCCGCGCGTTGCGTGAGCAATTTGACCGGCATCGGGCCATCGCGCGCTGGACGTTTCCGCTCTGGCTCTATGTGTCGGTGACGGGCGTACTGGTCTACCTGATGCTGTATCAGATCTTTGTGTAGAGACGGGGCTTGCCCGGTCTCACTCGGACGCCGCCGGAGACGCGGCAAGCCGCGTCTCTACAGGGGAGTTGGGGCAAATCAGCCTTCCCCGATGCCGCCCCGATTCATCACATATTTTTAGTACGGGCGACACTGCCTCTGGGCCACCCAATTCTGCTATAGTGAGCATCTTGAAGGAGCCCGCAGTCATGAGTGGAAAAAGCGTAAACAAAGTCATCCTGATTGGAAACCTTGGCAAGGATCCCGAGATCAAATACACGCCGCAGGGTAAGCCGGTAGCGAAGTTTTCCCTGGCTACCAACGAGCGCTACAAGGACAAAGACGGCCAGTGGCAGGACCGCACCGAGTGGCACAACATCGTGCTCTGGGAGCGGCTGGCGGAGATCGCCGGAGAGTATCTAAAGAAGGGCGGCAAGGTTTATATCGAAGGCCGTATCCGAACCGACTCCTGGGACGACAAGCAAACCGGCCAGAAGAAATACATGACCCAGATCGTGGGCAACGATATCGTCCTGCTCGGCGGGCGCGGCGAAGGCGGCGGTGGCGGCGAGCACGCCGGCAGCTCGCACGGAGTCGCGGCTTCCTCGGGCGGCAACAACTTCGACCAGAGCGCGCCCGAACCGGAGCACGCCCCAGTCGGGACTTCTCCGATTACGGACGAAGACATTCCGTTCTAGGGTTAGGTTGTGTGGGGACGGGCGTCCTCGCCCGTCCAAGCCGAGCGCAGCTCGGCCCCGGCTTCGGCCTTGGGAACATCGGAAACACCGAGAGAAACCCATGCTCGCGGACCGAAAATGTGTTCCCTGCCACGGCGGCGTGCCGTCGTTGAAGGGAGAGAAACTCGCGGAACTCCATCGTCAGCTGGCCGACCCTGCGCAGTGGAATATCGTTAACCAGCATCACATCGTGCGCGCCTTCAAGTTCCCCGATTTTAAGTCCGCTCTGGCTTTCGTGAATAAAGTTGGCGAAGTGGCCGAGGCACAGGGCCATCACCCCGACATCCTGCTCGGATGGGGCAAGGTCGAGATCACGCTCTGGACGCATGCGGTGGATGGGCTGACCGAGTCGGACTTCATTCTGGCGGCGAAGATCGACCAACTGTTGTAACCAGATGAAACGCCATCCGCCGCCATCCATGACAAGATGACAGGTCGTTTACCGAACTTGCCAGTTGCCCGATGATTGCCAAAGTATATTGCCATTGCCAAATCAGTATGGTATATTCTTGCCATGCACCTCAAAGTCGACAAACTCGGAAGGGTCGTGCTTCCCAAGCCGCTTCGCGCCCGCTACGGATTACGCCCGGGGACGGAATTGGAAATCAGCGAAGGGGCGCAGGAGTTCTCTCTTCGCCCGGCGCGGAGTGGCCCCAATTTGGTGGAGATTGACGGTATTCTGGTGCATCAGGGTGTTCCTCGAGGAGAACTCGACATCGTGAAAGCTATTCGCGAGGACCGGGAAGAACGTCTCCAGCATTTGAGCGGCATGGAGTGATCGAGTGAGGCTGTACTTCGATACCTCCGTCCTGGTGTCCCTCGCGGTTAGGCATCATCCTCATCACGATCTGGCATTTGCCGCCTTCCACCAGGTAACCAGGGGTGGCCACGAGGGCTTTGTTTCGGCACACGGCCTGGCGGAGACCTTCAGCACACTCACTCGCCTCCCCATCACTCCCATGGTTCATCCCACCGAAGCCTACCGCTTCGTTTCAGAAACCATCGTGGAAAGCTGCGCAGTAGTGTATCTCGTCGAAAGGGATTACCTGACGACATTAGAGGCAGCAGCCAAAGCAGGGTTGAGTGGCGGGGTTATTTACGACGCGCTGCAATTGCGCTGCGCGGAGAAAGCCAGATGCGACCGCATTTATACCTTCAACATGTCGGACTTTGTGCGGATCGCGCCTCACCTCAGAAAGCAGATCGTGCGTCCGCAACTTTTATGCTGATTAGGACCTACGCTGCCGCGACATTCCGCCGCACCGCCAACCCCCACCACGCCGCCGGAATCAGCATCAACATGCCCGCAACGCTGGCGACGTGCCGCGCGGCGAACCCCCAATCCACGAAGCGTCCGGCAAGATATGCTCCCGCGGCAATCGTGAACATGCAGAGGCCGAGGTCGGCGGCGAACACGCGCCCGCGAAACTTGTCGTCGCTTTGCATCTGCAACAGCGTGGTCGAGAACACCCACACGATCGAACCTCCAAAGTGCGCCAGCATCACGCACAAACAGGCCTGCCAGAGGTGTCCCGATACACCCAGCAGCGCGTAGCCTGCGGCGGATGCCAAGTATCCCCAAAAGATCGCGACTTCCAAGCGATGTTTCCAGTGGCCCGCCCACGGAGCGGCCAGGAGCGGCCCGAGCAGCGCGCCCAATCCGCGGGCGCCGAGCAGCAGACTCATCCCGAGAAACGCGCCGCGTTCGGGCGCCATGCCGTGCCAGCGGACGGCAAATTCATTTTGTCCCATCACCGTAAACAGCACCCAGCCCGGTCCGATGATCAGGTTTCCGAACTTCACAAAGATCGTCGAGCGCAAACGAACCTGCGACCGCACGTAGCGGATGCCGGCGAGGATCGGCGAAAAATCCACCAACTCTCGCGCCCGGAAGGGATGGCCGTTTTCGGCATGGGGCTCGGCGAAGCGCATCCTCCAAATCAACGCGGCGGAAACTACGAACGACAGCGCATTCAGCAGGAAGACGGCATCGCGGCCCAGCAGCGCCGCGACCACGCCACCCAAAGTCGCGCCCACCATCAGGTTCACCGACCACGTAGACGAGGAGAGCGTGTTCGCCACCACAATGTCTTCCCGTTCCACAATATTTGGGATCACAGCATTGCGCGCCGGTTCGAAAAAAGCGGCCAGCAACGTCTCCGCCATGAGCAGCGGATAGACCAGCCACACCATTTCCTTCGAGCGAATCAGCAGCATGCAGAGCACGATCGCCATGCGTCCGATATCCGCCGCGATCATGACGTGCTTGCGTCGCAGCCGATCGTTCACCACGCCCGCTGTCGGCCCGATCAGAGTCTGCGGCAGAACTTGCAGCACCAGCGCCAGCGCCACCGATCCCGCGCGTCCGGTGAGTTGCAGCAGCAGGTTGTAGATCGCGAGCGTGTAAAACCAATCGCCGATTTCGCTGACGACTTGCGCGCTCCACAAGCGGCGAAAATTCCGGTTCCCGCCCAGCAGGCGTGCGTACGACGCGAACGACACACGACTAACTTCCAGTTCAGGAGCAGGTTCCATGCAGGCGTGAGATCAGAATTTCACAGCATACCGGATCGGGCCAAACCCCGCACCCTGCGCCCGAAACGAGCCACTCATTGGCAAAGCTGTGCAAAGCGTTTCACACGACAAAAGCCAGGCTCCGGAAAACCGTCGGACTTTCAACCTTTAGGGCATAGTTTGCCCCAAAAACGCCCTCTTTGAATTAATTGTGAAAATCGATCGGTTGGAGAACGGCTTGCCGCGGTTTAAGGCGAAAGGAGTTTCATCCTGTGCGAAACTTGGTCCCTGTCGTTCTGCTAGTCCTGATCCTGGCTGCGAATTCTTTTGCCGCACCTGCCGTCGTACAATCCTCGGTCATTCCGGAACCCGGTCTTCTCGCCTTGCTCGGAGGCGGCCTGGTCGGCTTAGCCACCTTGATTCGGCGTCACCTGAGCAACTAATTCCTTCTTCTTCCTGCCGAGAGCCCCCTCGGCACTCCCTTCCCCATCTTCGCGCCGTAGCGGCGTCAATCACTCTCCCGAATGTTTTCCGTTCGCCACCAATTCCAGAAAGTATTGGTGAATGCGCCGGTCGTCGCTCAATTCAGGATGGAACGTCGCGGCCAGCGTCTTGCCTTTGCGCACCAGCACCGGATCTTTGCCTTCCGTCGCGATCACTTCCACGCCTGCGCCTGTGCGTTCGATCTTCGGAGCGCGGATGAACACCATTTCGATGGGCTCGTTAAGAAACTGCCCTTCTCGGATGGAGCTGTCGATCTGGCGTCCGTAAGCATTGCGGCGCACGGTGATGTCGAGCGCGCCCAGGCCAGCTTGCTTCGGATTTTCTACTTCTGTCGCCAGCAGGATGCATCCCGCGCACGTGCCAAACGTCGGCTTCGCGCGCACGAAATCATTCAGCTTGGCGAATCCGTCTTCACCGAGCAGCTTGAGGAACGTGCCTGACTCGCCGCCGGGAATCACCAGGCCGTCGATCTCAGCCAGTTGCTCCGGTTTCTTCACCAGAACAACTTCCGCGCCGAGTTCCTCTAGACGGCGGCGGTGCGCGTCGAAATCGCCTTGAAGAGCGAGGACTCCGATTTTCATGGTTGTCGTCGGTCGTTCGTCGTTGGTCGTTGGCCAAAAACGACGTGAGCTGATTTTATACGACACCGCGGGTGCCCCGTCCTTGTCGCGTTTTTTGCGACAGAGCCTGCCCTGAGCGGAGCCGAAGGGGCGGGGACTTTGACTTTGACAATCGCGGAAGAACCGCGAGGAAATTTCAGTGCGGATAGGAAGCCAAAATCCCCGCCCTGTGTCTGCAAAGAACGCAGACACAAGGACGGGGCACCCTCGGGAGTTGTGATGAGTGAAACGGTGGGCCAGCCCCCTAGACGCGCTCTTCCCAATAGCGGGGTCGGCGGTGACCGTGCGCGATGGCGAGGATTTGAATTGTCATTAGCTTTTCCCGATAGATGACAGCGTAGGGAAATCGCGCGAGAACAAACTTCCTCGTGCCGAGTTCGCCTAAAGGCCAACGTGCGGGAGTGGCGGCGATCAGTTCGATGGCGCGGTCGATTTCAGCGACAAATCCATCGGCGGCACTTTCGCTCCGCTCAAGGTACCAGCGGAGCGCGGATTTCAATTCAGCGAGGGCGTCATCGTGGATTTCGATCGGCTTAGCGGCCATTGCGGAGGCCGGATATTTGTCGCCGCGCCTCCGCCCACGGGATAGGCTTTACTTTGCCAGAATCCAATTCCTCGATGCGGCGGGCGATTTCGCGGCTCCACTCTTCTTCGGCGGACGCGTCGACGGTATCGTCAAGGCTTTCCAGCAGCGAACCGGCCAAGGCGGCGCGAGCCTCGGGCGGCAACGCCAGCGCCTTCTTGAGAAGCTCGGAAACATCGGGAGTCATGGGCGTATTTTAGCACCGGGGGGTCGGGGGGGGTGATAGTTGATCGTGGAATCCCACGTTTCCAACGCCGCGAAAGTAACTGGCTCATTCCCAATTTGGAGTAGCTACTTTGGTGGGATTGCGCGTGCCTATGGCAAGGGAAATACTGAACGCGCGGTAGGTTGCGTCCGGAGGACGTTGCCAGTGGGTACTGGACGCTACCTGTCAAGTAGTCGAGCGGCCAGGTCAGCCGGGGTCCCTCGACTTCGCTCGGGATTTCGGCTCGCGGCTCTGACGCCGCGAGAGGAACAGTCCGTATATGACAAACTTCTTCTGGTACATATTCATCGCTGGTCTTCTCATCTGCCTCTTCGGTTTAGTCAACATTCTTTTCCCGATAAAGAGCCTTGGAATTCGAACCCGCCGCAGAGCCCTTCTGGTCGCCTTCCTTGGGCTTGTGATCGCTTCCGCCTTTTCCCACTTATGGCACTACAGTCTGCCTCCCGAAGAAAAGGCCAAAATCGAAGCCGACGCCGCTGCCAGAGACGCTGCCAAACAGCAAGGGAAGGCGGAACAACAAGAGAAACAACAAGAACCAAAGGTTTATTCGAGCGGAATTCTGTTAGCGTTCGCAGAAGGCAAAACGGGCTGGATCGGAATCGGCAGTGTCCGGACGGGAAGTGTTTCAGGGATTGCCCTGCCGGCTTTTAGCAACTTCGGATATGCAGTGCAGATTGACAATATTCTGTACATTGGCAAGTGCACTAGCTTGTTCCATACAAAAAAAACACTCCGAGACTTCATTGTCGGCGATTCTGTGCGAACACGACTCGACGGCAATCACCTTTTCATCATTGCCCAGAACGGCAAGGAAATTAGGCTTAAAGTTGTACAGCGACAAAGACTCTAGGCTTCCACGCAGATTTCGGCCACTACCAGGACGATCCCGATCCGCTGTTCGCAGCTCCGTCTCCCCTGAATACTCGCTTGCTTTCTTCATCAAAGAAATCGTTTGGCCAGTCTCATCCTAGTCAACATCTGCTGCGCAAATAATCCTTTTCCGATAGCCAGCGGAGTAAACCCTGAATGGGAGGTTGATAATGTCAGCAGTTATTCATTGTCGCCTATCGGCGTACCGAAGAGAGCTCGCAATCATCAAATCGATGCCGGCGCATTTTCGAGACGGAAGTCTGGCACTGAGTGCTCATCTGGCAGGCGGTGACGACCAAGAGATGAATGCACGGTATTACGAACAACTCATCAGCAAGCTAGAGCGCCACATCAATTGATTAGAGGATCTGTTGCACTACGGGTGCGTGACTTCTCCCGCTTTTTGAGAAGTGGCCTTTCCGAATACGCGCCACCGCCCGATTTCAATTTAGTCGGATCTTCCCGCGTGGCGGCCGAAGTCGTGCCCTCCCCCTTGCGTCAAAGTCAAAGCAACATCAAAGGCGGCGGACAGGAGTGTCCGCCCTACACAAGCATCGTTACCAGCCCCGCGTCTGCAGCAGGTGGGCTTCATCGAGCGTGGACACGGCCAGCCCTTTCATGGCGCCCGCCAGATCTTCGCTGACTTCAAGTAATACTTTAGGATCTTTGAAGTGCGTTGCCGCCTGCACAATCGCCTTAGCGCGCTTCTCCGCTTGTTCTGGTGGAGCGAACGCGCAGTTTTCATCGTACGAATGCTTGCCGTCCTGACACTGCGTACAGGACGTGCGCTTTCCCATGAAGATGCCGGAGCCTACGAATACTGCTTCGGCTCCCAGCTGCATCACGAGCGACGCATCCGCCGGAGTCGCGATTCCGCCGGCGGAGAAATTGGGCACGGGCAGCCTGCCGTCTCGCGCTACCATCCTCACCAGTTCGTAGGGCGCTCCGTGCTCCTTGGCTTTCGCGTAGAGTTCTTCTTCGCCGAGCACGGTTAGAATCTTCATCTCCTGCACAATTTGCCGAATGTGCCGGACGGCGTGCACCACGTCTCCGGTGCCAGCCTCGCCCTTGGTGCGAATCAGGGCCGCACCTTCGGCGATGCGCCGCAGAGCTTCGCCCAGGTTGCGCGCACCGCAGACAAACGGCACGGTAAACGCGTGCTTGTCGACGTGATGCGCTTCGTCGGCGGGCGTGAGCACTTCGGACTCGTCAATGTAATCGACGCCCAGTTCCTGCAGGATCTGCGCCTCGGCAAAGTGTCCGATGCGGCACTTGGCCATGACCGGGATCGACACGGTCGCCATGATCTCGCGAATCTTTTTCGGCGAGGCCATGCGCGCCACCCCGCCTTCGGCGCGGATCTGTGCCGGNACGCGCTCCAGCGCCATCACCGCCACCGCCCCGGCNCGCTCGGCNATCTCNGCTTGTTTCGCGTCGGTTACGTCCATGATCACGCCGCCCTTGAGCATTTCGGCAAGCCCGGTCTTCAGGCGGAGGCTGGTGCTGTTGTGTCCGTTGTTCTGCGACATAGGTCCACTCTCTTCCTGAGCATCATTTTACAGCCCGTGACCGAATCGCGGTACCCGGTTTTGCTCGTGTGGAGAATTGTGTGGTGACGGGGCTCTGCCCCGCCAGGACGGGGCAGAGCCCCGTCACCACACGATTCTACTCAGCGGTCCACAAACCGCGCGAACATGCGGTACGGATCGATCACAATAAACAAGCCCCGCCCGCGCGCCAAAACTTCCCCTTTTTCGTTCAGGATCTCGGCCATATTGATGTGCTTCCGGCCCTTCACCTTAACCTCGCGCGATTCCACGCGCAGTGGCTGTTTCAGCGGCACCGGCTTCAGGTAGTTCACGGTGATCTCGGAGGTCACCGCTACCACATGACGCAGTTTGTTCACCTTGCCCATCGCTTCGTCGAGGATCGTCGCGATAATGCCGCCGTGGCAGTGTCCGGGCGGCCCGGTGTAGCGTTTGCCCAGCCGGAACCGGCAGACGAAACAGTCGCGCTCCTCGTCGTAGGTGAAGCGCAGCCGCATCCCGTCGGGGTTATCCTTGCCGCAGACGAAGCAGTAGTTCTTCTGTAGTTGTACGTAGCGTGTGTTGTGTCCAGCTTCGTGCTTCTTACCGGCCATCGAAAGATTCTATCGCGAGCTGGCAGCGGAACTGTGTATCATGTCGTGCGAATTATCGAGTGCCCAGGAGGTCCCCATGTCTCCCGCCAACAAAACCCTCGGCCCCTACGCCGTTCATCCGGGCGTTGCCATGGTTCAGAAGTGGATCAAGGAACTGCCGGAGAAAACCGGGCGGTCGCTCGAAGAATGGATCGCTCTCACCAAGAAGTCCGGTCCGCCGACAGAGAAAGAACGCCGCGAGTGGCTGAAGAAAGAACACAATCTGGGCACAAATTCCGCGTCGTGGATCGCGGAGCGCCTGGATGGCAAAGGCACGGAAGAAGACTCGCCCGAGGCTTATCTGAAAACCGCCGCCGAATGGGTGGAGGCGCAGTACTCCGGTCCGCGCGCCGCGCTGCGTCCGCTGTACGAGCAGTTGCTGAAGCTCGGATTCTCCCTGGGCAAAGACGTGAAGGCTTGCCCGTGTAAGACGATGGTGCCGTTCTATCGCAATCATGTCTTCGCGCAGATCAAGCCGTCGACGAATACGCGAATCGATCTCGGATTCGCGCTGGGAAACATGAAAACTCCTAAGCGCCTGATCGATACCGGCGGCTACGAAAAGAAAGACCGCATCACGCGGAGGATTGAGGTCAAGTCAAAGGCCGATATAGACGATGAGGTAAAGCGCTGGTTGAAGAAGGCGTACGACTTGGATGAATAGTTCGTGGAGAGACGGGCGTCCCGCCCGTCCTTCAGACGCAAGCAACTGCCGAGCTGCGCTCGGCTTGGACAGCCGAGGGCGGCTGTCCCTACGCAACCCTGGACGGGCGAGATGCCCGTCCCCACACGAGCTGTGTCCTAGTCGTAGTACTCCAGCCCCAAATGTGTAATCAACTCTTCGCCCTTCAAGTGCCGCAGAGTGTTCTTCAGCTTCATGAGCTGAATGAACAGATCGTGCTCCGGATACAGCCCCGGCGCGGTCATCGGCGACTTGAAGTAGAAACTCAGCCATTCCTGAATACCGAGGCGGCGTAGCTCTGGCGTGCGCTGCGCGAGATCGAGGAAGAGCACCAGGTCGAGCACGATCGGCGCCGCAAGAATCGAATCGCGGCACAGGAAGTCCACCTTGATCTGCATCGGATAGCCGAGCCATCCGAAGATATCAATGTTGTCCCAACCCTCTTTGTTGTCACCGCGCGGCGGGTAATAGTTGATGCGGACTTTGTGGAAAATATTGCCGTAGAGTTCGGGATACAAAGCGGGCTGCAGAATGTGCTCCAGCGCTCCGAGTTTCGATTCTTCCTTGGTCTTAAACGACCCGGGATCGTCCAGCACCTCGCCGTCGCGGTTGCCGAGGATGTTGGTCGAATACCATCCGCTCAGCCCGAGCAGCCGCGCCTTGAAGGCGGGAGCCAACACGGTCTTTAGCAAAGTCTGACCAGTCTTGAAATCCTTGCCGCAGATGGGAACTTCACGCTCGCGCGAAAGTTCGTGCATCGCCGGTATATCAACGGTCAGGTTCGGCGCGCCGTTCGCGAAGGGCACGTCCTCCATGAGCGAGGCGTAGGCATACACCATCGAGGGCGCGATGTTCTCGTCGTTCTCTTGCATCGCCTTTTCGAGCGACTTCACACTCTGATGAATGGCCTTGGGCTTAATGAAGCTCTCGGTCGAGGCGCACCAGATGGTGATCAGACGGCTGGCACGGCTCGACTTCTTGAAGTCGCGGATGTCCTGACGAAGTTGCTCGGCCAGGTCCAGCTTGTTCTTCCCCTGCTTCACGTTCGGCCCGTCGATCTTCTTGACGTAGTTGTGATCGAACACAGCCTTCATCGGAGTGATGGAGCTGAGCCGCCGTTTCACTTTATCGAGCAGGTCGCGCTCCAGCACGCCAGCGTTGCGGGCGGCCGCGTACATGTTGTCTTCGAAAATATCCCAGCCCGCGAAGACCAGATCGTTGAGCCCGGCCAGCGGAACAAACTCTTTAATCTTCGGCGAGCGGCCATCGGTGCGCTTTCCCAGGCGGATCGTTCCCATCTGCGTGAGCGAGCCAATGGGATGCGCGATTCCCTTGCGCACCGCTTCGACGCCCGCCACAAACGTCGTAGCGACTGCGCCCATGCCCGGGATCATCACGCCCAGTTTGCCCTTGGCAGGTTCGATCACACGCTCGTACCCGTCGTCGTGGCGTGTTCTGCTCGAGGATCTCACCTCGACGGACTTAGTCTCGACGCTCGCCTTATTCACTTCTTTCGTGGAGGACTCTTTCACATTTGCCATATTTTTGGCTGCTTCCTTGTAGGAACTGTGGGATGTATGCAAACCGATTATGTTCTCGCATCCGGCGAGTGTTTTGCAAACGGGCCCGCCTGAATCCGCAGGAAAAGCACTTTAACGGCGATTGCCACGCATTGGGTGGTGTTCCTAGGTATTCAGGGCGACTTTACTTTCCGTCCAGATCCAGGTTCTTGATGGGCAAGTCCCAATGTCCGTCGAGGATTTCAAACCGCCGCTGCTCTTCCTTCGCATAAGTGGCCTGGTCGGGCCAGAGCTGCTTCTTCAGCGTGTCTTCGTCGAACGGCTCATTCGCGGCCGTCGAGTTTTTGAACACGATGGTCACGCGATAATCCCAGCGCCCGTCTTCGGTCGTGTGGTAGCGCGGCTGGTCCATCCAGACCTTGAGCATGCGTCCCATTTCCACCTGCTTCTTCAGCAGCGGGTAGTGGTTCTTCTTGAACAACTGCAAAAACTCGTCTGCATGTCCCCACTTGGCCTTGTAATAGTACTCGACCACGAAAGGCTTGCCCGTTTCGGGCGCGGACTGGGCCGGGAGAGATGCTGGGAGCAGCGCCAAGAACAACAGCAATAGTCTCAATTTCATGGATGGTCTCCGTGGAAAACGATTGTCGCACAGGAGCAACACGAGGTTCAAAGAAGAGGTCTCGAGGAAATCGTTTTGCTAGTAGACTAACCGCCATGGGAAACTGGTTCGACAGAATTGACAAGGGTTTGGTGGTTATCTTCATTCTTCTCTACGTCGGTGCAAAACTTCACTTCTTCACAAGCTACTGGAAACTTAGTCTTGGTGCATATCTTGAGGAGCACGTTTGGTTTTGGGCTGGCATGGTGATCGTTGCTTTGAGTGCAGGCTTTTTGAAATGGCTGCGAAGGCGATTAGGACCGCCAAATTCAAACTGAGACACTACCGCGGGGGCGCCCGGCGCTCCATCAGTCTGCGCGGATGCTAGAATTGTTTGTGCCCGCCGATTCCCTCCGCCTCATCGCCATTGATATTGACGGCACCCTGCTCAACCCGGAATTTCAGATTTCCGAAACCGATCTTGCCACCCTCCGGCGCGTGCACGGCCAAGGCATCGAGATCATTCTGGTCACCGGACGCCGCCACACTTTTGCCCTGCCCATCGCTCAACAACTGGGATTCGATCTCTGGCTGATCAGTTCGAATGGCGCCATCACCCGCTCCCTCGCCGGAGAGACTTTTCACCGCGACCTGCTCCCCGAGCCGACCTGCCGCGAACTCGTCCGCGTGATGCAAGAATTTCGCGGTCAGACCGTTCTAACCTTTGACAGCAATGATCTTCACGGCGATGCTTCGGGCACGATCGTGATCGAGCGTCTGGACAAGCTGGAAGCGAGCATCAAGCGCTGGCTGGAGAAAAACATGCAGTACATCCAGTTCGTGGTTCCGATCGAGGACGCACTGACGACCGACCCGGTGCAGGCCATGTTCTGCGGCCCGGTCGCGCATATGCAGCGGGTGTTGCAAGTCCTCGGAAGCTGCGGCCTGCCCATCACGGTTTTGCGCACCGAGTACCCGGGCCGCGATCTTTCGATTGTCGATGTGCTCAACGCCGGCTGCTCCAAGGGACACGCGCTCGAGCGCTGGGTCAATCACCGGCAGATTACGCGCGACCAGGTCATGGCCATTGGTGATAACTATAACGATATTGAAATGCTTGCCTTTGCCGGGCACCCCTTTATCATGGGAAATGCATCGGAAGAGCTGCGCAGCCGCGGCTGGAAGCTTACTCGCTCGAACGCCGAAAGCGGGGTATCCGCCGCCATCGAGCATGTGCTCCATGGAAAAGAGCTCGAACCGGTGGTGGTTGACCAGATTCGCGGACCACTGACTGGCGAACGAACGACTGGCGAACCACCGATCGTGGGCAGCTTGTGATCATTTGAAGAACATGATTCGAAGAAAACCATCAGCGATGGAGCGACGGGCGCCCTCGCCCGTCCCACCCCGGGTGCGGGTAAAATGAACCGCACTAGTAAAAATCGGGCTGCGAGAATTGCGGCCAAAGCCGCCGTCCTTTTCTGTGCCGTCGCCTTAGCCCTTCTCGCTCGTCCCGCATCTGCCGCCGAGTTGGCGATCCTCCGCAACGGCTTCAGCATCCGCCACGAGCATCGCCTGGTGATGGGGACAATCACTCGCCTCTATCTTGGTGCCGACGATTCCAGCTTCACTGACGTGCCCACCAACGAAATCACCGGCTACGAAAAAGATCTGTCGCTACCGTTGCCGGCGCCCGCGGCTGCGCACGCCTCCATCGCCGCCCCGCCCGCGAAATCTGGACCCGCGCCCGCTCTGAATCAAATCGTGAACTCCGCCAGCGCCGTCTATCATCTCGATCCCGATCTCGTGAACAGCGTCATTCACGCCGAAAGCGGATTCAACGTGCGCGCCGTTTCCCCGAAAGGCGCCCGCGGGCTCATGCAGCTTATGCCCGGCACCGCCAACCAACTGGGCGTGAGCGATGCCTTCGATCCGCAAACCAATGTCGAGGGCGGAAGCCGCTATCTGCGCGAACTGCTGGAGCGCTACAACTTCGATCTGGTCAAGGCGCTGGCCGCTTACAACGCAGGTCCGCAGCGCGTCGAGCAGTATCGGGGAGTGCCCCCATTTCGCGAAACCCGCGCCTACGTGGCCCGCATCGTGCACGAATACAACACGAAGAAGATCGCCCAGGAAAAAGAGGCGAAACAAGAAAAGGAATTGAATCATTGA
>JGI26339J46600_10000382_pt1 | contig 15239 bp, 9 predicted proteins | sample BogFormECP12_OM1_FD_46600 | JGI IMG/M metagenome (IMG submission 46600) | reverse complement strand
GCAACGCGTTTCATGATTTTTGTCCTTTTCACCGTTCTTGAATCCACAGACTGTATGCAAGGGGAGAAGTCCGTGTCAAGCGTGCCGAAAGCGTTTTAGAATGAATCCGCCTTTACAGGCTGCGGAAAAAGTCACGAATGTGTGCATCACTGTGGAAGAGCGGCCCTTCAGGGCCGCGTAACCTGTGTGGAATCAGAGAGGGCTTCAGCCCCTGTGGTCGTTTTTCCTCGCCCCATTGCGTTTTTTCTCAGCCCCTTTAGGCGCTGCATCTCGGAGTCCAATCTTCACCACAGGCTGTTAGAGTTTTCGAGGGGTGGTTGTTATTGCGAGGAAACGCTGCTGGGCAAACGGGTCAACCTTGCCAATCATGACGGCGTTTGCCTTCGAATAAATGACCCACGCTAACGACGAGGGTGCGATCCTATTTGCCTTGACAGGGTTGCGCGGCCTGCGGAGAATGATGGGCCACATGCCGAACGGGCCGGTTCTGTGCAGGCCGGGCCTCTACTGCTCCAGGAAGCGACGATCCAGAGTGTGGAATTGTGTCTGGGTACTGGATTATGAATGCGGCGGAATTTGTGCCGAGGGTNAGCCAACATCGGGTGCGAGGTGCGCGTGTACAGCATCGACATTGACGTGGGCGGGACGTTGACGGACGGCATCTTCAGCGATGGCAGCCGGCTGGTGTGCGCCAAAGTCGATTCGACGGCGCACGATCTGACGGTTTGCCTGTTCGACTGTCTTACTTCGGGCGCGACGCAGTTGGGTTTTTCCGATCTTGCGAGTTTTCTGGAACAGGTGGAACTGTTGCGTTGGTCGACGACCATCACGTCAAATGTGCTGGCCGAAGGCCGTGGCCCGAAGATTGGATTGATCGTCAGCAAGGGCCACGAAAAAGATTTGTACGGTACCGGGAAGACGAGCCCGGTGCTGAACAAAGTGGTGAGCGAGTTCAATGTCACGGGAATTGACGGCGGGAATGGGACGGAAATCGCTGGGGCGGAAATTCTCGGCGCGGTGCGCTCCCTGCTCGAAAATGGCGTGCGGAGAATCTGTATCAGCCTGAAGGGCGGGCTGCACGATCCGGAGCAGGAGTTGCGCATCAAGCGCGTGATCGAGGAGCAGTATCCCGATCACTTTCTCGGTTCAGTTCCGGTGCTGGCCGGCAGCGACATCTGCAAGAACCGTGACGACATGACGCGGACCTATTACGCGATCATCAATGCCTACACGCACAGCGCCCTGGCGGCAACGCTGTTCAAGGCCGAAGACGAGCTGCGCTATTCGCAAGGATACCTGCGGGCTTTTCTGATCAGCCACATCAATGGCGGCGTGGCCGGCGTGTCTAAGACGCGAGCCATCGACACCATGGAGTCGGGTCCGATTCTCGGAGTTTATGGCGCCAGCTATCTGGCCAAGGTTTACCGGCTGAAGAACGTGATTGCGCTCGATGTCGGCGGCACCACGGCGAAGGTGGGCGTGATTCAGGATGGCGAGCAGGTGTATTCGCAGGAAAGCGATTTGTTCGGTATTCCGTTGCGGACGCGGTTGCCGTATCTGCGATCGATTGCGTTGGGCGGCGGGAGCGTGGTGTCGGTCGCGGGCGGCNAGATCCGGTTGGGGCCGGAGAGCATGGGTTCGTTTCCGGGGCCGGTGTGTTACGGACTGGGAGGAGAGAAGCCGACACTGACGGACGCGTTTGTGGCGGCCGGGTTGATCGATCCGGAATTCTTTCTGGGAGGATCGAAGCATCTCGATCTGGAGCAGGCGAGGGAAGCGATCGATACGGCGGTGGCGCGTCCGCGAGAATGGTCGATCGAGGAGGCGTGCCGGGCGATCGTGGATCGCGCGTACAGCATGGTGGCGGCCATAATCGACAGCGCGCGGCGGGAGTTGAGGCAGGACCTCTCGGAGTACGTGCTGTTTGCCTATGGCGGGAACGGCGGGCTGTTCGCGTGCGGAGTAGCCGAGCGGGCGGGCATCAGGAATGTGTGTCTGTTTGCGCTGGGTCCGGTGTTCAGCGCGTTTGGCTCGTCGGTTTCCGATCTTTGCCATGTGTACGAACGTTCGTTGCGTGTGCCTTTGCATACCGGATCTGATATTGGCGAGTTGAACCGGGCGATTCAGGAGATGCGCACGACGGGGATGCGCGATTTGAAGGCCGAGGGCATTCGCTCCGATAACGCGGAGTGCTCGCTGGAGTTGGAATTCTCGCGCTCAGATGGAGAAGGCGTACAGGCGAAGTCCTCGGTCCTGCGTTTCGATAGCGTGGAAGACTTGCGGCGATTGGCGCCGGGCGCCGGCGATACCAGNCTCGAGGTCGTGCGGATGTGGGTGCGNAAAACCATGGCGCGGCCGGCGCTGCTGGAGAAATCTTTGGGAACGCGCGATGCCTTGCACGCGCGCACGGGAGAGCGTGCGGTGGCTTATGGAAGCAAGAATCGCAAAGCCGGCGTTTACNNGTGGGAGGCGCTGCAACCGGGGAATGAAGTGGCGGGATGCGCTCTGCTGGTGTCGGAGAACAGCACNTATTTCGTGCCCGAAGGATGGACGCTAACCATCGATCGCTATGGCAACGCGCAGCTGCGNTGGGACGCGGCGCGAGTGGTTTCGANGGCGGCCGGGGGCGGAGAAAAACGAGCGGAGGAGGCACGATCTCATGGCGAGTAATGGAAGTCGCTTGCGAATCACGGAGTATCTCGATCTCGATCTGGAGCGCGAGCAGTGGATGTGCAATCGCTGCGGGCACACGCTGGGGGCAGGCCGCGACAACTATAAAAAGGGCTGCCTGCTCTATGACCGCGATCCGCGGGAAGTGCATCTGCCGATTGTCGAGGAGCAATTCAGTTTTGCGCCCGATCCGCTGTGGGTGCGGATCGTGGAACTTTATTGTCCGAAGTGCGGCACGCAGCTGGAGACCGAATATTTGCCGCCCGGGCATCCCCTTACCTGGGACATCGAGATTGATATCGATGCGCTGAAATCACGCCTGCGGAGCGGGGAACTTCGCATCAAGGATCAGCGGCTCGAGGTTGCGGAATGAACTCGATCGACATCGACGTAGGCGGGACCTTCACGGACCTGGTTTTGAACTACGACGGGCGCACGGTCATCAAGAAGGTTCCGACGACTCCGTACGATTTGTCGGTGTGCTTCACCAATGTGATCGACGAGGGCGCGCAGGCGCTGGGCATGCGCATGGAGGCGCTGCTGCCGGCGATTGACATGATTCGGTATTCGACCACGATTGCGCTGAACCGGCTGATCGAGCGCAAAGGCCCGAGGCTGGGCCTGATCACGACCGAAGGCCACGAAGACACGACGCTGATAGGCCGCGGGGCGCAGTGGATCGATGGGACGCGGGTGCAGGAGCGGCGGAATTTGAGCGTGCAGAAGAAGCCGGATCCGATTATTCCGCGCGAGTTGATTGTNGGAGTGAAGGAGCGGATCGACTCCGGCGGGCGCGTGATTCGNCCTTTGAATGAGAACGATGTGCGGGAGAAAGTGCGCTACCTGGTGAGCAAGGGGGCGCGGGCGTTTGTAGTGTCGCTGCTCTGGGGATTTCTCAATCCCGAGCATGAGAAGAAGGTGAAGGAGATCATCCGCAGCGAGTTCCAGGACTTTCATATTGGCTACATGCCGGTAGTGCTGGCGGGGCAGGTGGTGGGGAAACTGGGCGAGTACGAACGAACCATGGCGGCGATTCTGGATGCTTATTTGCAGCGCTCCATGCAGATTGACCTTTCTACTTGCTGGGACAAACTGCGCGACCGCGGATACAAACGCTCGCTCTCGATGATTCAAAGCTCCGGCGGAATTGCCGAGGTGTTCAAGACCACCGCGAGCCGCACCTTCAACAGCGGTCCGGTAGCGGGATTGATGGGTGCGCATCACATGGCCAAAGGTCTGGGCTTTCAGAATGTGGTGATGGCCGACGTGGGCGGCACCAGTTTCGATGTCGGGCTGGTGGTGAAAGACAGCGTGCGTAGTTATGACTTTCGTCCGGTAATCGACCGCTGGATGGTGGGCATCACCATGATCAAGACGCTGTCGATCGGTGCGGGCGGAGGATCGATTGCCTACCTGAACAAACTGCTGCACAACCAATTGCAGGTGGGACCGAAGAGCGCGGGCTCGATGCCCGGCCCGGTGTGCTTCAACCGTGGAGGCACGGAGCCCACCGTCACGGATGCGGATGTGGTGCTCGGATACATCAATCCGCAGTTTTACTATGGCGGGAAGTTGAACCTGAACAAAGAGAAGGCGACGCAGGCGATTCGCGACAAGGTCGCAAGGCCGCTCGGCATGAGCGTGGAGGAGGCGGCGGCAACGATTCGCAAGATTGTCGATGGACACATGTCGTCGGCCATCATGAAGGAAGTACATCTGCGCGGTTACAGTCCGGAGGAGTTCATCTTGTTTGTGGCCGGCGGCGCGGGTGCGACGCACGTGGAGGGATTCCGGTCGGACATTCCGAAGGCGGTGCTTTTTCCATTTTCTCCGGTGTTCTGCGCGTATGGATCGTCGACCATGGACATCATGCACGTCTATGAGCTTTCGAAGCGGCTGACACTGATGGAGCCGCGGACCGGAGTTCTGACCGAGGACTACAAGGCGTTCAACGGAGCGGTCGAACGTTTGATCGAGGATGCGCGGCGGGATCTGACGGGCGACGGGCTGGATCCGGCGGGCGCGAGCTTCATTCTTGANCTCGACATGCTGTATGGCGGGCAGTTTCACGTGAAGCGGGCGCTGTCTCCGCGGCTGAGCATCCAGAGCGCGGAGGATGTCACTGCGATTTGCGATGCCTTCGAAAAAGAATTCAGCGAAGCATTCAGTCCGTTCGTGGTGAATCCCGAGGGCGGTGTTTTTGTGGACAGTTTCGTGTTGAAAGCGGTGGTGCCGACAAAGAAGGCGGCGCTGCCGAAGATGCCGCTGGAGGGCAGCGATCCGGGGGCGGCGTTCAAGGGAGAGCGGCCGGCCTATTGGCCGGATCGGAAAGACTTCGCGGCGACCAAAACTTATGCACTTGAGAAACTGCGTCCGGGCAACGTGATTGAAGGGCCGAGCATAGCGGAGGGGGAATACACCACGCTGGTGGTGCCTCCCGGACTGAAGTTCAGCATTGACGAANACGGATTGGGAATTCTGGAGTAGCAGAGNACGACTAGGAGAGCANAGGAACCATGCCGATACCGACGTTGGCGGAAAAACTCGCGTGGCTGAAACCAGCGCCGGCTACGGCGTTTGAACAGGAATGCGTGCAGAAGATCCGGCCGGGAGACTACGAGATCGGAGTGCAGATCACCAACGACATTCTCGACGAAGCGATGGAGATTTTNGTGCGCTCCTCGCGCAGCTACTTCGGAGTGTCGGGCGATTCGATGGTGGCCATCTTTACCGCCGGTGGAGACCTGATCAACGGGGCGTGCGGCACCTATCTGCATGCCATCATTCAGCCCATCATCATCAAGTTCATTTTGAAGTACTACAGCAAAAATCCGGGGATCCGTGATGGGGACATCTTTTACACGAACGACGCGCTCTATGGAGGGATTCACAATCCCGACCAGGTCGCGATCATGCCCGTTTTTCATAAGGGGAAGCTGCTGGCGTGGGCAACGGCTGCGCTGCACACCACCGAGACGGGAGCCATTGAGCCGGGAGGGATGCCGGTCAGCGCCAAATCGCGGTTTGAAGAAGGATTGAATCTGCCCCCGATCAAGATTGGGGAGAACTTCGAGCTGCGGAATGATTTTCTCGAGTTCTACTCCGTGTATGGGCTGCGGGCTCCGGCGATGTTTATTTCGGATCTGCGCGCCCGGTGTACGACNGCAGATAGAGTGCGAGTGCGCTTGCTGGAGCAGGTGGAAAAGCGAGGCGTGGAATTTCTGATCGGACTGATGCGGAAGATGCTGGATGTGGCCGAGGCGGGCGCCTATCAGAAGATCAGGGCGCTTCCTGATGGCAAGTTTCGNGCCGTGGTGTTCAATGATGCGATCGGTTGGACTCCGGCGCTCGTGCGGTCCTGTTTTTTGACGTTGATCAAGAAGGGCGATCGCATCACCTTCGATTTCTCGGGGACTTCGCCTGAGAATCCNTCGTCATATAACGTGCACACGCAGGCGGTGGTGGGACACCTGGCGAATTTCATGTACGAATATTTCTTCCATGATCTGCCCGTGTGCAGTTCGACGTTTGCCCCGTTTGATTTCGTATTTCCGGAAGGAATTATTCTCAACCCGGACAAGATGGCCGCCACCAGTTGTTGTGTCTACATCGGGATGCAAACGCGCTGCGCGACGCACAACTGTTTTGCCAAAATGATGTTTTCCACCAGGACGGGCTGGTCTCAAGTGGCATCGACTCCGGGAAGCCAGCACACCGCACAAATTTGCAGCGGACATTCGCAATGGAAGCTGGCGGTGTCGGACGTGCTGTCGTTTTCACTGAACACCCAGGGACAGGGCGGGCGAAGCACCGCGGACGGCATCGACGCGTATGGATTCGCCTGGTGTGCTTTCGGCCGCGCGCCGGATTGCGAGCAGATTGAGGGCGAGCTGCCGCTGACGATTACGCTCTCGCAGCACTGGCGGGATTCGTCCGGCCCCGGTCTGCATCGCGGCGGATCGGGTGCGGTGCAGCAGTGGATGATTCACAAGGTCCCGGAGATGCTGAGCCTGTGCATGGGCAATGGCAGCAAGGTGCCGCTGGGGCAGCCGTTGTTTGGAGGATACGCGTCGGCTCCGATTCCTGGCATCAGCGTGCGGAAAGNGGACTTGATGAAACGGATGCAAGACGGAGATCCGACGGTGAATCTGGATCATCGGGAGATTTTCGAGAATAAAGACATCCAGGGGGATTGGAAGTTCGAGTTGGTGGCGCGCACGCCCAAGGTTTACCAGGAAGGGGACTTGTTGTTCGGTTTCAGTGGAGGTGGGCCTGGTTACGGAGATCCGCTGGAGCGGCCGCCGGAAATGATCGTGGAGGATTTGAAGAAGAAGATTATTTCCAACTGGACGGCAGCCAACATTTACAAAGTTGCGTTTGATGCCGAGTGGCGCAAGGTCGACCAGGCGCGAACGGAAGAACTTCGAGCCGAAGAGCGGAAGGCGCGGATCGCGCGCGGCCAACCGTATGACAAGTTTGTGGCGGAGTGGGAGAAGAAATCTCCTCCGCCAGAAATTTTGCAATTTTACGGGACGTGGCCGGACGCCAAGTCCACTGGGCCCGTCTTCAGGCCCTAGTACCGTGACCGCATGATGGTTACGGCGCGGAAAACGAGTAGCGCCGGCATCTTGCCGGCTGTCCCGAGGGCGTCTCGCCCTCAGCGCAGCGGGCGCGGACGCCCGCCGGGACGGCGGCGCTACTCTCAGCGGTGCAACAGCACAAATTATGCGGTCACGGTACTAGTCTTCAGGCCGTAATCTCCGGTTCGAGAATCTTCAGGCGATGACCATGGCAGAGCAAGGGACCCCGCGGCAGATGGTGAAGGCGTTGGTGCGTGGCGTGGCACTCGCGCGCCCGCTACTGCTGCCCGTGGTTTTCTCGCTCGGGTCACGGCTGGAGAATCTGCCGCTGCGCGATTTCCTGGGAAATCCGACGAAGATCGCAAATGCATTGCGGCAGATTCGCTCCACTCTGAAAATCGACGGGCTGACCTGCTACTGGGATCCGCTCCTGGAGGTCGAAGCGCTCGGTGGCAACGTGGAATGGAAATCCGACGGGTCGAGAGCGCTCATTAGAGCGGATACCGGGGGCAGTAATAGTGATGGTCTGCGGCGGACCGTGGAAGCGGCAGGCGGCATCTCGAAGATGGGCCGGGTTCGAGTCGCGGTGGAAGTATTGCAGCGGCTGAAGGTGATGCTGAAGGACGAGCCGGCGCTGATGGCAAGGGTGACGGGGCCGCATACCCTGGCGACGCAACTGACCGCGTGGTCCAACTCTTCGCCCGATTCTTCGCCCTACTTCTCGCACAACGACATGCTGGAGTTTGCCGCAGATGTTACGGCGTCGCTGGTGAGAGGTTATCTGGAGGCGGGCGCGGACGTGGTTTTTCTGGCGGAGAGCTCTCTGCCCATGAAGTCCGCGGGCGATTTCGAGCAGTGGCGATCCCTGCTTGATCCCGTGGTCAACGTGATCCGATTTTTTGAGGCATTGCCGGTCTTGCTGTTCGAAAACGCAATCTCGCCCAGGGATATGGAACTAGTCCGAGGGCATAGCTGGGAGTGCGGGCTATGCTTGCCCCTGCAGGCTGAGACAGCGCGCGACTGGCAAGGCGTGGCTCCCTGGCTGGGAGTAAGTATGCAAGGGCTCGACCTCGATCGATCCGAAAGTGAGTTTGGCGAGTGGACAACGTCGATCCTAGGGGCAACCTCGGCGATCCCTGTCAGCTTTCTGACGAGTTCGGACTTGCCTGCCGCGAGCGGCTTCAAATCGTTGGCNAAGAACTTGTCGACAATTCGAAGTCATTTGGTATCGGCGGCTTAGCAGCCCGTGGTGCAAGTGAGATTCCTATCAGGGCACGCCTTCAGGCGTGCCGCAAGCGCATTGACATCAACGCTCCTGCGACATGGGAGGAGTTCGGATGCAAGTCCCGCGCCGGAATCTTACGAAGAGTGCGAGAGAAAGGCAAACGCAGGGAACGTTGTCAGGAAGCGTTGTCTTGCATGGAGCGGAATGGTAGTCTAACGAAGTTGAGCGGGAGTAGTTCAGCGGTAGAACGCCAGCTTCCCAAGCTGGATGTCACGGGTTCGATCCCCGTCTCCCGCTCCATCTATCCAGTCAGTTAGCGATGGGGCCTTCTTGGTTGTGTGCTAATTTGTGTTCAGAACCCCGGAGGTTTCACTGTATCCGCCCGCTGATCGGTTCCGGAGTACTGCCCATCACGTCGTCGGCCACGGCGTTCACAAGCTTGCGCACGCTCTCTGGAATGGCTTGCGTGTATACGTTCATTGTTGTCCCGATATCGGTGTGTCTTAGATGGGCCTGCACATCTTTCGCGTTTCCTTGGCCTTGGGCGTTTGTTGCGAATGTGCGCCGTAGAACCTGAAAGTTTACAGGCACGGTGATCCCTATAGCTTTTGCTGTGGGCTTAACTCTACGGCGCAACCAATTTTCCGGACGCATCGGCGTACCTTTCTCGCTCGGGAACATCAAGGCATCTGGAGAGGCACCCGCGTGTTGTTCTCTCCACATTTGGAGCAAAGGGACCAAGAGATTCGGGACGGTCACCGGTGCCTTGCTACCCTTCGTCTTCGCCTTCCCTGGTCTCAAGCTACCCCGCCAAGCTGTTCCTTCGATCTGGAAGTGGTCGCCGCGCCAGGATGACCATTGAAGGCCGAATATCTCGCCGGGTCGCATGGCACAGAAAGCGGCGATCATCGCCATAAGGCGGTCACGAAAGGGAAGGGATTCGAGCATCTCGCGTGCTTGCAACTTTGGCAGTACAGGTTTCTCCGATTCCCGCGTCTCCGGGTTGACCAACTTTCGGGCCGGGTTCTTGCCGATCAGGTCCGCCTCAAGCGCTTCCTCAAGAACCGCTTTTAGCATCGTGCGGCAATGGTCAACCACTGTGAACGAGAAGCCCTTTTCTGCCAGGCCATTCAGAAAGACTTGGCAATGGAATTTTTCAATTTCGCAAAGTGCTTGACTCCCGAGCTTCGGCNNTATGTGCCGTTCNAGATGATAAAGATTAGTTNCCCGCGTAGAACTCGCCCACTGAGCCTGACGCATGGGCAGGAATCTTTCGCGTACAAACCACACAAGGGTCTGTGCGCTTGGCTTCGGCTGTGCTTTCGTGACGCTGGTAATGATCTTGCGGAGTTTGTCTGCCGCCTCAAACTTTCGCATTTTCGATTTTTCGCCAAGCTGCACGCCGACATGGACACGAGTCTCCTTGCCTGACTCGTCGATCAGGTAGCGGTAATAGTGGCCGTACCAGCGTTTCACACGGCTGCCACGTTCCTCAACCCAACCGTCCTGATGGCGAGTGCGCATTTGTCTTCTCCGCAGTTTGGAATTTGTTGTCACTATATACCCCTTTCTTCTGTGGAAACCAAGTGCTCACTGATGAACCGAGTGACATCTTCCCGACGGAAACGCAATACCGCGCGCCGCCCGCCAAAGCGCACAACCGGAATTCGCGGGTTACGCCTTGTTGCGTGATCACGAACCCAAGCTTTTGATACAGCCAGCATTGACGCTACGTCGTTCAGGGTGAGCAGTGGTGCCACAGTAGCTTGGTTAACGAGTTGGGGCCTCCCTAGAATCATCTTTGCCGGTGTCGCCTGGCTCGCGTTCTGGACTGATTTTTTACCGAGTGACTCTGCACCCATCACTGCCTTCCCTCGTGAAACTATCGTCGATTCTGCTGGGCAAAATCAGAAGCCCAAACCGATGCCCATACCCATCCCCAAATCCTGCGCTGGCTGCTGAGACCTGGCAACCTCGTGTTGCATTGGTGCAATCGCCTGTTCTGGCTTATGTGCGCTCTGGTGCGAGACATCGTGACCAAGAGCCTGCGGCAGCTTTTGGCGGTCATTCGTGAATATCTGCGCGTCCCACTGGCCACGCGAGACAGAGACATACGCCATGCGGCTATTGAGCAGGTCTTTCGCCGCAAGCTCGGTATCCACGTGGACGAGTACGCGTTCGGCGGTCTGCCCTTGGCTCGAATAGCTTGTAAGGGTATAGCCGTGGTCGAGATGCGGATGACGCTGAGGTTCGTAGTCCAAACTGCGTCCGCTATCGAGCGTCAGCCGCATCGCTCCGTCCGGCGCGATGTTTTCCACTGTGCCCAGTTCGCGGTTCGCAATCTTCAACTCATGATTGGGCGCGGTAAACTGGATGCGGTCTCCAACCGAGAATGCCTTCTCTTGTTCGCGGTAAACCGAGACGCCCATCTGGCGGCGGGGGTCATAGGTCGTTTCACTTCCGTCCACGCGCAGCACCGTGAGCCGATTGTTTTGCGCGTCGATGCCCCTTACGCGCGTGTATTCGCCCTTCTCGATGCCAGTCTCCCGCGAACTGCGTGAGTAGCGCAGAATGTCGTTCATTTGGTATTGCTGCGCCCAAGAACGATCTGCGCCGGTCATCTCCTGACGCGGTACAAGCGTTTGGACGAAATGCTCTCCCTTGCTCACGATGCCGCGCGATTGCAACTCTGCATGGATGCGCTGATTGATCTCGGTGCGTGACAGGTTGTCGGGCGACACCACCAGCGTACTGTCCGGCGACTTGGCATATTCGCGCGCAATGGCCGTGATGCGCTCCTCGTGCCCTTTCACTTCATGTACTCGGCCCTGCCGGTCAAGGCTGTCGACGGCCGCGCCGACCTGACCACGCGCTAATTGCTCGACAGCCTGCTTCAGTTCCGGGTCTTTCTGTCGCACAATCCCTTCGAGCCTCATCGTCCGCATTCCGGATTCCTGAAGCTGCGCAAAAGGACGGCCCGCTTCGACTGCCTCATGCTGGCGCGTGTCGCCGACCAGCAAGACCCGGTCTCTCGCATGAAGCCGTTCGATGAACTCGTGCATCTGGCGAGTCGAGGCGAGCGAAGACTCGTCGAGCATATAGAGCTTCTTCTCGCCTGCGTCCGGCTGTTCTCCCCGCGCAAGATGGCGTTGTAGAGTCGAGGTCTCTATGCCCGCCTCGGCCAGCTTTTGCGCAGCGCGTGAGGTGGGAGCGAAACCTTCGACCTTGTAACCTTCGGCCTCCACTCCTTCCCGGATCACCGCCAATGTTGTTGTCTTTCCACTACCAGCGATTCCATCCAAACCGATAATCTTCTCGCGGCTCACAAAAATGTCATCGACCACCTCGCGCTGCGCCGGACTCAATTCTGTATGGCGGTCTTCTGTTGCAATCCGCAGCGAAGGCGAAACCAGCATCGGATCGCTGTATGTGCGCTGATTCCCGTTCTGCATACGAGCGATGATCTCCTGCTCCATGCGAACCATCTCAGCAGTGGTATAAAGCGGCGCGGCACGTCCCTCAACAGAGCCAACGGCAAGAAACTCTCCGCGCTGGACTCGCTGCGCAAATTCTTGCCGCACTTGTTCATAGGTTGCTTGCGCCATGCTGCGGCTTATCGCCGCCTGCAAGATGCTTCGCTCATCCTGCACGGCAGAGCGCTCAAAGACGTGATTGCGGGCGTAGGTAACGGCCTGTCGTTCAGTCTGACGTTCAGTCTTATCCGAGCGCGGTGCATGGATCTGCGTATGTTCGCGCGCCTGGGCGACAACGCGATCCGCCTGATGGCCGTGCTGTGCCGCCAGTTCACGGTGCCGCTGTAACACCTCTTCCGGGGAGCGAATCTCCTTACTGTCCCGCGTACGATGAGCAGCAACCTGAGCCGCACCCGCACCTTCTCTTCCAATTTCCTCCAAGTGACTCTTGATCTGTTCTCGCCTTGGACTGGATGCATCCAGATATTCCTGCGTGTAGTCCTTGATTTCCGGCTGACCATGCTTGCCGCGTTCGATCTCATAGCCTAGCCCCTGTAGCCGCATAGCCAGCTCGGAGCGATACACGCTTGTCGCATACTGCTGCGATTGGAAAAGGCTTCGCTCCTGAAGCGCCCGCGTCTGGCCGTTCTCGCGCTCGGTCATATTGAAAATGACGGCATGAGTATGAAGTTGCGGTGCAGCATACCCATCTACCGGGCGAGCAGTGTCATGCTCGAAGGTGGCGGCAATGAACTTGGCCGTCGTCTCCGGTGCGTGGATATTGCCGATGCGCGCTTGCGTATACCGCTCCAATTCGCCAAGTGCGACGCGAACACTTTCCCTGTGCGCCGCACGCACACGCTCATCGCCGCCCACAAGCGCCGTCAGAGAAACGGATTTCGGCGCGGAGAATGTCGCATCCCACCCGGCGCGGTGTTCGACGCTCGTGATTTCCTTGCCGTACACATTCTCATATGTCCTTGCAGGCTGGTGCTTCACGAGTTGCTCGCCGCCTGCAGGGTGCTGGCCTTCGCTCAACCGAGCGAATTCCTCCGCTCGAACGGAACCGCGCAGTCCCCACTCCTCGGCAAGCCTACCTTGCCACTCGCTACGCACCTGCGCGTCACGGCTCCAGTAATTCTGCTTCTCCGACACAAACTCACGCGCATGGTATGTCCGTGCCTGTCTTGCCGACAATGCTTTGGAAATGGTCAACATGCGATTCAACTCGACAACGAACGCGGTAATATCTAGCTTCTGCCTTCTGACTTAGACTAACTACGCATCGCAATAGATGCTCACTGTTTTATTATTTGTTGCTGTATTATTCAAGGTTGTTCCATGTGGAAAACTTATGTTTCTGTACTCATCTCGCCTTTGCGATAGTTAGTCGACTTACAATCGGATCCGAATCGATAGCCTATAAGCATCGCACAGCGACAGTGTTTATCAGGGATATAGCAAGGTAAACTCGCTAGATAGCTACGCCTATTAGACGCATCTCATCTGAGACAGATAGACATGTCATGCGTAAGGCGAAGGAATTCTTAAGCAGGGAATACTTAGCCGAAAATGAATTCAGTAAAAGATAAGTTATGCCATCCATATCGAGGACGTTGACCTACGCTTCGCTTGCGCACTTCAGTGCTTTCAAAGTGGTTATTGTGGGGTATTCAAGTGGAACACATAAGTGGCGTCTGTCCGGATGGGTTCCTTGAGATTGAAGCAGCGCTTAGTTCAGTCGAATCGACTGCGATTTGTCCCAGCTTTGGGCCTTTTCATTCCCGTCCCTTTACCTCGATGCTCGGGAAAGATAGTGTGTCTTTTGACGGGCCTCTTCGAAAGGCCGGAAGGTGGTGTCTTCGCCTCTGGTTGCGGAGTTGAAACCGCCGGCTGAACTGCCGCGGGGAGTGCGACGACTTATCTCTGCAGATTTCACCTGCTAAAAGGACGTGGTTTGCTTCGCATTGCAGTGGACTCGGCGAGTCCAATCGGCCATTTTCGCAGGGTGCTTCTGGACCAATTGAGGTCACTTTGAGCGTCCAACTGCCCCCAAATGCCATACCTATCCGCCGTCCAATTCCGCTGGAAATCCGAATTCACTACAAACCCTTGTGAGCGGTGTTGTCGCCTCAATCTGATGCCCGCCAATTCGTACTTCTGAAGAGGCCCGCAATTCCTACTCATCCATGCCACAGCAATGATCACCGGAAGGCTGAAGAGCACGCACAGAACAGCAACAATCCACCACATCGAACGCCGAGGAAAGCGAAGGGGAATCACGGTTCTTGCTCCGGTGGATGAGCGCCGGAATTGGCAGGCGATTTGGCCAGGGACTCGTCGGCTTTCAGGGACTCTGTAGACGCCGACATTTTGCGGAGTCTCTATGCATTACCTGTTCGGGCGCGACGGCAGGCGTACTTTTGTTAAGCCGCACGGATGCTAATTACTCTTCGCCGGACTCGGATCGCCGCTCTGAAAGAGATTGCCCCGCTGGGGCAGAGAGAGACATTCCGAACATAGCGAGAGGCCTTTAACGGGCGTGGGCGCGGCCTGTCAACGCCCCGGAGGGCAGCGCAGCCGCAAGGCGTTCCGCGTCCTTTGCGGAACGGGGCTTGACGGGTCGTGATCCGCGCCCGTACCCTCTTCCCGCTTCGGAATGGCTCGGTTACTGTCGCCGCTAAGCCTACCGCTGACGCACTTCCGGTTCTTTCTTCTCGAAGTGTTTCTCGAACAGCTCGCGGGATCGCCGCACGCCTTGCACGGTCACCACGACCGATTCGGCCTTGCTCTTGGGGTCGGAGATGTAGCCCTTCGCGTGTAGCCGATCCATTGCGACCCAGTTGTGCCCCTTCCATGCTCTCACCATATTGGTCTTCCTCGAACATCGTCAGGGAGAGCACTGCCAGCACCGGCTTGAAGTTCGCCGCAAGGCTAACACTTCGTTTACTCGGACAACCACCGGACAGACGCCGGACAAAGCACGGACGCACACCGGACGCAGCGCACGGCGTCGTCAGCGGCCCTAATTCCGTATCTACGCGCAACCCTTGCTGGATCAACACGTTTACGCACAGAGCGCCCTCCAGTGCCCCAGCGGGAACCATTAGCTCTCTCTGCCGGCAAGTCGCTTGTTTTCAACAAGTATCTAACGAGACACCAAGGTAGCTCCGCAGCTCCCAATTGGGGATGACGTGTCGTAGCGTCAACCCGATGCCGTAGGCAGCGTGCTTGCACCACCACAACTGGCGGGACAGGCAGTGCCGTCGGCATCGAATCTGGCAAGATGCA
>JGI26339J46600_10000381_pt1 | contig 15254 bp, 23 predicted proteins | sample BogFormECP12_OM1_FD_46600 | JGI IMG/M metagenome (IMG submission 46600) | reverse complement strand
AGATAATCTGTGAGATTGCCAAAGTAGAAATGAGTCTCAATTGAACCTACGCCTAATGGCACGTTGTCTTCAGTGGCATTACGCAAATGAAGCTCAACCACGAGACTTTGTCCAACCGATACTTGAGTAGCTGGGATTTCCAAGTCGTAAAGACTGGCGTTATTGCACATGAGTGGAGGTAATGGCACGGGTTCTGCTATCAAAGTCACTGGAAGCAGGTTAGGAGGCGGTGCAGCAGAATAGAAATTCGCTGCCATCGTGTGGTTGCCATCCATATTTAGGTTGTAGGGATTTGCGGAGCTCACGTAAGTTCCATCCAGAGTCCAGTTTAAGAAACTGTAGCCCGTACTAGGTGTCGCTGTCATCTGCGCGATTGTTCCAGACTGGAAAAGGTATGGAGCCGTTTGCTCAACCCCGCCAACGTTGACAATCACAAATCCAGAACTCAAAGGGTTTTCTCGGACTGAAAGCAAATAGTTTTCCGGGGGCGGTTTGTAGTTAGTGTCAAACGTCAGCTCGCCAGATATGCAATCAGGATATTCCTGTATGGGACCAGTTCGGTTATCATAAGGCAGGTTTATTTGACCCATTGTGTCGGCTTCTGCATAACTGTACGAGATGGGAAGGTTTACTGGAGGGTCGTTTCCTGCAGGTTGTCTCGTTACTCGAAAGGTAATGGTTGCGATTATTCCGTTTTCTCCATTCCATGGTTCGCCTGTAGTCGCTGCTGCCACTTCATAATAGGTAGCTTTACTATAAGGCGGACTAGCAATCAACGTGCCATTCGTAGCGTAGAAACCAGCGCTGAGGGGTTCCAGCAAAGGAGGTACCAGGGCCCCTCCAGTCTCTCCAAGTGAATCAGAAAATGCCGTTGGTACGCAGTAGTTCAGGGCATCGCTAAAGTCAAGGTGAACCTCGATTCCGTTGAGTCCAAATGGAAGGTTCGTCGTCGTCACGTTGTGAATGTGCAGTTCAACGGTGAAGTTGTCGCCCACCGCCAGCGTCGTTGCTGGAATCTCCAGACCATAAAGGCTTGAGTTCAGATTTGTCAATGGGCCCACGGCATGCAGTTCAGTAGTGAAATAAATTGGAGTAAGTGCCAACCCGCGGTTCAAAATCAGGGGAGATGAAACTGAACAGATAAGAATGATACACAGAATCAAAACTGTGGCGTACCGTTTCTTCAATTAATGCCACCTTCAATCCACTTCTTGCTTCCTTAGAATAAGAGTTTTTATCTGTGCCTGCAAAGGACACACATCTTTCCAAGAGTTAAATCTGGCAGAACATTTTGTTCGAACGCAGCAAAAGATTCNNTNGATCCTTTCTCTTATTTCGATTTTCGCGTATCCTTTGGCGCATGCTAAGTCCTGCTGACGAAGTCGTTTTCGCTGATAACCTTGGTTGCTTTCAACTTGTTTCTCATAAAACAGCGTGCACCGCTTGCCTTTCTTTGAAGAGACCCAAGACTTTTTTAATTAGAGTTACGAGATGAGAACTGGGGCAGAGCCCTAAACATTGCAGCCAAGTCCTTTGGGGAGTCCTTTGCTTGAAAGACGAAATTGTTTTGACTGCGGACAACACGCTTATGAGTGATTATCATCGCAATGAGTTCCTCGGGTTTGGAACGTGTGCTCCTTCGAATTTCATACCTGATTTCCTTTATGAACGACTTTTCTTTCCAGCAATGAAAACTTTTAATGGTGCACCTGTTGAGGCGCCCTATGGGTTAAGAAAAATTGAGGCTGAACTCGTGAAAGAAGGTTTCAACGTGTCAACCGTAGCTCCCCAATATCTCGAGTCGCATCTGGAAGAAGCAAAGGTTTTGGGAATTCACGTCATGGATCCTTTTGGTTTGGGCCCTGCATCAAGCACTCTGGCTGCTGTTATGAAAAAAGAACCTTTTTTGGCCAGAGGGTTCCGGAATCTGCTTGGTTCCCCAGAAGTCAGGAGAGCGAAGAGAAGAGGCTTGAAAATCCTCGTGGGTGGCCCCGGCGTTTGGCAGATGCATTACAGGCCGAGTTTCGTCAAGAACTATGGAATAGACTGCGTTATTGAAGGAGAGGCTGAGAATGTTGTTGGAGACATCTTCAAAGCAGCACTTAGGGGGGAGGGACTTCCCGCCCGTTATGAAACTAGTATTGGAGAGACGCCCAATGCTGATGAGATACCTGAAATCATCGGGCCCTCGGTGAATGGTCTGGTGGAAATTGGCAGGGGATGCTGTCGGGGTTGCAGCTTCTGCAGTGTCACTCTCAGGCCGCTGCGATGGTTTCCGATAGAGAAAATTCTCAGGGAGATGGAAGTGAATCGGAAGGGCAAGAACGCGGGAGTGATTCTTCACACGGATGATGTCATGCTTTACGGTTCAAAAAATACTTTGCCAAATGAGGGGAAGCTTTTGGATCTTCATGAACGTGTGCTCAAGAACTGTACCGGCATTTCTTGGAGTCACTGTTCCCTTGCTGCTGTTGCAGCGAACCCTGGACTCTTCAAGAAAATTGCTGATGGCATACGACAGAAGCAGCCTTGGTGGGGCGCTGAAATAGGGCTTGAAACGGGTTCGCCCGAACTGGCTAAGAAGATGATGCCTGCGAAGGCTCATCCATTCAAGCCGGAGGACTGGCCTGACGTTGTAAGGACAGGGATGGCACTCATGCATGACAATATGCTTGTTCCGGCATGCACGCTAATCGTTGGAGTTCCCGAAGAGACAGAGAGCGATCTGCTTAAAACTTTAGAGTTGATGGATGATCTTAGGACTTTCAGAAGCCTGATTGTTCCCTTGTTTTTTGTGCCGATGGGGAGGCTTAGCGATGAAGATTGGTTCAAAGACACGGAAGTGTCAAAACTGCATATCGAATTGATGACGAAATGTGTTGGACACGATTTACATTGGATTGGCAATTTGCTGGACATTGGATTCGCGAATAGCTGGAGAGAACGCGTGTTGAGGCCTTTTTACGGGCTTTTCACCAGTCTGGCCAAGTTCCAGATGAAGCGGGCTGGAATTAGCGTGAATTCTTAAACCGAGTGACGAGCATGCTGCATTCCTCTTGATGTTTTGTCGACTGCTTTTTTCGGCGAGGATAGAGCTGAGCTGGGCGACTTTTCACAATCCTTGACTCCCTTTGAGTGCATAACGGCTCTGCGTGCGCCATGGGTTTATGGGCAAACTTATATATCTCTACAAAACTAAACTTGCAGGTTCCATGAAGAGCCGCCGTAGCTCAGCTAGGTAGAGCGGCTGGCTGTTAACCAGTCGGTCATAGGTTCAAGTCCTATCGGCGGCGCCATACACAAACTGAGGACCAGAACCTCGAAAGCCTGCTAAATCTTCCCTTTTCCGGGAATGCGCGTTTCCATTCCAGGTTTTTGATTGTTCTAACGTGCGGGAGTCGACTCGACATCTTAATTTGTACCGCCAGTTGCAATACATGTTGTCGCGCAGTGTGGTGGGTTCCAGTTATTTTTATTTGCTTTTTCTGTTGTTGAATTATGAGCTTCGATGTTGCTGGGCGTTCACTTCTCCTCGAAAGGTTTTTTTCAGTTCTTCCTGTTGTGGCTTGAGGTTTCTAGGGTTGATTACCGCATGAGCATAAGAAATCACTTGGAAGACTCTGACAAAGTGCACGTTGAAAGCGCAGTTTTTTCATGCAGATGAGTTCGATGTTCCCATTTTATGGGATCTTGGTTGAAGACAGCTTTTTTGTTCGGACAGATAGTGAGCGGATGGTAAACGTTGAAGACTTATATCGGGATTGAGCTGAAAGGTTTCAGGTGGTTGGGGTTCTATGGGTAAGGAAACGGTTTCGGGAGCGCATGAGAGGAGTTCCGGAGATACTGACGTTGCACTTTTGGGGGCGGAAGTTGAAAAACGTCTCAGACTTGTGGTGGGTTGGCACCTGATAAACGGTTCAATTGAGAAGAATTATAGGTTCAAGGATTTCAAGGTAGCAATCGATTTTGTGAATCGGGTTGCAGGGGTGAGTGAAATGGAGAATCATCATCCGGACATATTAGTTTGGAGTTGGAATAACGTGAAGTTGACTCTTATGACGCATAGGATCAATGGGCTTTCAGATCGTGATTTTGTATTTGCGTCGAAGGTCGATTCTATGGCCTCAATTTTGAACGCGAAGTAACTTTCTGTTTATGAAGAAGAGTGNTGGGAATGGTTGATAACGAGTCTCTAAAAAGGATTGAGAATGCAGTTCGTACAATATTAGATGTTTTCGAGATTGACAAGGCATCTGAAATGTACCGGAACACTCCTAAGCGAGTGGCTGGAATGTACATGGAACTCTTTGCAGGGTTGGAGAAACAGAATGAGCCGAGAATTACGCTTTTTGACAATCCGGGTTACCGTGACATCCTGTGTCTGAAGCGAATTCCGTTCTATAGCCTATGTTCACATCACTTGGTTCCGATTTTTGGGGAGGTCTCGATCGCGTACATTCCTGGGGAGAAGATCGTGGGGTTGTCGAAGCTTCCACGTGTGGTGAAATATTTTGCGTCGAGGCCGCAGGTTCAGGAAGACTTGACGAAGAGGTTAGCGGATTACTTGTTTGAGAAGCTGAAGGCGCGGGGGGTTCTGGTTTTGATTAAGGCGAAGCATCTTTGTATGGAGATGAGGGGTCCTCGGGCGCATCATGTTCAAACGGTCTCGAGTGCCATAAGGGGCACGTTTGAGAGGAACTCGTCTACGAAGGAGGAGGCGTTGAGGCTTCTACACGCCTAGCTTTCTTATTCTGCGTCTGAGATTCACGGTGTAGGTTCGCAATGGAATCATATTGTGATTTCTAAACTCTTCTGCGATTTCTTTTATTGGCTTGTTGATTCCTGGCATGACTAGTTCTGGTTCGAGTTCGAATATGGGTATGGCCAGGAAGGGTCTGGTCTCGACTTCTGGGTCGGGAAGTGTTAGATATTTCGTTGATGCATGGTAGTTTCCATAGAGCACAAGGTCTATGTCCATTGTGCGGTCTGCATATTTGTCTCTGGTTCTCGTTCTTTGCATGGCTTCTTCTATGGGTTCCAAGACGGTACGTTTCAGCTTTTGGGGCTCAATGTCTGTTTCTATTTCGATGACGCAATTGTAGTATTTGGGTTGGTTCTTGCCATCTAATGGTTCAGTAAGATAGACTGTTGAGGACTTGACTATTTTGACGTGTCTTGATAGAAGTGTTGCTGCTTCGAGAATGTTTTTTTCTGGTTCGATGTTAGAGCCAAGTGAAAGTAGTGCTTTTGTCATGGTTGCTGTTGGTCCTTGGTTCTAGTGATTTCGACGCCGACGCTTTTGGCGAATCTGAGTGCGCCAGGTTTTTCCGTTGTCACTTTGACTTTGTGGACTTCTTTATGTTGTAGGCATGTTTGCGCTATTTTTTCTGTAAGGGTTTCGAGGAGGTAAAACTGTGAGGTTTCCACGGTTCTTATGATGTTCTTGTTTAATTCTTTATAGTCGCAGGTTTCTCGTATATCGTCGGTTTTGGCTGCTCTGATCAGGTTGACCCAAGCTTCGATGTTGATTATTACGTCTTGTCTTTCTTTTCGTTCAGCTTCGTTGACTCCTATCGTGCATCTTACGAGTAGGTCTTTTATGAGTATCTTGTCCAACTCTTTTTCATTTTGGTTCTTCATGCTATTCGGTCCTCTTAGGTTTGTTAGAGGCCTTCTATTGTTTGGAGGAGGTGTTTTCCTCCGTCGACGTAGATTGTTTGTCCAGTTACAAAATCGTTTTTCAACAAGAATATGACAGTGGTTGCTATATTATCTGGAGATCCGTACTTCTTGAGTGGCACGGTATGTTTTTTTTGTTCGAGGTAGTCGTAGCCTTTGTCTTCAGGGGGAAGTATGAGTCCTGGCGCGATAGCGTTGACAGTTACGTTGGGGGCTAGCTTGAGGGCGAGGGATTCTGTGAGGGTTGCGAGCATTCTTTTACTGAGGTAATACGGAAAATGGTTAAAGTCGTAGCCTGCGATTCGGGTGTCCAGAATGTTTATGATTTTTCCGTCTTTGGTTTTTTCGGCGAAGGTTTTGCTCAGCAAGAAGGGCGCCCACGCGTTGATTATTAGCTCCTTCAGCAGGTTCTCCGGTTCAGCGTCATTGATGCTGGTGGGCATGAATATAGAGGCGTTGTTTATGAGTATGTCCAGCCGTCTTGAGTGTTCATAGGCTTTTTCTATCAGTTTTCTGCATGATTCGGGTTTTCCCAAGTCGGCTCCTAGGAGCCAAGATTTGACGTTGTGCTTGGCAGTTTGTGTCTTCAGTTTTTGTGCTTCGATCTTGGATTTGTTGTAGTGTATTATGACGTTAGTTCCTTGTTCGGCCAAGCCGAGGGTTATGGCAGCTCCTAAGCGTTTGGCGGCGCCCGTTATGAGGGCGACTTTTCCAGCTAGTTCAAACATGTCTATTCAGTAATACTGCTCTTTCCCTTTCAAGATTTAAGTCTTCCAATGGTCTTCAGAACGGTTGTTTCAATCTGCAGGGAACATGCTGGTGTTGATCGAAACTATATATTGCTTTGATCGAAGGTTGTGTTTAGGGGTGTTGAGGGGAGTTGTCTTCTGTCAAGGGTGATGATCCTGTTTATCCGAAAAGAGTGCGCTTTCATTGTACTCGATGTGCTGTTTGTTGTGGGGATACATGGAAGAGGATTAGGCATGTTTTGCTTCTTAGGGAAGAGGCTGAAGCTATCTCCGTGACGGTGAATGAACCTGCGGAGGTTTTTGCGACCAAGATTATTGGTCGGGGATGGTTTGTTTATGAATTGAAGAAGGCGGAGGGTAGGTGCGTGTTTCTGCGTGGAAAAACATGTTTGGTTTATGGCGTGAGGCCACTCGTGTGCAGGGTTTACCCGTTCAGTCTCTCGACTGCGAGGAGTGGCAAGCATAAGTTTCAGGTTACTTTGGATTGTCCCGGCGTAGGGTCAGGTCCGATGCTGAGCAGAATCTTCTTTTGGCGGTTGCTGGGTGAAGCCCGCAGGCGGCTGAGAGCCAGCTCGGCTGCGAGAAGTCTCGCACACGTGGAGCCCGGTGGGCCAGGTTAACGTTTCTGATGAGTGATGGTCCAGTTTAGGTTGATTTATGTGAGGTGTGGAGCCTGTCGAAGGCGGAAACTTGGGTGGCGGCGACGACTGTTGGTGCGTGGGCTGAGAGCGGTTTTCTCTGGACGTGTTTATAACCGCACTCGCATTCAAAGCCGATTGTTTGTTTTCCTCTTTTGACTTGGCGCCACTTTTTGGCAGTGCATTGTGTACTTAGTTTGTGGATGCTCCAGAGTTGCTTTGCTTCTGTGTGTGTTAGGGGGGAGTAATGTTTGGCTTTGGTGAAGTACCATGCGAGGTAAATGCTGTATGTGGCCCATAAAGCTGGTGTGATTATGTACAGGTTTTGGATGAGGATCTCAAACATGTTTTTCACCTGTATGTGTGTTGTTCGAGGATACAATATGTCAGTACGCTGACATATCGGTATTTAGAATATTGTTTTTTATGATATAAACGTTTTGAATTTGCTGCTGAATCGTTGAGCGTTTGTACTGTTGTACGCTTAGGCAGTGCCTATTTGTTGCTTAAGTGGGGTTTGGGCTGTGTTGTTTGTTTGTTGCTTCAGAATTGTTGGAGTATGTCCTTTTTTTCGATGATGTTGGCGCAGTAGTGGCATTTGAGTTGCAGGGGGTCTTCGTTTTCTGTGTAGAATTTGGGTTTGATTGGTTCGTTGCTGTTGGTGATGCAGGCGGGGTTGGGGCATCGGATGATGTTTTCGATGGTCTTGGGGAGTTTGATTTCTTGCTTTTTGATGACTTTGTAGTCGCGGATGATGTTGATGGTGGCATGTGGGGCGATTAAAGCGATTTTGGAGACTTCTTGGGGGTTGAGTTCGCGCCCTTCTATTTTGAGGATGTCCTTCGCCCTGTACTGTTTGCTTGGAACGTTGAGGGCGATGGTTATGGGGCCTTTTTCGCGGCCAGTTATGCCGAGGATTTTGACGACGTCAAGGGCGTGGCCGCCGGTTATGTGATCTATCACGGTGCCATCCCGAATTTTCGTTACACGAAGTTCAGTTTCACTCATTACAAGCCGCTTCTTCTACTGAATCGGGTACTCTTGTGAGCTCGAGGTTAAAAGGCTTTAAGGTCGGGGATCCGTTGAATATGGCCTCAGTTTTTTGGTTAGGCGGCGTTGCAGGTTTTGGGGTTGAAGTCGCTTTTGTTTTGTTTTTTGGAGGTGGTTTTGGTTTTGGTAAAAGTTATGTAGTAGTTGTGTTGTGGTGGTTGTGGTGTTGGGTTTGGGGTTTAAGGGTAGAGATATTATTTCGATTAAGGATTTTTCGCGTGAGGAGGTTGCTCATGTTTTTAAGACGGCTCGAGGGATGGAGGGTTTGGTTGGTAAGGGTTCGCAGGCGTTGCGTGGACGGATTTTGGCGACTTTGTTTTATGAGGCGAGTACTCGGACTCGGTTGAGTTTTGAGTCGGCGATGCAGAGGTTGGGGGGTTCGACGATTGGTTTTGCGGAGGCGGAGATTGCTTCTGTTAAGAAGGGTGAGAATTTGGCTGATACTGTGCGTACGGTGGAGAATTATGCTGATGTGATTGCTTTGCGGCATCCGTTGGAGGGTGCTGCTAGATTGGCGGCGGAGTTTTCAGGCGTGCCTATTTTGAATGCTGGCAGTGGGGCTGAGGAGCATCCGACGCAGGCGTTGTTGGATTTGTATACGATGATGAAGGAGCGGGGGAAGATTAATGGGTTGAAGGTGGCTATGGTTGGTGATTTGCGTTATGGGCGGACGGTTCATAGTTTGGCTTATGCGTTGTCTATGTATGATGTTGAGTTGTATTTGGTTTCGCCTGAATCTTTGCGTATGAGGCGGGAGGTGTTGCAGACGATTAAGAATCGTATTTCGGTTACTGAGCGGACGGGGTTGGAGAAGATTATTCCGTTGGTGGATGTGTTGTATGTGACGAGGATTCAGAAAGAACGGTTTCCCGATCCAGCTGAATATTTGAAGGTGAAAGGCAGTTACCGGTTGGACTTGCAGAACCTGAGTGAGGCGAAGAAGGATTTGGTTATTTTGCATCCTTTGCCGAGGGTGGATGAAATCGCGCCCGAAGTGGACGGCACGCCCTATGCGAGGTACTTCCAGCAAGTCAAGAATGGCATAGTCGTCCGAATGGCGCTCTTGGCGCTGATATTGGGGGCCGTAAATTAGAAGGTAGTTTGCGACGGGACTTCGGCTTGACGTCGTCCTTGTTTCCGTAGGTCGACGGCAGGACTGTCAGTCTGCATTTTGCTAAGCGTGCGCGTTCGAGTGAAGGCGGTTTGTTTTCGTCTTTGGGGGAGTGTTGGCTGGGTGTTTCGGGATGGGCTTATCTGGTTTTTTGGGGGCTTTTTGGTTTTATGAATACGAAGTAGATTGTTGTGACTGCGAGGATTATTGTTATGATGATTAGGATGTAGTTGAGGTTTCTGTTGAAGTTGAGTTGTCCTGTTGTGGAGTTGTAGTTTGTGAGTAGGCCGGCGTAGCTTGAGTTAAGCTGGTTGTAGTCTTGCATGAGGGTGGCGTAGCTGATGTTTAGGGCTTGAAGGTTTGCTTGGAGGATGCTGTAGCTTGTTGAGAGCGTTCCGAGGAGGTTGTAGTTGGCTGCGAGTGAGTTGTAGTTGGTGTTCAGCACGTTGTATTGGGAGATGAGTGTGTTGAAGTTTAATGTGTCGTTGTTGTGTTCTGCCAGGAGTGTGGTGTAGTTTACGGATAATTCGTTAAAGTTAGATTGCAGCAGCGTGTAGTTGCCGAGAATTGTGACGTAATTATTCAATAACGCGTAGTATGTGTCATTGAGTTGTGTGTATTCAGAGGATGGGACGAATCCTGTGATGGTGAAAGTGAAGTTGAAGCTTACTTGGCCATAAGGAGCAATGTTTGAGTTGACTTGGATGGTGTGGGTTCCATTGGTGGAATAGGGCGGTTCTGTTGGGACTGCGAGGCTGTAGTAGTAGGCGCCATTACTAAGAGTGCCATTTTGGTTTAGCGGTTGTATTACCACGTCGTCCCATAGAATACTGGCGGATGTCACATTTTGCACGCTTGCGCTAAGCGAGGTGAAACTAAGATAGATTGTTGTGTTGGCTCCTCCTTGCGCTGGATGTATTCCGGCGTCGATCTGGTACTGATTGGCTTGGGCGTTTACGTGAACCACAATTGTTACTGACATTAGAGATAGTACAAGAAGGGCTGGGAGCAGGATTTTCCAAGGTCTAATCATTGTTTTTCACGTCGTTTTGATGGCTCATGTATCGTTTGAGGCTATAGTTAAATGCTTTGTCGTGGCTGTGTCTTATCTTTAAAGATCCGTCGCCTGGTAAGACATTGCCTGAGTTTTCGCAGGTCTATTGTGGTTTGGTTGGGTTGGGGTTTAGGTTTCGTTGTAGCGGTCGTAGTGGATGAGTGTGCTTGTGGCGTTGCATTGTGGGCATTTGGTTTTGGTGGTTGGCCAGGTTTTTTTGCAGTTTGTGCAGTAGGTTGTTTTTTGGTTGTAGATGAATAGTTGGGGTTCGTGTGTTTCTAGTAGTTTTTTGGTGGTTTGGATGAGTTGTTCGGGTGTGGGTGTGGTTTCGTCGAGTTGGATTATTGTTAGGTTTGTTGATGGTTGTGTTGGGGTGGTTTGTTGTGGTTGTGGGGTGTTGAGGTTTTGGATTGAGAGTTTGTTTGTTGTGGTGTAGTGGGGTTTGTCTCGGGTGCCTGCGTGGTGGATTTTGGCGATGCCGTATCTTTCTATGTCTAGTTGTGTTAGTCTGGTTGTGGCTTCGGGGTTTGGTAGTGTGGCTGTTTGTAGGTGTTTTGTGCGTTTTTTGCTGATTTTGTTGACTGTGTTGTTGATTTCGTTGAGGGTTTCGGTTTGGAAGGTTTGGGCTTCTGGGGTGTCGAGGGTTTTGTTTGTGAAGGCTTCTGTGGCTTCTTTGAGTCCTGCGAGGTTTATGGTGTGGGCGGCGTTTTCGAGTCTGTAGTATTCGTCGCCGTTGTTGTTTTGGGTGAGGAATGGGAGGAGGTTTTTGGCGTGTTGCCTGAGGGTTTGATGTTTTATTTCTAGGGCGCGGTTGGCCATTTCGAGTTTTTCTTTGAGGTTTTCGTTGAAGCGGGTTTTGTCTTTTTCTGATTCGTAGACGGCTCGGGGGAGGTTGATGGTTACGATGCCTATGCATCCTGTGCGGAGGGTGTCGTCCCAGTCGTTTTCGGGGTCGAGTTTGAATCCTGAGGGTGTGTGGACGGTTTGTTGTTGATGTTTCTTGGTGTGGTTTGCGAAGTATGGGGTGCCGCTGTGGCTGGCTAGGGTGTGGGCTTTGAGTAGTAGGGCTTTTGCTCTTTCGTCTTTGAGGGTTTCTTGTCGGATTTTGATGATGAGTTTGGGGTTGAGGAGGGGTTTTTGGTAGCTTTCTTCTGTGAATATGTCGAGGATGAGTGAGGCGAGTTGTTGGGTTTCTGTTGTGTAGTCTTTGTATTTGCCTGTTTGTTTGCCGTGGGGTCCGATGGCGGGTTCTGTTGCTAGGAATGTTGGGGTGGTGAGTTCTAGGTTTATGGCGGTGTCTGTGTGTTGGGTTATGTTGGTTATGAATGTGCGGAGTCTTTCTTTGGTTCTTTGGGGGTCGGCGTCTTTTGTGTATGGGGCGAGGAATATGTTGAAGTATTCGAGTGTTTGTGTTCCTGTTGTTTCTTTTGCGGTGTGTAGGAGGACGTTTTGGATTGTTGCTAGGGCGGTGTTGATGTCTGTTGGTGGGGGTTGGTTGGGTTGGGTGGGGTTGAGGGTTTCGAGGTTTATTCCTTTTTGGAGGAAGAATCGTAGGTCGTGGATGGTTTCTTGGGGTTTGAGGAGCCATGTTGTGAGGTTGTTTATGTGTAGTGTTCCTGAGAGGTGGGCGTCTGCGATGTCTCTTGGGAGGGCGTTGAGGAGGGTGTATTCTTTGAAGACGGTTTCTCCTGCGGCTTCTAGTGGGGTTGTGGTTTGTGGGTTGTGGAGGAGGTTGGTGACGTCGTGTACGGGGATTCCTAGGCGTGTGAGTTTGTTTCGGTATTCTTCGAGGCCTTTTTCTATGAGTATGGCGTTGACGACTTCTCTGACGAGGGGGGCGGTTAGGTATCGGGTTTTGGATTTGAGGAGTTGGGTTTCGGCTTCTTTTGCTATTTTTTGTGCTTGTTCTGCGGGCATTTTTGCTTCTTTTATCAATGTGTTTGCTATTCGGTTGGCGTCGAATTCTTCGATGGCTGATCTGCTTGCGCGGACGAGTATGTTTTTGGGTTTGTGGGCTTTTTTGTCTATTTTGTCGGCGACTTCGATGACCATTTTGCCGAGTTCGGTGAGGCTGTATTTTTTTTGGTCGACGAGGGCTTCGGTTAGGTCGGCTTTGAGGAGGAATTTGAGGTGGTAGGCGAATCGGCCGGCGTCTCGGCTGGGGTTCATTTTGAGGTTGCTCATTAATTCTGTGTAGGTTAGGGGGCCTTTGTCGAAGAGGAGGTTGAGGATTTGCAGTCTGAGGGGTGAGCTGACGGCTTTTAGGATTTTGATTCCGTGGGTGCGGGGGCCGGCTGACAAGGGTTGGGTTCGCCTCTTTGTTTGTGGGGTTTAGTATTCTGGTGGGGGAGCTTAAAGGTGTTAGGATAGGCTTATTTTGCTGTGTTGAAGATAGGAGGGGTGAAGCTTTGACGGTTTGGGGGGCTGTCGGCTAGTTTGGTCTAGGCTTGTAGCCTCGGGCGCTATAGACCCCGGTTCAAATCCGGGCAGCCCCACCATGTTTTGTGTTTGGATATTTGCTTGTGTTTTGTTACTTTGGACGGTGTGTGTGGATGCTTTGTTTTGGTTGTTTTTTTTGGGGAGGGTGTTTTGGGTTGTTTTTTGGTGGCAAGCTTTAATTTGTGGTTTGTGCATGTCTGGATTCGGCGTGGTTAGGCGTGAATCGTCTGGGAAAGGCTTGAATCGTGTGGGGAAGGTGTGGATTGTTGCCGTTGAATGAGCCTGTGAGTTTCAAGGCTGTGTTGCAGAGGGGAAATCGTTTTCAGGTTCCCAGGTTGTTTCGTTGGCAGTATAAGATGGAGGCGAGTCAGGTTTTGAATATCAATATCAAGGTTGCGGGGGCTCTTGTTGACGAATGGTTTCTTGCGAGAATGACCAGGGACGGGCGCTTGACCATTCCCAGGTTGGCTTTGAAGCTTCTGCAGGAAGGCGCCGAGGAAAGCTTGGAAGGCCGCGTTCTCGAAGTCACTCTTCAGCCCGCTGATGAACGGGGTGAGAAGTTTGAGCTGGATCCGTAGAGGTCTGTACTGGCTCGGGTTCGAGTGCTTTGAGAATAGCGCAATGAACCTACTGAGATTTCTTTTTCGCAGGGGTTTTAGATGGGTGTCTAGAAGTATTGGTCTCTTTTGTTTATTTCAGGTTAGTTCGTCTATGATGTTCTTCAAGAAGTTTTTCAGTTTTTCGAGGAATTTGTAGAACTCTTTCTCGTCAATAGGTTTGAGCAGAAGGCTCTTTTCTTCACCCCAAGTGAATGGTGCAGATATGACTAGGGTCTTTTTGTCTTCAAGATTCTTGCGGTATTTTTCATAGAGGCAAAGTGTAAACCGTGTTTTTTCAATGCTGCAATTGTGAATATCTTCTAANNCAATCATGAATTCCTTGCAGATTAAGTAGGCATCGAGGAAGTCGCGTGCCTTTACGCCTTTACGAGTGAGTATTGCCCGGATTTTCTCGCATAGAATCTCTCGGACGTCATAAACATCGAAAAGGACTTTCTGGGTGTGTTCCTTAAACTCAGGAAAAAGTAGGGTAAGTTCTTCGTTCTGCTCCGGCAGGAAACTTTGTAATTCCGCACTGTTAAAAGGGAAACAAAGTTTTTCAACGAAGTTCATCTGAATTTTCAGGAAGCTCTTGCGAGCAAGTACTTCAGACTCGTACCATATCTTGAATGTGCAGGTCTTATTTCCTCCACCCAACTCAACGTAGCTTCTGTTGTCTTTGAAGCATTTGAAGTCCAACTCTCGCTTTTTTGCTATCTCTTCAAAAACCTTCCCGATGCAGTCGATGACTCTTGATAAGTACTTTCGTATTTCCTTCTGGGATTTGCCTTCAAAGACGCTCTGGTTTTTCCATGTGAAGTCGATGTCTTCGGAAAACCTGAAGTAGCCCAGATAGCATTTTGCCAGGCAGGTGCCACCTTTGAAAACAAAATTCTCGCGGAAAAACTGATTCTTCGACAGGTCAACGAGCACCTGGTGCAAGATAAGGTCTTTCTCTATCAAATCCGTTCTCTTGACGCGCTGAACTCGGGCTACTTCGTTCACGAAGTCTTTTCTCATTCGGTCACCGTGTCAGCGATTTCTTGGACGGTTTTTGGATAGTTGATCGCGTATTTTCTCATTTTTTCGCCTGATAAATCCTTGGCCCATTCTGAAACGTCTAGAACGGTCTTTTCCTTCGGAACTCCGTTGTATCGCCATGTGTAGATAAAATCCAGAATTGTCTTTTCCGCGTCTGAATATCTGAGGTTATTTTTGATTATGCCAAATTCTAAGAGTCTGGGTGTGAGTTTGATGAACTTGAATTTGTATCCGGCTATGTTCATGGGTTTTGGACGGAACAACTTGTCGTTTACCACGTATTCAACCGCAAAATGCTCGTGCGTCATGTTGTTGAGCTTTAATGCCGTGTATAATCCGAAATACCAATTCTTGACGCTTTTGAGCTCGATGCCCTTTGCGACAAGCTCCAGATGGCTGTATTTAGACTTGCCCATCTTCACTTCGTCCAAGGGTTTGACGTAGAAAATTCCCTTAAAGATTCGNGTGAGATAACTTCGGTAAANAAAATACTTGATTGACGTTTCATAGTTTAAGCCCATCGATTTGCAGTAGGCTTTCAGCTCGTCTGAGGTCACAAACTCTTTCTCGTCCATGCGGAGCTTTTTAAGCAAAAGACTCGTCTTTCTCATTCATATCACAACATAGCACTTTATGTGACATTGTAATATAAATAACAAAGTCACTATTTAAGATTGTTCTCATATCTTCGGGACAGGGCAGCCAAATATAGCGTGCGCCCACAGTCTGGAAATAATCAGGTACGCTTTTTTCAAACATTCACGCGGGGTCATAATCTCTATTATCAGCTGACGAACCCAGCGGGCACAATTTAGATTTTTATATTGGTACTTCCAGCTTTGTTTGGGGTTTGATTCGTTATGGTTGTTAAGAGTTTCAGGTTGTCTGCGCGAA
>JGI26339J46600_10000380_pt1 | contig 15256 bp, 8 predicted proteins | sample BogFormECP12_OM1_FD_46600 | JGI IMG/M metagenome (IMG submission 46600) | reverse complement strand
TGAAAGTATGGCTCTTATGGGATTGTCGCCTTCTTTTTTTATCTGTGACTCTTCACGCCAAGTGAGCCTCTTGAACCGAAATCGGTATTTTAACAGGTTCACGTCGATGAGGCTACTTGTTTCTGTGGCCATATCACTGCCTTNGANNNNCACCAGGGCACGGAATCACTGCCGGACGGTATTTAGTACTGCGTCAGAGAACCAGCAGTCGGAAAGTCTTGTCACCTCGGGGGGTGCTGTGTCAGCGGTACCCCTCCTCTCCTGGCAGAGAGATGATGACAAACTTTTAGGGGACAAGATGAGAAATTCTAAATCAAATATTTTTGACTCGTCCCTGAGGGGACTTAAGAAAGGACAAATCCGTCTATGTTAACTGAACTCCTCTTACGCTTCCTCGGCTCGACTAAGATGTATGACACCTTTCTCCAACGGCGTCGGCAGTTCGAATGGATGGCAATGATGTCCTGGAACCTTTCGATGCCCGGCGACGGGGATGTCATCGTTCGTGCGCTCCGGGTAGTCTTTCTCTATGCCAAGCGTTATGGCAAGATGCCCGATAACTTGGATGCGGTAAAGAACTTCTACGTTACCAACCCCGATCATATCAAGTACTTCTCACAGGATGAACTGGTTTTACACGAACTAGACGCAGTCAAGGAATGGGACAGGAGCCAGTACAAGGATATTGACCTGGAAGTGCTGATCGACCAGTGCTATTTATTCCTTCGAGGTGCTTTCCATAAGCTGTCGGGAGACGACTATATCAAGATAGCCATGGGGATGAAGCACATAAAACGCAACGGTGAGGAGTTCACCGGTCCCGAGGAAGCCAAGGATTGGCTGCGGTCGAGATGGCAGCATGACTTCGTCCTCGATCCGCCCAAAGTCCAAGGCTGGCTTGACGAGAATATGAATGCGGTCGGGGAAGTGATGTCAAGATTGATCGGGGGTCCCGAGGAAGCCGGGAGATTCCCCTGCGGACTTTGGCACATCGACAATGAAGTCTGTATAGGCAGTTCTGCCGACGCACGCTTCCTCGGCATCCTCGGTGCCGCAAGCGACGGCAAGACTACGACTTTGTTATCCATGATCTACGAATGGATGATGAACGGCGCGAGAATCCTGCTGGTCAGCACAGAGAGCGAACCCGATAAGATTATGACGAAGTTCGTGTTCCTCCACCAAAGCGCCACTGTCAAAGACGAGAATGGCAACTACCATCGTATCTATAACTTTAAGCTACCAACCTGGAAGGAATGGCGAAAAGGACAACACAGCGACGAAGATGTTGCAAACTTTAACAAAATCAGGACGGACATCGAAACGAGATGCAACATCCCCGGCAGGCTGGAAATCATTCAGATGTTCGATTGGGATGCCATCAAAGCCTATCTCAAGACCAACCAAGCCAAAAACAAGTACAACATATTAGCACTTGACTATCTCACCAACCTTCAATTACCCGCAAGCGTGAGGACCACGGACAGGGATAAAGCCTATGACGAAATCATCTCCGACGCCCACCGGCTCACACAGACTTTCGACAACAACCGAGGCTTGGTCGTCATCACGCCCATCGCCATCAACCGAGAAGCCTCTAAACAGGCGATCAAAGAAGGAAGCGACGACGACCGGGAAAACTATGGTGTTTACAACATCAATGCGATCAGACAAAACACGGCATTCCAGTACAATCTGGACATGTGTATCAGCGTCTTCAGCACGGTGGAGATGCGCCTGGAACGCAAGATTGAAATAGGCTGCGTGAAGAACCGTGAAGGCGACAAGTTCTGCAAGCAGATCATGCTAGTAGACGAACGCAGCGGCAAGGTAGTCTACAGCCTCGACAACTCCGACCCGGTGACGAATCGGAATACCAAAAAAGTGATAGAACCTGAATCCGAGATCACCGACATAATTGATCAACTGGGGTGAAAATGACTAAGCGTATAGATGACAAAGCTTGGTATCAGCCATGGTACCATAAGGATTTCAATTCCGACCCGATGGTGAGGAATATGACCCCACGGCAAAGGTCCATGTATATGAATCTCTGCCACGAAGCATGGGAATGCAGCACCCGACCAAGGCTGCCTCTCAACAGCAAGACTGAACCGCTGTGGGCATTGGCGGGTTGGGGTCTCGACGCTTGGGAAGAAGAGAAGGAGATGATTCTTCTCATGTTTACAACGACGGAAGATGGACTCTGTCTCGAACGCAAACGGCTTAATGATGATTGGGAGGCGCTTCAGGAAGAAAGGAGGAAGGCATCCGAAAAAGCAAAGAAAGGCAATGAAGCCAGATGGCATAGTGATCGCCAGTTCTCCTCAATGGATAGCCAAACAATCGCACAAGGATCGTCCAGTGATCGTCCAGCGATCCCCAACGATCCTCCAGTATCGCAAGTAAGTAAAGAAAGAAAGAAAGAAAGAAAGAGTGAAGAAAGAACGAAGGAAGGATCGCCTCCTTCTCTCTCTTCTCAGGAGATCGAGAGAGTCCCTTTGTGGGAAAGCTGGGACGAAGTCCTGGTACATGACAGGACTGGGAAAGATATCTCCGTAAACCAGATCAGGAGAGCGATTTATTTCTATGACCACCCGGACTGTAAGGACAAGTGGTACCAAAAAAAGGGCTGGTCGAGAGATTTAGTCATCCGTAAGATTGAGAAAATGCTGGATGATATGCCTATCGATTACGACCCTGCCAAACACCCCAGGGTTAAACCCGCCAAACCACCGAAGGTGGAAAGACCAAAAGGTGACCCCGATTGTACCGAATGTCTAGGGGACGGTTATCTACTGAATGGAGCGCAGATGGTGGTATGCGTCTGTAAGACTAAGAACAACGAAACATCCCAACACCTGAATGCTACTCCATAGGACTTCCAGTTACACCGCCCGGCGAATACCGGACCCCTAGACAGCCGCACATGGTTTCAGGTTAAAATCCCGGACAGAGAGGCTCGAAAAATGACGACGCCGACAACTTGCGTTGAAAGTGAGTATTCTAGTTACGCTAACGGAGGAAGAAATGCACAATAACCCAGAAATGTCTCCTTTCCAAACGTATATTTATAAATCACGCTATTCCAGATGGATACCGGAAAAGAAAAGGCGGGAAGAGTGGCATGAGACCGTCCGCAGATACATCAACTTCATATCCGACCGGGTGCCCGAATCCCACAAGTCGGTGATCCAGGAACTAGAAGAAGCTATTCTTCACATGGAAGTAATGCCCTCGATGCGGGCGATGATGACGGCGGGTAAGGCGTTGGAGAAAGATGAAATTGCGTGCTTCAACTGCACATTCGTGGCCGTTGATGACCCCCGAGCGTTCGACGAGGCCATGTATGTTTCTATGTGTTCCTGCGGTTTGGGATTCAGCGTCGAGCGTCAGTATGTCAATCAGCTTCCGACCGTGGCGGAGAATTTCTACCCCGAAAACCAGACCATCATCAAGGTACGGGATTCCAAGATCGGATGGTCCACCGCCTTCCGCCAGTTGATCGCTCTCCTGTATGGCGGGTTGATCCCGAAATGGGACATCAGCGCCCTCCGCCCTGCCGGTTCCATCCTCAAGACTTTCGGCGGCCGGGCGAGCGGACCAGAGCCCCTCGACCGCCTCTTCAAGTTCACCGTTCAGCTTTTCAGGAACGCTGCCGGGCGAAAGCTGACTTCCATTGAATGCCACGATTTGATGTGTATGGTCCTGGACGTAGTGGTCTCAGGGGGGGTCCGCCGCAGTGCAGGAATTTCCTTATCCAACCTTTCCGACGACCGAATGAGAAATGCCAAGACCGGTCAGTGGTGGGTAGAGAATCCCCAGAGAGCTCTATCCAACAATTCGGCAGTTTATACGGAGAAGCCCGACATAGGGGTGTTCATGAAGGAGTGGTTTTCCCTGTATGAATCCAAATCGGGGGAAAGGGGGATATTCAATCGTGACGCCGCGATCAGGGATGCAAAAGTCAACGGCCGCCGTAAGTGGAAGGATATTGATTTCGGTGTCAATCCGTGCGTCACGGGGGATACGTTAGTGTATGTAGCAGATGGGCGGGGCAATGTACCTATTGCCCAATTGGCGGAAGAGGGCAAGGACGTGCTGGTCTTTTGCTTGGACACTCAAGGGGCACCCGCCGTTCGGTGGATGAGGCATCCTAGAATAACCGGACATCAAGTTCCCATCGTGCGGGTGACTTTGGATGATGGGTCCTCAATCAGAGTTACCCCTAATGACAAATTACGAGTCAAGTCTGGGGAAGAAGTAGAGGCTCAGTTTTTGGTTCCAGGTCAAAGCTTGGATGTCTTGACTAGGTTTGAGGCGTCCATCAAGGATGCTTTCAAACAAGCAAATGCTAAATATCAGGATTACCTGTGGGTAAACCATGGTCAAAGGCAAAATCAAGGGGAGCATCGTTTGATTTGTGCTTTTCATGTTGGGACCCCCCTTTCCCGTGGGGTCACCCATGAAGAGCTTCGTAACCACGCCCTTATCCTGACCCGGCAACTTAGACACCGCTTTTCTACCCTTGAATGGCAAGTATATGCTAAGCATCAAAACCTTCCCCAATCGTTTAGTGGTTGGCGTGAGGCGCATCTTGGTGGAATTTTAGGTTTGGCAAAATGGGCGGCGATGGAGTTGGGTTTTGAACACATCGACACTGATCCAAGACTTCTGAAGACTTACACTACACTGACTTACGACGGCTATGACTGTGATATTGTAGGGGGGACTGTTTTAATACATAAAAAATGTGAGCTATGCTCAACTCCCTTCTCCGTAGATTATCGGCGGCGAGAATCCGGTGTGTGCGGGATGTCGTGTGCCTCGAAGCGGCTTAACTCTGGCCAAGCGGCATATTTTCAACAGCATAAACAAAACATGAGAGAGAAGCAGCTTAAGGTATACACAGATGCTCAGTTCGCCTTAGGTCGCACGCCCTTGAAAACAGAATGGGTGGCGGCTTGTAAGGCGGCGAATATCAGCATGGAAATTTCCAGGTCTTCCTCCCCGTTTCAAAGTTTTACTCAATTATCGGCAGCAGCGGGAAGTTACAATCACCGTGTTGTAAAAGTTGAAGATTGCGGGGTTGAGGATGTTTATGATGGGACAGTAGATGAGTTTCACAATTTTTTTATTGGGGGTTTTGCTGGAAAATGCAAGAACGGAAAAAATAAATGGACATACGTTAACCATCGGCAGTGTGGAGAAATTTTTCTCAGGTCGAAAGGCTTATGTAACCTTACGGAGGTGATCTGCCGATCCACTGACATCCGCGACACTTTGATGAAGAAGGTTCGTATCGCCACGATCCTCGGGACGATACAGTCCACGTTTACGAATTTTCGTTACCTTCGCAAGGAATGGCAGAAAAATGCCGAGGAAGAACGATTGCTCGGGGTGAGTTTGACCGGAATAATGGACAACAAGATTCTTTCGTCGAACACAAGCGAGTTGGGAGTTCTTCTCGATGACCTTCGCCAGCATGCAATAGATACAAATGCGGAATGGTCGGCAAAAATAGGAATAAACCCTTCGGTGGCTATCACCTGTGTCAAACCCAGCGGTTGTCGTCCTTGGTATGCCCTGACAACCACCGAACAGGGAATACTAACCTTGGAAGAGTTGCTGGAGGACCACCCGGAATCAAGCGACTGGGCGGACATCAAGCACCACTACACATCCGTCGAAACGGGTGACCGGATCGTCAGAACCTTCCATAACGGAACAGCGGATGTCCTGAGAATCCTTATGAGTTATGGTCTAACTGTTGAGTCTACCAAAAATCATGAGTGGGGGACCAAAAATCGGGGGTGGGTGAGGTCCGACGATATTCGGTTGGGCGATGTCCTGGACATCCGATTGGGAGTATATGCCAATAAAACCTCCAGCAGTCTTCTTAGGTTGGACTCTTTGGCGTTGAGGATGNGCGGGGATGCGGACGATATCCTTCAACCCGACTATATGTCCGGCGACTTGGCATGGTTCTTAGGGTATCTATGGGGGGATGGGGCGCAATCTCCCGGTAAGTACCGAATCAGGTTCACTGACGAGAATCGGTTCAATCTGGAGAAGGTTCAGCGAGTGCTCAAGTCCATCTTCGGTCTTAATACCACCATTGGGGATAAGTACAGTGAGTGTGCCTATACTTTGGATTGTGCCTCAAAGATGTTGTGGCATTGGCTGATAAAGAACGGCGTGTGGAAGTATTTCGCCGATTCTATAGATATTATCCCTCGTTGTGTCAGATCGTCCAGCAAGGGGGATATTTGCGCCTTCGTGGCCGGACTGCTTGACAGCGATGGGTGGGTCGGAAACTGTACAAGCGGGTCAGGGGGCGGAAAATTCATCATTACCACAGCTTCTCGATTTTTTGCCCATCATTTGCAGGATATCTGCTGGGCAGTAGGAATCGGGCTTGGTCGCTCGTTGAACAATTGCGGGAAAAACCTTCAGGACAACAAGAATATGTATTTGATGACCGGGGCGAGCGTCATGGACGAGGAAGCGTTCTCTCTATTGCTCGGCCACAGCAACAAACTTACACGGTTAAAGACATCCGATAATTTTGTCGGATGGCACCATGTCGTTGCCTCAAAGGGTTTGATCGTGGGAAAGGTGATAGGAGTCGATGAAGCGGGAAAGATGCCCACGTTTGATGGGGAAGTTGCTAATTCCCATTGGTTCTGGGCGGGGTCCGTGAAGAGCCATAATACCGTAAGTCAATTGGTGGATAGTTCCTCTGGAATTCACCCTCGTTATAGCCGTTGGTACACAAGGTCGATCCGCGAGGATTCCAAAAACCCGGTCGGGGAACTTTTGAAATCGTGCGGAGTGACGAACGAACCAGACGTTACAAAGCCGGACGATGTCAGTGTTTTTTGTTTTCCCATAAGGTCCCCGGAAGATTCGGTGATGAGGGACGATTTGACGGCGATCCAGCAGCTTGAACTCTATCTGACGTATAAGCAGCATTGGACTGAGCATAATGTGAGTTGTACGGTCTACGTAAGGGAGAACGAATGGCTGGAAGTCGCCGCTTGGGTATATAAACATTTCGACTCTATATGTGGCGTGGCCTTTCTTCCACATACGAACCATTCCTACCGTCAAGCCCCCTATACGGAAATAGGAGAGGACGAGTACTTGGCAAATTTATCGAAGATGCCCCGCATCGACTGGTCCCGTCTTTCCGAATTCGAAAAAGAAGACCACACTTCGGCGATACGGGAAGCAGCATGCTCTTCAGGTCATTGCGAATTGTAACCTTCAGTGAGAACCAGTATTTCCTGTATAGGAGGATAATTCTTATGGAAGAACTTTTGACATTCAAGATCACCCTGGTGGACGGTTCGATGGAGGAGCAACAGCTTCCCTGCGACCCGGACCAAAAACTAGAGGAAGCCAAGATCAGTCAAGCTATGCTTCAATATGCTAAACTGGGGCTTCTCAGGAAGATAGGCAGGACGTTTACTCTCATCCCGTGCGGTCGTATTGCCAAGGTCGAAGTGGACCTCCCGCTCATTTCCCTGGCCACCACAAAGGACGCCGCTGCGGCTAAGCAGGCGGCCGAGAACATCAAAAAGATCACCCTGGGATAACCCTCAAATCAAATGACCATAGAACTCAATGAGGTTGTCTTCTTCCCACAAGGCACCGCCAAGCTCTGTCAGATGCCCTATCCGGGGCACCCACGAGGCTGCCCTTGCTTCGGAAAGAAGAAAGGCTGCCCACCCTCCTGCCCCCGGCTTGACGAGGTCCTGGACCTGAATCTGCCCGTTTTCGCTATAATCAATGCGTTCGACCTGGGGTCCCACATCGAGAAGATGCGGGTGAAGCACCCGAACTGGACCGAGCGCCAGCTTCGGAACGTCCTTTACTGGCAGCCGGGCGCTCGGAAGAAGCTCCGCTCGCGCATAGCCGATTTCCGGGCAGCCGCCCCCGAGTATTATATTGAAACCAACCCCGAGGCTCGGGGGGTCAACGTTACCGAAACCCTGCGCAAGTCGGGGATCATCCTTGAGTGTCCACCAAAGAAGACGGCAATGCAAGTGGCCGTTGCCGGAATACCAAAGGGGTATAATCATGGACGTTGAGAAGAAAGATCATCTCCATAGGCTCCTGGAGATTTATCAGAAGGAGTTGCTCAGGCGTGGATTCTTTCCCTTTCAAGGAGGGATGGCGTTGAGTCACTGCTCCTGGATGGTCCAAGAAATGGTCAACAGAGTCGCCCAAGACCAAGTTGACGAGGGCAAGGCCAACCGTTGGCTGGGATTCGTCCAAGGCGTCATGTGGCGGGAGGGATTCTTTTCCATCGATCAGCTTCGGCAACACGTCAAGAATTAGAAGATTTTTCCAAATATTACGACTTTCAGGTGTATTATAGGAGTGAAGGAAATATGACCCTGGCAGCACACATAACGGAAGCAATCGCAGCGGCAGTGGCCGCCGGGTGTGAAGGCGATACTTTGCCTTCGGGAGTAGCTGGGTAGACTTCAACCAGCAACGACCCCGAAGGCGCTCAGAAGGTTTGAGCGCCATTTTTGTTTTAACGCTGACGAAAGTCACTGTATCTCGGGATTGCTGAGAGACCGAGAGAAGTCCGAAAATGCGGGAGTAGAGACCCGTCGCCCTGGTCAGCCATCGGTAAGGGGTGTGATCTTAAGTTGCAAGATGTCGGAGCGTTTGCGCCTGTAACTCAGTCCGGTCAGAGTGCCAGTCTTACAAACTGGAAGTCGCAGGTTCAAATCCTGCCGGGCGCACCAGGATTCAACACACGCGATGCGGAGATTGAAGTGGTTAATCACCACATAGTGAGGAAACATGAAGAAGTGCGACACATGCGGATTTGAGGGCAAGTACATCACCCATCTCTGCCCTGGCCCCCAGAGCGGACGGTCGTAGAGAATGGCACGAAGTACATTTTCACAAACGATGCCAATTTGATGTATCCTCAGACCGTAATCGACTTGGATGATGTCAAAGCGCGTCGTTTTGGGATCGGTGTTTAGGTTTGCGGGTGTAACTCAGTGGTAGAGTGCGACCTCGCCAAGGTCGAAGTCGTGGGTTCGAATCCCATCACCCGCTCCAAGTTTGTGGGACCGTCGTCCAATGGCAGGACTTCTGCCTTGCAAGCAGATATATCGTGGGTTCGAGTCCCACCCGGAGTACCAAAATTGAATATGCCCCGGTAGCTTAGTGGCTTCAAAGCGCCACCTTCACACGATGGAGAACACAGGTTCGAGTCCTGTTCGGGGCACCAAGTTTTAACCCACGTTGCACAAGTGGCGGGACGCTGGCGCTGACACGCCAGCCAACGTGAATAGGGGCTGCGACAATGCCCCTGAGTTATGAATGAATTCCACCCTCTTAGATGCAGTGGATGATATCCCAACCCGGCAGGGGACGATGGGTAATTTGGGACATCTCCCCGCCGAAGTTCTTCGGCTCTCGTACAATCGGGGGTATACGTTAAGGACCCCCAGTTTTAACCCTTGTGGCGGGTAACCGCAGCGGTTATAAACGACCGTAAATAGAAGAGCATCCAAGGTTGGTTGCTCCCGTTCGATTCGGGATAAGGTGCTTATGGGGATGGTAGGCCATCCCACAGGGTAGTTTTGCAGGGGTAGCACAATGGTAGTGCGGGACGTTGCCAACGTTCATACGGGGGTTCGATTCTCCTCCTCTGCTCCAAGGTTTGGGGGTGTGGTTGTAGCGGGAACACGCTGCCCTTGCAAGGCAGAGTCGGGAGTTCGATTCTCCCCATCTCCACCATTTTTCTTGTGCGGAGTAAAAAGTCCATCATGTGCAAGAAAGTGTATTTCTATATGGCAAGTTGGGCACAAGACTTCAAGGTTTTCTGGAAAGCTGTTCCCTCTGTTTCGGTCTTTGTGGTGAACATTTAATACCGATTCATATCGGTTGTAACCACATTTTTGACAAGCCTTTCCGTGATGTTGAAAAGCGATGTTACGGTATGTTGCACTGTAACCGCCGTTTCCATAATGGTCGGGTCGCATGTCATCAAATTTTTGACCCGATATGATTGACTGTGCTTGGTCTTTACACGAACGGGAGCAAAAAACTAGACCAGATTTTGAGAGTTCAATTCTACGACGTGTTTTTTCAAAGTAGGAGAGACAAAAAGCACATTGTACTTGAATTTGGGTTTTGCGAGCGGCTATCCCACAGATTTTAGAGCAATATCGCTTATGACAATGTTTTGGGGCGTAGAAGGGTTTTCGGCACAACGGAAGAGCACAGTAAGTTAAGAATAGCCTTCTTTGTTTGCCGTCAAAGATTGTAGATGTAATTGATTCTGTTAGTGGACTTGGTGTTGTCATGCAAGTTTTTTAACCTCCACTAATGTGTTTGAAAGTCAATATTTTTAGCGGGGTTGGTATATTGATTGTTGCCCGGCCCTTCCAAGGCTGAGAAGGGGGTTTGATTCCCCCACCCCGCTCCAAGATGTAGTCGTCCTTAGGGTTTTAGGGCTGATGGACGACGAGGTTTCGCAAGCAGGACCCCCGATTACGGGCGGCTGTGGCGGCTGCCCCGAAAAGGGGTCCTGGGCGGCGAAACCTGGGACGAAGGTCCAACCAACCCAAGTCCCTTAATTTCTGTGGGCCTGTAGCTCAGTTGGGAGAGCGCATGACTGGCAGTCATGAGGTCAGGGGTTCGACCCCCCTTAGGTCCACCAAGTTTGATGCGGGCTTGTAGGGGAGCCGCCCGTCCCCGCCTCCCTGTCACGGAGGAGATCGCCGGTTGAAATCCGGTCAGGCCCGCCAAGTTTTTTGCGCCCTTAGCTCAGCCCGGCAGAGCACTTGCTCGACACGCAAGGGGTCAGGGGTTCAACTCCCCTCGGTTCCACCAAGATCGGCGTTCACGGAAGCGTGAACATGTCGAGTTTCGTGAACATGGCGCATTAGGCGAGTGGTCCAAGCCGTCTCCCTCTCAAGGAGAAGAACATCGGTTCGAATCCGATATGCGCTACTCATCCGTACCCAAGTGGGAAGGGGATGGTCTGCAAAACCATTATGAGCAGGTTCGATCCCTGCCGGGTGCTCCAAGTTTTGGCGGCGAATGCAAAGAGTCTAGCAACTGGCCCTTCAAGTCAGTCCTAGAGGGTCCGAGTCCCTCCGCCGCTACCAAGTTTTCGGAGGACAGCACCGGCTGTGCAGGTGGGCTTTATATCCCCACGTAGTTGCCCCAGATTAGGGTACCCGGCAGGGTTCGATTCCCTGGTCCTCTACCATTTCGAGTATTTAGAGTTGTGGCCGCTGCTCATTCGCAAAACCAATGCCGCAGGGTTCAATGTTACCCAGGGCGTCAAGGATGCTTAGAGGCGGCCATTCAAGCTTGGGGGCGTACCGGTTTCGACGGAAGCCTTCATGTCAGTGAGGCATGCCGAGAGCCCTGTGCCACTCGTTAACTGGGACAGGAAACGCTAGTTGCCGATCCATTCGAGCAATTCGCTATGGCTGCCTAGTAGACAGCCCGCTTCTTCTGCTTGGTCCGCAAGGTAGGAATGAGGCGTCATTTGGCGGAATGGTCTTGAGCTTGCCGTCTGAGGGCTCGGGATGACACCTTTCAAGGCTGGCCAGCGGTTCGTTATTGCCCGTTCCTTAGGGTCGTTGGCGAGAGCAGTCGAGAGAACCGGATAAGCATGTAGTTCTCATTGGCGTGCAGCTTTTCGGACACGAGTTCAACTCTCGTCGCCTCCACCATATTCAGCAGCCGACGTGACTCAAGTTCTCAGTATCGGTAAGCCCGGAGGCAGGCTGCTTTTTTTCGCGGGCGTAGCTCAGTTCGGTAGAGCAGGTGCTTCCCAAGCATCAGGTCGTGGGTTCGAATCCCATCGCCCGCTCCAGTTTTAGTAGAGTAAAATAAGGGACCGAACCCCGATCTCTTGTTTCACTTTCAGGAGGTAAGCTAAAACATGAACCCAAACAGCATCGCCACCTTAATCAGAACTCACGGCACCCCGGTCCCCAGCGGGGGCTACGAACTGTTGGTCTCCTGGAAAGATACCGCCAACATCCCTCAAGGGAGCGTCATCCAGGAGTACCAGGATTTCGCCCGCCAATGCACCGTCTTCGTTCTTCATCAGCGTCCGATGGTCATCGACATCAAAGCCAACGTGGTGGATGTAGAGGACGAAATCACCGGACAACGAACCGCTGTCAGCCATAACTCCAACGTCACCGTAACGGAAGTCCCGCAATCTTCTCCCCAGTAACCCTGTCCTTTGCAAGTTCCGTCTTTTGTTCCCTCTTTTAGGGGGAACTATGCAAAACCCGCTTCTCAGGAATAAGTCGGATACCGCTCCCTTGCATGGGAGGGAACACCTCTCCGTGATCTGCTCCGCCATTCTCGACAAACTGAAGCCGGAAATTCGGGATGAAAATCCCCAAGATACCTACGAATCCGTTCTTCCGATGCTCTTGCAATTGATCGAGGGGATCAAACTGGAAGTTTCCCCCACCGCACCTCTTCGCCGAGACGGCCAGCACGCCGCCTGGGACATTGAGAATGCCGAGGACTCGGCCAAGCATGGAGAATACGAGTTGGCCGTGCAATGGCAGCACTATGCCGCCCTGAAGTTCCGCAAGATTCTCCGGGACCTCCAGACCGGCAAGCTGGCATACGGATACGACGTGTGTTTTACGGCCGATACGAAGATTCCTCTTTTGGACGGGACTTCCGTGGAACTGATTAGTCTTGTCGGAAAGGACCACTTTTGGGTCTATTCCCTTACTGATGACGGAATGCTTAGACCGGGATTCGCCCATTCTGCTCGGTTGATTGAGAAGGATGCCCCCTTGCTGGAAGTGGAACTTGACAATGGGAAGAAGATAAAATGTACCTACCCTGAGAGGTTCATGCTGCGGACGGGAGGGTATAAATATGCCCAAGATTTAGCTCCTGGAGACTCCTTAATGCCTCTTTATAGGGACTTTGCCCCAATCGTTCTCGGAAACAACGAATACGAACGTACGTATGAGCCCGGTACCGATTCCTGGAAGTTTACCCACAGATTCGCCGAGGCGCGGTGCCCAAAGGGTTATGTCAGGCACCACAAGGATTTCAATAGATTTAATAACTGTCCCGACAACTTTAATGTGATAACATGGGAAGCACACCAAAAGCTTCACCAAGAAGCGGGCATCCCAGCAACAGAAAAGGCTAGAACAACCCGCAGAAGAAACATGTTGAAGATAAACGAAGACCGAAAAGGAAAACCCCGTCCTTGGGCACACTTTCCTCATCCTTGGGTCCAGCATCAAGATTTGAAGGGGCTCAAATTTGGCAAACTTGAAGTTCTTTTATATGTGGGATCAACCAAAAACGGGGGACCTCATTGGCTTTGTCAATGTGATTGTGGAAATCAGAAAAGGATTTGTGGTAAAAGCCTAAAGCAGAATAAAACCCGAAGTTGTGGGTGCTCTAACAAGGAAAGAATATCGTCCATTGAAAATCAGAAGCAAGCAAACCGGATTGCCAATCACACTCGGTGGCATATTGACAGGGGAATGGTAAACCCAACCTGTCAACTTTGCGTCGTGGTAAATCACAAAGTTATTTCAGTCAAGCCGTCAGGAACAGCCGATGTGTATGATTTCATTGTTGATAAGTACCACAACTTCGCCCTTTTGGCCGGGGTGTTCGTCCATAACAGCGGAGAGATGGGGGAGATGTTCGGGGGTTCCGACGAGATTGCCAAGAGAGAGAATCAAAAGAACATAGACGATACCGCCGAGCCTCAAGACCAGCACAATACCCCTCCCAATCCAGCGAACATGTCGAGAGACTATGAAGCCGAGAAGGAATTTCCCGCCTTGCAGGAATTCAAAAGCAAGAAAGTTACCTGGCCGCCTCGGACGAGGTAAGGCACAAGTTTTCGTCTTTCGTGTTCTAGTTAGAGGGAACTATGGACGGTTCCCCCTGAGGCCGAGAAACGATGCCCATAAGAATCCTGGACCCGACAACAAATTCCATCAGCGTGATCGACGGGGTCGTCGTCACGAATCTGAAGGGCTTTAACCCCACCATCAGCTATAGTTTCGGGAATTCGGTCGGGTATGCCAATGCTTCATGGGTCTCTACCGTGAACAACAACCGGGGGAACATCCCCGTCGCGGGCTCCCCTTTCTGGGGGATGATCGCATTCGCTCCACAGGGGGCTACCGGTCCCAGCGGTCCGACCGGACCCACGGGTTACACGGGTCCAACGGGCTACACTGGCTACACAGGTTACACAGGACCTACCGGCTATTCTGGTCCGGCCGGACCCACAGGTTACACCGGCTACACCGGAATGGCTCCAGGCGTATCTTTCGGGGGATTGACGACGACCGGCAATGTCATCGATACGTTCATCGCCAATTCCAACCAGTTCTACCAAGTGACCGGGATATGGTCGGTCGGGGAATTCAATCCAGGGGTAACCCCGAGCAGCGTGAACAGCAATCTCACCATCAACCAGCCGGGGGAATACAGGGTCGTATGCAGCGTTTCGATGNCCGCTCTCGCCTCTAATTTCCGTCTTGTTTTCTTCCAAAACGGNATCGAGATTCCCACTTCCGAAGCCATCATTACCGGTGCCGGAGTGGGTTCGTATCGGAACATCACCGTTCAAGCTGTCGTTTCATTCTCTTCCGGGGACACCTGCGACCTTAGAATCAGTTCCAGCAATTCGAGCCAGACCGTCACTTTCTTCGATTCCGGTTTCAACGTGTACCTTATCGGCGGGGCCGGTCCCACCGGCTACACAGGTCCGGGNAACTTTACCGGCTACACTGGCTACACCGGTTACACCGGAGTTCCAGGGTCCGCTACGGCGACGGGAGCCACGGGATACACAGGATACACCGGACCGACCGGACCCACTGGCTACACTGGCTATACCGGTGACGATGGTGACACGGGACCTACAGGATATACGGGAGACACAGGATACACGGGACCAGCGGGAGTGGCTAATAATACCGGAGCTACGGGCTACACCGGCTACACAGGTCCAACCGGATATACCGGCTACACTGGACCAACGGGATACACGGGTTATACAGGTTACACCGGCCCTACCGGTCCTACGGGATTCACTGGATACACCGGTCCCACCGGCTATACCGGCTACACGGGATATACTGGTCCTAACATCACCGGTTACACGGGTTATACCGGACCGACTGGATACACCGGTTATTCAGGCTACACAGGTTACACTGGCCCAGGGAATTTCACAGGATATACT
>JGI26339J46600_10000379_pt1 | contig 15263 bp, 22 predicted proteins | sample BogFormECP12_OM1_FD_46600 | JGI IMG/M metagenome (IMG submission 46600) | reverse complement strand
ATGGTGATGCGCGTGCTGATTTCGGGGCGAGTTAAACAGCGAGGCATAATGACCACTTATGCCCGCACGACGCCTTCACTTAAAGGAAAAACCAAGTGATGGTTCAATCCCGCTGACCGCTTATAGAAGAGGATCATGCGTCCATTCCATCCAATCTGGCGGATGTGTCGGCGAGTTAACAATCATGCCCTTATGCTCGCGAATCACCAAGTGATGCGTGAAAGCGACCATCGCCGTCGGGTTCAAGGACGCGGGCATGAACGTCACGTTCGAGTTTGACCTGTCGGATGCAACGGACGCTGGGCGGTTCAAGGCACTGGGGATGTTACTCGCCAAGTACGGGGCCGCCGCAAGCACCCGCGAGCGATTTTTCCCGCTCGTCATCGACAACCTGGATGCCATCGTGTCGGGGACTCGAGTGACCATGTCGGGGGATGCAACACATTCGACCAAACCCATCATCGTGCCACCAGCAACTCGCGGTGGGTTCAAGAACGCGATCGACGTGGTCATCGAGAAAGCGAATGCCCGGGGAACACCTGTTCCAATAGTCTCCTGACCATTAATCTCTATCGTCAAAGTTTAATAAATCCATCCCCCATCATCTTCTGGATATTGCACTAAGTTGTACCTCGCTGATGATAATATCTACAAAGAAACAACCAAATCGAAATCTACCTTCATGAGCCATTACAAGAACGAATCAACGAGCAGATATCATGGTACAAGAATGCACCCCTCGTAACTGATGCGGTCCATATCATTGCAGAGAGAATCCAAAACAAGGCGTGGGAATCTGAATGATTCAAGATAGGCTACAACGACCATGTTCAAAAAGAAGATGAGGTGGCGGAATCTTATTTTTTTAAACATTACATGGTAACTTCACGATGACAGTACTCCCAACATCGACCTCGCTTTCAATTTCAATTGTTCCCTTGTATTGCTCGACAATTTCCTTTGCAATGGAAAGACCAAGGCCGACTCCCTTGATCTTCGTAGAAAAAAGGGGCTCAAATAATCTTGAAAGATTCTCTGGGGGAATTCCAATGCCCGTGTCTTTGAAACCGACCTCGATCTCGCCGGCGTCATTTCTCGCCTGAATAGATAATGTCCCGCCATCAGGCATGGCTTGGTAGGCGTTGGTGATAATGTTCTGAAACACCTGTAGCATTTTTCGAGGATCAACCTTGATACATGGCATGTCTTGTTCAAAGCACAAGTTAAGTGTGATATTCTCCGGTTTTTGTATTTGTTCCAAGGAATCCTTGATCAATTGGCAAAGCTCGATCGAAACCAATTTATCAGGTTTCGATCTTGCAAAATCAAGCAATTCGGATATTATTTTATTAGCTTTCGCTGATTCGTCCTGTATAATCTTGAGATGTTTCTTGACTTTCTCGTCGGTGACCGGAAATTTCAAGCCCAGGTAATATATGGAGTTGGTGATGACTCCAAGCGGGTTTCGGAGCTCGTGGCCGACACTCCCGGCAAGTTTACCGATCGCGGCAAGTTTTTCTTGTCGCATCATTTGTTCGTGGGCTACCTTGAGCGCTTCGGTTCGTTTTTCTAATTCTACATTTAAGATTTCGAGCTGTTCGTTCACTTTAGTCAGTTGGGTGTTTGATTCTTCTAATTGTTGATACTTCTGCCTGAGTTCGTCTAATAATTCGAGAATTTCTCGGTTTTGTGTCTTGAGTGTTTCAATCGTGGACTTGTCCGAGATTTGAGCAATGTCAAGCCTGAGTTGTTCGATTAAATCGTCTGATAGGACGATATTCGAATTGAGCCATTTCATTACCGTGATCGCCGTACCTTGTTCCCCCATCGGGTTAATGAAAAACATGTCCACCAATTTTTTCGCACCCGAGAGAGGGGACCCTGAATCTTCTCGTGATCGATGTTTTTTAGAGAGTTTTTCGTCAAGAGCGGGAACAGCTCCGCCGGTGTTATTAAACGTTAGTTTTAAACCTTTGTTCCCCTTCTCTTCCGCGATTTCGTAAATTACGGTCCCATTTGATGTAGGATCGTGAATATTACGCGTTATTTCACTGGCTGCCGTTAAAATCTTGATTATATCGAGCTCTGGGAATCCTAATCTATTACAAATGGTTTTGAGAATCCCCCTGATTTCGACGATGCCCATTTCCGGCTGGATTATTGACCGTCCCAATTTCAAGGTTATTGTTTGGTTTCCCTTTGCTATTTCGTTCATAGAATTTAACGCATCCATTTTTTTGCTATTATTCTGGTTCCTTCCCCTGGTCTTGAATAAATTTCGAGCTCATCCATCATCCGTTTAACTGCTCCAAGACCTTCCCCGAACCCACCGCTCGTGCTGCAACCTCCCTTAAGCACCTGGTCCACGTCAGAAATACCAGGCCCCTTATCTTCTGCGGTTATAATGATGCCTACTTTTTTCCGATCTCGTACCGGCGTGAGCTTTACTTTCCCGGCTATAAATGCATGGATGACAATGTTTCGCGCAATCTCTAGAACTGATGTGGCAATTTTAGCCTGGTCTGCTTCAGAAAAAGTCAGAAGTTTTGCAAGCTCTCGGGCTTGTTCAGCCACGTTCAACGCGCTCGCATCGCTGGATATCTGCATGCAAATTTCATTGGGGAGCATCAGTCTCTTGTTCCTCCACCGCAATCAAGACGGTAGCATCATCAATGGGGTTTCCCCATTTCGCCAATATTTGTTCGGAAACGTCCTGGGGATGACGGTAAATCATGGGATATTCAGTTATATCGAATCTACTAGAAATCCCATCGGAATGTAATAGTATCACGCCGAGAACCTTGTACTTGTATCGAAACTGCAGGGCTCGCCTCATGTTTATTCCAACTATCCCATTCAACGATGTTGGGTGCAAGGGTGGTTCGGCTTTGATATACACGTCCACGTTCCCTACACCACAATAATCAAGCTCCTTTTCCGAGCGGTTGACTCGCACTAGCCCTAACACCGCACCTCTTGTATCATGAAGGAATACATGAAGATTTCGAACAATTTCATCGAGATCCCCTGTGTAATTATCCATTAAAAATTGTTTAGCTTTCTCTGAGGCTTCATTAGCCTCTTCACCATGGCCTAGCCCATCAATGATTGCAAGCATGGTTTGTTCATCCCACTCCTTGCAAAACCATGAGTCTCCATTCACGCTTAAACCCATCATGGGTCGTGTAGCGATACCTAAGCGCATGTTTTACAGCCATTTTCGAATTATTATTTTCGTTCCTTTATTTTGGTGCGTTTCGATGACGAATTCATCCATNAGTCTTTTTGCACCCGAAAGGCCCAATCCTAAGCCCTTACCAGTGCTATATCCGCCTTTTAGGACGAGTTCCAGATTCGAGATGCCTGGGCCTTGATCATCAACGATCACTTCGATACCTTTGCGATTCAAGTCTCGTACTATTTTTATCGTGACATTTCCACCGCCTGCATATTGAAATGCATTCCGTACCAATTCGGAAACTGCGGTTACGATTCTTGTAAGATCCATCACACCAAAGCCGATGAATTTTGCAATTTCCCTTGCTTTCTCCCGCGTAGCGATTATTCCCCCTTCGCTTGAAACCTGAATCGTGTCACATTCAATCACGCGTGGCGCCCCTCTTTTTCACGGAGAATTTTCAGACTTTTTTCAATATCTAATGCGGTAAATACACCGCTTAATGACAGGTCCATTTCTGTTAAAGTGATGGCAACAGCAGGACTCATGCCAGTCACCACCGTGGGACAACCCATGAGATTAGCGGAGCTTGCAATTTCACTGATAACTCTGACGAGAAAACTGTCTACAACATCGATGGCACTAATGTCAAGAATAAGACCTTTTGCCTTTAATGCCACTATTTTTTGAAGCACTTCGTCCTTGTATTGAACAGCAATTTTGTCATGGATTGCAATTTGGGGTGAAGATATTAAATAATTACCCAATCTCAAGATTGGTATGGAAGAATTTTCCACATTCACTCACGAGATAATCAGTGCTTTGATGCCTCGCTCATCTTTAGGCCGAGCTTGTTAAACGCATATTCAACACCGTCACGCAACGTACTGCGCGTCTCGACGCCTTGCATGTTGATGGCGAGCGTAACGAGCGTCGTTGCTACTTCTGGTCGAATACCTGTAATAATGATTTCCGTCCCCATAAGTTTTGCCGCCTGAATGGTCAAGAGAATGTGGTGCGCTGTCTTGGTATCAATAGCAGCTATCCCGGCGATGTCCATTATGATGATCTCGGTCTTGGTTTGACCGATGTACGTGAGTACCGATTCGATGAGTTGTTTTGCCCTCACGCTATCAAGAATCCCGATCAAGGGTAACAGCACGATATTTTCCCACAACTGGACTAGCGGGGTGGAAAGTTTCAAGATTGCATCTTGTTGCTGTTTTACGAGGAAATCCCGTTCTTTGATGAATGCACTTGCAACGATGTTAACCACGTTCCTGGCTATCGGCTCGTAAATGTCAAGCACTTCCATGAGTTGATCAAGATCATCCTTATACCATTGTTTGATAAAGCGGCCGAAAATATCGCGAAGTACAAGGAAACCCGATATTATTTGGTCCACCGTCATTGCTTCCCGAACTGCTTTTTGTGCCATGCCCGCAGCATATGCATCTGCTTCTGCAAAATCGCCCGCCTTCAAGCATTTGATTATTGTATCACTCTTAGCTTTGCCTCGCTCCTCTAATTCCTTTTGAGTCAGATCTTTTACAAGCCCTGATTCTTGCATAATTGCTATCCATCGAGTCAGGATTTCTTCGGCATTTTCCTCGAATAATTCGCATAATTGCTGTCTTATTTCCATCATGCTAAATTTCACCACTTAGATGATGTAATTCCCTTTTTCTGATTTATATTGATTTAATTATTATATCCTTATGGTTTTCTTTAAAGTTGGATTATGCTAATATCATCATCTTGAATATCCAAAAGGTGGAATCAAATTGTAATCATGGACTATTTCACGACGCGGATATATCCCACATGATTCTTGTTAACCCCTTGAAAATTGGATGATAGACCTCGCAACTATAAAAGAAAATTTCAATCCCACGCTTTCTTTTTTAAATCATGGATTATTAAAGTTTTGTTCCCCACTACCTACTGCAAGAAAGGATATTATTACGTCAATATTAAATTAAAACCCAATTTGGATAGGAAAGTGCGTTATTCAATGAAATAAAATCGCTATTAATGGAATAAATTGATTTATGGTCTTTACCACTAAAACGAAATGATTTTTTAGGAAAATAGGTAGCACAATACTGAATACAGGTCTATTCACGCCGATTAATAAGCGATGATCGGAGTGCTGATCGTCGCAAGGCTTTTCAAAAAGCCGGATATTTCAGACGCTATTATATTTCATTATGTACGATTCAGATTCATGCTTAAACAATAATCTTGATTTTGTTGACAAGCTGATAAAATATCCAGTTTTCTCCTAAAATGGAGGCTTGGTTTTCCACACGATTTTTTTCAAACGTTCAATGTCCAGTGCCTCTTCGACCACGTCTGCTATCAAGTCAAGAGACCGGTCAACCAGGTCGTCTTGGGATGCAACGTCCTCATCTTGCTGCCGGTCCAGGCTATTTAGCCATGCCCGGCGCAAGCTGTTGTTTGCCAAGATCCCGTGCAAGTAGCATCCCCAAACGCGTCCTCCTGCACTTGCTGCGCCATCGGGAACATGAGCGGGATGGTTACTGCGGCTGGTGATTTTCAACCATGGTTCGTTCCCAACTGTTTCACCCATGTGAATCTCATACCCGTCCACCATTTGACCCGCAAGAGATGTAAGCTAGCCTTCTCCACCTTGAATGCGTGCCCGGGTCTGGAACGTGGCTTTTTCGCCGAGAAATCTCGTGATTACGGGTAAGAGTCCTAATCCAGGTGCGCTTTCCTCGTTGGATTCGACATGCGACGGATCCTGTATGATCTCGCCCAGCATTTGGAAACCTCCGCAAATGCCGACCACCGCTCCACCGCGCCGAGCAAAATCAATGATGGCTTGGGCTAGGCCGTTCCGGCGCATCCATGCCAGGTCGGCAATCGTTGTCTTCGTGCCAGGAATGATAATTGCTTGCGGGTTGCCGAGATCGCGAGTCCCGAAAACATGGCGCACGCGCACGCCTGGCTCAGCACGTAATGGAAGGATATCATCGGAGTTGGCGATGTGCGGTAGTCCGATTACAGCAATATCCACGGCATGCGTGGATCCTGTTTCATAAATAGGATTAATTTCCACGGACACCGCATCCTCGTCAGGGAGGAACAAGTTCTTCACGAACGGAATCACCCCTAGTACTGGCACGTCACCTCTTTCTTCAAGGATGCGGACCCAATCTCTGCATAGCAGAGATTCGCACGTCCCTTGAAAGATTGCTTTTCATTTCGCTATACTCACGTTCTTTAAGCCTTCCTTTCAAGATGGTGCCATTCCCATGCACCAGGAGCAAATCCGCGGGTGCACATTTTTCGATGAATGAAACGAGATCTGAAAAGCTGGCATGATCGCTGAGGGGAAAACCGGCATCCACGTTCCATCTCTCGAGCCAGTTCTTATCGAGAGTCCAACCAGAGAATATAGCCCGTTGGCATTGAATGTCGTTGATCTTGTGGTAACGATCGTCAAACCTGGCACCAAGCGGGAGCACGAGTATCCATCGGGGATTCCGTTCGAAAAACTTACTCATTCACGCTTTCACGTGATGTGAAGTCTCCCATCACATCCGCCACGTTTCTCTCCAGAAAATTACTTGTCGAAAATTTTTGCACGAGAAGGACACTATTGATGCTTCCGAGATTTTTCGTCTTTTGCTTGTTGGACACAGGTACCTGATCATATCCATGTTTTTTCATGAACTCAATTGCGTAACCGACAGTCTTGTCAGATTCGATTATTTCAATTTCTGAATGAATATCGCTCACCAGTGGTCCGATCAAGCTCTGGGAACGCATGTCTTCTTCATCCGACAAGGCATCGAAAATCTTGGTCGCTACATAATAGGATGGGGTTTTGTAACCCGATATTATATTGTTTAGAACACGTAGTGTTAGTTCTTTTTGCATATCTTTACGGATTTGAATCTTGACTGCATCGAGCAATTGTTCTGGTTTCCAACCGAGGTTATCCATGAGGATCTTGATTTGGTTTAAGCTGGGACATCAGAGCATAAAAAAATGATATTATAAAGTTGACTTGAAGAATATGATTCTTCCTATTATAAAGTTGCCTTGAAGAATATGATTCTATGAGATGCATGCGATCGTGAATGATGACATCCGGATAATGTACCTTGACCATCTTAGCCACGAACTGCAAGAAATCATCGTCGCTATCGACGATCAAGATGTTCATAGACAATGAACTAAGATGATTTAAGATATCATCTTAAAATGGCATTATAGCCATCATCGCGGCGTCTTCCTTTATTACGAAAAGCCATGCTATTTAATTCAATAACTATATGATATAATCAACTCAAACGAAATCCATAATTTCATTCATTTTAAGATAATGTTGGCTTTACAAATGGACGAATTTTCCAGAAAAGAAACCACCAAACATGGCAAGGTAGAAGAAAATAATCTTCAAGGGATCAATGAAGAACTGGAGGATCGGGTGAAGCAGCGAACAGCAGAGGTCATGATCGAACGCCAGCGCCTTTACAATCTCCTTGACACGTTACCAGTGTACGTTATCTTGTTAACAACGGACTATCACGTTTTTTTTGCTAATAAATTCTTCTGCGAGCGTTTTGGAGAGGACCATGGTAAACGTTGTTATGAATATCTCTTTAATAGGGACGATGCGTGCGAGAATTGCGAAACCTACAAGGTCTTGAAGACCGGCGCCCCTCATCATTGGGAATGGACAGGGCCGGACAGTCGTAATTATGATATCTATGATTATCCGTTTGTTGAAGCGGACGGCTCCACCCTCATACTCGAGATGGGCATCGACATCACGGAACGCAAGCAAACGGAAAAACAGCTCCAAGCAGCTTCACTCTACGCTCGGAATTTAATCGAGGCAAGTCTTGACCCATTAGTTACCATTAGCCCCGAGGGCAAAATAATGGACGCTAATAAAGCGACAGAGATGGTGACCGGTATTTCACGCGAAGATCTCATTGACACAGACTTCTCAGATTACTTTACAGAGCCTGAGAAGGCCAAGGAAGGGTATCTGCAAGTCTTCAATGATGGATTCGTGAAGGATTACCCCCTCGCAATTTGCCACAAAGATGGTAAAGTAATAGACGTGTTGTACAACGCCACGGTCTACCAAAACATGGAAGGGGAAATCCAGGGCGTGTTTGCGGATGCAAGAGATGTTACGCAGCATAAGAAAGACGAACTGAAAATTCGCCAACAAGCAGAGCTCCTTGACAATGCCCACGATGCTATCAGCTTGCGTGATTTGGATAACCGTCTTATTTATTGCAACAAGGGAAATGAGCGCTTGTATGGTTGGAAAAGTGAAGAAATCGTTGGAAGGATTGCGCATGAGGTTTTTTTCAAGGAACCATCCCCCCAGCCACTAGAGGCATTACAAATGGTCAAGGAAAAAGGGGAATGGAGCGGGGAGATGCATCATGTTAATCGCGATGGAAAGGAAATCATCGTTGACACGCGATGGACACTTATACGGGACAGCGAAGGGCATCCGGAATCGATTCTTGCCATCAACACGGACATCACGGAGAAGAAAAAACTCGAGACGCAAATTCTTCGCATGCAACGAATGGAAAGCATTGGTACTCTTGCTGGTGGCATCGCGCACGACATGAACAATATCTTTACGCCAATCATGCTTTCTGTTGACCTATTCAAGACAAGATTAAGCGATGATGAATCTCAAAACATTCTCGAGATGCTCGAGGGAAATGTCAAGCGAGGTGCGGATTTGACGAAGCAAATCCTGTCATTTGCCCGCGGTGTCGAAGGTGAACGACAACCCGTTCAAATCACCCGGTTAATAACGGAAATCGAGAAGACCATGAAAGAGACGTTCCCAAAATCAATCGAAATCACCACAGAAGTCCCGGAAGACCCCTGGACCATCATGGGAGATATGACGCAACTCCACCAAGTATTGATGAATTTATGCTTGAATGCCAGGGATGCAATGCCTTCCGGTGGTTCATTACACATCGAGGTGGAAAATGTGTCATTAGACGACAATTACGCCCGGATGAATATCGAAGCAAAGATTGGCCCGCATGTCGTCATTACAGTTACAGATACCGGCACGGGCATGGCACCTGCCGTGATGGACCACTTGTTCGAACCTTTTTTCAGCACAAAAAAACAAGGAGAAGGCACGGGCCTTGGGCTTGCGACCGCCTTGGGGATCGTGAAGAGTCATGGCGGATTTATTCACGCTTATAGTGAGGTCGGAAAGGGCTCAACGTTCAAGGTATATTTGCCTTCTAGCTCAATGCTAGAGGAAGGTGCGGATGATCAAGATCACGTGGAGGAGCTCCATGGCAATGGCGAGTTGATCTTGATCATAGATGATGAAGAGTTAATTCGAGTCATCACGACTACCACCTTAGAAAAAAATGGATATACGACGATAACTGCCGTGGATGGAGCAGAAGGCATGGCAATATACGCGCAGCGAATGGACGAAATTAAAGCAGTGCTCCTAGACATGATGATGCCTGTCATGGACGGGTATAGATGTATCAAGGGGTTACGCAGGATTAATCCCGCGGTGAAAATTATAGGGACAAGCGGGTTAGGTCAGAATGGAAAGCATCCTGAAATCGCAAACACGGCAAACAGCTTCTTGATAAAACCGTTCACGACCGAAAAGTTGTTAGGCGCGCTTCGTGACGTTCTCTCTTCATGATCAACCTTCGGTTAAGTTTTAACCCGAGCTAAGTTTTTATATTAATCTCGATATTAAGATATTCAGATATTTGAATGCTGCCACGAATGAGAATTAACTTTTAGGATATTGTATAGTTTGGCGTTCGCGAGTCGTATCAATTCGCTGAGTCGCAAGGTCGATGTCCAATGGAAGACACGGTAAAAATCATCTTGGTTGACGATGATGCAGTGATTCGCAAGACCGTGAGAGACATCTTGATGTGCATGAACATTCATGTCATAACTGCATCCAATGGTCATGAAGCATTGAAACTCGCAAGTGAGGAAGATTTTAACGTTGCCTTGATCGACTTGCGGATGCCGGACATCGATGGTATCGAAACATTTAGGCGTCTCAAGCGTATCAAGCCCATGTTAAAGGCCTTCCTGATAACATCTCTTATCGACGAGGCACGAGCAAGGGAAGCCACGAAAGCTGGTATATCCGGCATCATCGAGAAACCTTTCAAGATCAACACGTTAGTCGAGGCGATCGGTATCAAGGATGAAAATCAATGCTCCAATGAAAATGAGCAATAAGACAGATTTTTCGAAGAACAAATCAATGCATTTTCTCTTCCGCCAGCTACTATCATGATTGATGCTATCACGAAATGTACTAGTATACGTTTGCTGTAGTAGTATCCGTTCATTCCTTTATTATCTGAGACAAGTTTCCCGAGAAAGTATAAAATATTAGTCTAAAGTATTCATTTGCCTTGATGGAAAATGCATATTGGAAATGAATTTTAATGGAGTTGAAATAAGATGAGATTCTGTTCCAGTCTCTTTACACGTCAAGAAGTTAATGGCAAATACTCGAACAATTCGGCAAATTTAATCGGCTTGGACAATATTGCTTCCACGCCGACTTTCTTTAATTCATTCACGGTCTCGTCATGCGCGTATGCGGTAATCATGACGACTTTCATGGATGGTCGCACCTGCCTCACCCGCTTGAGCGTTTCCAATCCATCTAATCCAGGCATCCGCATATCCATCAAGGTCAAGGTATAGTCGTGGGCTTTCACGAGCTCGATCGCCTTGTAACCGTCGGTTGCGGTGTTCACGGCAAAATTCATCTCGCCGAGGATATCCGCCATCGTCTCGCAATTGCCCTCGTCATCGTCGACGACGAGAATGTTTGGTTTTTCTTTCGTGGCCATGACATCCTCATCCATCTTAGTTTACCACGATTTTTCTTCTCGCTTGTAATAAGCCGTGCATTGCTAAATGCCACGAAGTAATCACGCCAGGCAAGCATTCACTCCAACACGAAACACCAAAACTCGAGACAAGCAATGACCTTGCTCCATTTAAACCTTGGTTTACAATAATGTAAATTAAAATTATTATAGAAGCATCAAGAAGAGGATTTCAAAGCGCGATTGTGTAAGATGGAAAAACACGGGAATCGCGATGGGAAAAGACGGGAATTGGGAGTTAAAGAGCTGTAAAAACATGAGACTACCCGATTATTTAGCAATAAGAAATGGTGAAAATTGTAAGATCAATGAATTTTGGCATTTTAATTAACGATAAAGAAGGCAATTACGAGGCAAATCTGCCTTCAGAAAAGTAGTCAGGAAATTCTCATGTTTTCCCAGCTTTCTTTGCCTTGTCTTAAAAAGGGTCGCCTCTTTTTCCGTCAAAATCATTTTTTTCTCATGTTTTTCCATTCGAGAAGAAAAAAGGGCTTGTTGGAAAAACACGGGAATACGGCTTGTGGAGGAGTTATAACAAGGACTGATATGCGGTGCATGTCTCATCTTTTTCCAATTTACACAGCGATAGAAGGAACATTTTATGACGTCAAGGAAAGATTGTGGAATGCTATCCAACTAGCGGGTATTGGTGGATCTTACGACTGTCGATTGGAAAAAAATCGAGATAAAACCTGACAAGGAAATAAAAGTCGCTGGAAGACTCCTGCTTGATTTTCGCGCAGAGATTAACAAGCAGATTATCGAAATCAATAACCTACAGCTGGAAAACGAGAGACTGCAGGACGAGAACTGGACCTTGCAAACAAGGCTCCAGCAACTTTCGAGCGAAAAGGGTGCCGATATTATGGAAAAGGAAGATTAGATCATGCGTTTAACCCTCTTTCATGCAGGATATCATCCCTCGAATTATAATGTAAGATTTTTCGACATTCTTGCTTATTTCTCGAATTCTTGGCGTTCATGAACACGCTCATTTCCCCCTTTTTTATGACGATTCAGCATATTTGTCATGGGCTAACACTTCAAGGAATCTAAAGAGTTAATAAACTTTATAACGAGCTATTATATATTTTGGTGCTGAATGTAAAATGTGCTATTATTTTAGTGAAATCAAGGGTGATTGTAAATTGTGCGAAGAACTTTCCAAAGAAAACAAGGAAAATGAACGGGATATTAGCGAACGGATACAAGCATTGAAGGAGCCATTAAGTGTCATCCAAAATTCAGCCTATTTCTTGAATCTCAAGTTTAAAACCCAGGACGAGAAGGATAAAAAGCATTTCGAGATAATCAAGAAGGAATTGGAACATGCTCTTTCCTTGATCGACGATTTCCTTCTTAAATGAATGCCTTTTTCTAAACATCATTTCCCGTTTGGAATGCCCTTGGTTCGAGACGTTTCTATCAGAGTCCTGAAGTGCCATCAGAGACATCCCGGCACCTTGGCACACTAGTTACGCGATCCATGTTAGCCGTGCTTCAAGCACTCTTGGTGATTGAAGCATATGCAGCGTTGTTGACGTATCCTATGCCATCCACGCGTTCACGCGTACGTGCTAGGGGAACACGGAGATTCGGAATTTCCAATCTGGTCCAATGCGATGATTGGAGGGGTCCCATTAGATGACTTTATTGTCTCATGTGAGAGGAGAGGATCGGCTTGAACTAGAACCCGCGAACGTTCGCCGATTACATGCCCCGAACGTACGCCCTCACTGTTGAGCCATGTTTTTTTCTCAAAAATGAAAAATAACCGTTATATTAATCAAAAGAATAACTCACGGAGATTTTATGCTAGCCGATCTATACCCATATCATTACAGTAACTGGGACGCTAATGTTTTATTCGCCGAGTTCATAATCCAGCTGATTGTTGCTATCATCATGTTGATTCTAGCTATTCAACTCTGGCGAAAAAACAAGATCAAGCAATCAAAGGTTATATTGGCCCTCACGCGTGCCGTTGGTTTGATAGATGCTGCCATTGCTCTTGGCACTTTCCCGATGATAGTGTCCTATTATTTCGGCAATGTTCCCATCTTGAACGGCATTCCTGTAGGTTTCGGCAAGTATTTTTGGTGGTCGAATGTATCATATTGTTTGGTTGTCCTTGGAAACATCTTTATCTTTAAATTCATCCAATACATCTTCGAGAAACCATCTCGCACCATTTTTTACGTCTTCACGTCGGCAAATATGGCATTTCTAGCATGGAACGTGTACCAAGGCATTTTTATCGTCGTTCCGGGGGTTGCTTCCCTAACACTGGCAATGGGAGCAGTTTTTCTTGCCATTGAACTTTACTTGTGGAACCTCTTGCTTGTTTTGTTGGTGAATACTTACAAGCGTATGACTCCATCTGTCGATCGCAAAGGATTTTTTGTAATGATTATAGCCGCGTTAACGACCATTATTTCAAATTTACTTTTTGCGGTAGGCGCAGTATTCGATCTTAAAACTGTGGAGCCGTTTTACTGGTCATTTTTCGCGTTGACAGGAATCTTGATCTATCTCGGTTATCTCCTACCCCCTAGGTTCAAGAGATTCCTTGAGCGATTTAACTAGTAGTCCAACCCGTTAATTTTGCATGTTGATAATGAAGAATCCTGCTCGATTGATCATTCCATGATCAATCGCCGTGCCATGGTTACAGCAATGGATGGATAATGCACCCTGATCAAGATCGCCACCATGTGCAATATATCATCGTCGTCATCGACGATCAAGAAGCGTGTTGTCATAGATCGAGCTATAGATTCGTCCATAAGTGTTTAAGGATAATGCGATGATTCCTTCTTTTGACCATTTTCGGCAGGTTAGATTCGGGATAAGGCTTAAAAAGAATCTGAAGGTCAAATTGATAGAAGCGAGATATGAATGACCAGCAACCAGGAAATTAAGAGCAGCTTTTCTGCAAAAATAATCGATCGCATAATACGGCATGCGGTGAAAGATGCGCGCGTCAGTAAATCTGCGAAGCAAATGTGCTCGAATTTTACGCAAGATCATGTTTATATCCCGGATGATTAGGATTTCTCCAAGATTTCCAATAAAGACCATGAAAAATGTTAATCGGGGATTTAAATTTGACTGAAAATGCTTGCAATAAAATAGATCATGATTTGCTTCTCTTCGTCTTATAAAAATGCATCACATGCGAAATTGATAGCGTCCTGCCAGACTCCCATGGCAAATCCAGGCTCAAAAACGCTGGGATTAGTCATTTCTCATGAAGTCCTTGCTCGATTCTTGCGCCTGGACTCGATTATCTGAGAAAACCATATCGTGATGGATTCATGTCAAAAAATTAATAAGGCTTGATGGTGATTTTTTCCCGGTTGTTGAAGCATTCGACGCGTGAATGATTATTCATGAGCAGGCTTACACGTGGTGACCATGCCACTTCCCGCACGGCAATTGAAGAGAAATCGACCGATGCGGGAGACCGGCTTGTCGCCATCGACTATCTCAAGGGAATTGCCGTCATCTGGTTCACGATCGGCCACAATATCATGAATTGGGAGGACCATACCTGGCGAAGCCTTGCAAGCATTATCGCGTTATCGCTGGATTGGACTGGCCCTGGCTTGTTTATCGCCTTCACGGTGCTGGGCACGATGATTTCGATACGTCGCCGCATGATGACGGGAAAAACGCGCGGGATATTCAAAAACGCGTGCATCAAGTCGAGCTTCCTTCTCATGGCTGGCGAAATCTTGAATCTGGCAATCAACGCGATGAGCGGGAACAGCTTGGGATTCTGGCACCTGTTCGGTGCAAACATGATCACGGACGTGGCACTTGCTCAGTTATTGACCTTCGGTCTCGTCAAGATCTCGCTCAGATTGCGTTCTCTCTTGCTCATCATGCTCTGCGTGTTATATCCGATCTTGCTCGTTACTTGCTTGAAGGGTATCGGTTATGACGGAAGCGGCTCGATTGCTCTCAACCCGACCGTCTTGAATAACCCCGCATATCTCGCGTATTACCTGCTGTTTTACATGGATGCCATGTCCCCGACGATGTCGTGGCTTATAACGGCGTTCCTTGGGTCAATTTTATTCGAAAGTTTCACGAAATACTACACCACCTCCATTGGTAAGCAACCAGATATTCAGGCGCAAAAACGTCATGCCGAA
>JGI26339J46600_10000378_pt1 | contig 15311 bp, 7 predicted proteins | sample BogFormECP12_OM1_FD_46600 | JGI IMG/M metagenome (IMG submission 46600) | reverse complement strand
GCGAAATGCAAAAACCTGGTTCGAGCCTTGGCTCACAACGTAGAGGAAATTGTTCGTCGGATCCACCAGCATGGCAACCGGTTTCAACCCCGCCGAAGTTGGCGGCACGTTGTTGCAAGGTGGTTGGGAACACGTTTCCCCCAATGGAGTCATCAGATTGCTTCCTACATCCTGCGCTGTGCAGACCGCATTGACCACCGTGCACAGCTGGAACGGATACAAATGGCCGCCATTCTGGTCCTCATTGCCCACATACACAAACAGGCCGCCCGTATTCTGTCCCACCGGGTTCGTGTTGACCGCCAGCACCGAGATGGGATCGATCGCGGAAACGATATAAGGAGAATTCACTTGCTCGGTCAGGCTGCCCGATGAACTCACGGCATACAAGCTCACCGTATTGTCACTGTGCGGGGGGAGAACGCAGTTGGCAGTACAAATGTCGGAATTGTTGGTCACGAAGAGAAGTTCCTGGGACAAAGCGCCGGCAGGGGTGGTTGGGGTGAACGTAATGGCAGAAAGCGCGGTTGGAATCTTGCTGAGGTAGAACGGACTTCCACTGGCCAACGTCAGAGTGGTTGAACCTGGCTTCATGGCAAACACCGAGATCGACGGACACACGTCGGTAGCACTGGTGGGGACATGCGGACAGCTCGGATTGGTCGGCGAAGGGGTCGGATATCCCGGCGAAGGGAAGGACCCCTGATCGATCACGAACAGGAACTGTCCTGCGGCATCCCGCACCATGGCAATGGCCGTATCGCCGGCCATCAGAGACGGAGTGGGGACGACCGCCGGTTTTCCGAGGCTCCCGTCGGAGTTCACTGTATAGGCATAGATGGTAGGCGCCACGCCCGCCGAAGGTACACCCTGATTCAGAACGAACGAGGTCGCGCCCGTCGGGTCCAGCAAAATGTCCAGGGGAAGTCCGCACGGTTCGGGATTGGTGGTACTCGCCGCCGTAGTGCACGTGCTCGCATTGTAATTGACCAAAGACAGGTTCCCGCTATTCAAATCCATGGCAAAGGAGCTCACGTTGTTCCCATAGCCGTTAATCCCCTGGGTCAGCACATACAAGACTCCCGAGGGCCGGGACGAGGAACTGCCGCAATTCAGCAGAAACAAACTCAGGGCGCACAGGCCCAAGAGCGCAACGACTCCGCCTATCTTCTTCGACATCTGTTCTCCCACTGGGGTAGTCAGCCGCTTCCCGTCCGCAGGCGATGCCCTGCCAGCCGTCACGGAGACTGAAGCTTGTGGCTGAAATATATTTGTGTATCAGGAATGAGCGGGAAGAGCAAACCCCGAAACAGACGCAACCGCCGGAATCCGGATTTCCATCTCTAACCCACCCTCTTTCCGGTTGGATGCGCGAAGTTGCCCACCATGCAGCCTGATGGCCCGATCCGCGATCGACAGTCCCAGACCCGCCCCCCCGGTCTGCCGGTTGCGGGCATCGTCCAGCCGATAGAAGGGCTCAAATATCTTGGGCAGCGCTTCGACTGGAACGCCGGGGCCGGAATCAAGCACGCGAACAATAATTTCTTCTTCGCCATTCGCGGCCTTCTGCCGCTCCAGTTGCACATCCACCGTCGTGCCTTCAGCAGTATAGCGCGTTGCGTTCCTCACCACATTCTCCACCGCGCTCCGCAGCAAGTCAGGGTCGGCTTCCACCAGAAATTCATCCGCGGCATCGGCCTTCGCCGTGACCCGGCAGCCCCGTCCCGGCGTTTCGTACTCGGCGTCTTGCGCTACCTGCTCCACCAACTCCCGCAGCGATAGCATGGTCTTTCGCAGGCCATCGGTGCGCGACTCCAGCCGCGCAATTGTCAGCAGCCGCTGGATCAGTTGATTCAACCGGTCGGCCTCCAGTTCGATCCGGTTCAGCGCGCTTTCAAGTTCCGGCGTGAGCCCCGGCGCGACTTCCCGCCCGACCTCGGGCGCCGCCCGCTGCCGCGCCAGACCGAGCGCAACGCTCAGCCTCGCGAGCGGAGACCGCAGTTCGTGCGAAACATCCTTCAGCAGCCGCGATTGCGAATCCACCAGCCCTTCGATCCGTTCGGCCATGCGATCAAAATCGCGCATCAACTCGGTCAGTTCGTCGCGTCGGCCACTCGCTGGCGCGCCCGTCCGCGCGCTCAAGTCGCCCGCCGCCAGGCTCTGCGCCGCCTTCCGAAGACGCGTCACCGGACTCGTCATCGACCATGCCAGCAGATAGCACATCAGTCCCGACGTAATGACCGCAATCCCTATCCCCAGGCCCGGGATGTCATGCGGCCCGAAAAATACTCTCGGCCCCGGCGGCAACTCCAACACTATCGTGTACCGTTTTCCATCCAGCGTCAGTGCCTGCCGCAGGATGCGATCGGGAAGCAGATTGTCCATCCACCCACGGTGGTACAGCGGTCCACCGCGCGCTGCACCGCCCTGCCGGAGATCTTCGATCCAGGACGGCACTTTCCGGCCAGAGAGTTCATGGCCCGACGGATCAAAAACGAATGCCCGCACGTGCTGCGTGTGCCAAAGTTCTTCCAGATAGTCGTGGGCGCCGCGCTCTCCACCACTCTGGTACGCGTTCACCACCTCCGCTAAAATTTGCGGACCCTGACTCTCGATCCCGTGCCGCGCCGGACGCAGCGCGATCGTCACCAGGATCGCCAGCACCAGAAACAGTGCTTGCGCAGCCCAGAATGACAGAAAGATCTTTAGGAATAGGCTCTTCATTGGATTATTGAGTCATTGAATCATTGAGTCATTGAATCAATATTTCTATTTCTTCGCCTTCGCCGCCGGCCGCGCAAACATGTACCCCACTCCTCGAATCGTCTTGATATGGTCTCCGTCCTCTTCGGAGTCGCCCAACTTCCGCCGCACTTTGCTGACGTGCATGTCAATGCTGCGATCGAACGGCATGAACTTCCGGCTAAGCACGGCATTCACCAAGCGCTCCCGCGTCACCACTCGCCCCGCCTCGCGCAGCAGCACTTCCAGCAGATTGAACTCCACCGAAGTCAGCTCGACCGGTTGCCCCGCTCGCTGCACGCTGCGCGTCGCCGGATCCAGTTCCACGTCGCCCACGCTCAGCAGTTCCGGCACATCGGCCGCTGCCCTGACCGGCTTGGTGCGGCGCAGGATCGCTCGGATTCGCGCCACCAACTCCCGCGGGTTAAATGGCTTCGGAAGATAATCGTCGGCGCCGATTTCCAGCCCCACGATGCGGTCCACGTCCTCGCCGCGCGCCGTTAACAGCAGCACCGGAATCTTCGACACGCTGCGAATCCGCCGCAGCACTTCGAAGCCATTGATCCCCGGCAGCATTACATCGAGCACCACCAGCGCATACTCGCTGGTCAGCGCCTGTTGCAGCCCTTGTTCGCCGTCATGGACGGCCTTCAGGCTGAACCCCTCGGCGGTCAGGTACTCCTGCACCAGAGCGCACAATTCGACGTCGTCATCCACCACCAGTACTTGATCCATTCTTCTCATCATCACACCTTCGTCGGCATCCATGTGGTAAAGATTTGTGATTTGTAGGGATCGGGTCATCGGGTGATCGGGTGATCGGGCCATCTAAAGTCAAAGGCCCTTGATCTTCGATCACCCGATGACCCGATCTTTACAAAACTTTACCGCGCTTGACCGACTCTTTACCCCATGCGTTCGAGAAGAGTGTTCTTATCAGCATAGACGTTCGGGTTCTCCCGGACCCTATGAAATCAAGAAGGTCAAAAGGAGATCCAATGAAATCGACTCATATTCGCATTCTCACCATCGGCGCTGCTGTGCTCCTGGTGGCGGCAGCTGCGATTGCGGAAGGCGGACACGGTTATGGGGGTCCCGGCGGCTTCCACCACATGCTCAGACAGCTCGATCTGACCAGCGCGCAACAGGACCAGGTGAAGGCGATCTGGGCAAAAGAGAAACCCAGCCTTCGGCCGCTGACGCAGCAGATGCGCCAGAACCACAGTGATATGCGCGCCCTCGAGGCCAGCGGTCCCTTCGACGAAGCCAAGACCCGCGCCCTCGCCACGCAAAACGCACAGACCATGATCGAACTCCAGGTCCAGCGCGCCCGCATCAAGGCCGAAATGATGCAGGTCCTGACCGCCGATCAGAAAGCCAAGTTCGCTCAGTTTGAGGCCAGGCGCGAGGCACGCAGGCAAAAGCACATGGCGCCTCCGCCCGCGGACTAACTCCTCCTGTAGAGACGGGGGCTGGCCCCGTCTCGTTTTGGACGCGGCCGCAGACGCGGCAAGCCGCGTCTCTACAGGAATAAAGTTTCCCTCCAACCCGGGTGGGGAACGGAACCGCCAACCTCCGTCCTCGCCCGGCTTTTTGCAACTGGAGAAACCGAATGGAACGCGCCGACCTGCTCTACTCGGGATTGCTGCTCGCCGCTGGCATGTTGTCCGTCTGGACCGCACTCCTGCTCACGGCCACCCTCGTGGCCCTCGCGCCCTCCCTCCGAAAATCCGCACCCACCGCTGCTACAATCTCATCTACAAGACCTCATGGTCCAACCCATCATGGCGCCGAAGAACCTACGCCCCCTCGTTCCCTATCTGAAGCGCTACCGCGGCGGTCTCGTCTGGGGCGGGCTCTGCGTCTTATTCAATAACGGAATCTGGATTCTCTTTCCGCAAGTCCTGCGCCGCGCCGTCAACGACCTTCACTCCGGCGTAACCCGCCAGAAACTTCTCACTTACTCCCTGCTCGTCATCGCCATCGCGCTGGCCAAGGGAATCTTCCAGTTCCTGACGCGCTGGGTGGTCATCGGCATCTCCCGCGATATCGAGTTCGATCTGCGCAACGACCTCTTCGCCCACCTCGAGCGCCTCTCCTACTCCTACTACCAGCGCAACCGCACCGGCGACATCATGGCCCGCGCCACGAACGACCTCAACGCCGTCCGGATGCTGCTCGGCCCCGCCATCATGTACTCGGCCAACACCATCGTCTTCACTGCCGGCGCTCTCGGCTTCATGCTCGCCATCAGCCCCCAGCTCACCCTCTACGCCTTTCTGCCGCTGCCCATCGCCAGCATCGTCATCCAGTATTTCGGCCGCCGCATTCACGAGCGCTTCGAACGCATTCAGGCCATGTTCTCCGACATTTCGGCCCGCGCCCAGGAAAACTTCTCCGGGGCCCGCGTCATCCGCGCCTACGTGCAGGAACAGGCCGAGATCGCCGCCTTCGAGGGCGCCAACCAGGAATACATCCGCCGCAGCCTCGGCCTGGTTCGCCTGATGGGAATGCTCTGGCCCACCCTCGAACTCATGCTCGGCGCGGCCGTCGTCATCGTCCTCTGGCTCGGCGGACGACAAGTCCTCCAAGGAAAGATGAACGTCGGCGATTTCGTAGCCTTCAACACCTACATGATGCAGTTGACCTGGCCGGTCATCGCCCTCGGATGGGTCATCAACATCTTCCAACGTGGAACCGCATCCCTGGTGCGTATCGAAGAAATCCTCTCCCAGCAGCCCGAGATTGCCGATGAAACTTCGCTCGCTTTAGACGATGGAGCGACGGGCGTCTCGCCCGTCCAGCCGGGCGGGGACGCCCGGCTCTCCATCAGCGAAATTTTCGGCGAAATCGAATTCCGCAATCTCAACTTCGCCTACAACGGCACCGGTATCCTAAGAGACATCAACCTGCGCATCCCCGCCGGCTCCAGCCTCGCTATAGTCGGCCCCACCGGCTCTGGCAAGACAACGCTCGTCAACCTCATCCCCCGCATCTATGACGCCGCGCCCGGCGCCGTCCTCATCGACGGCCGCCCCGTCCGCGAGTTCCCTCTCGACTCCCTGCGCCGCCACATCGGCTTCGTTCCCCAGGAGACATTTCTTTTCAGCGACACCATCCGCGAAAACATTGCCTACGGGATATCGCATGAAGTTTCGCAGGAAGACGGCGAGCCCGCACTCGACGACATCAAAGCCGCCGCCGAAGCCGCCAACATCGCCCAAGACATCGAAGGTTTCCCCGAAGGCTACAACACCACCGTCGGCGAGCGCGGCATCACGCTCTCCGGAGGCCAGAAGCAGCGCACCGCCATCGCCCGCGCCCTGCTCCGCAGCCCCCGAATTCTCATCCTCGACGACGCCCTCTCCAGCGTTGACACCCACACCGAAGATAAAATCCTCAACCATCTCCGCGAAATCATGCGCGGGCGCACCACCATCTTCATCTCCCACCGCGTTTCCACCGTCCGCAACGCCGACTCCATCGCCGTCCTCCACCAGGGACGCATCGTAGAACAAGGCACCCACGACCAACTCATCGCCCGCAACGGTTATTACACAGATCTTTACAATAAGCAGCTGCTGGAAGAAGAACTCGCCGAGGTCTAGGGAGCCTGAGCTTAAGTCTAGAAAATCTTTGTCATCCCGAGACTCTTTACCCTTGTCATCCCGAACGAAGTGAGGGATCTGCATTTTGCGGCGAACTGCAGATCCCTCACTTCGTTCGGGATGACAATTCATGAAAGGTGTCGCGCAGAATAGCTGCGAGCTTGGTCCCAAAAAAGCCAACTAACAGTTCCCCGCCATACAACCCCGCGCGCATGAACTTGATCAGACAAGGAGAAAGCATTGATAATGCTATAGGGTCCTGACAATCCTGCTGTGCCACGGAGTGACCATGCGACGTTCGCCCTCGACCTTGCTGTCCTTGTCCAACTTTTCGACGATCAAACTTTTGACGCTCATCCTCTGCATCCTGATCTTCTCGACTCTCAGCTTCGCCGCCGCGCCGGACCGCATCACCGGCTCGATTGGCTCCGGTCAGATGGTCGCGCTGGCGAGGAGCCTGCACCCGAGGGTGCAACCGCAGTACGACCAGGGCGCGGTGGATCCGCACTCCAAGTTCGGCTATGTCACGTTGCTGACCTCACCCTCGGCCAGCCAGCAGAGGGCGCTCGACAAGCTGATGGCGGACCAGCAGAACCCCTCGTCGTCGAACTACCACAAGTGGCTCACCCCCGCGCAGTATGCCGATCGCTTCGGTCTCAGCCAGAACGATATCAACAAGATCACAACGTGGCTGAAAGCGCAGGGGTTCACCGTAATCAGCGTCGGTGGGGGCCGCAATTCGATTATCTTCAGCGGGACGGCTATGCAAATCGAAGCCGCGTTCCAGACCCAACTTCACCGTTACAACATCGACGGCGAAGAGCATTTTTCCAACGCAACGCCGGTGAAGATTCCGGCGGCATGGTCGGGCGTGGTAACCGGCGTGCGAGGGCTAAACAGCTTTCACTGGAAAGCGATGGGCGTCAAAAACCAATTGCACCGGAACTATTACTTCAGCGACATGAAATACTCATCCCAGTTTATCGCCCCCGGCGACGCTGCCACCATCTACGACATCAACCCGCTCTACAACGCTTCCACCCCGATCGATGGCACGGGACAGAAACTGGCGGTTATTGGGGAGACCGACATTTATCTCGCCGACATCAACGATTTCCGCTCCGGCTTCGGGCTTAACCAGATCAGTGGCTGTACCACCAATACGAGCGGCGTGGTTACGGCCTGCAACTCCACTAACTTAGGGTACGTGTTGGTGGGCACCGATCCGGGCGCGCCCAACAAATGCGGCGATCTAGCTGAGGCGGACCTCGACATCGAGTGGTCTGGTGCTATCGCACGGAATGCGCAAATCGTCTACGTTAACGCCCCTGCCATTTGGAATTCTCAGTGTACCGCCATAAGCGGCGGCGGAGTGGAGAATGCGCTGGCCGCCGCGATCAACCCGCCGAGCGGTCCGCCGGTCGCTCCCGTAATCAGCATGAGTTACGGCGCCTGCGAGTTGTATGCCAACGTTGTCGATGAAACCGAGCTCCAGCAAGCCAATGTGGAAGGCGTGACCATCCTGAACTCGACCGGGGACACTGGGGCGGCCGGGTGCGACAACTTCTTTAACCCACTTACCAGCCCTCCGAACCTGGCGGTGTACGGGCCGGCCGTGAACTATCCGGCCAGCAGCCAGTATGTGACGGGAGTCGGCGGAAGCGAGGTTCCGTTCACCGATTTCACCGCAACATACTGGGGCACGCCGAACCCAAACCCTGCGGATGGCCACTCGGCGCTCGGGTATGTCCCCGAGGAAGGGTGGAACGACGACTATGAATTTGGCGCGTACTGCGTGGCGAACCCCAGCAATACTTTCTGCGCTACGAATGGAATCACCTCGCAGCTCACGGCGCAAGAAGCGATTGGCATCGGCGCTAGCGGTGGCGGGCCGAGCAACTGTTTCACGGTCAACGGGCTCGGCCAGTGTACGGGGGGCTTTCCACAGCCTTCCTGGCAAACGGTGACGATAACCGGACAGGCAAGCGCGCGGTTCGTACCGGACGTTTCCTTGCTGGCGACGCCGAACTTTCCCGGCTACATCTTCTGCACGCAACTTTCAGAATTGGGCCTCAGCGGCACGGGCAGCACTTGTGCCCCTGGCGGCGCCGCTGGCATTACCAATGCGCTTAGCCTCACCGATTCCGGCGGCAACCCCTTCCCGTCCGTCATTGGAGGCACGTCCGTTTCGACACCGGAGTTTGCCGGCATGGTGGTGTTGCTGAACCAGTATTTCCAAGGCGCTGCGTCGCCCGGCTTGGGCAACGTTAACCCCATGCTGTACAAGCTGGCGAAGGCAAGTTCCAATAACTATTTCCACCAACTGACCAAAGGAAACAACCAGGAATACTGTGTGCCGGGAACGCCAACGTCCCAGACGTCCGCGTGGCAGTGCCCGGGAAGCGGGATTCTCGGCTTCCTCGCGTCCAACACCGATACGGCGACGGGGTACAACCTGGTCACCGGTCTCGGCTCGGTTGACATGAATAACCTGGTAACCGCCTGGGCCGCTGCGCGAACGGCATCCACCATCACCATCACAGCCAGTCCGACCAGCATCAGCGTTGGTCAGAGCGTAACGCTGACGGCGACGGTGGTTCCTTCGACAGCTGTTGGGCAAGTGACCTTCTACGTTACCGGCGCTCCGAGCTCCCTCGGCCTCGCACCGTTAAACAGCAGCGGTGTCGCCACCTTAACCACGGCCGGATCCTCAACCACTCTGCCAGTCGGCGCCGACAGCATTAATGCCTTCTTCCCCGGCGACGGCTACAACATGTCATCCACAACCACCACGCCCGCGGTCGTGAATGTCGCGGCGCCCGCCTTCACCTTAGCCAACACCGGTAGCGCTTCGCATACCGTCCTGGCCGGACAGACGACTCTCACCTATACCTTCCTCGCTACGCCCACCTCGTCGGCCACCTTCGCCAGTGCGGTAACTTTTGCTTGTGCTTTCGCGCCCGCCGACCCGACGCTGACGCCAAGCAGTTGCGTTTTCACTCCGTCGTCGATAGCGGCCGCGGCCGGTGCAACAACGGTTTCAGTGGCGATCACAACCGCGGGCCCAAAAACGGGCACGGGGTCGCAATTGCGCTACCGAGCTGCCAACCGCTCCCCGTGGCTGCCGTTGACGCTCCCCATTGCGGGCGTGGTCATGCTGGGCCTGATGCGCGGGAAAGTAGGCAGGAAAGTATCGAAGCGATCGGCAATCGCCCTCTTGTGCTTCTCGCTCGCGCTTCTCGGGTTCATGCTCGCTTGCGGCGGCAGCAGCAGCACTCCCGTAGGCGTGTCCGTTACCCCGGCCACCGCGAGTCTGTGGCCCAACGATTCGGCGGATGGCTGGCCCTCGTCGACTCAAGCCTTCACCGCAACCGTGAGCAACACCACGAACACAGCCGTAACCTGGTCAATTTCGCCAAGCACTGGTGCGGGCTCGATTGACTCCAGCGGGAACTACACCGCTCCCACAATTGCTGCCGGGCTGCCAACGTCGGCGACCGTCACCGCGACGTCGCAAGCGGACTCGACGAAATCGGCGAGCGCCACAATAACCCTGAAATCGGCGACTGTGCCTGGAACATTCACGGTCACCGTGACGGCGACCGAGACCAGTGCTGCTCCGCAAACGCAGGGAGTTTCGCTGGTTGTACAGTAGGGAACGTTCTTGTAACCGGCTAGCTTGTACTTTTGGGGCGCGGAGAGGTTTCCGCGCCCTTTCTTCATTCCTAGCCCGCTCTACTGTCCTGGTCCGAAGTTCATTTACAAAATAGGCAACATTGAAAGGGTGCGGGCGCGCATTCTTGCTCTGCTCATGAGCCGTCGGTAGTGACGCAGATCAGAGCATAGTGCGGTTTCACGACAAAGACGAATACAAGCGCGCCTTCAGGTCTGGGGGGCTGCTCCCGCTTTGATTGGCGGAAACTGAGCAAAACGATCCACGCGTCGCAGGGCAACTTGTCACAAGGGCAACTTGTCACAAATGAGTTCTATCTTCGGAGCGTCTGACGACACAGGTCACAACGATGAGTGACTGGCATCACAGCATAATTCGCGAAAACGGCATACGGTTGCGGCCCATGTTCCGGGCCAAGGCCTGAGCCCAGCCGGAACTGAGGAGGAAACCATCGAGGAAACCGTCTATGTTGAAGCAGTTCGACGCCCTCCGGTGCGGAAATCACTCTGGACGGCAAATACGTGGGTAACACGCCGTCCGAAATCAGCCTTAGCACTGGGACGCATGTCATTGTCATTTCTGTGCCGGGCTTTGCCGAGTGGAAGCGGGAGCTTACGGTAGCGGCGGATTCAGTCGTGAATGTAACGGCTAGGTTGCAAAAGACGCAGCCGTAAGCCGGATTGCTGTTGCAGGACAAATTTGAGCTAGCGCGTGAGGTTGGACCGCTGTATGATGTCGCGCGAAAGTCTATGGTCCATGGGATGAGTCAGTACGCACGTGCCGTAAGGGAGTCGTGGTGGTTGCGAAGAAAGGCCGGGATCCCGGTTCTCATTTCATTCTTGTAAAGGAGAAAAACTGTGGCTAACGAAAATGTTGCATCCACCCACCTAAATCGTTGGTGGCACGTGGTCGGTGGGATGTCCATGAACCTGGCACTGGGCTCGCTGTATGCCTGGAGTGTGTTTGTGGCCCCACTGGAGAAAGAATTTGGCTGGAAGCGGACTGATACTTCCTCGGTGTTCACCTGGGCGGTTGTTGTGTTCGCACTGACGTTTATCGTGGCGGGACGGCTGCAGGACAAGTTCGGCCCATTCTGGGTTTCCCTGACTGGTGGCGTACTGGTCAGCGTGGGGTTCTTCCTGTGCTCTTACACGCACAGCTTGACCTACCTGATTGTGTGTTTCGGGGTGATTGGCGGGCTGGGCAACGGATTTGGCTACTCCACGCCGATACCGGTGATGGCCAAATGGTTTCCCGACAAACGCGGCCTAGCCGTAGGGCTGGCGGTGGCCGGATACGGGGGAGGGTCCGCAATCTTTGGGCCGTTGGCGAACCTGAAGCTGATTCCCGCCTATGGTGTGCACACCACGTTCCAGATACTGGGGGGGATCTTCCTGGTCATGACGGTTTTCGGCGCCTTCCTGCTGCGTAATCCTCCGGTCGGATACAAGCCCCCCGGTTGGACACCCGCGCCCGCCTCCAAGTCTGCCGCGACCACCTATGAATTCAGCCCGGGCGAGACGTTGCGCACGCCCGCGTTCTACCTCATGTGGGTTGCCTATGCGCTGGGTTGCTCGGCTGGCCTGATGGTCATCAGCCAACTGGTGCCATTTGGCAAGAGCGTGCACATTCCCAGCGCTTCGCTGATCACGATGAGCTTGGTCGTGGCCGCAACTGGCAACGCCTTGGGCCGCATCCTGTCCGGCTGGATGTCGGATGCAATCGGTCGGCTGAACGTGCTGCGACTCATGATTGCCGTCTCGATGATTGCCATGCCCATTCTCTACCAGGTGGGCAGCAATGTGACGCTACTCTACATAGTGGTGTTCATCGTGTACTGGTGCTACGGAACCCAGCTTTCGGTGAATGGCGCGACGGCATCGGATTTCTGGGGTACCAAGAACGCCGGCATCAACTACGGAATGTTGTTCACCGCATGGGGCGTAGCCGGCATCATTGGTCCCATGATCGGCGGGTGGATGTTCGTCAAGTACCACGATTACAAAATGGCCTTCTACACGGCGGCGGGTCTGGCGTTAGTTGCCCTGCTCTGTGAACTGGCAGCCAAACGCCCGACCGCGCCGGAAGGGCTGGCAGGAAGGAAGTCGCCAGCGGCAGCCTAGCTTCCAGAGGCAGTTGCACTGTGTGTGGCACAGGACGTTTCATAATAATGGACTTGAACGGAGCGTGAGGGCGCTGTCAACCACGAGCGCCCACACGCCCCAAGGCCAGGTGATTGAGTCCTGCAACTCGGCAGCCGCCTGTGGCCACATTTACTCTGGATTCGTTCGAGTTCTTACCGCGTCCGCCTCTTTTGTTTGCGGGGTCGCCGACCTCGCACGAACGCTGCGTCAGGTGGGGACGCCCAGCTTCGGCAGAATCCATTGCGTCAGCAGGAGCCAAGCGACGATAAACAGCGCGAGTCCAAGCCATTGATTCATAAGCATTCCTAGTATAAGCACGGGGCCGGTGAACTTCTACCGGCACAATCTTCCACGCGATTCCGGAGCCGGGCGCTGCTGCTTCGGTGTCGGCGGGCGAAATCAGCTCGTGGGACGGGTCGATGATCGGGTGACGTGGGGCATAGTATTCGCCCTTCACGCAAGAAATGCGAGTTTCCAGGTTTATGCTGCTTTGAGTTTAGGGACTATCGCTGAGCGTCGCTTCTGTTCCCGGATTCCAGATTCATCTTGCGTAACAACACGGAGAAGCGCGGATCAGAGCGGATTGGATCAAGAAATCCGTAAGTCTTGATCGGCATCATCAACTGATCGCACTCGTCAACTGCCCGATTGAGCCATTCGAAGGCCGCATCGATTTCTCTGAGCCCGAGATGGATCCAGGCAAAGCTGCATGGCGCCACGTACCCTTTCGCCGCCATCCCGTGAAGCCGCCGGAGCAGATCTCGGGCTTCGATGACGTTACCACTCTCTGCCAACGCGAGGCCCAGCCATCCGAGCATCATGGCAGAGCCGCCTGACAAAGCGACGGCACTCCGCTGGGAGGCGATGGCTTTATCGAACTCTTTTCGATAGCGGTGAGAACAGGCGATGAGATAGTGGGCCAGGGAATAGTTTGGATCGAGATCGAGTATCTTTTGTCCTTCCTCTAAGGCGCGCGCGTAGCGGCGTCCGAGCAGACACATGATGCCAAGCCAAAAGCGTGCCAACGAGGAGAGCGGATCCAAGTCGAGGGAGCGTTCCAGTTCCGAGGCGGCTTCCTCCACACGGCCGTGCGGCATCAGCCCGCTGACTGCGTAGCGCATCCTGACCACCGGCGAGTTCGGGTCCAGTCTCAGAGCGAGCGCCATTTCCCGCTCAACCTCGCTCCAGTTGTACTCGGCCAGCTTGTGGAACTGCCCCAGCAGCGCGTGGGTTTCAGCACGCTCNTTGTCAATCTCAATCGCTCGCAAGGCGTGAATGATGCCATTGGAGAATGCTTGCCGCGGTGATACAAAGCCCGCGTAGCCAAGGTACCAGTCTGTTTCGGCCAGGGCATCGTAGGCCAGCGCGAACTCGGGGTCGTGAGTAATGGCCCTCTCCAAGTACCCTCTTGCGGTTGTGATGTTCTCGGGAGCCAAGTTGCCCATCAAATATCGGGCTCGAATGTATTCGTTATAGGCAGCGAGATTTACGCTCGGTTTCCTGACAGTACTGACGAATGCCGAACCGGCAGAAGTTAGACGCGTTGGTGCACCGACGTCAATATGTGCGGCAATGGCCTCCGCAATCGAACCGTGCAAGTTGAAAAGTTCGCGCAGCGTAGCATTGAATTTCTTCGCGAACAGGTGGGTCTGATCGCTCACTTGGATGAGCTGCACATTGACGGCCACGCGATCATCGGTCCGATAGACGCTGCCTTCGACCACGTAATCTACCCTCAATTCGTGGCCAATTCGCATCACGTCCTTGGGGCTACCCTTGTAGTGCATCGCCGTCGTCCGGGCGATGACTGCGAGTTGTTGCGGCGCCAGTTCTGCGAGGGCCGTGATGATCTCATCCGTCACTGCATCGCTGAAGTATTCCTGTGCCTGGTCGCCGCTTAGATTGAGGAAAGGAAGCACGACCAATCGAACCCGTTTCGTTGCCGTGCTCTCGGGCGTGCGGAGCGGTTCTGAAACGCTCTTCAGAAAGCGGTAGCCCCGCTTCGGTAGGGTCTCAATGAAGCGGGGATGATCCGCCGAGTCGCACAGCGCCTCCCGCAAGCGGGCGATCGCAGTATTCAGATTGTTGTCGAAATCAACGAAAACCTCGTGGCGCCAGAGTTGCTGACGCAACTCCTCGCGCGTGACCACTTCTCCGGGATGTTGGAGCAGCGCGGCTAGCACCTGGAACGACTTGTCGCGCAGGTTGATTTTTGTACCGCTCTTGTAGAGTTCCCCGGCAGGCAGGTCAACCTCGTAGCAGTCGAAACGGACGATGGTTGACATTGTTCCGCTCCTCAGGCCGCTTCCGCGACCTAGCTTACATGTCCCCAACACAGGGTGCAGTGACGACCATCACACTTGTCTTCAATAGGTTGCGCGGTAGGGTAGATTCAAGGACAAATCAAGGCCCATTTTTCTGTGGGGCGCGCACAATGTTCTCCTGAAAGTCGCTTGTGCATTAGATGGGACCACTTCCCCCAGAACCGGGTCCTTCGCAGTCTCCCACTTCTTTCACAATCGGCGAGTCAGTTCGCACCAGTGCATTTCTTCGGAGGCAATCATGAAACATTTCGCGACAGTAACGTTGCTGCTCTTGATGTGTTTTATTTCGACCACGTGGCCGCAAGCGCCAACACGGCCGTTCAACGTGAACAAGCGTATTGCACAGTTCCCGCCGAGAGCGGGGTTCCCACAGATGCGTCAACCTTTCGAGCGCACAAGGCCTGCAGTCCCGCCGGCATCAGCCACCAAGGACGTTGTCTGGATTCAATGCCCGCCGGATGCGCAAGAGCTGGGAGCCCTCTGCGGCACGGTTCCGGTGCCGCTTGACCGCAACGATCCCACCCAAGGAACGATTAACATTTACTTCGAGCTGTACACGCACTACGCTCCGGGGCCGGCGCAGAGCGCGATGCTGTTCAACATTGGCGGGCCAGGCGTTACGACGACCGGCAATCGTCTCGCAGCCTTTTTGTTCCTCGGGCAGAACCTGGACGTGCACGATTTGCTCTTGATTGACGATCGTGGCCGTGGGCTCTCCGGTGACCTGACCGGGAAAATTTGTACCAAGTGGAATGAGAGAGAATCCACTTGGAGGAAAAGCGGGTCATGCCCATCCAGAGGTACAAGCCAGAGCAAATCG